>Ga0255095_1000284_pt1 | contig 27660 bp, 26 predicted proteins | sample Colum_Law_RepC_8_2_FD_188435 | JGI IMG/M metagenome (GOLD analysis project Ga0255095, IMG submission 188435) | Freshwater microbial communities from Columbia River, Oregon, United States - Colum_Law_RepC_8d | ecosystem: Environmental > Aquatic > Freshwater > River | place: USA: Oregon...
TGCTCTGTTGAGAAGTTGATACGGAGATCTTTGATGGCTAACGCCGGAAGGTGTGCACGAGAACTCTCAGGGCGTCTTCGATAAGCAGGCTTTGCTCTGAACGTGGATTGAGTGCGTTGCCCGTGATTCGCTTCAGACCGCTCTTGAATGATTCCACCAGCCACTGGCTTCCATGTTTTTTTAGATATTTGTCAGTCATTTGCGATCGATAATCGCCGTTCAGTACACCGTCACTGCGATGAACGGCCGGCTTGATCACACTTTCAACATTCCATGTCTCACGGCAAAACGGATGAACCCAGTCCGCGTCGTAGCCAGCGTTGGCATAGAGTCGATCAGGATGATTCACATTGCTGGCCTTCACAAGAAGGTCCGGAGCGTCCTGTTTGTCGTTGCTCGGTCCCCAGCCCAGAACTACGCTTCAGGGAAGCAGGGATGTAGCCGCAACACTGACGGACACTTTGATGAACCTAGTGCGATTTCGGCCCCATTTAGTTCTAAACTGAGCACTCGCGCAAGTGGTCTTGAATTCTGTAGAGTCGATGGCGACTTCTCTTTCGTCGGCCGCAAATCGTTGCACAAGCTCCAGCAGCATCCCGTCGACGATATCCTGAACAGACGTCCAATCCGCAGGCTTCTTCAGCGTGGAGTAGCGGGGGAACGACGTGAGCCCGATTCGCTTTTTCAGCTCGTCAGAAACCTCGACAAACTCAATGACTCCACGGTACGTGGAATTCAGGTAGGCCTTGAGCAGCTTGTGTGTAAGCAAATGTGTCTGAGTAAATTTCTGTGGACTATTCCGATGGGAATAGGGTTCGACGTATTTCTTGGAATACGGTCATGCAAAGTGACGCCACTTCCAACCGCAGATTGCTCGACTTTGATTTTCTAATCCACGACTTTTAGCGAGTTGTCGATAAAACCACCAGAGAACGCTTCAGCGAAACAACCCGCCATCGAATTCATTTTCGAACTCGATATCGAAGTAATCGCTGCAGCCCGAGCAGGAAGATGACCCAAACGGCTACTACGCATTCCTTTAGGTTAATTTTGGTCACGCCGAAACGTCGGTCTTCAAAGATGAAGGGAACCTCTGTCATTCGGCAGCCGACCTGACGGCAGCGGTACAGAATCTCTTCCTGAAACGCATAGCCGCGAGCCACTGTCAGATCCCAGTCAACCTCGGCTAACCGGGCTACGCGGAAGCAACGAAAGCTGCCGCTGTTGTCCGCCGTCTTCAGCCCCAGCCAGAATCGCGCCCAGAAGTTGATCGTCTGGCTCATCAGTTTGCGTCGAAAATTCCAACCCGCAACCCCACCCCCCGGCATGTAACGCGATGCGATAACGACATCGTAATTTGCAGCTTCGGCGATGAGCAAAGGGACATACTTCGGGCCGTGGCTAAAGTCTGCGTCCATATTGACCAGCAACTCATAGTTGTGGTCAATCGCATCACGGAAGCCAGCCAGGGTTGCCGTTCCCAGTCCCTGTTTTCCGGGCCGACTCAGCAATCGAACGCGATTATCGCGTTTTGCCATTTCAGCGACTAAAGCACCAGTCCCATCGGGGGAGTTATCATCAATGACGAGGATGTTTGCCGTTGGAACCAGCGACAGCAGCTCCGGAATCAGTCCGCGGAGATTGTCGACTTCATTATAGGTGCAGAGCGTGATCAGAATTTTCATGAGGGCGAAGAACTCCGATCTGCTGGTCCTCCTGATGCCAATTCACCACCCACAGGCTCGTGCGTATCGTTTGACAACTTTGCGTTATCTGTTTGCGGGGCCTCTGAATCGCATGGTAGCCGGTCTTCTGTGCGAAGAGTCTTCTCCAGCGTCAGCGGGGGAACATTCAGAAGGCTTCTCATCCGCACCACTTCATCCATCGCTTTTCTGGCAACGTTGTCCGAAGTTCGGCCGGTTCTCAGCACGCTGCGAAGCAAAATGTTCTTCGGAGTATGCTCCATATCGATAAACTCAAGCACCTTTGTCTGATAGCCGGCAGCAGTTAGTAGTGCGGCTCTCATCGTATCAGTCGCCAGCGAAGCAAATCGCTCTTTCGTCAATCCAAACGATGTCAGCGGAGCAAATGATCCGGACTGCAAATGCTCGTTCAATTCATGCTGACAACAAGGCACCGCCAGGATGACTCGACTTTGCCAGCGGATCGCCTGAGCCAGCGCATCATCTGTCGCGGTGTCGCAGGCATGCAGCGAAATTACCAGATCGACGGGTCCGGAGGATTCGAATCCCGCAATATCTCCGACGGAAAATTCCAGGTGCTGCAACTGCAATTCACGCACGATGTTTGTGCAGGTTGCGACAACATCCTTGCGGCGATCGAGGCCGATGATGCGACTTTCACGCTGCAGGATATTGGTCAGCAAATAATGAGTCGCAAAGGTCAGGTAACTTTTGCCGCAGCCAAAATCCACAATCTGAACCGGGCGGTCTGAAGGTAACTGTTCAACGATGTCGTTAATGAATTCCAGAAACCGATTAATCTGGCCAAACTTGCGAGCATGGCTGGCTCGCACCGTCCCGTCCTTTGTCATGACGCCGGTGTGAATCAGAAACGGGCAAGGAACACCTTCCGGGATCAGATAATTGCGTTTGCGATTGTGGCTGACGACTTCCGCCACTGGCTTGCCCGTGACCCCTGTCCGACGCAGAGAACACTTTTCTTTGCGAGACGTGCGAGCTTCCCACAGAGCGTCCGCTGTGGTCACGTTGACATTGCGATAATCTTCTGTGGCCAGCCGAGCCAGTTCGGAGGACGCTTCGGCACTGTTCAAATTGCGATGAAACTGCTGAGTAGCCGTCGAAGTTGTGAACTGCAGCATCCATTCGCCGCGAATTTCCGCAGGCCGCACGTCAACTCGCAGATTCTCCGCCCCCGCCGCTCGTGGCGCGCTGAAGGTGGCTTTTTGCAGAGTTCGCTGGGTCGCCGATTCCCGCAGGAGGCGAATAAGTTCTTCGGCGTGATCAGACATGATACTCGGGATGGCTCAATATTCTCAGCATGGCAAATGCCTGTTATGCTGCTCAGGCAGGAGTTGAATTCGTTCGAAGAAATCGGGCATCTTCGTGATGCGGGGATTAGAACCAAATGGCGTTGAACAAGAAACAGCAGAAGCAGATTGAAGCCGCAAAGAACAAGATTACTCGTTTGCGAGGCCTCCTGACCGCTGCAAAAAATCAGCCGGATGATCCAAAGGAGATTCCGAAGCTCGAAAAGGAAATCGCCGACCTGAACGCGGAAATTGAACGAATCCGCAACGAGTAGAAACCGCTTTCTGACATCAGCACTTCGCACGAGGCGCAGCGGGAAGTTTTTGTAGCCGAATTCGTGAGAATTCGGTGCGACTCCCCGGAAGGCACGCGAATTCGCGCGAATCCGGCTACTCTCAACAACCATCACTCAAAGCATTAATTGGACCGACGGTCATGTCACCGCCCACTGTGATCGTGGTTCATCCGCGAGAACGACGCAGCAAGTGTTCGGTTGAACCACTGCGAAACAATCCGGATTTTGTCTTCACGACGTTTCCTCATCCCGTCCCCCTCGACGTGACAAACTATGTACGTCTGGGGATCGGCGGGCGTTTGCTGTCTTCTGAAGATGCTGACCGCGGCCTGCTGCTGCTCGACGGAACCTGGCGATTAGCGGCGCGCATGGATCCTTTTTATTCCCACGTTGAAGTTCGCTCGCTGCCACTGATTCATACCGCTTATCCTCGCAAGTCGGAAGTCTTTGCAGACCCCACCGAGGGCCTCGCCACGATTGAAGCTCTTTACGCCGCCCTCAGAATTCTCGGCCGTAAAACTCGCGGCTTGCTGGAGCAATACCATTGGAAGCAGCAGTTTCTGGAACTCAACGGCTGGTCCGAAGACGAATAACGGTCTAACGACAAAAAAAATAGAGCCACACACCAGGGCGCCAAGGCTGGCGTGCATTGCGTTTCATTGAGGAATGACTTGATCGTAGGTCGAGGACATTCATGGGCTTGATTCTTTAGGTTGATGAAACGGGCGGAAGAGAATTGGTCAGCAGTGAGTGCCGACTACATCGCCATTTCGAGAACGCCGGCCTATGGCTGAGCCTTGAGTTCGACGCCAGGCAGACGCAGAGAAGTACATTCCCTGTAACAGGTCGGAATGAGCGATCTGGTTCACAAACAGAATAAAAATCCGCACTCGGTTAATAGCTCTGTCACCGGCCATTGCAGTCAATAACTCTACAGTCTCCATGACTCACACCCAGCGCGTTTCCTGCTCCCTCTGCGCCTCAGTGCCTTCGTGTGGAAAACGTTTTCTCACACAAAGGCACGGAGGCACAAAGAAAAGCAGATCAGACTAACTTACTGAACTCAGGGCCCTCCAAACCGACAACTGTTGAGTTCGACGCCAGGCAGGCGCAGAGAAGTACATTCCCTGTAAAAGCTCGGAATGAGCGATCTGGTTCACAAACAGAATCAAAAGCCGCAGTCGGTTAAGAGGTCTGTCACCGGCCACTACAGTCAATAACTCCACAGTCTCCATGACTCACACCCAACGCGTTTCCTGCTCCCTCTGCGCCTCAGTGCCTTCGTGTGAAAAACATTGTCTCGCACAAAGGCACGGAGACACAAAGAAAAGCAGATCAGACTAACTTACTGAACTTAGGGCCATCCAAACTGACAACTGAAACAGATCGTCGCAACTCTCGATTTTCCTGTAGTCCGCAACTTTTCACCGTTACCGAGCAGCCAGCGATGAGTCGATCGGTATTGTTTGGCGTTTAAGCGGGAGGTTGGCGTGATGCGGTTGGCCGATCGGCGTTTGCCCACGTGTTCGACGGCGTGCAGCCAGAGTTATGCCGACAGATTCAGTCGATCCAAAATCGGTGGAGCATTCTTCGGGATCGCTCCTCGTTTCCCCGGTTTCAACTGGCGGCCGGTCCAGTCGAGCAGTTGCAGGTATTCTGCCAGCGTCAAAACATACGGGCCTTGTTCGAAGCTCGGCGGCTGCAACATTTCTCACGAGCCTTCTTTCGCTTCGGCTCCAGCTCCACAGGAGCAAGCCAGCCTGCGTTCCGGCCATGTTCGATTCGCACGTCCTTTGCATCCGCCGTCGAAACGTCATCGGCATACTTGAGATCGGCAATGCGGTCCTGAGCACTCGTAAAGTCACTCTTCTCTGGATTTGCCGCCAGACCGGCTCGCACCGGGTTCAGATCCATGTAAACCATGCACTCCGCGGTGGCTGCCTCATCAGGCAAGACCGTCGCCTTGAAGCGGCCCGCCCAGAGCCGCCCGGTGCATTCGTGGCCGGCATTCGCCATGCGAGCAATCACTTCCGAAGTGCATGGCATGAACCATGAAACGCTGGGCAGGCGAGCCTGCAACTCGGTCAGATTGTTCGCATCGGCTATCAGTTGATTGAGAGCGGTGTTAGCAGGCTCCGACGGGGAACCATCCCTGTTTCGGAGTGAAGTGCAACTGTTGCTCTAGCAATTCATCGCCCTCGATACGGATGCATTGACGGCTGCTGCTAATGTTCATTTTCCGTGGACGATTACCTACGTCGTTGCGGAGGTTCTCTCGACTCAATTGGGGATTGAATTAGACGACGAGCGTTTCGCGTGCTCATGAAGGCGGTTGGTTTGATAAGCTTCAATCAGACGCTCCAGCATTTCCAGACGGTAGCGGATTCTTTGCCCTCGTTCAGTATCACGTTGGCGTCGAGGTTTGTTGAAGACTTTGATCTCCTTCACGTTGGGCACGATGTCAATGCCGTCTCGTACGGCTGCATCGACAGATTCGAAGTGATGGTGTTCTGCTAACACAATTCGATTGGGTTCCAGCACCAGCGTATAACCGTAGTCGCCGTACGCCTCGGAGAACGCCCCGTCGATGGTGATGGCCTTGCCACTGCGTTTCAGAGGTGACTCGCCTTTTTCAACCTTCACCGGCACATGTCCGTTGACGATCAATCCACCTTCCGACGACATACCAAACTCCGCCAGCACTTTGTCGCAGAAGTCCACTTCGTGGATCAACGTGAAATAAGGGTCCTTGGTCTCGCGATGAGAATTTTTATCCTGAATAAAATCGCGTTCAAAGGTGGCGATGCGATCCTTGCCGAACAAAGGCGATCGAGGACCGCTCCAAAGGTACCACAGAAAATCCAGATCCGGCTCCGCTGCATTCACCACAGCTCGGCGAACGATCGTTTCAATGCCTTCAAAGAGTTTGCGGCCGGCCAACAATTGCCCGTCGACACTGAGCGGCAGAAAGGTGCCAGCAGCGTCGACCGGCACGCAGCCGTGAAAGATCAGGCATTCATCACGCCGGAGATACATGGAGCCGTGCCCGACCATAAATCGGATCTGCTGTTGCAGTTTTTGACTGCTGAGAAACGAATGCTTCATCACAGCCAGGCAGGATAACTCTTCGGGCGTCAACCGGTACGGGTCTGCCGGGTCAATCGTCGGAAAGAGTTTATCTCGCAGATCATAGGTGATGCCGTCGATCTCGATCGTGCCGCGAGAATGATCGATGCGGTGCAGCAGGCGTCGATGATCCAGTTGCCATTGAGGATTCCGCTCAAGCAACTGGCCTTCCAGTTTGAACTGCATAATGGCCGCTGCTTTCTGCATACGAGCCACGACGTCGTTCGATCGCATGCCATTGCTTTTCGGCATGAAGTACTGCGCCGGATCGTCGGCGTAAACCGTTCGAGCCAGATGTTCGAGCGGTGTCAGAGGAATGCTGTAGCCTTCATCTAACTGACCAATTCGGCGGTACCTGAGCGACACACGCAGCACCGTGCAGATCAACGCTTCGTGGCCCAGAGCGGCGCCCATCCACAGTACATCGTGATTGCCCCAGATGAATTCCACGTTCGGCTGCAGGCGAAGATATTCGACAACCCTGTCCCCACGTGGACCTCGATCCCAGCAGTCTCCGCCGATGATCAATTCATCGACCGCCAGATTGCGAATCAGTCGGCCCACCAGATGAATCAGGTGCATCGCTCGGCCGCGTTTGACAAGTTCCTCCAGCATTGCCCCGATAAACTCCGGCCCACGTTCGGTGGAGGGAGAATGCAGCAGTTCCAGTAACAGTTCACTGTACTCGGCCGGAAAGAGTCGAGTCGCCAATCGCAGACTGTAATTGGACACAAGATATCGCAGCAGTTCCAATTGAGGCTGCAAAGTGCGCGTCGCATAGGCCAAAACATCTTCGGGCCGCGTGAGTGTTTGACGCAGTCGTGCGGTGACCTCGGCCGGATAGAACGTTAGCTTTAGGAACTCGGCCATCTCCTGTGCATTCATGCGGTCGGCAAACATCTCTTCAACAAGAGGCCGCAGCGTTCCCGATGCATTGTTGATCACATGTTGCAGCTTCTTGTCTTCGCCATGAATATCGCTGATCACATGCACTGCGCTTTTCGGCAACGTCTGCACTGCCGCCAATCGAGCGACTTCGGCGATCGCCGCGTCAACATTGGGGTACTCCAATGCGAGCAGTTCCAGCATGGCAAGATCGGCTTCGGGGCGTTTAAACGACAGAGATGTGTTGGGCATCGGTTTTTACAATTGACTTGAGGCGTAAGAATTTGAACCCGAATTCGGCTCATAAAACCGAAAGAAAGATCTTTGCTTAAGTGTTCACACCACAGGCGATTGAGAAGCAGCGGTCAGTTTTTGCCGTATGCAGTCGAATGTTCGACACACTGAGTCAGGCCGGCAGGACAAAAAAAAGCGGAATGAAAAATTTAACATGATGGACGTTTACCCAATGATTGATCCACGGTGAATGCATGAACTCCCCCTGAACTTGCGGGGCGCATTACTGTAAAATCAACAGCCTAAGGTCGGGCGAATGGCGCCGTTATGCGGGTTTCTCCCTGATAACGGACTCGGCTGTGATGAGCTGCCTCGCGGCCGTTCTATCTGGCCCCTGATGCGGGATGCCCGCGAACTCTCTCCGTCTTGCCGAGAGGCAACTATCGGATCCGGAGGCGAGACTTCAGCACCAGTCGACCTGATCCCTCAGCTGACTCGTGAGTTAACCAGCTTCAGTAATGCCGCGGCCATCTCGTCGATCTCTGATTCCGACTGCAGCAACGCCGTATGATGCAATGTCATCAAATGGGTGTGTAAATTCTGAGCGTTGATCAGGTCGCCGACAGCTCGAAAACGACGCGAGCTGTGCGTCAAATGCAGGGCGGGAAGTGCAGGATCAAGTGGAATCCCAAGCTTGCGCGCCTCTGCAGAAAGCTGTTCGCGATCTGGCGAGTCGAATTGATCGGATAGGATCAGTCCGAATTTGTAAAAGGCCGGCCGGTTCAGCTTAGGGATGAATTCATCCGCAGTCAAAGTTGGCTTCAGGACACTCTGCGGAGAAAGACAATTGGCGAGTTGGACAGCACGAATTTGGCGAGCGGCATTGCGTGCATCGAGTTGCTGCAACTGTGGCAACAAGACAGCCGCCTGCATTTCTGACAGCGGATAAGCCTCGTTGCCACGCTGAGTATACAACTTGATTCGCTGAGCCATCGAAGCATTGGATGTCAGCAAGGCACCGCCACGTCCGGATGTCAGCAGTTTGCTTCCCCCAAAACTTAACACCCCGATGTCGCCAGGACTTCCAGCTCGCTGCCCTGCGATGATGGCTCCCGGAGACTGGCAGGCATCTTCAATCACTGCGATGCCACGAATGCCAGCGATGTTGCGGAGTTCCACAATCGGAGCGAAATGTCCATGCAGGTGAGAAACGACAATCGCTTTCGTTCGTTCGGTGATGGCGTCTTCCAGATTCTTCAGATCCAGCACAGGCTGACCGGGAATTACATCGATCAGAACCGGAGTCGCTCCCACCGTCAGAACGTTGATCAGATTGGCTTTGAAATCATAGGCCGCAAGGATCACTTCATCCCCGGCTGAAACGGGTACCGAGCGCAGTGCAAGTTCGACGGCAGATGTCCCGCTGCTGCAGAGCACGACATGCTCCACACCATGCATTTGGCCAAGTTCTTCTTGCAGACGAGCACAATGCGGGCCGTGATAGCGTCCCCAGGAACTGTCGGCCATCATGGATTCGAACACCGCACGGATTGCGTCGTCGGTGATGGGCCACGCTGTGTTAATCGGCTGCGAGTTGATGTCGCTCATCATTCATTCCTCCGCATGGCGGGCGTGACCCGCTGAACTGCAGATGAACAGAATTGTCACCACTGCAAAGACGGCGGCAACCCCGGCAAACATCAACGGATAGGCATAAGGAGTCTCCGGCTTGGCGTATCTTAAAAAGATGCCAATGATCGGGGCGGAGATAAATGTGCCGACGTCAAACATGGCAAGAATCAGGGACGTCGCGACTCCCAGATAGCGGCGGGGAAACACAGCCGTCCCGGCCGACATAATCGAAGGAAACAATAACGCATGCGCCATGCCGGCTAACGCGGCGGGAGCAATCAGGTGCCAGGTGTTCGTCACCGGGACATAACACAAATAACTGATCGACAACAACGTAAGTCCAACCACGATCCACGGGCGATTTCCATAGCGTTCAAACAGCGAACGCGATGCGAGGCGTGCACCAAAACCTGTCATCGCGTAGATCACAAAGAACACGCCCACGTGGGAAAGATGGGCTTCAATGGCGAACGGACGCAGAAATGTCGCCGGGATCGCAAACCCGGCTCCCATGACGGCAGCGGTCATGGAAATCATCAACGGGTGATACTGACGAATGACGGATAGCAGAGGTGGGCGAGCGTGTCGAACCGGCAACACCGCGCCCTGAACTGCGAACCACGTTGCAATTGCGGAGGCTAAGGCCAAAGCTGCGGCCGTCCAGAACATCCGCTGGACCATCTGTTCCTGAGTGAGATCTCCGCTTCCCAGCCAGTCGCTGATCAGCGGGCCAATCATCAGCCCCAGAAATCCGGACGTCCCCAACGCGCCGACAATCTCGGCCATACGCTTCGGGGGAACTCGCAAAGAAACAAAGGTAATCGAAGCGCCGAAGAACCCGGCGAGACTCGCCTGCATCATGGCTCGCACAAGAAACACGCCCGGCGTTGTTGCGCTGGTAATCGATAAGTGCAACAAGAGGCTGAACGTGTAGATCACAACGGACCAGAACCAAACTCGAGCCGACCCGATGCGATCGATCGCTTCTCCCTGGGCAATCCGAATAACAATGCTACCGATCATTCCGACACCGACGATCAGTCCCAGTTGCTGTTCGTCACCACCGATCATGTCCACAAAGTCGGAGTAACGAACCATCATCCCGTTGGCCAGAGTCGCCATCCCATTTGACAGATACGCCAGCCAGAACGCACGATCATAACCTCGCGTTTGCACCGGCTCATCAGGGAGTAGTTCGCTGGACAAAAGTGGAATACCAATTCTACGAATGCTGTTTAATGAACGCGTCTCGAGCAACAAATCGAGGCATTGATGAAGAGCAGGAGTGCCTCTCAGTCTTTCTGAAAGCGTAGACCAATTATCGCCCCGAGGGTTCAGCCAATCGCCAGTATATCGCAAATTGCTGGTCCGTGTATCGGAGATAGTGCAGGACAGCTGTCCGGGGTGCAGCCGCAGATTTCGGCAGATCCTTCCTGCTGAGGAGCAGTTGATGGAGGTCCTTGCCTGCCGGGCAGGACTTCGCATCAAGCTGCGACCTGTGTGCCTGTCAACCAGCGAACTGGGCCGATCTGCTGCCGCGGATCGCAAATGGGGTTCGCCTTTCGGCGAAAATCCCGCTCGGCAAGCGGGACCTGCCAAACGCGTTCTTTCAGGCAGAAAGGATTCCTTGGGTAATCATCCGGAAGACGCCCGTTGTTTGGGGAAGACAGTTGGCCCGATGCGAGAATACTTAACTGCGGACAGTTCGATGGCGGCTTTCAATCAATAACCGCGCACCAATTTCAAGAAAATCAACTCTAACAAGTACCGTCTCGAAGCCTCCTGAATGGCCGATGCGAATCTCCGATTTTGCAGGGGAGGTTTTTCGGGAAGTTAATCGAGAACAGAACTTTCGGGATAGAAGTTCTGATCGTTTGCCATCAACAGATATCGACCGACAGGATGTCGTTGAGTCATTCTCGAGCCGCAACATGTGGGTGTCGTTGGCTCGGGCCGGGTTTGAGGTTGCAGTCTCGAAACTCCCAAGTGACAGAAAGCGAGTTCTTCGATCTGCCTCGTATTTCGAAGTCGGCTTCTCGGCGCGTGTACGAAACCCAATGACATTCTAAACTACCGATCAGATGATGAATCGGCGACGTTTTTGAATTGAGACGGATCCATGAAATTCGGTGTGATCGGAAATAATCCTCTGACAATGAGTTTGCTGCTGGAACTCGCAGGTTCTGACGAGCATTCTCTGGTTGTCGGGGCCATTTCGGATCGTCTGGTTCAGTCTGTCGCTGCGGCACAGATTTCGATGCGTCTGGTGTCGACGCCTGAAGATGCGATGCTGGACTCTGCTGTTAATGCCGTCATTATTGCTGTCGATGATATTGAAGAGAGCCTGCGTTTGTGTCGTGCTGCGACACAGGCTGAAAAGCATGTCGTGATCATTCCACCTCTGGAATGCTCACCGGCATTTTCGTTTGAGCTGCATTTGATTCTGGATGAAAGTCGCCATTGCATCGTGCCGCTAACCGGTCGATTCCAGTTGGCCGACTTGCCAGCTATTGAAAAATGCCTGCCGATTGATCGAAGCGGGATTCTGCAGATTGCGGCAGAAATACCGATCGAGATCTCAACTCCCGAGTCGCGAACAATCACCATTCTGCAGGGACTCGATATCTTGTCTGCGAGTGGCTTTGATTACACACAGGTGACAGCGTTGGAGTCATTGGCTCCCGATGGAACTCTGCTGTCTCTCTTGATCACTCTGAATTCTCAATCGACCGTCGAAACACCTGCTCCGCCCGCGACGCTGATGATCCGCCCGAGAGCATTGAGTCCAGTTCCGGATTCGGAACTGAGGATTCAGCGATCCTCCGCGACAGTCCAGCGGATGAGTGTTTCAGAACGAGTCACCGCACTTCCACGTATCGATTGGCTTTTCGGAAATCGTGAAGCCTGTTCCAAATGGATGGAGTCGTTTTCGATCAGTCTGGAGCTGGCCGAGGCTGTCAAGAAATCGCTCAGACGACGAAGAACCGTCGACGTTCATTTTGACAGCGGCAGTGAGCGCGGAGTCTTCAAGAGTCAGATGACGGCGATGGGGTGTGGTGTCCTGACCTTTATGATGTTTGGCATGGTTGCGTATCTGGTCATCGCCCAATTGACAGCATTGCCAAACTGGGTGTTGCACACCGCACGGATCCTTTGGATCGCTCCGCTTGTCATCTTCCTGCTAGCGCAGGCATTACTTCCGATCGCCAGAAATCGCACTGGCAGCAAATAGAGCTGCCAACGCGATGTTTCATGAGGGAGCATGGGCGATGTCGTGGGGGATCCCCGCCGCTCAATCGTTCAGAATAAACGTCACCTTTAAGTTGACTCGAAACGCCGTGATCTTGCCGTCGGCAACATCCACTTTCTGATCCTGAACCCAGGCCCCTGTCACGTTCTGCAGGGTCTTACAGGCTCGAGCGACACCAACCGCCACGGCGTCTTCAAAACTTGTGGGAGACGATGCGATGATTTCTGTCACGCGAGCGACCGAACCGACTGATCCAGAGGATTCAACAGTAGCAGCTGCGGATATGACCTCATCCTTGGACTTCTTTTTCTTCTTGTCTTTCATGGTTCCCACGACTCCAGGTAAGCGTTAATTCCGGGCGACAGAGGCCGCCTTTAAATCTTTCAATGCTGCGCAGTTTACCCATGTGTCCTGTTTTCGGCCACCGAGCAGGGGCTCGCCGCCAAACGGGGGAGTCACGGATTGAGGTAGGTCCTCCTTGTCGACTTGTCGAAGAGTACTTCGCGGCGGGCCGCGTCCTCTGTGCAGTGGGATTGATCAAGCCACTTGCGATCCTCAGCCCGTGGTACACATGGTTTGCCCTGCGGCGAAAGTCCTTTCGGAGAGAAAAGACCTACTTTGAACATCAATCGCGACTACACCCTGATTCGCTGGAAACGTTCCTGAGTGCTGTGGTTTTGATCATACCCAGGCTTTGCTTCCTGGAGGTCAGGTGACAATGTTTACCGGTTTTTCCGGCATTTCAGGCCATCCGCGGGTCAAAAAACGGATGCTGGTAAGAAAGTTGCCGACATGGCGATAGGATCGCGGAGCCGTGTCGTCTTCAATTTGCCGTGAAACTATGAAAACACCGACATTTCACGGAATCTCTCCCAACCTGAGTCCTCCTCCCACCCCTCTTAGCTGTCGAATTTTATTCCATGCCTGCCGGAAACTTCATCCTCCTGAGTTTTGCAATGCTGGCCGCTTCTGCGGCAACAGCGGTTGCGCAGGACGGTGAGAAGGGGGCCGAGCGAGCAGTGAAGGCTCCGGTAGGCGACGCTTTGCAAGAGCCCACCGCTTTGCAAAAGACAGTGGACGGGCTGGTCACTGATCTCGCCTCGCCGGCGTTTCCTAAGCGTCAAAAGGCCGTTACCCAGTTGCTGCAACTTGATGCGCCTGCGGTTGCGTTGCTGGAAAAAAAACTGGAAACCGCGATTGAACCAGTTGCTGTCCAACTTCGTCAGGTGATTCCGAAGCTGCGAAAACGTTTGTTCGATGATCGAGTTGCAGCTCTTGAGAGAGACCCGAAACCGAGCGACCTGGCTGGGATGCCGGACTGGGATCGTTTCGTGAAGGTCACCGGAAACGCTGAAGCGGCAATGCCGGTTTACCTGGAGATGCTCAAAACCGAGCGAGCATTGTTTGCGGATCGGATGTTTTCTTCTTCGGAGTTATCTGATCACCTGGAAGAACGCAGCACACTTCTGCGAGCCGCCTGTAATGGTGAGTTGGAGGAAGAGTTCCCTGTTGCATCTGCTGCAGCTCTCATGCTGGTCGCCAGTGATGAGAACGTTGTCTTACGGCGAGCAACTTCGACGAACATTTCGGAGTCTTTACAGGATTCGCGATTTGGGAAACTTATCTCTGACGGGTTTCATGCGGGTACAATCCGAGCTCTCACTTCCGAGTGGCTGAAACGTCCGGGGATCGCGGCAGATCGACCTTTGTTGCTGTCGATCGAGTATCAGCTTTCGGTCGGACGAGAGATCGCTCTCAGGACTCTGGAGAGACACGTCTACAACCAAAGCGCTGCCTATTCTTTGCTATGCCTCGGAGCATTACAGCAGACTGACTCATTGCCGGCTGTGGAACAAGTACTGAATGACGAAATGGCCTCGCGCCCGATCTGGCCACCTCGCGGAAAAACTGCGGGCGATTTAATTTCCGGGCGTGAAATAGAGAGCACTTATTCCGTTCAGGCCCGAGACGTGGCTCTTGCTGTCGCCATCCACTTGCGAGGCCGACGACCTAACGAGTTCGGGATGGATGTGATGTCGTCTGAGTTGCATCTGTTTACGTTCGACTCGATGGGCTTTAACAACGATGACGACCGCAACGCCGCGATCACTAAGTATCGCGCAGCGTTCCCTTAAAGCTCATTTCGCTCCATGATTTGCCAATCATTGCTCTGGATTCCGCATTTGATGGACCTCGGATAGCATCCCGACTCCGAGAAGCAAAAGCAGAAAACTCACAGACCAGAAGCGAAATGAATGTCCCGCGATCTTAATCTCCAGAGGTCCTGGCAGCATGCGATTGTGCCGGCGATGACAATGTTGTTGGCATTCATGGTGCTGATTGCCCCGTTCTTTGAGGGCAATGATCGAGGACGCGTTGGAGTACTGCTGATCATCGCGGCTCTCCTGGAGATGACTCACGGATTTCGCCGCCTGCATTCGGCCGATCAACGGACCGCATGGAAGAGCGCAGCGGTCTCCATTTTACTGGGCTTGGCTCTCTACAGTGCTGGCTGGCTGGCGGTGAAGGCACTGCGATGGTTCCTTGCAACATGGTTTGTACTGGACGGACTTAGAGAACTGACCAGTTGGATCGCCGATCGAAAGACGAGCAAAGAACACCGCGGATCAGTTATTGTTTCCGCCGCATGGTTCATCTGCGCCGCAGTTATCCTGTGGCTGGGGGATCAGTGGCTGACCTGGATCATCGCATTGTCCGTTGCGCTGCGGATTTTCAATACAGCGCGGACAATGTCTGGGGCGGCTTTGCTGAGTCCTGAGCTTCTGACAGATGAAGAGATCACAAGCGGGCTGCTCGCGGACCCCGGGATTCGTGAGCTCGCCGTGACTGTGGTCAACGAAGAAACTTCGCGAGCCGCCGCGGATCGCAGTTGGATTCTGGCCTTCCTGATGACCTTGCTGGCCATTCATCTGGGACGAATGGGCCTCGATCGCACCTCGCTGGGGCTCGTTTCCCCCGGCTTTGCGGTGTTAGGCGATGCCTTTGTCGCATTGCTGCTGGCATTCACCATTTTGATTCCAGCTTTGCTGGCGACCGGCAAAGTGCTGCAACTGCTGGAAAGCCGCATCTGGCAATGGAGTCTTCAGCAGGGACATGCGATGTTCGTAGTTCCTCGACTGGTGTTGCGGTGGCTGTTGATGATGCGTTTGCGGCAGGCGGTTCGGCTGCGTCTGGCTCGCTGCTCCTATGCGTCTGCACTCAGTCGAGGCTTGCAGATGGGATTGCCGTTGTCGGCGATTCTGGCGGCGACAACTCCGGTCTGGGGAATGAGCTGGTACTTCGATACAGAAAACTGGGCAGCCGGGATCTGGAACTCATGGGCCGAGCAACGCACTGATGACTGGCGAACCGCCATGGCCGAAGCGTTGCCAACATCACCCGCTGCTGATGGTCAGTTACCGCTGGAGGTTCAGCCCGAGGGAATTATCGAGTCCGAAGATTTCTCATTCATTATCATTGGTGACCCCGGCGAAGGCGATGCATCACAACATTCTTTGCGAAGTCAGTTGTTGGATGTTTCTCGCCAGCCCGACGTGAAGTTTGTGGTAATCTCATCGGATGTCGTTTATCCCTCCGGAGCGATGAAGGACTATGAGTCTCGTTTCTGGCTGCCGTTTATGGGAGTCACAAAACCGGTGTATGCGATTCCCGGAAATCACGACTGGTACGATGCCCTCGAAGGCTTTGCAGCCACGTTCTTTGAGCCCGACGCAGCCCGAACCGCCATGAAGGCGCGAGTGGAGGAGGACAACCATCTTACTTCTACGACGGATTCGCACATCGAACAGCTGATTGCCGAAGCGACAAGACTGCAAAAGCTTTATCACGTTCCCGTGCAGCGGCAGAAGCTTCCGTACTTCCAGTTTCAGGCTGATTCTTTTGCACTCTTCGCGGTGGATACGGGCGTAGCTCGCCAGATCGATCCCGCACAGCAGTCATGGCTGGAGGAGGGACTAAAAGCGGCTGATGGAAAAACAAAAATGGTCCTGCTGGGGCACCCTTTTTATGCGGGCGGTCACGATCAAACGGAGGGCATTGAAAACTTTGAGGCGTTAAAGGAACTGCTGACAAAGTACGAAGTCGACATCATCATGGGCGGAGATACTCATGATTTGGAATACTACCTCGAACACCAGAAGAACAGCTCTGGCGGGGAGCGTCTCGTACGCCATTTTGTCAACGGCGGTGGCGGAGCGTACCTGAGCTTCGGAACGTCTTTGGACTGGCCGAAATCACCGATCACCGAGGAATGGGCGATCTACCCGAGCCGTCAGCAGGTCGTGTCAAAAATCGATGCCACAGCCCCGTTTTGGAAACGCCCTGCGTGGTTTTGGACTCACCAGTTCGGAGGCTGGCCGTTTTCTGCTGAGTGGTTATCAGCGGCCTTTGATTCCAATCAGGCTCCATTTTTCCAGAGCTTCCTGGAGATCAAAGTGGAGCCAACTCAACAACGCCTGAGACTCATCCCCTGGGGCGTCAACGGTCGACTGAAGTACTCCGACCTGCAACGCTCATCATCAATGACTCAGCCGAACGATGCTGAGATTGAGTGGATCGTCCCGCTGAAGAAATGAACGAACGCCGTTGAAGAAATGAATGGGCAGAGTGAAGCACGATCACAGCCGGCCACAGACTCCATCAAAATTTCACCATCAGCATCGCGCATGAAAAAGGGTTCAGGATTGATCTCCTGAACCCTCTCCATGAATTCAAATTCCCGTGGTCGCCCTGAGAAGGGAGTTGACGAGACTATTTTGCTGCCGGAGTTGTGCCGGACGCAGCGGCTGCAGGAGGCTTTGCACCACCCATGGCTTTGGGCTTGTTCAGCATGACCATCGCCATTCCTGACGCCGCAAGAACCAGCCCCAGATAAAATAGTCCACTTGGCGCTTCAAACTTTTTGCCGTGCGAAAGGAATGTCATCGACGCAATCGTGTTGATGATTGGTGCACCGGCAAACACCAGCGGCGCCACAATCAGAGGGCCGATCGATCCTGCTTCCTTGACGGCAAAAATCACACAGAGAGCACCAGCGGCTCCCGCGATCCCGGCCAGAAGGCCCCAGGTCAAACTCATGGGAGCCCAGCTCAGGTCGGCTGGATTCTTGACCGTTGGATCGTTCTTCATCAGAAAGATGAAAATGCTGGGGATCAGAACCGCAACCAGAAAATACGCAATCCCGACCATCAGGAAGGCTCGAAGATTGCTGCCGAGCTTGTTCGTCGCATCATGAACCAGCGGGACGTAGACACCCCAGGAAAGAGCTGCACCGGCGATAAACGCGTAAACAGTCCACTTCATTTCTTATAACTTTCACTTTTGATCGACGACGAAAATCTGGACACGCCCTAATGAAGCGAAGGCTATCGAATCACACAGCGGCGTTTTGAGGCAATTGATTGCTCGCCAATTGTAGAGTGATCGCTCAATTTGAGAACCGCGGCTGGTCAGAATGCGGAAACTCAGAATCCAGAAACCGGGATCAGCGCATAAAGAAACCTCTTCCAGCCGTGCTGAGCAAACGCTGTTGACGCCCATTGATCAGAAATAAGGTGGGCACCCGAAGCCCGGGTCATGTGATCCGAGACATAGTCGGCGTGACAGTCAGCCGGGGACAGTCCAGGTTCCCATTTGGGTTATCTGTAGGGTCAACTTGTTTTGCTGCAGACGAAGCTGGCAGAGGTTCTGCACAAAGTGCTCGATCACAATACGGTCTGATTCACAATCTCGCAAGCGAATGTTCGAAAGTCCTGATCGTCCGAAAAACTTCTTTTTATTTTTTATTTTCGGTTGCAGGCGGAGCTGCAGCCGGCGCAGTCACGGAAGGTGCAGTGATTGGTGAACTGGCGAGAACCGTTAGGGTTTTGTCGGGAGCCAGCGTGAAGATTGTGCGAATATGAGGATCCGCGATTAAAAGATTCGCACCACTGCGACACAATCCCACCGGACGATCCAGCGGAGCACCACTGACGAATTTCTCAGGCTTTCCGTCGGGTGAAATTTTCCACACGGCGTGTTCATAATTGTCCGTGACGAACATCGTGCCGTCTTCCATTCTTACAATGTTGTGAGGAAGGTTGAACGGATGATCTTTGATCAGAGGTTCGATCTTTCCGTCAGGGGTTACCTTCTGAATCTGTCCGTCTTTGCTGGACGTCGACAACACCCAGAGATTTCCCTCAGCATCAATCGTGAGCCCGCGAGGTGAATTGATCACAGCAAATTCTGTCGGCATTTCGGAGCCTTCTGCCGGCATTTTCCAGATCCGATGCAGTTCCAGATCGGCCGTATAAATGGTTCCATCGGCCGCGACAGCAATCGCCATCGGAATGCCAATCCAACCCTTAGTCAATGGTTGAGGCTGCCCGGCGTCATCAAATCGAAATACTTCACGAGTTGATGAGTCACCCGCAAGCAACTTGCCTTGATGATCAATCGCCAGACATCGCACAGCGTTCAACGGCGTGCGAAACTTCTTCGAGCCCTGAAAATAGACAGACTTCTGACCATTCTCGATCTTCCAGATCCCAGGCAGATTACGATCAGCAACGTAGACAATCCCATCGGCCTGTGCCGTCACTGCCAGCGGATAAGCAAACTCAGTTGCCGCAGGAGCTGCATCCTGTCCAAACGCAGGGCACACACAGATCAACAGAATCAGGGCGAAAGAATACTTCACGTTCAAACTCCGGGAAGATCACAGCAGAACTCATCAGTCGACGACCACGGCTTATTTTCTGTAGTCGGGGTCAACTTCCGCATAATATCGGCCGGAATCACGGTTCACCAGTGCTCGACAAAACGGCGTTTCGTTTGATGCAGAATGTTGCTGTGAATTGTCGAGGGGACATGATTCTTTAGCCGGCTATCTGCGAGATCAGCTGGCTACTCCTTATCAGATCAGTCAAAGTGCTCTAACGCGCCAATTATGGGGCCTTGCAGCACGCTCGGACATTTTATCACCCTTGGGCCAGTCTTCAGGAACGCTCCGGAAGTATCGACAGCAGTGGCGGCGAGCGGTTCTGGTATCTCAATCTGCCGGTCCGAAATCCCATCACCGCACAGTGCCTGTAGCGAATGCCCCGACACTGAAACTCAACTGTGCTGCGTTGCGAGATGTCGGCAAAGTTGTTGAGATGCGAAGATTAAATTTACACCTCCGAAAGGAATACCGATGTTTCGCTCGGCGTTTTTGAGTCTTGTTGGCGGTCTGCTGGTTGCTTGTTTCTCCTCCGAACTGGCTATCTCCGCCCCTCCAGCGTCTGTGCCCGTCGTAGATCCGGGATCTCTCGGTTTCGACACAACGCGGCTGGCCTTGATTGATGAGCTGGTCAACGAAGGTATCAGTCAGAGCAAAATGCCGGGAGCGGTGGTCGTTGTTGGACGTCGAGGCGGAGTTGCATTCAGGAAGGCTTATGGCTTTCGTCAGGCGATGCCGCAGCAGGCTCCGATGACAATCGACACCGTGTTCGATCTCGCCTCGCTGACCAAACCGATCGCCACGGCCACCAGCGTGATGGTGCTGATTCAGCAGGGGAAGATTGATGTGAATGCGACGGTCGCGACGTATCTGCCTGACTTCGCGGCCAATGGCAAAGACAAGATCACCGTTCGACATTTGCTGACTCACGTCGGCGGCTTGATCGCTGACAATTCTATCAAAGATTACAGCGGCACGCCGGACCAATCCATCGCCAACATCATGGCGCTGAAACCCGATGCGGAACCTGGGCAGGAATTCACCTACAGCGACGTGGGATTCATCGTGTTGGGTGAGATCGTTAAGAAGGTCAGCGGGAAGAATGTGCATGAGTTCTCACAGGAGGCTATCTACGCTCCTCTCGGAATGTCTGAAACTGGCTACCTGCCGGCTGATGCTCTGAAGGCTCGGGCTGCTGTGACGGAACAGCGAGAAGATCGCTGGATGCAGGGAGAGGTTCATGATCCTCGAGCCTATGCCCTCGGAGGAATCGCCGGGCATGCCGGTTTGTTTTCCACTGCCGATGACCTTTCCAGATACGCGGTGATGATGCTCAATGGCGGTCGACTGGGTGACACAGAAATCCTGAATCCAGCAACTTTTCAGCTGATGACAACGGCTGTCGAGGTTCCTCGCGGGCGTCGAGCTCTGGGCTGGGATGCGAGGACCGGCTACTCGTCAAATCGCGGCGATTTGATGTCTTCGCAGGCGTTTGGTCACGGTGGGTTTACTGGCACCGGAATCTGGATTGATCCTGCGACTGATCTGTTCGTCCTGTTTCTCAGCAACCGCGTGCATCCCGATGGCAAGGGGCTTGTGAATCCGCTGATTGGTCGCATCGGGACAATCGCGGGTGCGGCGCTGCTGGCGGGGCATTCCACTTCGACGAATTCTGCTGCAGGCAAGCCGTCTGATGTGCTGAACGGTATTGATGTGCTGAAGCGAGATAACTTTGCTTCGCTGAAAGGACGCAAGGTTGGGTTGATCACGAATCAGACCGGATTGAGCCGTGATGGTGTTAGTACCGTGCGACTGCTGCATGAATACAATGACCTGACGTTGGTCACTCTGTTCAGCCCGGAACATGGCCTGGAGGGAAAACTGGACATCCCGAAAATTGGTGATCAGCAGGATGCGACAACCGGGCTTAAGGTTTTCAGTCTGTATGGTGAAACGCGAACTCCGACCAAGGAAAGCCTGGAAGGCATTGATACTCTAATCTTCGACATCCAGGATATCGGTTGTCGGTTTTACACGTACGTCTCCACGATGGGGAATGCCATGAAGGCTGCCGGCGAGAACAAGATTCGCTTCGTTGTTCTCGACCGTATCAACCCGGTTGGTGGTGTCGATGTGCAGGGACCGATTCTTGATGACGGCGATCAGTCGTTCGTGGGCTATCACACTCTGCCCGTGCGGCATGGGATGACGGCTGGCGAACTGGCACTGATGTTCAAAAAGGAAATGAACGTTGATGTGGATCTGCAGATTGTTCAGGTCGAAGGCTGGAGTCGAAATCAATTATTCGATGAGACCGGGCTGACCTGGACAAACCCCTCGCCGAACATGCGATGCCTGAATCAGGCCGTGCTTTATCCGGGCGTTGGGCTGCTGGAGATGACGAATGTTTCTGTGGGACGCGGTACCGATACGCCATTTGAGGTGATCGGTGCTCCGTGGATTCGCGAACGTGAACTGGCGGCCCATCTGAATGCAGCGGGACTTCCAGGAGTGCGATTTGTGCCGGTGCGATTTACTCCGGACTCATCCAAATTCCCGAACGAATCATGTGGCGGCGTGAATATCGTGATTACCGATCGAGCCGCGTTGAATCCTCTGAAAGTTGGCATTCAATTGATGTGCAGCCTGCAAGCGTTGTTTGCGAACGATTGGCAGACGAAGAACTTGAACCGGCTGCTTAGCAGTAAAGTGGTGACCGAAGCGATCATTGCCGGGAAATCAGCGACAGAGATTGAAGCGTTATGGCAAGAACCGCTCAACTCGTTTATGACACGCCGCAATTCGTTCCTGATTTATCAGTAAGGGCCCAGTCAGTTAACAGCACTCTGTGATCTGCCGGTACGTTCATCGGGTTATGTATCCGGTTTGGCGTTATTGTCCGCACGGTGTGAATTGAGGCCGCGTGTTCGCGGGATACTTAAGAAGATTGCCTCAGTCCTGGCCGCGTACAGAACAATCGCCGTGAAGCCAGACGCCAAGATGGTTGCGGAAGGTTTAATGCGTCCATACATCCTGATGCTTTGGGGAGCCTTCGCATTTGCGTGCATGGGAGCCTTCACGCATGCTGCCAAAGACTACTGCGACTGGCAGGTGATTGCGTTCGCTCGTTCCGGAGTTGCTTTGCTGATCGCGGGCCTGTTGGCGTTTCGCGACAAGTCACCGCTGGTCTTTCTGCGGCCGTGGACCATCTGGGTTCGCAGCATCGCGGGCAGTATGAGCATTATGTGCAACTTCTACGCGTTATCTCGACTTCCAATTGCAGATGCATTGACGCTGACGAACATGTTTCCCATTTGGATCGCCGTGCTTTCGTGGCCGGTGCTGGGGCGATTTCCAGAGCGTGAAGTCTGGCTGAGCGTGCTGCTGGCGATGACCGGCGTCTTCGTGATGCAGCAGCCCTATCTGGCGTCAGGGAACCTGGGAACTCTGGCGGCCGTTTCGGGATCATTCACCAGTGCTGTCGCTTTGATAGGACTTCACCGACTGAAAGGTATAGCCGCAAATGCCATCGTGTTTCATTTTTCCGCTGTGTCGATCGTGATTCTGACTTTTGTATTCGTCGTTTTTCCGGCGAGTGAACATTCGATCGAGCAGTTGAAAATGCCCTGGCCCGGCCCGGGACTGCTGCTGGGCGTAGGACTTGCCGCCACGGCAGGCCAGCTCTTGTTAACTCGCGCGTTTTCTGGTGGTGCTCCAGCGCGAGTTTCTGTGATCGGATTGACTCAGATCGGCTTCGCGATGGTCTTTGATGTTCTGCTATGGGGGCGAGCCGTCACTCTGCATTCGCTGATCGGAATTCTGATGATCGTCGGCCCGTCGATCTGGCTGATGACTCGGCGCGCTCCTGACGATACTGGTGAAGTCACTTGAGCCTTCTCTGGGAGTGGGAGTGCAAGCCCCTGACTGTCCATCTGGCCGAGGCTTTTCAAGCCTCCATAAATCTCAAACGTTCTTCAGCACCCGCAACCTCTGCGGCCAGAGTTTGAGCAAACGGCCGTTACTCGGCCGCCATCCATACCTGAAACGCCGACTCCAGGACCTTGCGAGCATCCCCTGAATTCCGCTGCTTTCCTCAACGCCGCATCCGGAACCCGGTCATGTCCGGCCATGTAAAGCGACAGGCTGTCTCCGGGCTCAAATGCTGCGGAACGAGAGATCCTGGACTGACGGGCGCCCTGTTCAAGGCCGCTGTATGGTAGTGTCCCTGCGAGGCCGTAGTCCGAGATCTTGTGACGCGACAGCAATCATTGGCGTCAGGGAATCGGGATCGGTCGATAGTTCCAGCTGTCCGCAGCCACAACCTCAAATGCAGACAGATCACCAAGCGATTTCATGTTCAGGAGTTGCATGGAAACATCCAAGCCGCTCCACGGACAACCGAAATTCCCCCTGGGTCCGCTCAGACGCTTTACGAAGAGACTCGTCGACAAAACATCTCGAGATTGCTCGCGAAGCGCTCGTAATGATTTGCGAAGACTATTCTGACGGACTGCCCGACAGCGACCTCCGCGCCATGGATGAATCACTCCAGGGCGGCATCGAAAGTCGACTGTAGCCTCAGAGTCTAGAATTCGCTGAGCACAACGCCGTCGTTGCGGCCAGCAAGACCACGAAAAATGCGGATATCCACTTCGGTGCCAACGGTGCGAGTCGACCCATCCATCAGCAGGAAATGAGCGCCTCCCAGATGTGGTGCCCAGAAACCACCGGGACTGCCTGTGGGCGCGTTAGGACCACCGGTTCGCACATGGACGGTGGTGATGGTGATCGCAGGCCGAACAGTCGCGCCAACGGCCTGACCACGCTGGGTGGCAATCATGGGTGAGAAGACCGTTTGGCCACCCGGAATCACGCCTGCCCAGCCGTTCGGCGCAAACATGCTGGACCGTTCTCCCATCCCGATCGTGTTGGAGGTTCCATCCGTAATGTCTCGCATTCGAACCGCGTTATTGCGATGGAAAATGCCGTTGAAATTGGGTTCCTCGTATCGAGCAAGGTAACTGCCCGTCGGCCCGGTTCCTGACGGATCCGCGCCGCCAAGCACACCCACATAGCTGTTCGCCGCCAGGTCATTGATACCAATCGACGCAGGCCAAACAGTCACCGGAGTCGCCCACGTGTCGCTCGGACAGCGGTAAGCGGGCACATTCGTGGAACGGGCAAACTGATTGATGGGATCGGCGATGGGTCGGTTGAAGTCGATTCGCTGATGCAGGGAAGTCTGTTCCAGTTGCGGCAGGATCATTGCAAACACGCTCCAGCCAGCACCCGCCTCAGGAACAGGGTCATTTGCACCACCGGGCCATGGGCCGGTGACTCGCGAGATAAAACCCGGCGGGAAGGTACCAAACGAAGACTCGTAGTTGTGCAGAGCCAGTCCGATCTGTTTCAGATTGTTCCTGCACTGAGTTCTTCTGGCTGCCTCCCGAGCCGACTGCACAGCGGGCAGCAGAAGAGCGATCAGGATGGCAATGATGGCAATAACAACCAGCAATTCGATCAGAGTAAATCCGCGAGAAAAACGCACTGGAGAGCGAGAACTCAGCATGGAATCACCTCGGTTAAAAATCGAAGCAGTCATAAGCATCGGCGGCTGGCTGGTCCCGGAATTGGCGGAGTGGCTGGCTACAGATAATCTAGGATACTGAGACTCAGTATCAACACTTCAGTCGGAGTAGAATTCGAAAATCTTCAAAATTCTTTTTCGGTGTTTCCAACTCAGTGGTCCTTTCCGAGCGGAGATTCGTTTTTCGATTCGGGTGATCTCGATCAATGCACCGTCTTTTTGATCTGTTGACGGTCGTGTCAGAAACTCGTTCGGGGCAGATTAGCCTGTGCGAGAATACCAGGTCTGCATGATGCATCAACTCTGAAGCGAACCACCGCTGCGATTGCCCGCATCGGCGGAATCATGTGCACCTTCGGCAGATCAAATCCTCGACGGACGATGTCATGCCCGAGTTTCACGATGCCAACACCAGTCCGTAAACACCGACCGTCATCAACAAACTGATGGCAACCAGCACACCGACCGGAGTGATAAAGCTGGTCGTTGCGACAGTGCCCAGAGTAATCAAGATGATCTCGTCGACAGGATAGAGTCTGTTCGGACCGCGCCTTTGACTTCCGATTTTTCGGCCGCCACAAGATCAACCTGCGTGTCGGCGACGTTGGCCTTATGCCGCTCGGAGTGCTCCTGTCTGGCTTTAGGATGCAGAAACTTATGGGCCAGTTTTTCGCAGCCTTCGAAACACAGAAACGCGTCTCCCACGATCATCAGCGGTTCAATTATCTGCGGTTCGATCAGCCACGGCACGATTGAGCTGAGCAACAGTGCGGACGGAACCAGAATCACTTTGTTAACAAGCGATCATTTGGCCACTGCCCAGACAACGGGGAGTTCTCGATTCGACTGAAATCCGGTGACCTGTTCGGCGTTGAGTGCCAGGTCGTCGCCAGGAATTCCGGCGGTCTTCTTTGCCGCCACCTTTTGTCATGACCTACGCGTCTTGCAGGATGCTGGCGATATCGTCCAATAACATCAGAAAGCCACTGGCCATGATTACTCCCGATTGAAATTGCGTATGCCATGCGCCTTTACTTGGCGCACAACCCTTTGCTCGTTGCTCCCGAAGAGCAGGTTGCATCACATCTGCCGATGGACGCAACAGATGATGCTTCAAGAGCTACGCGTTACTCGTTTCAATGGGAAGAAATTCACAGTGATCACATCAAGGCCGCATTCTTCATTGCCACCCACCTCATCCTCAAACCGCAGGGCAGGTTCATTCTTTTGTGCCACCGCATGTCCCTGAATACAGCGTGCAGGCAGAACATTAACAGGGATGATGGTGACCAATGAAGAAGCAAGTGGGGAGAGAACTTCGAGGGCGGAGGGTTCATATACTCCGCCCTCGAAGCTTTGCTCTATTGGCGTTGTGCAGGTGCGCTGGCTTCCGTTGAATCTTCGGGAGCAGGATCTTCCAGACGCACAAGCAACCAGTTCTCGACCTTCTCAGCTCCGAAGTGAACCAATACTGGAGCTTGTTCCTGCGTGAGATTGTAAAGGCCCGTTTCAGCAACGAGGTCTTCGCTTTCTGTGATTCGCATCGCAACACGCTGTGTGTCTTTGTCGACTTTTCCCTGGACGCTTTGAGTCAGCTCAGTTTCTGTGTTGAACAAGGTCCCGCTGACGACACCGTCTTTGTTCACCGCCAACTGAATGATCCGATTTGGCTCGACGTCTTTTTCGCCGGAAGAAACGGTGAATGTCCCGAGCGCCATCCATTCGGCCTTCTTCGCGACTTCTTCATCCTGTGGTGGAGCCACTGTCGCCAGATCCGCCGCGCTTTGAGCAAACTCGGTTGTTGATGCGACCTTCTCACCGTTGATGTACACGGAGTTGTCGTTGTAGACCACGTTACCACCCTGGCCGTAGTCGTAATAGACCGGCTGAGCCCAGACCTGTGGCGGAGCGGACCAGGTAAACCAGTTCACGCAGGCGGCATAAGTCGGAACGGTCCACCAGTATTTCCACGGACGAGTGGTGAACCCATATCCGTAGTGCCAACCGCACCAGCTGTGAGGATGGCCGTACCACCAGTCACCGCGAAAGCAGCCAGGATTGTTATAGTGCCAATGGTAAGAGCTATGAACCCCAGCGCCCCAGCCAGCCCAATACGCAGCCCGATTAGGATGCACATTCTGCCAATTGTTGAGTCCGCCGATTTGGTTCTGCCATCGATTATTGATGTTCGTCACCTGGTTGCGATCAATGTTGGCCCATGTCGGGCGATTGCTGATCGCGACGTTGTTGCCCATGTTGATCTGACCAATGTTGATCGGCCGGTTATTCGCGACCCCGACACTCGGGAACGATGGGCGAGTCGAGATGCCGGGCCGGTTGTCAATCCCCGGGCGATTGTCAATGCCGGGACGATTGCCCAGTCCTGGCCCAACATTGCCGGGCAGTGTTTCTGGCCTGAGTGGTCTTCCCATTCCCAGAAAGTCACCCACATCTCCCGGAGTTGGGCGAGCGGAGATATTGGGTGGGACATTGACGTTTGGCCGATTATTAACATTCCCTGGCAGAGTCGTCGCGGGACGTTGGAGATCAGGACGATTCGGCAATTTGTTGCTCGGACGATTTTCAGCCCCGCCGCCCAGATTCGGAATACTCGGACGCGTCGTGGGCCGATCGATCTGACCTGGAAGCTTGTTCGCTCCACCTAATTCGCCATTGCCCGGCAGGGAAGGCCGCGTTGAGGGCATGTTCGGTGCAGATGGCCGCGTGGACGGACGTGTGGACGGCATGTCCGGTGTCGCCGGCCGCGTTGAAGGCTTGAGTCCTCCGGACGGACGATCGATGGAAGGCATTGCGGGCTTCGTCGACGGGCGATTGATGTTTGGCGAGCTTATGTTGGGACGACTGGTCGGTGCAGGTCGACTACTTCCCATGTTCGGCACGCTGGGATGCGGAGCCGGG
>Ga0255095_1000293_pt1 | contig 27139 bp, 22 predicted proteins | sample Colum_Law_RepC_8_2_FD_188435 | JGI IMG/M metagenome (GOLD analysis project Ga0255095, IMG submission 188435) | Freshwater microbial communities from Columbia River, Oregon, United States - Colum_Law_RepC_8d | ecosystem: Environmental > Aquatic > Freshwater > River | place: USA: Oregon...
GCCCTGCCCCACCGCGGCGTGAGCCCAGCAGTCGTCCCCACTCCAGCGCCCCCTGAACGAGGAAGAGCAAAGACACCCCGCCCCAGACCCAGGGCGGCGCAAAAAACATCGCGGGCAGCAACACCCCGAGCAGCGCCAGGGCAGTGATGATGCGAGTGAGCAACATGGTGCTCAGGCTTGGGGCTGATCGTGAGGATGCGCAGGCCCGGCTCCGCTGACCCCGGTTCGCTGGGTCTGCTGTACCTGGGCACTCGTCCGTCCGAATCGTCTTTCCCGGGCTCGATAGGACTCAAATGCCCTTTCGAGCTCGGATGCATTGAAGTCGGGCCAGAAGGTCTCCGTGAAATAAAGCTCGGTGTACGCCAACTGCCACAGCAGAAAGTTGCTGATGCGCTGCTCGCCGCCCGTGCGGATGAAGAGATCAGGCTCCGGCGCATGATGCATGACCAGAAACGGCGACAGATCGGCCTCGGTAGCCTGCTCAGGATGGGCCCGCAGCTGCGGTGAGCTCTCAAACATCCGTCGCATGGCCTGCAGGATGTCCCAGCGCCCGCCGTAATTGGCGCAGATCGTGAGGGTCAGGCGACGATTCTCCCGGGTGAGCGCCATGGCTTCGGTGATCAGTTGCTGAAGGCGGGGCTCGAAGGCGGACAGGTCGCCGACCACCATCAGGCGAATTCCATTGGCATGCAGACGGCGTACCTCACGCTCGAGCACCCGAACGAACAGACCCATCAGCACCGAGACTTCCTCGGCCGGACGACGCCAGTTTTCGGAGCTGAATGCAAACAGGGTGAGATAACTCACCCCCCGACGGACACAGGCTTCGACCACGTCCCGCACCGCGTCGACCCCCCGGCTGTGTCCCGCCACTCTGGGCAGGAGTCGGGCGCGCGCCCAGCGTCCGTTGCCATCCATGATGATCGCGACATGACGAGGGACCGTCCCGGACTCGGGCACGATCTGCGTGGAACTCACATGGCTCATTCAGTCCTGCTTGCGGGCGCGCATTCAGACGGTGAGCAGTTCCTGCTCCTTACCCTGGAGCAGTTTATCGATCTCACCCACAAAGCGGTCCGTGAGCTTTTGAATGTCATCCTGGGCGCGGCGCTCTTCATCTTCGGAAGCCAATTTGCCCTTGATCAGTTCCTTGAACTGGGTGTTCGCATCCCGGCGAAGGTTGCGAACGGCAACCTTCGCATCCTCTCCCTCGCTTTTGACGATCTTGATGAGCTCCTTGCGCCGCTCTTCAGAGAGGGGAGGCATCGGCACACGGATCAGTTCGCCCACCATCGTCGGATTCAGGCCAAGATCGGATTCACGGATGGCCTTGTCGATGACCGAGGCCATCTTTTTTTCCCAGGGTGACACGCCGATGGTTCGCGCATCGACCAGGGTGACATTGGCCACCTGACTGATGGGCACCAGGCTGCCGTAGTAATCAACATTGACATGATCAAGCAGGCCGACATGCGCTCGTCCGGTGCGCACACGGGCCAACGCGGTCTTGAGCGCCTCGATGGACTTTTCCATCTTTTGCTCGGTGGCTTTGCGGATTTCTGGGATTGTGGCTGGCATGCGGTGGCCTCTGACTGAAGCGTCCTGAAGAATGCACTCAGGACGGGCTGAACTCAGACATGAACGAGGGTGCCTTCGTCTTCGCCCAACAATACCCGGCGAAGCGCACCTTCCTTGAAAATCGAAAACACCTTGACCGGCAGACGCCGATCACGGCAAAGCGCAAAAGCGGTGGCGTCCATCACCTTGAGATCCCGGCCAATGGCCTCGTCAAAGCTGATGGTCCGGTAGCGGGTGGCCGTCGGATCCTTCATGGGATCTGCGCTGTAGACCCCATCGACCTTGGTGGCCTTGAGGACCACCTCAGCCCCAATCTCGGCTCCCCGCAGCGCGGCTGCGGTATCGGTGGTGAAAAACGGATTGCCGGTGCCTGCTGCGAAGATGACCACCTTGCCCTCTTCCAGATAGCGCAGCGCCTTGGGGCGAATGTAAGGCTCGACAACCTGTTCGATCTTGAGCGCCGACTGGACGCGGGCCGGAATGTCCGCAAGACGCAACGCATCCTGCAAGGCCAGCGCGTTCATGACCGTCGCGAGCATGCCCATGTAGTCGGCGGTCGCTCGATCCATGCCGTGGGCACCCAGGGCAACCCCACGAAAAATGTTGCCCCCCCCGATCACGACGGCCAGTTCAGTCCCCAGGGAAATCGCCTCGGCGATCTGAAAGACCATGCCCTGCAGGGTCTCACGATGGATCCCGAATTCGTCGTCGCCCATCAGGGCTTCGCCGGACAGCTTCAACAGCACGCGCTTGTAGGGACGGCCTTCAATCGACATGCAAACCTCGCCTTGCGTGATCGGATGGAAAACGCTGGCCGGGGCTGAAGCCGCCCCGGCTGCGGGCTTCAGGCGCGAGCGGCAGCAGCAGCGGCCTCAGCCACCTCGGCGGCGAAATCGCTCTGCTTTTTCTCGATGCCTTCACCGACAACATACAACGTGAAGCTGTGAACCTTGGCGCCCCTCGCCTTGAGCAATTGCTCGATGGTCTGCTTGTCATCCTTGACGAAGGGCTGACCGAGCAGAGTGACTTCCTTGAGGGCCTTGGCGACAGCGCCCTCCACCATCTTGGCGACGATTTCGGCAGGCTTGCCCGATTCGGCAGCCTTCTGGGCCGCAATTGACCGCTCTTTTTCAATGAAGTCGGCCGGAACGCCCGAGCTGTCGAGCGCCTTGGGCTTGGACGCCGCGATCTGCATGGCCAGATCCTTGGCCAGGGTGTCGTCTCCACCCTCGACATCGACCAGCACGCCGATCTTGGAGCCACCGTGCACGTAGCTTGAAACCCTGCCGCCCGCAGCGACCCGAACGAAACGGCGAATCGTCATGTTCTCGCCGATCTTGCCGATCAACGCCTTGCGACGCTCCTCAACCGTCTGGCCCGAAACGCTCAGCGACGACAGGGCCTCGATGTCTGCGGGCGAACTGCCGGCCACCAAACCCGCCAATTCACGAGCAAACGCCAGAAAGTCGTCATTCTTGGCCACGAAATCGGTTTCGCAATTGAGCTCCACCATGGCGCCCACCTTGCCGTCGGCCGACAGATGAACACCCACAACGCCTTCGGCAGTCACCCGGGCTGCGGCTTTGTTCGCCTTGTTGCCCAGCTTGACGCGCAGAATTTCCTCGGCCTTGGCCAGATCACCCTGCGCCTCGGTCAGCGCCTTCTTGCACTCCATCATGGGAGCGTCGGTCTTTTCGCGCAGCTCCTTGACCATTGCTGCGGTAATTTCAGCCATTGTGGCCTCTCCTTCAGGAAGCTTCGGATTCGACTTCGACGAACTCTTCGCCCTCGACGCCCTTGACGACCTCGTCGAGCGCGGCTGACTTGCCGGCGAGGACGGCATCGGCGGCCCCCTCGGCATACAGCTGGATGGCTTTGCCCGAATCGTCGTTGCCCGGAATCACGTAGTTGATTCCCTCCGGCGAGTGATTGGTGTCAACCACGCCGATCACGGGGATACCGAGCTTGGCGGCTTCGGTGATTGCGATCTTGTGGTAACCCACATCGATCACGAAGATTGCGTCGGGCAGGCCATTCATGTCCTTGATGCCGCCGATTGACTTGCTTAGCTTTTCCATCTCACGCGAGAACAGCAGCGCTTCTTTCTTGGACATGCGCTCCAGGCCTCCCTCAGCCAGGGTGGCTTCCATATCACGCAGGCGCTTGATGGAGGTCTTGACCGTCTTGAAGTTGGTCAGCATGCCGCCGAGCCAGCGCTCATCGACGTAAGGCATGCCCGCGCGCTGGGCCTGAGCCGCGACGATTTCGCGGGCCTGACGCTTGGTGCCCACGAACAGCACCGTGCCACGATTGGAGGCCAGCTGACGCAGGTATTTCATCGCATCCTGGTACATGACCAGGGTCTTTTCGAGGTTGATGATGTGAATCTTGTTGCGATGGCCGAAGATGAAGGGGGCCATCTTGGGATTCCAGAAGCGGGTCTGGTGTCCGAAATGAACACCCGCCTCGAGCATTTGACGCATGGTTGCCATGGATTACTCCGTTTGGGTTGAGGTTTTGCGCAACGCCGACGCCTTCGAACGGGCCAATCGACGAGCCGGCCGACGGTCTGACCGTCTGCACGCGGCTCGCAACAGGCACGCACCCTGTGAAAGCGGCTCAAACACGTGCGCGAAGATGGAACTTGCCAAGCAGGCAAGCCTATAATCATAGCTTGAACAACGAGTTACCGGCAAGTTTGATGTCCCCCGTGATCAAGACCGACGCAGAAATAGACGCAATGCGAACTGCCGGCCGTCTGGCCGCTGAAGTGCTCGACTTCATTGCCCCCCATGTCCGGCCCGGCATCACCACCGGCCAGCTTGACCAGCTCTGCCACGATTACATGACGCAGGTGCAGGGCACGATTCCCGCTCCGCTCAATTACGCCCCCCCGGGCTACCGGCCCTACCCGAAGTCGATCTGTACCTCGGTCAACCATCAGGTCTGTCATGGCATCCCGGGCGATCGGGTCCTCAAGTCAGGCGATGTGCTGAACATCGACATCACGGTCATCAAGGAGGGCTTTCATGGCGACACCAGCCGCATGTTTCATGTGGGCGAGCCTTCGGTGGCTGCGCGCCGCCTGAGCGAGGTGGCCTACGAGTGCATGTGGCTGGGCATCGACCAGGTCCGTCCGGGCGCAACACTCGGCGATATTGGGCACGCCATTCAGACCCACGCCGAAGCGGCCGGGTTTTCGATCGTGCGCGAGTTCTGTGGCCATGGGATCGGTCAGCGCTTTCACGAGGATCCCCAGGTCCTGCATTACGGACGCCCCGGCACGGGTCTGGTTCTTCAGGCCGGCATGATCTTCACCATCGAACCCATGGTCAACGCCGGGCGCAGGGAGGTCAAGGAGCTCGCCGACGGCTGGACGATTGTGACCAAGGATCACAGCCTGTCCGCCCAATGGGAACACACGGTGCTGGTCACCCCCGAGGGCTTTGAGGTGCTCACGGTCTCTGCGGGCATGCCAGCCCGTCCCCCTCGGCGCTCGCTCGTCGCCTGAGTCCGAACCCTCCGTGAGTCCGGCAGCTGCTCCGCAGGCCGCAGACCGACCGTCTGCGACCAGCGAGCTGCGCAAGCAGCTGCGGGCCGGTCGGGACGCTCTGCACGAGCGATTCAGAGCCCAGGGCGCCATTGGCCGGCTGCACGATGGCCTGACCCGACTGACTGACCAGGTGATTCGGGCGCTCTGGGCGCAGTCGATGCTCGGACAAGATGCCAGCCTGGTGGCGGTGGGCGGCTATGGCCGGGGGGAACTGCTGCCTGGCTCCGATATCGATCTGCTGGTTCTGGTGCCGCAGGAGCTGAACGAATCACTCAATCAGCGGATCGAATCGTTCATTGGGGGCTGCTGGGACCTCGGGCTTGAAATCGGCCAGAGCGTGCGTTCGGTTGAGCAGTGCATTGAGGAATCGATCGCCGATGTCACTGTCCAGACCAGCCTGCTCGAGCGCCGCTTTTTGTGCGGCAACCGTGAGCTGCATCAGACTCTGGTCGCAGCGCTTTCCGGACACTTCGATGCGCGGGCGTTCTTTCATGCCAAGGTCTTCGAAATGCGCCAGCGGCATGCCCGCTATGAGGACTCCCCCTACAGCCTGGAGCCCAACGTCAAGGAAAGCCCGGGGGGGCTGCGTGATCTGCAATCCATCCTGTGGGTGTGCCGTGCCGCGGGCCTGGGTGCCAGCTGGCCTCAACTGGCGCGCAACGGTCTGATCAGCGCCGCCGAGGCACGATTGCTGGGCGCCAACTTGCGCCGACTGCAGACCATACGCGCGCGGCTGCATCTGGTGGCCAGACGTCGTGAGGACCGACTGGTCTTCGATCTTCAGGCTCAGATCGCGCAGGCCAGCGGAATCGACATGGCCGATGCCCGGCAAGCCTCCGAGCAGTTCATGCAGGCCTACTACCGCACCGCCAAATCGGTCACACAGCTGACCACGCTGATTCTGCAGGCGGTCGAGGCTGCGCTCTTTCCTGAAAATGCCAGTGCGGGAGAGCCGCTCGACGAAGAATTCATGAATCGCGGCGGACTCCTCGAGGCGCGCGACGAGGGACTCTTCGAGCGCGATCCCGGTGCGATCTTGCGCGCGTTTCTGCGCGTGTGCGAGCACCCCGAACTTCAGGGCATCACCAACCGCAGTCTGCGGGCCATCTGGCATGCCCGGCGCCACATCAACAGTGCCTTTCGAAAGAGTCCTCAGAACCGCGACACCTTTGTCCGACTGCTGCAGCAGCCCCGCGGGGTCACTCAGCAACTGCGTCGCATGAACCAGTGGTCTGTGCTGGGTCGTTACCTGCCTGCGTTCCGGCGAATCGTGGGCCGGATGCAGCACGACCTGTTTCACATCTACACGGTCGATCAGCACATTCTGACCGTGGTTCGCAATCTGCGCCGCTTCATGCAGGCAGAGCATGCGCATGAGTACCCGTTCTGCAGTGAACTGATTGCCAGCTTTGACACGCCCTGGCTGCTCGTGACCGCCGCACTCTTTCACGATATTGCCAAGGGCCGGGGCGGCGACCACTCCACCCTGGGTCGGGTTGATGCCCTGCGGTTCTGTCGTGAGCATGGCGTATCCGACGCCGATGCCGATCTGGTGGGATTTCTTGTGGCCCAGCATCTCACGATGTCGCAAGTCGCCCAGAAGCAGGATCTTTCAGACCCGGAGGTCATCGCCGGATTTGCACGCACCGTCAAGACCGAGCGACACCTCACGGCACTCTATCTGCTCACGGTCGCTGATATCCGGGGGACTTCGCCCAAAGTCTGGAATGCCTGGAAAGGCAAGCTTCTCGAGGATCTGTTTCGAGCGACCCGACGCCTGCTGCGCCAGCCCAGTTCCACCCATGGGACGGCACCGGTGCCCGCCGAATCGACAGACCCCACCCGCAGTCTGCTTGACAGCCGCAAGCAGGAGGCACTTCGATTGCTCAACTTTGCGGGCCTCGACCCCACGAGCTATCGGGCCTTCTGGGAACGGCTGGACATCGCGTATTTCCTGCGAACCGACCCCCAGGATATCGCCTGGCAGACCCGGGTCCTGTACCGGCGCGCCGATGCGGTCGATCCGGTGGTGCGCACCCGCATGTCACCCTTTGGTGGCGGCTTTCAGGTGGTGGCCTACCTGCTCGACCAACCTGACCTGTTCGCCCGCATTTGCGGCTACTTTGATCGCAAGAACCTGTCGGTTCTCGATGCGCGCGTTCACACGACTCGCGACGGTCGAGCGCTCGACAGCTTCCTGGTCGTCGACCCCGCCCGGACCGAGGGCGACGCGAGTTATCGAGACATCCTGCAGCTGGTTGAGACCGAACTGAGCGAGCGTCTGGCTAAGCGTCCCCCCCTCGATCCACCAGTTCGCGGCCGGATCTCTCGGCGCTCACGGTCGTTCCCGATCAGTCCTCGGGTCGAGCTGCGCCCCGATGAGCGCGGCCGTCACTACTTGCTCTCCATCATCGCCAATGACCGAACCGGACTGCTCTATGCCATTGCCCGGGTGCTGGCTCAGCATGGAATCAATCTGCAGGCCGCTCGCATCATGACGCTGGGCGACCGGGTCGAAGACAGCTTCCTGATCGATGGCCCCGGGCTGTCTCAGACACGCACACAGCTGCAACTCGAAACCGCCCTGCTGCAGGCACTTTGAATCGGGATCAGCTTCGTCCGGCGACCCACGCCTGCAAGATGCCGTACACGCGGATCATGGTCTGACCCAGCGTCAGCTGGATCCCCTCCATCGAAATGCTGTCCTGACTCGGCCCCATGCCGGCAGCCGCGTTGGCCACGACAGCCAGTGTTGCGTAGGGCAGTTCGAGCTCGCGGGCGAGCACGGCCTCGGGCATGCCGGTCATGCCAACGAGATCGCAGCCATCCCGCTGCAGGCGACGAATCTCGGCTGCAGTCTCCAGCCGTGGCCCCTGCGTACAGCCATAGGTGCCGCCCATGACAACCGATTCGCCGATCGCGATCGCGCTGGCCAGGGCCTGCTGGCGAATGGTCAGGTCGTAGGGTTGGGTGAAATCAACATGCGTCACCGGATTGTCCGGACCTTCAAAGAAGGTTGAGGCCCGACCGGTCGTGTAGTCGATCAACTGATCAGGCAAAACCAGCGACCCCGGCTGAAGGTCCTCTCGAATACCGCCGACCGTCGCCACACTCAGGATGGAATCGGCGCCCACCTCCCGCAAGGCCCATAGATTGGCGCGATAGTTGATCTGGTGCGGAGCCAGTGTGTGCCCATAGCCATGCCGCGCCATGAACACCACCTCATGATCGCCCAGCGTTCCAAACGAAAGTGCGCAGGACGGGTCACCGTAGGGCGTTCGAACCACCTCGCGCCGGATCAACTGCAGAGACGGGATCTGGCCAAGACCGCTGCCACCGATGATGGCCTTCATGGCGTGCCCGGCTGCGGTCCCTGGCCGGAGGTTCGATCGGGGCTCGAGGCCGTTGACCCCGCCACGGGGGCGGCCTCCCCCATGTTCCGCAGAAACTCACCGAATTCGCGGCCCACCTCAGGATGGCGCAGACCGAGCTCCACCGTGGCCTGCAGATAACCCAGCTTGGAGCCACAGTCGTAGCGGGTGCCATCAAACCGGTAGGCGAGCACGGGCTCATCGCGGATCAGGCGGGCCAGGGCATCGGTGAGCTGCAACTCACCACCCGCTCCAGGCTGAATCTGCTCCAGGTGTCTGAACACGAGCGGCGAGAGAACATACCGACCGACCACGGCCAGCGTCGAAGGCGCCGCTTCGGGTTTGGGTTTTTCGACAATGCCGTTGATCCGCTCGGTCCGCTCGCCCCACGGTGAACTCGACACAATGCCGTAAGAAGAAGTCTCGGAGCGATCAACCTGCTGAACGGCAAGCACGCTCGCCCGATGCATGGCGTACTGCCCGACCATCTGCGCGAGTACCCCTGCGCCCGACCCTGCAGCCTGCATCAGGTCATCCGCCAGCACGACCGCGAAGGGCTCATTTCCAACCACCGATCGAGCACACAACACGGCATGGCCCAGGCCCAGCGGCTCAGCCTGACGGATGTAGACACAGTTGATGCCGCGCGGCACGGCCTCCTTGACCGCTTCAAGCAGCGACTGCTTGCCTCGGGCCTGCAACTCGGCCTCAAGCTCGTAAGCCTTGTCGAAGTGATCTTCAATGCTGCGCTTGCCGCGCCCGGTGATGAAGATCATCTCGGTAATTCCCGCATCGGCCGCCTCCTCGACCGCATACTGGATCAGAGGCTTGTCGACGACGGGCAGCATCTCTTTCGGAGAGGCCTTGGTTGCGGGTAGAAACCGGGTGCCCAGTCCGGCCACGGGAAAGACGGCCTTGCGAATCGCACTGGTTGTCATGATGAACTCCCCATTGACAATAGCGTTGCCAAATCAATCACCGGCACGCCCAGTTCAAGGGCACGCTCGAGCTTGCTGCCTGCATTGTCACCTGCCACGACGAAATCCGTGCGCCGCGACACGGAGCCCGAGGCCGCCCCACCCTGCTGTCGGATCCAGCCTTCGACCTCGGTGCGGCTCATGCCAACCAAGGTGCCCGTGACCACGAGGGTCTTGCCCGCGAGGGGCAACGCAGCCCCGCTCGGCCGGTCGGTCAGCCGGCTTGCTCCGTCCTCGGTGACCTCCGCAGTCAGTGCGCCCGAGGGCTGAACCCCCGCGGCAAGCAGCCGCTCGATCACTTCCCGGTTGTGCCCTTCAGCCAGAAATGACTGCAGCGATTGCATGATCTCCACGCCCACGCCCTCAAGCGGAACGGGCAGCACAGGCTCGCCCCGTGCTCTCGCACGGGCGTTGTGTTTCTGGATCTGTGCCTTTTCGAGGGCGAGGGCGCTCCAGTCGGCCTGCATCAGGGCGGACAGGGAGTTGAAGTGACGGGCCAACACGCGGGCCACCTCCTCGCCCACATGTCGGATACCCAGCGCGAAGATGAAGCGCTCGAGTCGACATTGCCGGGAGCGGTTGATGGCCTGAACGAGATTGCGGGCGGATTTTTCGCCCATGCGGTCGAGGGCGGCCAACTGCTCAAGGGTCAGGCCATACAGATCGGCCGGACTTCGTACCCGGTCGCTTTGCACGAGTTGTTCCACCAGCTTGTCGCCCAGGCCCTCAATATCCATGGCCCGGCGTTGGGCGAAGTGAATCAAGGCCTGACTTCGCTGAGCTTGACAGAACAGCCCACCCACGCAGCGGGCGGCGGCTTCACCAGGCTCGCGCACCACGGCAGAGCCGCACCTCGGGCAGCGTGTCGGCATGACGAATCGTCTCGCCCCGAGGGGGCGCTGCTGTGGCACAGCGCGTACCACCTCCGGAATGACATCCCCCGCACGCCGCACGATCACGGTGTCGCCAATATGCAGGTCCTTGCGTTCGAGCTCGTCCTGATTGTGCAGGGTCGCATTGGTGACCGTCACGCCACCCACGAAGACCGGACGCAGACGGGCCACCGGGGTGAGCGTGCCCGTGCGACCCACCTGAACGTCGATGTCAAGCAACTCGGTGCTCACCTCCTCGGCAGGAAACTTGTGGGCGATCGCGAAACGGGGCGCCCGCGCCACGTAACCGATTCGCTCGTGCCAGAGCCGCTGATCGACTTTGTAGACGACCCCGTCGATGTCAAAAGGCAGGGACGCCCGTTGTGCCCCCACGCGCTCGTAAAAATCGAGTAGTCCGCCTGGCCCGGCATGACGCTCACGCAGGGCCCCCACCGGAAATCCCAGATCGGCCAGCCACTGCAGCATCTCGAAGTGAGAGTCAGGCACCTGCTCGCCCGGATCGTCAAACCGGACCTCACCCAGTCCATAGGCCATGAATCGAAGCCGACGCTGAGCCGTCAATCCGGGATCAAGCTGGCGCAGTGCTCCGGCTGCGGCATTGCGGGGGTTGACGAAGACTTTGTCGCCTCGCGCCTGCTGCTCGCGGTTGAGCCGCTCGAAGTCCTCGCGAAACATCAGGACCTCGCCCCGAACCTCGAGAACACGCGGTGGCGCAGGATGAACGGATCGGCCCGCAAGGCCGGCTTGCGCCCGCAGATGCAGGGGTATCGCCCGAATCGTCCGCAGGTTGGCCGTGACATCCTCGCCTGTGCTGCCATCGCCCCGGGTGGCGCCCTGCACGAGTCGTCCTCCCTCATAGCGCAAGCTCACAGCCAGACCGTCGAATTTCAGTTCGCAGCAATAGCGCAACGCGTCGGGCTCGCCCCTCGACACATCAAGCGCCTCACGAATGCGTCGATCAAAGCCGCTGACATCCTCACTCGTGAAGGCATTCTGCAGCGACAGCATCGGCACCGCATGCACAACCTGCCTGAAGCCCTCCGCAGCTCGCCCGCCGACCCGCTGTGTGGGCGAATCCGGCGATGCGTATTCGGGGTGCAGGTGTTCGAGCCGCTGCAGCTCCTGAAACAGACTGTCGTACTGCGCATCCGACACCGTCGGAGCATCGAGTACGTAGTAGGCATGGTTATGCGCCTCAAGCGCAGTCCGCAAGGCCGCGATGCGGGCGGCATCAGACGCGTCGACCATGACCAATCAGTTGAAGACGCGCAGTGCCGCTGGCGATCCGGCATCAAGACCCGCACCAGCGAGCTGGGCATAGTGCGACTGCAGCTGTCGTGCGACCGCCTGCGCGGCGGCATCGCTGAGGGGTGCCAGTGCATCGTCGACCACCTGGGCATCAAGCAGTTCGGCGCACCGACGCGCAGACTCCACCATCCGGGTCCACGGCTGCTCCGCTGCCGGAGCCCTCGGCACATCCAGCACGAAGGTCAGGACCTCAGGACGCTCGGCCTGCACCAGAGTGAAGAGCACATCACCGGACTGGGAGGTCCGCGCGTAGCGTTGATGGCCCCTGGGCACCATCTGCAAAAGCTCGGCGACTTCAGTCACCCGCGCCAGCGAGATTCGACTCGAGGCCAGTACGTTGACTCCGATCAGCGTATCGAGTCGTGCACAGAACTCATCGACCTGCCGCGCCCGTTCGAGTACGCCCATGGTCTCCGGAAGACGCAGGTCGGGAACATTGAGCTTGCCGGCCAGACGTCTGAGTTTTTCAGCGAATTCGGCAAACTCGCTCGCACTCAGCGGCCCCTGTCGATTGGCCAGAAGAATACCGAGCCTCAGGGAGGAGGCCAGGCCTTCAGCGGCGCGGACGTCACACCACCCGCCATCGAGCAGCTGGACCTCCGCGATCACCGATTTGGAACCGATTCGGGCCAGGGCCTGCGCCCCCGAACGAAGTGCGATGCAATCCACAGGAGGCGACATCCGCAGCAACGCGACACAGTCGATCCGGTCATCGAGCACCCCCCAGTCTGCCGCCGTAGGCAGATTGCCCCCCTCATGCGCCCTGCGTTGTGCAGTCACCCCCTTGTTCGCGATGCGTGTCGCAGCCACCGCTTGCGCAGCATCCGTGGCAGGCCGGTCCCGATCGGCCGGCGGGGTGGAGTCGATCGTGGAACTCGCAGCCAACTCGTCTTCGATCTGGATTTCGGGCGGGAATCGCTCATCGATCGATCCCGACACACGGGCGCTCCCCGGACGATCGAGTTCGGGATCCGCGTGCCCCGAGAGGTTCGATGAATCGGTGAATTTCGGCTCGATCCGGGACTCCACCGCATCGCGATGACGCTCTGCGGGGGCACTCGACTCCGTTCGCATCTGGCCTGCGGGTCTTTCGGACTCACTGCGAGACTGCATTGATGCAGCCCGAGACCGCCCCTGGAAGGCGTTGAACATCAGAACCACCAGCAGGGCGATGACCAGCAGTGCACCCAGACTCAGCCAGAGCGATGACGCATCGCCGAGCCATTGCGCGAAATTCATGCAGCCTCCGCAAAACGTGCTGCAGCGTCGATGTCGACCGCCACGATGCGCGACACGCCCCGTTCCTGCATCGTGACACCAATCAACTGCTGGGCCAGCTCCATCGTGACCTTGCTGTGGGTAATGAAGAGAAATTGTGTCTGGTCGGACATGCGCCGGACCATCGCGCAGTACCGGTCCGTATTGGCATCGTCCAGCGGAGCGTCAACCTCGTCAAGCAGACAAAAAGGAGCCGGATTGAGTTGAAAGAGTGCGAATACAAGCGCAATCGCGGTCAGGGCCTTTTCGCCCCCCGACAGCAGATTGATCGAGGCATTGCGCTTGCCCGGTGGCTGAGCCACCACCGTAACCCCACTGTCGAGAATTTCCTCTCCCGTCAGCACAAGGCGCGCTTCGCCGCCTCCGAAGAGCTCCGGAAAGAGCGAGCCGAAATGGCTGTTGACGGTCTGGAAAGTATCCTGCAAGAGGCTTCGGGTCTCGCGATCGATCTTGCGGATCGCGTCTTCGAGGGTCTGAATCGCCTCGTTCAGATCCGCTGACTGAGAGGCAAGAAACCCATGGCGCTCGCGTGCCTGGGCAAGTTCGTCCAGCGCAGCGAGGTTGACTGCTCCGAGCGCGGCAACCGCATTGGTCAGGCGGGTCACCTCGCCTTGCAGCCAGCTCGCCTTCGGTAGGGTCTCGAACGCCTGTCTGAGCGCCTGCAGATCGACTGCAGCCTGCTGCAATTGCTCATCGAACTGCTCTGCCCCCAGCCGGGCCGCCTGAATCCCCAGATGCAATTCGGCCAGCCGGTCGCGCAGCGGCTGCTGCTCACGCTCACGAATCAGCCGCTGCTCCTCCAGTTCGCGCAGGCGGGCGCCCAAGGCGTCGAGGCTCGCACGACCCTGGGAAAGCTCCTCTTCCGCCCGGACCCGATCCCCCAGGGCTTGCTGCAGGCCGGCACGTGCGGCTTCGTCGGACAGCTCCTGCAGTCGGGCATGCAGAGTCTGCAGCTCCGCCTGAGCCTGCTCCCACTGGGCCGCGGCCTGACTGGACTGCGCACTCAGCAGGCTGCGGCGATCCGTGAGGGTTCGCAGGGAAAAGTCGGCTTCCCGCTCTGCACGCTCCGCATCGCGTTGCTGATCCCTGGCCGCCTCCAGCGCCGCCTGAGACTGCTCAACGTCGTCACGCGCAGCCTCCTCGGCGTCCTGAGCGACCGCGAGCGCTTCGTCAAGCGACTCAAACTGCGCGATCAACTCCTCGAGCGCGACCCGCCGCTCGAGCGAGCGCGCCTCAACCTCCGAAAGTTCATGGGTCAGCCGATCACGGTCCGCCAGGGCCTGCTCGACCTTCTGCTCCAGACGGCCCGCTTCAAGTCGGGCTGTCGCAGCATGGCGCAGGGCAGCCGCAAGGCGCTCCCGGGCTGTCGCGAGACCGCTGCGTGATGTCGAGATTTCGGCCTCGATACGCACTGCCGCAGCGCGGGCTTCATCCACCATCAACTCGAGGGCGCGAGATTCAAGCTCCAGATTGGAGAGCTCCTTCTGCCGTGAGAGCACGCCATCCTGCTCATGATCGGGCGCATGAACCGTCAGGGTGGTTGCGCTGATCAGATGCCCCTGCGGCACCACGAATCGGGCCCCGGGCAACAGCTCCTGACGACGGGACAAGGCCTGGGCCACATCATCGATACACCACAGTCCGTGCAGCCAATCGGCCAGGACCCGATCCACGCTGGCGTCAGGACTGCGGACCCGATCGCTGAGGGCACGCAGGCCGGGCGGTCCGCCCGGTGGGCTCGCCTGCGGGCCAACCGGCGCAAGGGTATGGAAACTGATGCGGCCTGGGGGCTGCTCATGAAGGAGCCCGGTCATGCGCTCCAGCTGACCCACCTCCAGTGAGAGCAGACGTTCACGGAGCACGGCCTCAAGGGCGACTTCCCAGCCCGATTCAATCGTCAGTCGTTGCCACAAGGGGCGCAGGCCTGACAGGCCGTGCTGCTCAAGCCAGGGGGCAAGGCGTCCTTCGCTGCGCAGCCGCTCCTGAATCTGCCTGAGCGTGTCGGCTCGCGCATTGACCTGGGCCAGCCTCGAAGCAGATTCCCGCAGGGCATCCTGAGCAGGGGTGCGCTGGGCCTCGATGTGTGCGAGGCGCTCCTCCGCCTGCACCTGGTCCTCGCTCGCCCGTGCCTCGGCTTCGTCGGCCTGTGCCAAACGGAGTCTGGCCTGATCAAGTTCAGCCTGCGGCACCGCCTCGCTCTGGCGCAAGGCCTGGCGCAAACGCTCGGCTCGCATGTCCAGATCATTCAGAGCCTCTTCCTGGGCCCGCTGGCCTGCGGAAAGCACCTGGATCCGCGAATGCACATCCTGCGCGGCCCGCCGTGCCTCATCAAGCCGATCACGTCGCGTCTGCAGTTGGTCTTCAAGTTCGGGAACCCCGGCACGAGTCGCTTCAAGCCGAGCCTGCATGGTGGCGAGGTCTTCCTCGGCCTGGGCCTGACGCGATTCAATCGATTCGAGTTCCTGCTCGCAGCGCTGTTGACTCAGCCTGGACTGCTCGGCCCGCGCTGTCGTGGCCGCCTGCTGAGCTCGCAGGTCAGCCTGGGACTGCACGACGAACTGGATTTCGCTCTCCAGGCGACTGACCTCCGCGGCTCGCTCGTAATAGGCCCCCTGCAGGGCATGCACGGCGTCGCCCGCATCGAAGTGGGCCTGCCGGGTGGCTTCGAGATCCGCTTCCAGACTGCGTTGCGCCGCCAGCACTCCCTGCAGTGTGGTTTCAACCTCGCTCGCAGCAAGCGTCAGGCGCGCCTGCTCAGCTGAGGCTTCGTCCCGTCGTACCCACCACAGGGCCTGCTGGCGCTGAGCGCGCATCGCTTCGAGTTCGCGGTATTCGAGTGCGACCTGCGCCTGACGCTCCAGCCTTTCGATCTGTCCCGTCAACTCTCGAAGAATGTCCTCGACACGGGTGAGATTTTCGCGGGTATCCGAGAGCCGGTTTTCCGTCTCGCGGCGTCGTTCCTTGTACTTGGTGACGCCGGCTGCTTCTTCGAGAAAAACCCTCAACTCTTCAGGGCGGGCCTCGATGATGCGCGAGACCGTACCCTGACCGATCATGGCGTAGGCTCTGGGCCCAAGGCCCGTGCCCAGGAACAGATCGTGCACGTCCTTGCGACGAACGGTCTGGTTGTTGATGAGGTAGGTGGATTGACCATCGCGGGTCAGCACCCGCTTGACCGAAATTTCCGAGTATTGAGCCCAGGCCCCGGACAGCCGGGTCTGTGCGTTGTCAAAGACCAGCTCGACACTGGCACGGCCGGCCTGCTTGCGCTCCGACGATCCATTGAAAATCACGTCCTGCATCGACTCGCCACGCAACTCCGAGGCCTTGGACTCCCCCAGAACCCAGCGCACCGCGTCCATGATGTTGGACTTGCCGCATCCGTTCGGGCCGACCACCCCCACAAGCTGACTCGGCACCTCGAATGAAGTCGGGTCGACAAACGACTTGAATCCTGCAAGCTTGATCTGTTTGAGGCGCACGGCGATCGCAAAGGGCGCAGCACGACAGGCTCGCCACAGGAAGGATTTCGAGGGAGATTCCGCGGGGCTTGCGCCCCTCCGATAGAATCTTAGCCCACCCGCCGGCTCGAACCGGCCGCCCGGAGGCCCTTTTGGCGGGCAGGCCGTACCCGTCTCTTCAGGCCGTGGGCGCACTCCAGAGATCGGCCCGGCTGCCTCGGCTGCACCGGGTCATCACCCGAACAAGCACTTTTCCTCCCCGACATGCCCAGTACACCTGCCAAGACGCTCGAGACCTTCCCCAATCCTGCACCGGAGAGGGACTACCACATCCACATCGAAGCCCCGGAATTCACCTGTCTGTGCCCTCTCACAGGCCAGCCCGATTTCGCGACCCTGGTGCTCGATTACATCCCCGATCGCAAGAACATCGAACTCAAGGGGCTCAAACTCTATCTCTGGTCGTTCCGGGATGAGGGCGCGTTTCACGAAGCTGTCACCAATCGGATCCTCGCCGACATGGTCAAGGCAATCCGCCCCCGCTTCATGCGACTGACCGCTCGCTGGTATGTCCGCGGAGGCATCTTCACCACGGTCGTGGCCGAGCATCGCAAATCGGGCTGGAAGCCTCAAGCGCGGGTTGATCTCCTAGAATTCGATTCAGAAAAGCCCTTCAAATAATTGTTTTAAAAAATAAAATCAATCATTCTCAAGTATTTTCCAACGTGTGCGATCTCAACCCAGGGGCTTTGGCCGCTTGGGCCGGTCTGTTCCGTTGAGCACCGCCTCGCTTCGCCCGCCTAAACTGACGGCGGTTTTTTCCTGCCGCCGGCCCGTCGTCCGCCCGACCACCCTTTTTTCCATCTCCAAATGAGCACTTTGCAGACTCTCATCGAATCCGCCTGGGAACAGCGCACCGAACTCACCCCCGCCAAGGCGCCTGCCGAGATCCGTGAGGCCGTGGGCCATGTCATCAACGAGCTTGACTCCGGTCGGCTGCGAGTGGCTGAGAAGTTCCAGGGCGATTGGGTGGTCCATCAATGGATCAAGAAGGCCGTCCTGATCTCCTTCCGGCTCGAGGACAACCAGCCCATGCCAGCCGGCGCTCTGCAGTTCTATGACAAGGTACCAACCAAGTTCGACGGCTGGGATGCCGCGCGATTCGCTGCCGCCGGCTTCAGGGTGGTGCCCCCGGCCGTTGCTCGCCGGGGCAGTTACATTGCGCGCAACGTCGTCCTGATGCCCTCCTACACCAACATCGGCGCCTATGTCGACGAGGGCACCATGGTCGATACCTGGGCGACGGTCGGCTCGTGTGCCCAGATCGGCAAAAACGTCCACCTCTCGGGCGGAGTGGGCATTGGCGGCGTGCTTGAGCCTTTGCAGGCCAACCCGACCATCATCGAAGACAACTGCTTCATTGGTGCACGCTCCGAGGTGGTTGAAGGCGTGATCGTCGAAGAAAACTCGGTCCTTTCCATGGGCGTTTTCATCGGCCAGAGCACCCGAATCTATGACCGGGAAACCGGTGAGATCATCTACGGTCGCGTTCCGGCCGGGTCGGTGGTGGTCCCGGGGAGCATGCCCTCGGGCGATGGACGAGTCAGCCTCTATTGCGCGGTGATCGTAAAGAAGGTCGATGCCCAGACACGGGCCAAGACTGCGATCAATGAGTTGCTGCGAGGCATCTGAGTCCGCCCCGTGGCCTGTGCCTTCTGCCAGCGCATGATGTCCAGGAGCTGAACCATGGCCATGGAACGGCTGCTCTCGCTCATGGCTGAACGACAGGCCTCCGACCTGTTCATTTCGGCAGGCGCGGCCGTTCAGATCAAGATCAATGGTTCGCTGATCCCGGTCAACCAGCAGGCGCTCGACCCTGGTGCGGTCGAGCGCTTGCTGCGTGAGGTTCTGAGCGACCGTCAATGGTCCGAATTCGAAACCCGTCACGAACTGAACGTGGGTTACGGCCTCAAAGGGGTGGGCGGATTCCGGTTTTCGGTCTTTCGTCAGCGCGGTTCCGCCAGCGCTGTCGTGCGCTATATCCCTTCGCAGATTCCCGAGATTGCTCGCCTGGGCCTGCCGCCCGTATTGACCGAGCTGGTCATGGAAAAGCGCGGCTTGCTGTTGGTGGTGGGGTCCACTGGATCCGGTAAATCAACCACCCTCGCCTCGCTGATTGATTACCGCAGTCAGCAGGCCCCGGGCCACATCCTGACCCTGGAGGATCCGATCGAATACACCTTCAGGCACCGGCGCTCGCTCGTCAATCAACGCCAGATTGGAACGGATGCCGAGAGTCTGGAGATCGCGCTGCGCAACGCCCTTCGACAGGCGCCCGACTGTCTGATGATCGGCGAAATCCGGGATCCCGAAACGATGTCGGCGGCCATCGCCTACGCGCAATCGGGCCATCTGGTCCTTGCCACACTGCACGCCAACACGGCGGTCCATGCACTTACCCGAATTGTCGGGTTCTATGCACCTGAAAATCGCGGCGTGATGCTGTCCGACCTGGCCGCCACCCTGCGCGCGGTGGTGTCGCAGCGACTGGTTCGCTGCGCTTCAGGCGGGCGCATTGCCGCAGCCGAAATCCTGCTCAACACCACGCTGATCGGTGAGCTGATCGAGCAGGGGCGGATCAGCGAGATTCGCGAGGCGATGGAAAAAAGCCTGGCCTCGGGATCGCAGACGTTCGAAGCATCTCTCATGCAGCTGGTTCAGCAGGGCAAAGCCTCGACCGACGATGCCCTGGCGCAATCCGACTCGCCGACCAACCTGCTCTGGATGCTTGAAAATGCAAACGCCGCCCCGGGCTCCGGGAGCCGCCCAGGCTCGCATTCGACCGATTTCATGCCCCGGATTGGATGAGCCTGTGAACGACGCACCTGCCCATCTCTACGGAATCGACACCTGTGACCAGGTGCGCAAGGCCCGTCAATGGCTGCGCGCAAGATCGATTGCCGTGCACTGGCATGATTTCCGCAAGGAAGGGCTGCCTGCCGAGCGCCTCGCTTTCTGGATGAGCCATTTGCCCTGGGACGCCCTGATCAATCGGCGCGGCCTGACCTGGCGCCAGCTCACGCCTGGCGAGCGGTCCCGGGTGGTCGATGCCAGCAGCGCAGGCGAATTGATGCTTGCCCATCCCACGCTGCTCAAACGGCCTGTTCTTGAACTCGAGCAGCGCATTGTGGTGGGATTTTCAGAGCCTCTTTACGCCGGAATCTTTGGTGAACCCCGCTCCGACCGGCCCTCCCCAGATCTCAAATCATGAATGCCCCCCAAGCACTGGATACCCGTTGCCCGGTTCGGTCACTCACCGAAACGCTGGTCCGCATGCGCTCGGTCAGCCCGGACGATGCGGGATGTCAGGAGTTGCTCGCCAAGCGACTGCAGCAGTCGGGTTTCAACTGCGAATCGCTTCGCTTTGGCGACGTGGACAACCTCTGGGCGGTCCGCAAAGGCGGTCTGCCAGGTCCTCTATTTGTCTTTGCGGGCCATACCGATGTGGTTCCCGCCGGACCCCGTCAGTGGTGGCATGCCGATCCTTTTGAAGTCACCGAGCGTGAAGGTCAGCTGATCGGTCGGGGGGTTGCGGACATGAAGTCCTCGCTTGCCGCGATGGTGGTCGCAATCGAGGCGTTTGTGCTGACCCATCCGAGATTTGCCGGTCAAATCGGTGTGTTGCTGACCTCCGACGAAGAGGGGCCCGCCATTGATGGCACCGTCAGGGTTGTGCAGGTCCTGCAGGAACGCGGCATTCGCATCCAGCATTGCATCGTGGGCGAACCCACATCGCACACCCACCTGGGCGACATGATCAAGAACGGGCGGCGGGGATCGCTCAATGCGAGATTGACCGTCAAAGGCATCCAGGGGCATATCGCCTATCCGCACCTGGCCCGCAACCCCATCCACGAGCTCGCTCCCGCCCTGGCCGCCCTGGTGGCTGAGCGATGGGACGAGGGCAATGCCTATTTTCCCGCGACCTCCTGGCAGGTCGCCAACCTCAACGCCGGCACCGGAGCGAGCAATGTCATTCCCGGTGAAGCCGTGCTCGACTTCAATTTCCGCTTCTCCACAGAGTCCACGGTCGATGGCCTCAAGGCCCGGGTGCATGCGCTGCTCGATGCCCACCAGCTCGACTACACCCTCGACTGGAAGCTCTCGGGTCTGCCCTTTCTGACCCCACGCGGGCGGCTGACCGATGCGATCAGTGCCGCGATCCAGGCCGAAATGGGCATCACCACCGAACTGTCCACCACGGGGGGGACTTCCGATGGCCGCTTTCTGGCAGCGATCTGCGACGAAGTGATTGAGTTCGGCCCCCCCAACGGCAGCATTCACAAGAGCAACGAGGCGATCCCGCTGGATTGCCTGGCGCCATTGGCCCGGATTTACCAGCGCACTCTGGAGGGTCTGCTCGCGTGAGCGCCCTGCCCCGACCCGAGCCGAGTGATGAAGCCATCCGCCCGCATCTGCGAACGGTGCGCGATGTCTGGCGCCACGCCATCAGTCGCATGCGATCGACCGATGCCTTCTTTGGACACGGTACTGCGAGCGCAATCGATGAAGCCGCGTGGCTCGTGCTCTGGGGACTTCACCTGCCCCTGGACCGACTGGATGATTTTCTGGATGCAGCCCTTTCAGGTCCGGAAATCGATGGTCTGCTGCAGTTGATCGCCCGCCGATGTGATGATCGTCAACCGCTGGCCTACATCACCGGCGAGGCCTGGTTGCGCGGCCTGAAGTTCGTGAGTGATGCGCGGGCTCTGGTGCCTCGCTCCCCGATTGCCGAGTTGCTTGAGACGGACGCGCTCGCGCCCTGGCTGGACGCCGATCAGGTGAGCCAGGTGCTCGATCTGTGCACCGGGGGTGGGAGCCTGGCGATCTTCGCAGCCCTGGCCTATCCGCAGGCGCAGGTGATGGGGGCCGATCTCAGTGGCGATGCGCTCGCGCTGGCCACTCAAAACATCGCCCTTCATCAGTTGCAGGACCGCATCCGTCTCGTGCAGGGCGACCTGTTTACGCCGCTCGCGAATGAGCGGTTCGACCTGATCGTTTGCAATCCACCCTACGTCAATAGCCAATCCATGGAAGCGCTGCCCGCCGAGTATCGCCACGAGCCGCATTCGGCCCTGGCCGGTGGCACGGATGGCATGGACCTCGTGCGCCGCATTCTTGAGGCGGCACCGCATCATCTCCAGCGCCGGGGCATGTTGCTGCTCGAAATCGGCCACGAGGTGGATCATTTCGAGGCGGCCTTCCCTCGCCTTGAATGCGCCTGGCTGTCCACCGATGAAGCCGATCGTCAGATCGCGTTGATCCGCCGCGAAGCGCTGGACTCCCTGTGATCCGGTTACGGGGTCTGACGCTGGCCCGCGCGGGCCGGGCCTTGATGCGCGATGTCGATATCCAGATCGCGCCCGGCGAGCGGATCGCGCTGGTCGGCGACAACGGCAGTGGCAAATCCAGCCTGTTGGCTGCGCTGGATGGCGATCTGATTCCCGAAGCGGGTGCCATCGATCTGCCGGCGCGTTGGCGCGTCGTGCGGCTGCTGCAATCCCTGCCGGCCAGTGATGCGCCGGCCTGGACGTTTGTGATGCAGGCCGATACGGCCCTGATGAAGGCGGCCGATCAACTCGCACAGGCCCAGGCCGTCAACGATGGCATGGCCATCGCCCAGGCCCATGACGATTGGCTGGCGCTCGAAGGTCCCAGTGCGCCGGCCCGGGCGCGCGAATTGCTGCACGGACTGGGGTTTTCGCAGGAGCAATCCGATGCGCCGGTCACGCATCTGTCAGGCGGCTGGAAGATGCGCCTCAATCTGGCGCGGGCCCTGATGGCCCCCGCTGATCTGCTCCTGCTCGATGAGCCCACCAATCACCTCGACCTCGATGCGGTGCTGTGGCTGGAGCGTCGGCTCGCGCGCATGCCCTGCACCCAGATCCTGGTCTCGCACGATCGGGATTTCCTCGATCGCGTGGCACAGGCCACGCTGCATCTGGAGGCCGAGACGCTGACCCGCTACAGCGGGGGTTACTCGGCCTGCGAGCAGGCGCGTGCCGAGCGGGCCGCGCAGCGTGAGCGAGCCGTGGTCGCGCAGGCCGCCCGCATCGCGCATCTGCAGGGGTTTGTCGAGCGCTTCCGGGCCAAGGCCACCAAGGCACGTCAGGCTCAGTCGCGTTTGAAGGCGCTCGAGCGCATCGAGCGGCTGGCGCCGCTGCGGGCGCGGCGATCGGTCGATTTTTCCTTCGCGCCGGTGGGCGATTGCCCGGATCCCCTCGTCCGAGCCCAGGCCGTCGATGTCGGATACGGTGAAACCTCGATCGTGAAAGGCGCGAGCCTCACGGTCGGGCGCGGCTCGCGCATCGGCGTGCTGGGTCGCAATGGCGCGGGCAAGACCACCCTGATCCGCACGCTGGTGGGCGAATTGCCCGAACTGGGCGGCGAACTGAACCGATCTCGATCGGTGCGGGTGGGTTACTTCGCCCAGCAACAGGTGGACGGACTGATCGCTCAGGCCAGTCCGCTGCATCACATGCAGCGCCGCGCCCCCACGGAACGGGAGCAGGCCCTGCGCGACTGGCTGGGCCGATTCGGTTTTCGGGGCGAAGACGCCACGCGGCCGGTCGGGCCCATGTCGGGCGGCGAGCGCGCCCGCCTGGCTCTGGCCATGCTGATCTGGGGCAAGCCGCAACTGCTGGTGCTCGACGAACCCACCAACCACCTCGATGGCAGTACCCGGGACGCCCTGGCGGAAGCACTGGCCGAGTTCGATGGCGCCCTTCTTCTCGTGTCGCATGATCGATATCTGCTGCGCGCCACGGTGGATCAGTTCATGCGTGTCGGTGACGGGCGCATGGATGTCTTCGAGGGCGATCTCGAGGACTACGCGCAGTGGCTGCTGCAGCCCGAAGCAGGCGGCCCGCGCGATGATCTCGGGCAAGGCGCTGCGGGCGACAGTGAGATCGGGCAAGACACGCGTGCAGGATCGTCTGCAGCCGATGCGGGCGTGTCGCGCAAGGATGAGCGCCGAGCGGCCGCCCAGGCCCGCGCCCAGAGGGCCGTCTTGCGCAAACCCCTGGAGCAGCGCCTGAAAGACATCGAACAGAAACTGGCGCGAATCAGTCAGCGCCTGCAGGAGCTCGATCTGAAGCTGGCCGATCCCGACAGCTTCCGCGACCCCCAGGCCGGTGCCGAGCTGGCCCGTGAGCGAGCGGGCCTCGATGCCGAGCACGGTCAACTCGAAGAGGCCTGGCTCGAGGTGAGTGAGCAGCTCGAACAGCTGGACGTCTGAGCGCCCCACAGTCCAGGGTCCCTGACCGCTGTCTGGCAGCAGTTACAATCAGATCGTCGAGAAAAGAACCACACGGGGAGACTCATGAGCAGCGAACTGGTCGATCAGAATGTCGGAACCACGCCGGTTTCAGAGCGCCAGAAGTTCGATGTTCATGCGCTCGAACAGTGGATGCAGGCCCATGTCGAAGGCTTTGCAGGCCCGCTCACGGTCGAGCAGTTCAAGGGCGGCCAGTCCAACCCCACCTTCCGGCTCAGCACCCCCTCCCGGCGCTATGTGATGCGCTCCAAGCCCGGCCCCGTAGCGCGCCTGCTGCCCTCGGCTCACGCCATCGAGCGCGAATTCAAGGTGCAAAGCGCGCTGGCCCAAACAGACGTACCCGTGGCCCGAATGTTCGGCCTGTGTGAAGACGAATCGGTCATCGGGCGTGCCTTTTACATCATGGATTGCGTCGAAGGCCGGGTGCTCTGGGAGCAGTCGCTGCCAGGCATGAGTCGCGAGCAGCGTGGGGCCATCTACGACGAAATGAATCGCGTCATGGCCGCCCTGCACCGGGTTGACCTGCAGGCCGTAGGACTGTCCGATTTTGGCAAGCCCGGCAACTACTTCGCGCGCCAGATCGGGCGATGGTCCAAGCAGTACCAGCTGTCTGAAACCGATCCGGTACCCGAAATGAATCGCCTGATCGAGTGGCTGCCCGCCAACATTCCGCAGGGCGACGAAACCACGATCGTGCATGGCGACTATCGCCTGGACAACATGATCTTTCATCCCACCGAACCCCGCGTGCTGGCGGTCCTCGACTGGGAGCTCTCCACCCTCGGTCACCCGCTGGCCGACTTCTCCTATCACTGCATGAGCTGGCACATTCCGCCGGCCCAGTTCAGGGGCATTGCCGGGCTCGACCTGGCTGCACTGGGCATTCCCGATGAGGCCACCTACATCCGGCGCTACTGCGAGCGCACTGGACGCGAGGCCATCGGACACTGGGACTTCTACCTTGCCTACAACTGCTTTCGCCTGGCTGCGATCCTGCAAGGCATTGTCAAGCGGGCACTCGATGGCACTGCCTCAAGCCCGCAGGCGCTCGAACAGGGGCAGCGGGTGCGGCCGCTGGCCGAACTGGCCTGGTCGTTTGCCCGCAAGGTCGGGGCCTGAAGCGCCCCCCACATTCTGATCACCCTTCACTCACGGAGACCCGCATGGATTTCGAGTACAGCCCCAAGGTCAAGGAGATGCGCCAGCGCCTGCTGGCCTTCATGGACCAGCACATCTATCCGAACGAAGAGCGCTTTCACGAGGAAGTCGAGACCAACCGCCGCGCCGGCAATGCCTGGGTGCCCACCAAGGTAGTCGAGGAGCTCAAGCCGCTCGCCCGCAAGGCCGGCCTGTGGAACCTCTTTCTGCCGTTTTCCGATCGCGTCCCCGAGGGTCTGACCAACCTCGAATACGCACCCATGTGCGAGATCATGGGCCGCACGCACTTTGCCGCAGAAGTCTTCAACTGCTCGGCGCCTGACACCGGCAACATGGAAACCCTCGAGCGCTATGCCTCCGAGGAAATCAAGCGCCAGTGGCTCGACCCGCTGCTGCGCGGCGAAATCCGCAGTGCCTTTCTGATGACCGAGCCGGCTGTGGCCTCGTCAGATGCCACCAACATTCAGCTGTCGATTCGTCGCGAAGGCGATGAGTACGTGCTGAACGGACGCAAGTGGTGGAGTTCAGGCGTGGGTGATCCGCGCTGCAAGGTGCTCATCGTCATGGGCAAGACCAATCCTGAAGCCGGTCGCCATGAGCAGCAGTCCATGATCGTTGTGCCGCGCGATACCCCCGGATTCAAGATCGAGAAGATCCTGAATGTCTTTGGCTACGACGATGCCCCCCATGGCCACGTGGAGTGCACCCTGACCAATGTGCGGGTGCCAGTCACCAACATCCTGCTCGGCGAAGGCCGCGGTTTTGAAATCGCCCAGGGCCGCCTCGGGCCGGGCCGCATTCACCATTGCATGCGCTCCATCGGCGCGGCCGAACGTGCGCTCGAGCTCATGTGCAAGCGCCTGAACAGCCGGGTGGCCTTTGGCAAGCCGGTGGCCAGCCAGTCGGTCTGGCACGAGCGCATTTCAGACGCCCGTTGCATGATCGATCAGGCCCGCCTGATGACCCTCAAGGCCGCGCACATGATGGACACCGTGGGCAACAAGGTGGCCAAGGCCGAAATCGCCATGATCAAGGTCATCGCTCCCAACATGGCCTGCCAGATCATCGACTGGGCCATTCAGGCGCACGGTGGCGGCGGCGTCTCGCAGGTGTTCCCGCTCGCCTACATGTACGCCCACCAGCGCACGCTGCGTCTGGCCGATGGCCCGGATGAAGTGCATCGCAATGCAGTAGCCAAGCTCGAGCTGGCCAAGCACCTCACCATCCCCGGTGCTGCCGATCAGGTGCAGATGCCCATCACGCGCGGATCCTGAGTGACGCGCCATCGATTGAACGTGAATCGATGATCGAACGGATCGCTGCGCGCTGCTGGCAGCGATCCGCTCTTGGCTTCACTGAAATTGACAGTCAGGAAAGAATTACTGAAGCGGTTCCTTGACCGCAGCAGGAAGCGGCAGGGCCATCACTTCAATGCCCTCCTCAGCCAGTTCGCGCGCTTCTTCAGCACTGGCCTGCCCCCGGATGCCTCGCTCGGGAGCTTCCTTGTAGTGTATGCGCCGGGCTTCTTCGGCAAACCGGGCGCCCACGTCTTCCGTGTTGGCCATGATGTGCCTAGCCAGCTTGAAGAGCATGGCCTGAGCCTGCTCCGGGGTCGCAGGCTGGGCAGGCGCCGAAGGCTCGGGGGCCGACTGAGCCGACAGGTTAAGGCGCGGCGCCGACAGCAACTTGCGTATCGTTCGGCTGGCGCACGTGGGACACTCCAGCAGTCCGCGTGCAAGCTGGCTGTCGTAGTCTTCGGCCGAAGCGAACCATCCCTCAAACGCGTGGTCGTGTTCGCAGGCGAGATTGAAGACTTTCATGCAGCGCAATCCGGCAAAACCCTAGTGTAAGTCAGAACCTCTCGGCGATCTGAAGCAAGGCAATTCAACATGGTCAATCCTCTCGAAACGGCCCCGCTGGCATGAAAGACCCGCGCCGACTGACCGCTGAGGAGGTGGTGTCTCGCTGGGATGAATTCAAGAGCATTCTGGATGCACGCAGCCCCTCCGAATATGCGCTCGACCACCTGCCCGGGGCCCGCAATGCGCCTGTGCTCAATGACGCCGAGCGCGCCAGGGTGGGCACGACCAACGCCGAGGCCGGCGCATTCGAGGCCAAACGCCAGGGCGCCGCGCTGGTGGCCCGCAATATTGCCGATTTGATCGACACCGAATTCCGCGATCAACCCAGGGGCTGGAGCCCCCTAGTCTATTGCTGGCGGGGTGG
>Ga0255095_1000301_pt1 | contig 26632 bp, 14 predicted proteins | sample Colum_Law_RepC_8_2_FD_188435 | JGI IMG/M metagenome (GOLD analysis project Ga0255095, IMG submission 188435) | Freshwater microbial communities from Columbia River, Oregon, United States - Colum_Law_RepC_8d | ecosystem: Environmental > Aquatic > Freshwater > River | place: USA: Oregon...
CCCAAACTCATTTATTTTGGCTGATTCAATCGCAGGTTGCGGAGCATCATGAGCAAGCCTGCAAAAAGAACTAGAATCAACAGTCCAAGAAGGCTTTCCATCTAAACTGATGGCGCTCGCCCGAACGAACCAGTTGCGTTGTGGATTATCAAATGGCTGAAGTGGAAGAAACGAAACATCTAAATCAGTTATCAGCATATTGCGAAGATCATCGAGAACGCCAAACGGGATTTTAGATCGCTGTTTCAATATCGCATCAGGGTTGGCAGGAAGGGTGAAAGATTTAAGAACCTTCCCAGAAACCTTTTCAGTAACATCAAGCTTAAGCTCTTTAATTCGAGTCATTTCAGAATTTGTCAGCCCAAAATTAACTCTTACAAACTGTTTTTGGGTCGGTTGCATATAAAGGGACCCAAGCTCTAAATCAATCGGTACAGTCCAAGTCGAAACAGAATAATTTGATGATGCAATAACAACTTTTTTGGCATCTAAAAGTGACAGCACAAAAGGCTTTTCGTGATAAGCCTTACCACCATCTGAAAGGTTATAAGCGATGCTAACAGGAGCAGTTTTGATTTTACCAACACGAATAGGGCTACTAATAATGGGGGCAGCTTCAGTACCATCGGCCCACTGCATTTGTAGATAGAAATCAGCATCAGGACCGGGATTTTTGATTTGAGCTGTTATATGGTTAATTCCTAAAAGTTGTTCTCCAAGATCAAGGTTTGAAAGATGTGCAGCTATCGAAACTGGAATTTTAGAAATCGGAACAACGCCTCTTGCAGATAAATCTTGAGGAGTACTTTCAGGCTCAAACACTTTAACATCATCCCACCAGACAATGCCCAGAGCGTTTTGCTGAGGTTGATGGCCGGTTCCCCCCAAGGTGTAGCCATTCATCCCTCGAGCGCAAAGTTTTAACCGAATGGATTTGAGCGGTGTCGAAGAAGAAAAAACCTGTCGAATCTGGCGCCAATCCGAATTACCAAAAGAAAGAGGATTCTTATGAATGTAATTAAAACCGTTAAGCCTCTGACCATTTTCATCTTCTGCATCTAGCTGCAACATGCACATTTGGTGGGTTTTAATCCAAGCCGAAACCTCTACCAAGCGTGGTTCTTTTTGATTTAAAGCAATGGGTTCGCTGATGACGCAAGTTTCATCGCCGGTGGGAACATTCATTTGTAAACAAGACTTGCCAGAATAGGGTGCAAGATGATCAACCGCAACGGTTCCGCGATTATCCGAGTTACTATTGTGCCAAGTGTTAAAAATATAATAAATTCCTGGAGGAAAATATCGGAAACGCTGAGGTTTGGACCAACCCAATGGGTAACCGATATTATCAGTTTCAAAATCACCATTTTTGAATAGATTGGGGGATAGAGGCCCGGGTTCAACCAACGATGTTTCCAATAATTCTACTGAACCCGTTTTCCCTATGCCGTATTCAATTTCACAAACTACCGCCATGGGTATCATTGCCCCCAAAGTTGCGAAAGTTTTTTCTTTCATTGCAATTTCTAACCAGCTAGCAGCGGTCAATTTTACTTCAACGGTTTTATTTGCATAGGTACCTTCGGGGAGAGGAATTTTTACAGTTGCGATAGAACTCTTGGCGGTGGAAGGTTCATTGGAAGCGACATTGGACCAAGAAACTGATAAGGACACAGCATCCTTGGGAATATCTTTCCCAGCAATTTTTGCAGAAAAAGTGAGGTCTCGAACAAGGGACAAAGGTTTTGAGCTATGGACTGGAGTAACACTTGGGTAACCACCTGCATCAGGCCAACCCGCAAGCTTTTTGGGATTATGGATGGCTATCCAATTTACAGTTTGAGTTGCCTTTGAAGGGGAATTTAAAATCAATTTACGCTGGCCACGAGGCTTATCTGCATCACGCCATTCCCAAGATCCGGTTATTTTCCAGGCATCCGGATTATAATCCCGTCTATTAAATACTTCAGTAGTGTAATTCCAATGATGATTTTTCAATTCAGGGATGTAAGTAATCCAATCGTCTTGAAAATCACCATTCCGAAGTAAATTACCTTGAGCCAAAAGATTCTGCCCACCACAAAGCAAAGCAACAAAGGCTAGTACAAACGAGCAAAGCAACTTTTGATGCTGCTGTGTTAAGAATCTCACCTTGTGAAGCTTAGCAACTATTAGTTTATTATATATCTGTTTTATATTTTGAATACGAATTTCAAACATAGCGGACATCCTAATATGGGCAAGAAACATAAATTTGACGACAAGAAAAATAGCAGAACCACATCTTAATGCAGTAGAATTATCTTGCAACCAAAATAAATCAAGCAATCACAAAAAGACCAGGGAGGGCCTAGTCTCAAAACGAAAAATCGATGTTTAAAAGTTTTTGACAAACTTAATCGTATCTGCCGCTTGCTTCAATTGGCCAGATATCTACCACTTTGCCGCTGCGTGATGCTACAACACTTCGGTGAAGGTTCATCGTTGCACAACAATGAGCAGTAACCACTTCGCGTTTATCACCTATTTCGGGCAAAGGAGAGTCAACACATTCGACCCGGGTATGCTCTTCCGCTAATTTAAAAATCTTTTCGTCGGGCCTGCCCTTGATAATTGGCATGCCGAAATCTTTTGAAATTGCTTTACTACCAGCATCAAGAACATAAAGCCCAGGGCGCCTGCTAATCACAGTAGAAAGAACAGTAAGTGAAGGCTGAAACTCCGGACGAGCCTGATGATAAATGCAATCCATAAGTAAGAATGAACCTGGTTGAATTTCGTCGATCCCGTCTGTTTGAACGGCAAATTCCCAAGTACCTGTCCCTGCAGTTGTAACCAAGGGTACCTCTATCCCTTCATTTTCGATCAATCTTCTAGTGTCCACCAAAGATTTGAGTCCTTGAAAAGCCTTAGCTGTTTTTTCAGGACTACCCAACATAAGTTGGAGATGGCCATCGTACCCCTGAAGGCCAGAGAACCTAATGTTTTTAGTTGCTACGATTTTTTTCACAAGATCCAAAGTAGGTATACCAGGGAAAGTACCACACCGGTTCATCCCAATATCAACTTCGGCAAGAACATCGAAGGAAGTATTAAATTTTTGAGCAAAGTTGCTTAAAGCAAAGAGATGCTCCTCACAATCGATGCAAACTTTAACATTGGCCTTTGTTTTTAAAGAATCAACACGGGCAATTTTAAGATCACCCACGATTTGATTTGCGATCAGAATATTTTTTACACCTATATTAGCCAAAACCTCAGCTTCATTAAGTTTGGCGCAAAGAAAAGAACTATGCCCCTTCCCCATTAAATATTTAACCAAGCCACCACATTTAAGCGATTTAAAATGAATTCGAAGATTTTTCCCATTTAACCCATTTGTCATGGCCTCAAGATTCTTATCTAGAATATCCAGATCAATAATTAATTGAGGTGAATCTAAGTCAAAGACCGAAGCATATTGGTTCCCACTCATCACATACCCCCTAATTTACATTGGACTTAAAGAATCCAATTTAAAACATGATAATCCTTTTTAATTATAAAGCGTAACTATAAACCTGCTCTTGACGAAAACACTATGTTTGTGAAATAGCCATCTTCCATAGGTGATAATCATTAATTTCTAGGTATTGCTTCAAATTTTATGAGTATGAATGATTGGAATAAAACTGATCCGATAAGAAAACGCCAAAGCAAATGGCGAACTGCGTGGCAAATCCCGTTGTTTATTTTAAGTTTAGTTGCGTTGGGGATGGCCAATTTCCACAAAGCATCAACAAAAAACAAACCAAGTGATAAGAACAGTATTGTGTTTGAAAAGTTAAATGCACTTGTAAAAGCATCAGATTTTAATGCAGCACAATCGGCTTGCAGAGAAATTATTGAAAAAACGTCCTCGAATCCAATATTACAAAGTCAGGCTAAAATATATTTTGCTGAGATCTCATTACTAAAAGAGGAAAGCGAAACCGTCGTTATTGACTGGGATGAAGCATTAAAAACATTAAAAAGCATCCAGCAAGAAAATCTTTCAGAAGATGAAAAACAAAAGTACAAGTTCTTATATGCCAAGGCTTGCATTTTGTTGAAGGTAGAGATGAAAGAGGCGTTAGAACAATTGGAAAAAGCAAATCTTGAAGCGGATAGAAATCCAGAGTGCTTAAATTTGCTATCACTTGGATACATAAGATCACTAGAACCAGATTTTATCAAAGCACTCAAAGCCAACGAAGAGTTCAGAAACATACCACTTCTTTCAGAAGAGAAGAGAATTCCTGCACAAATATTAGGCGGGGAATTACTGATGAAATTGCAGCGCCCAGATGAAGCAAGAAAAGTACTTCAAAACATCAATTCGCGTAAGAACCCGAGCTTAGAAATCAAAGCAAGACAACTTCTCGCACTCAGTTACATGGAAGAAAGTCTTTGGCTTGAATCTGTCAATATCTGGAAACAAGTATTAGATTCACCTAAAGAAGTATTAACTGATGCTGGAAAGCCTTTATATTTTCTTGGTGTATGCTTAAAAAAGATTGATTTAATAAAAGAAGCAGAAAAAGCTTGGGCTGAATGCGAAGAAAAAAGCCAATCTGATGAGCGCTATGCAGCTTCATTCCAGCTAGCGCAAATTCATTTTGAAAACAAAAATCTCCCTCAATTAACCAATAGCCTTGAAATGTTGGTTCGAAATTGCAAATCGGAGGAAGACTGGAAAAACAAATATTTCAGCACGAAACAAGTGCAAAACATGTTTGAAAAAGCACAAATAGAATCTGTCCAGCTTTCAAATTTCGAATTATCTTTAAGAATCAATGATTCACTCCAAAAAGTATTCCCCCTTTACATCGCATTAAGTTTCAGGGCAGATATTTTTAATTCATGGGCGGAAGTAAAGCTCAAAGAATCATCGGAAATATCCGATAGCGCGAAGATAAAAGCATTAAAGCAGGCCAGTACGAAACTACTGATTGATGCTGCCAACTTAAATGTAAAATCATCGAATCAGCCCGAAAATGCATCAAGGTCTTTAGAAGAACTATGGAAGGCGATTACTAGATATCGCAAAGGCAAAGATCTGCCCAAAGCTCAGGAATGTCTGCTAAAATTCATAAATTCAGCAGCTACAGACAGTCGTTTAGGAAACGCCCTTTATCAACTGGGTGATGTGCAAAAAGAATCAGGAAATATCGATGAAGCCAAAAGCTCGTATTTAACATCATTAAAATACCGGGGACCGCATACTTATAATGCAAGGTACCAACTCGCATTAATCCACATCGAGAAAAACGAACTGGATCAAGCGGAAGAAACTTTAGAACAAAATCTGCAACTTCTTCGATTTGAACCTGACACCGATGCTCAAGAAAAATCATTATTCGCAATTGGCTCGATATTCTTCCAACGAAAAAATTATCGCATGGTTGTCAGGCGTTATGAAGAAGCCCTGGAACGATTTGGCAAAAACAATCAAGCGGTAAGGGCGAGGCTCCAATTAGCAGAGGCATACCGCCAACTTGCAAATCAAGAACAACAAAACTTCATCCTTGGAGAAAAAACAACGGATGAAACCAAGACTCATTACCAAGCAGAACACCGAAAATGGTTGCAAAAATCTGCTGAAACCTATCAGGATTTGGAACAACTTGCTGACTCCCCACTTGGAATCACGCAACTTTCCGAGGAAGAACGCCTATTAATCCCATTGCTTGCTGCAGAATGTAAATTCAACATGGGCCAGTATGAAGCTGCGATGCTAATTTACTCTAGGTTAGCGGCCAAAACCCGAGGCAAAAAAGAAATGCTTCATGCTTTGGGTGGCATGGTTCGATGCCATTCAGCTTTGGGCCAATTCGACCTCGTTGCCCAAAGGTTGGCAGAGCTTAAATCCCAATTAAACGACATGGACGATTCGGTTCGCAAAGAATGGGAACCATGGCTGGCTATTGCGAGCAAACCAATTCAAAAATAGTTCTTCAAAATATTCTTCAACCCTTCCTTTCTTTTATTCATAAAACATACCTTAGAGAATCTTGTGGAGTTAACCTCTAGGGGTTAGCCTTGGATTCTTTCATACTGTTTCAATCAGGGCACCATTATTAAACCTTGCCGGAGATTCTGTCATGGCACCTAAGGACAACAAAACTAGTTTAACTACAACTGAAGGCATTGGAAGAGCGCCCAATCGGGCTATGCTTCGCGCTGTTGGGTTTCATGATGATGACTTTGAAAGACCCATGATTGGAGTAGCCTCACTTTTTAGCGATATCACACCCTGCAATGCACACCTTGATAGGCTTGCACGAAAAGGGATTGAAGGCGTTCGGGCGGGTGGTGGTGTACCCCAAATCTACGGCGCACCCACTGCCTCAGATGGCATTATGATGGGCCACCAAGGCATGCGCTATAGCCTAGTTTCACGCGAGGTCATCGCGGATAGCCTTGAAGTTGTCAGTGCTGGTATGAATCATGACGGCCTAATTGCTGTGGGCGGCTGCGACAAAAATATGCCCGGCTGTGTCATGGCAATGGCGAGGCTCAACATACCAAGTATTTTCATTTACGGTGGGAGTATCCTACCTGGCATTGGGCCTGCTGGTGAAGATATCGATATTGTTTCCATTTTTGAAGCAGTAGGCAGGAATCAAGCAGGAACCTTGGACAAAAAGGGCGTCCATAAAATCGAATGCGAAGCTTGCCCTGGTGCGGGTTCTTGTGGCGGCATGTACACTGCCAACACCATGAGTTCTGCTATCGAAGCCATGGGGCTTTCGCTTCCTTATGGCGCAAGCAACCCTGCAGTTAGTGCCGCCAAAGAAAGAGAATCCTTTTTAGCGGGCAAGCAAGTGGTTCAACTTGTAAAAGACAACATTCGCCCCAGAGATATCATCACTCGAAAATCGCTTGAAAACGCCTACACTTTTGTTTTGGCGCTCGGTGGTAGCACCAATGCGCTTTTACATTTGATGGCAATTGCAAAAGAAGCACAAGTGGAATGGACTCTTGCTGATTTCGATCGCATTGGTGCAAAAGTGCCTCATCTTGCAGATTTAAAGCCAGGTGGCAGATATGTTATGCATGATCTACACAAGGTTGGGGGAACTCCTCCAGTTCTGAAGGCATTGCTTGATGCAGGGTTCTTGCATGGTGATTGCATCACTTGCACAGGAAAAACCCTTGCAGAGAATCTAAAGGATGTCGACACCATTTACAAAAGCGCAAAGCAAGATGTAATAAGGCCTTTAAACAACCCCTTGCATGCTTCAGGGCATATTGTTGTGCTGCATGGCAACCTTGCACCAGACGGCGCTGTCGCCAAGATTGCTGGCTTAAAAAGCAGCAAAATAACTGGGCCTGCAAAGGTGTTTGATGGTGAAGAAGCTTGCTTCCATGCGATTCAAGAAAGGCAGATCAAGGCTGGAGATGTTGTGGTAATCCGCGGTGAGGGCCCAGTTGGTGGACCTGGCATGCGCGAAATGCTTTCTGTCACTGCAGCATTGGTGGGCCAAGGGCTCGGCGAAAGTATTGGTCTTATCACCGATGGCCGCTTTTCAGGTGGCACCCACGGTTTGGTTGTGGGCCATGTTTCTCCTGAAGCTTGGGTGGGCGGGCCTATTGCTTTGATCAACACGGGTGAAACTATCACCATCGATGCCGAAGCTAAGATACTGAAAGTTCACATAGACGATACGGAACTACAAAAGAGAAAGGCAGCATGGAAAACTCCTGCGCCTCGGGAAAAAGCTGGGGTACTGGCTAAGTATGCGAAATGCGTCAAATCGGCCTCTGAGGGTGCAGTTACTTATTAAGTAAGTAATGATCGGCAGAGGTTAGTTCCAGTTATAACGATTAAAACGACTCGGAAACATAGGCGCTTTAGCCATTCCGGGTCTTTTTGTTTTATCTTCCCCTCAACTTTTGCGATGATTCATCCTTCTACTTTCTCAAGGGATGATTCAATGGAACTTTCTTCTTTAATTGTTGCTCTAAATATTATGAGTGCAAATCAAGTTATCGTAGATGGTGTTATAGGTAGACCGACTCCTGCAATCCTTTTTGCAGATCCACCGTCACCAGAAAAAATGGTTTTCTATCCTAAAGAGAGCGCTTACAGTCATTGGCAAAATCTTGCAGTCGATAGGCTGGGAAACTTCAGGCCACGCGTTGTTTATTCACCTAATGGTTCTTTTTATCTTTACAATGGCATGTCTTACCCGTTCACCGATTCACGAACAGGGAATTTTTCCCCCACGGAACTAGGGTTCAAATCTTTTTACGCACCTATGTCAGAAGTAATAGAAGTTATTAAAGAAGAAGTAATAATCGAAGAAAAAAAATAACGGCATCCAACCCCCCGAGGCTAAGCCTCTTTTTTTGGATGCCGCATTGAATTGGTAAAACCGATTATCGGAAGAAACCCATCCAGAAGCTAAAGAGTTGTGTTCGGTCTGTATCTGCCTTGACGATTGGGAAACCAAAATCCAAAGCAATTGGTGTAGGCCCCAACATTGGAACCACAAACCTTAAACCTGCACCGGCAGAAACTCTGTAATCAGTTATTTTACTGATATTTGCTTCAACCGTACCGCTATCAATAAACCCGACCATAAATATCTGATCGTTAGCCTTAAGAGGAACCTGATACTCCATAGAGTTCAGGAACATGAAGTCACCACCAACCATGTAACCATTTGTATTCGGGCTAACACCTCTGAACTGGAAGCCGCGCATCGATCTAAAACCACCCGCAAAGTATCGTTCGTAAACGGGCGTTTCATCACCAGCCCAAGAGAACTGGGAACGAAGTGCCATTACATGGCGACCACTACCATCCGCACGCTGATACATGGTTATGAATTTGTTCATTTCGACAGAAACCAAGGGGAAGTTATAGGCCCCAAAAGCTTGCTCAAAGGATAAATCAAAGATGCTACCCTCAGTAGCTCGAAGGTAAGAATCTCTAGAATCCCTAGTAACATTGGCTCGTAAACCAAGCAAGAAGTTCTGCCCCTCAACTGAAGTGTAATCCGAAGGCGCTCCAGCAGGTACGCGATAAACCCCAACATCTTCGATTCTCAAACTAGCATTTGCATTCCAATACTGGTTTAATTTTCTGCCTAGAGTAAACCTACCACCTGCTCGGGTTTCATCATATTCATCAAATCTGCGTGTGTAATAATAACCGCTGGCGCCAAAACTAAACAAAGAATCGAACAAGAATGGCTCGCGGAAACTAGCAGTATAACGCTGCAATTGGGTACCAGGCACGGCTTCCAATCGGAATTCCTGACCTGCACCTCTAAATGCACCGCCACTCATCAAATCATCTAAACTTGTAGGAATTCTGGTAATGTCAAAGTTTCGCTCATTAAGAACGATACTACCATTCATACCTGCATCCGAGTTAACGCCCACGCCAAAGAGAAGGCTACCGGTGCTGGCTTCCTGAACCGTTACCAACAAATCTTTGAATTCGGATTCTAGATCTGGATCTAGAACGGTGACGGTTGGACGGACTCCATCGGCAGAAGCTTCAAAAATATTCAATCTGGCAAGATTCTTCTCTGCCAATCTTAAATCAGGATAAGTCAGAACCTGACCTGGGAACAAAGGCACCTGACGAAGAATTACATTTTGCTTTGTTCGTTCATTACCTACCACAAACACTTGCCCAACTCGAGCCGGGGGCCTTTCAAATGCTTCATATTGTATTCTTACCAAGCCTGGAACATCTGGAGAAAAAACCGGCACCGGATTTAAGCGCATTTCTCGACCAGAGTATCCCACATAATCTTCCATCAACTTCTTATCTTCGTTGATTTTATTTTCGTTAAAGTACTCACCACCTTTGATTTTGCTTAACTGCTCAATTTGCTCCGCAGGCATAGATTTAAGATTAACTACCTGGGGAGTTCCCTGAACTTGATAACGAATGCCTTCTTTAACATGGAATACAAGGTCTACTTCCTTACCATCGGGCGTCCAAACCAATTCTCGCGAAACATGTACATCAAGAAAACCAAAAGACTTGTAATACTCTTCAAGTTTGACAGCATCGGCATCTGCCATCGCACTATTATAAGTACCGCCGAATAAACCCATGAACTTCTTGGATGTTTGAATATGGGTTGCAAGCACTGCGCCCCGGACAAATTCCTGACCTTTAAAGTCAACAGACCGGACTTTGACAAGCGGGCCTTCTGTAATATTGAATATCACTTCTTTATCAGCAGAATCGCCACCTTTAAGCAAATCGCAACTTGCAAAGGGACGCCCCTGCTCGTTGTATCTTCGAACAATCGCCTGACATGCAAGCTTATTGGTTATAGGACTTAAGGGTTTACCTTTTGATACCAAACTTAACTGACCAAGTTCTTCTTCCTTAAGGTGCTTGGCCCCAAGGTAAGTAACATTTTGTACAACACTAGGAAATTCTTTTATTAGGAAAAAGATGTTAACCTTACCATCAGGAAGACTTTCGATTCTTGGGTCAATATGAGCGAACTGCTTGGTCGCCATTAATTTTCGTACATCATCTTGGATTACATTGGGCAGATATTCCTTACCCGGCTTAGTGGCTAGTTGTGAAGTAATTGCCTGGGTTGCAACAACCCGGTTACCCTGAACAATCACATCTGCAATCATCAACTTGCCTGGTGAGGCAGGTTGCTGTGCAAGAAGATTGCTTAGGGATAAGCAAATGAACACCGCTGCAAAGAGCGGATGGATAAGCCTCAGATGATTTCTATGTCGTACCAGCATGAACAAACCCTTGAGTGGGTATAAGGTATTTCGCAAGTCGGGGGGTTCAATAAGGTAACTTGAATGAAGTGTCAATATGAATTGAATAAACTCTATCGGCGAAAGAAGTAATCAGCTTTAGTATTAGTTGAAAAAATCTGATTTATTGAAATTATTTGCAAAGGAAGGCACATTAATTGGCTATATCTCATAAAAATGAAGGTAGAGAACTTTTGAAATATACCAATGTTACGATAACTTACACAATTTGAATGGGTTTAAATATGAACAATCACACTTGCCTTATAACCGGAGCTGGCGGTTTGGTTGGCAGCAGCCTTGCAGAAGCATGCGTTAAAAGAGGTTACAAAGTTAAGGCCTTGATTCGTTCGGGCTCGGATGGTTCTTTTTTGGAAAAGCTAGGGGTTGAGGTAGTCCGGGGGGATTTACAAGATAAAAACCTGCCCAAAGAAGCAATCGAAGGTGTGGATACTGTATTTCACTGTGCAGCTAAGGTTGGGGACTGGGGCAGTGTTGATTCTTACAGGCAAGTAAATGTGGAAGGGCTTCGAAAGCTTCTAGATTCTTTTAATCCCAGCCAGCTCTACAAGTTTGTCCATTTCAGCAGTTTGGGGGTTTACGAAGCTAGGCACCACCATCAAACCGATGAATCCACTCCCCCGCCTGATCAACACTTTGATGGTTACACCCAGTCGAAGATGGAATCTGAAAAACTGGCACTTCAGTATCACAAAGAAAAAGGCTACCCAATCGTGGTTTTAAGGCCTGGGTTTATTTATGGCCCCAGAGACCGTACTGTTCTACCTAGGCTTATGGAAAAACTTAAAACCAAAGAAGTGAAGTACATAGGCAGTAGCAGCTATGCCATGAATAATATTTTTGTGGGCAACCTAGTGCAAGCAGCATTTCTGGCGCTTGATAACCCTAATGCAGTAGGCCAAGTATTCAACCTAACCGATGGCGAAAAAGTAAGTAAAAAACGATTTATCACGACCATTGCCAAGGGAATGAATCTGCCCGCACCCTTTTTCTTTCCTGTTCCGCTTTGGCTTGTGAAATTCATTGCAAGCTCTATGGAAAAGAAAGCGTTAAAACGCGGAGCCCTGGAAGCACCAAAAATCACCAAAGCCAATATAAAGTTCCTAGGCTTAAACCTAGATTTCAGTATTGAAAAAGCAAAACGAATCTTAGGCTATGCACCTGCTAAAACTTTTGATGAGGGAATGGCTGAGACACTTAATTGGTACAAAAACAAATCCTGAAAATCATTCAAGAATATTCTTTGCGATCATCATCAATAAAGTTAGATTAGGCAAATTAGTTTTTTAAAGGAGTTTGCATGAGCCTTCATGGAAAGAAAATTATTGTACTTTTGGAACAACAATATCAGGAAATGGAAGTATGGTACCCCTATTACAGGCTTAAAGAAGCTGGGGCAGAAGTGGTCATGGTTGGACCCGAAGCGAACCATTCCTACCCTAGTAAGCTTGGTTACCCTGCTAAAAGCGAAGTTGCTGCCCGGGATATCAACCCCTCCGATTTTGATGGCATCATAATCCCAGGTGGGTTTGCACCCGATTTCATCCGAAGATCCGAAGCTATGATCAAGTTGGTCAGCGTGATGGCAGAGCAAGGCAAAATGATCGCTGCAATTTGCCATGGACCTTGGGTATTATGCTCCACTCAGGCATTAAAGGGCAAGAAAGCCACTTGCTTCTTTGCCATTAAAGATGATGTGATCAATGCTGGGGCAGATTATGTAGATGCAGCAGTGATTCGCGATGGGAATCTAGTTACCAGCAGAAAGCCCGATGATCTGCCTGTTTTCATGACAACAATTTTCGAAGTGTTGACCCAAGCCAAGAGTTCAAAAGCCAGCACCAAGTAAACTTTGATTATTTCATCCATTATTTTTTAGGAAAGGATAGTTTCATGTCATCACATTTTTATGCTCCAGTTAAAGAAGACAAATTTGCATTTGGTATTTGGTGCCTGCAAAATAGGGGTCGAGATCCGTTTGGTGACCAGACACGCCCCGAAATTTCTGCTTTGGATTGCATCAAAGGCCTTGCAGATCGAAATTGTTACGGCTTCGAATTCCACGACAATGACATTATTCCTTTTGGATCTTCCGCTGCTCAAAGCGACGCTATTGTTTCAGGCATTAAAAAATGCATGTCTGACAATGATATCAAAGCGACCATGGCAACAACCAACAACTTCTATCATCCCATATTTAAGGATGGCGCTTTCACCAGCACCGATCCTGCAGTAAGACTTTTCGCAACCCAGAAAGTCATGCGTTGCATCGATATTGCAAATGAACTGGGTTCCGAAATATTTGTCTTCTGGGGAGGTCGTGAAGGCGTTGAAGTTGATGCCAGCAAGGACCCAATCGAAGCGTTTAAATGGTTTAGAGAATCTTTGAACTTCCTTTGCAATTATGTTCGAAGCCAAGGTTACAAGATCAAATTCAGCCTTGAACCAAAACCTAACGAACCCCGTGGCGACTTGTATCTGCCCACGGTGGGCAGTGTTCTGGCGTTTATTAACACGCTTGATCACCCTGACATGTGTGGCATTAATCCTGAGACAGCCCACATCAAGATGGCAGGATTAAACCCTTACCATGAATTTGCCCAAGCTCTTGATGCAGGCAAGCTGTTGGATGTTCATTTAAACGGCCAAAAACCTTTGCGTTTCGATCAAGACCTTACTTTTGGCAGTGATGATCTTAAGGAAGCATTCTTCACCACGAAGCTTCTTATAGATCATAAGTATGCCGGAACAATCGGATTTGATTGTCACCCATACCGTACTGAATCTAACCCTTGGGATTTCGTAGACAGAAACCTACGCACCTATAAAATCATGCAGGAAAAAGTCAAACAGTTCAACGAAAACAATGAGATCCAAAGCATCCTCAAGGAAGTCCACGGGGCATCCAAAAACTTGCAAGGCTCGCTTTCAAAGTTCACTCCTGATGCTGCAACCAAGCTTAAAGAAATGACCTTTGACCCCACTGCACTTGCATCAAGAAAACTACCTTACGAAAAGCTCGATCAGTTGTTGACCGAACTTATTCTTGGGGTTCTTTAACTAAATAGCTTTTGAAAGTAGGCGTGATATGGCTCCTAATCATTCTCCAAAGTTTCTGGCTATTGCACACGATGCAAAAAAAAATGTCAAAGAAACCACGGTACTTGATGTAAAATCACGCCTCGACAAAGGCGAAAAACTTCTGCTCATCGATGTCCGAGAAGAAAGCGAATTCGCAACGGATCATATCCCTAGTGCTATTCACCTCAGTAAAGGTGTAATCGAAAGAGACATTGAATTAGCGGTACCTGGCTTTGCAACTGAAATCATTCTTTATTGTGGTGGTGGTTTCCGCTCTGCGCTTTCCGCAGAAAATCTAGCCAGAATGGGTTACAGCAATGTGATATCCATGGATGGCGGGATCCGTGTATGGCGAGAAAACGGGTTCCCCCTTACATCCCATTAAAAAGCATAAAAATGACTCCTATCGCTTATCTGGCTGTATCTTTAATAAGAAATTTTGCAGATTTTTTCTCACTATCTTTTATAATTTCAGCATCTAAAGTGAATTACAATGGGCTGGATAGCCCTAGCATTTTATTACTCCATCTAGCAATAGGCTTCTCATTCGCTGGGTTTGTTTTTTCGCTTCGCAAAAGCCGCAGCGACATTATTCTTGCATCTTTTGGCTCTTTGCTCTCACTCGGATTTTTGAGCATCCCTTTATGTACAGGTTTTTTTCCCGATCCAATCTTTCTGGGCTTCGCCATGGGACTTGGGCGCATCTTCTGGAATAGCTCAATCCTTCTTGCTACCAACCAAAATAAAACACTTGCTCGCAGCATCGATAATGCAGGAATGCTTTTAACGACAATATTATTACCTTTTAGCATTTTTACAGCAACAAACATCCTGCCTGCGCCAGATCAAATAATTTTTCCATTGTTTTCAATGTTATGTATTGCCCAAGCATGTAGTTTATTTTGTACAGGCGCATTTTACATAATTTGCAATCATGAAGCCCCTGAATCCCTGCCTGAAAACGCTAAGATCTACCCATCAACTTGGAGAGATGATTTAATCCCATTGATCGCAAGAAGCATAATCTTTGGCATCATACTCGGGCTGTGTTATTTATTCATTATAGAAGCCAATGGCTTTGTTTCGGATTCAAAACATCTTGGCTTAATCACCGTCAGTAGTTTTGTTGGGGTGTTGTTTTTTTTCATCATCAATCACCCACTCAGAACAATCGGATCTGCGCCTTGGGGCATGTTCTTATCTGGTGCAAGTTTGATGCTTTTTGTTTTATATCCTGCCAATATTATTCCATTAACAATGCTCACAAGCCTAGGAATTGCAAATGTTTTAGCCTGTTGCAGGCGCGCCTGCCGTCCTGAAGATTTACTTTCGACACCTCCAGCAATGCTATTGTTCAATTTCGCACCCTGGTTTTTTGCAATTGGTTTTGGGTGGCTGTTCTACCAACTAAAACTTACACCAATGCTCGCAGGCGTTTTGCTGATTTTAGCAGGGATAATTCTTACTTGGGTTACTCTTCGTGCGTTCTTAGAACAACTCCTTTCTATTGCTTTAATTCTTCCCTACAAAATGACAACGCATGGGCCGGGGATAGAGCAAATGCCTTACCGCGGCCCAGTAATCATAATTGCAAATCACGCATCCTACCTTGATCCTTTTTTAATCGGGAAAGTTGTAACACGCAGAATCATACCCATGATGACCAGTGTTTTTTATGATCTGCCTGTAATCTACTGGCTGATGTCAAAAGTAGTAAAAGCGATCCGGGTAGAAGCTGCGACCTTCCGAAGAGAAGCCCCAGAATTAAATGACGCCATCAAGGCATTAAATCGGGGAGAATCGCTGTTAATATTCCCAGAGGCCAGACTTCGCAAAAAAGAGGATCAACTTCTTTTCCCCTTTGGGCAGGGAATATGGCACATATTAAATCAGCTACCTGAAACGCCAATCGTTCCCATTTGGGTAGAAGGTGTTTGGGGCAGTTATGCCTCTTATTACAAAGGCGATCCGTTCGCCAACAAGAGCATGGATTTCCTTAGAGAAATTAAAATTGTCGCAGGAGAAGCAAGAGTTATACCAAAGGAACTACTTGCAGAACACAGATTGACAAGAAAATATCTGCAAGAAGTTGTATTGGAAAATCGAACAATCATCGGATTAGAAAAAAAACACGCCGAGCAAAATGAAGATCTCGTAAAAGATTGATCAATTTCGAATGTTTCATTTGAAAAACCTTTAAACCTGATTCTAATAGCAAGCACTGATTAATCATGGAGTGATTCATGCTTGCAACAACCTCATTAAAAATTACATTGGTAACTGAAACTTTTCCACCAGAGATCAATGGTGTAGCATTAACGCTGGAAAAGTTGCACAATTTTCTTAATATATCTGGTCACCGGCCCTCTGTAATACGTCCGCGGAGATTTTCTGAAACAAGAAAACCCGAGCTTGTTCAAGGTTTTCCAATTCCCATGTACCCAAAACTTCGTTTTGGCATTGGTAGCCCGCTAAGGCTTTATCAGACAATTAAAAGCAAAATGCCTGACATAATCCATCTTGCGACGGAAGGCCCCCTTGGCCTTGCCTGTCTGGGAATTGCAAAATCGCTGCGGATTCCAGTGGTCAGCAGTTTTCACACCAATTTCGATTTATATGCAAACGACTATAAGATGGGATTTTTATCTAGTGGTATTTCGCACTATTTGAGGTGGTTCCATAATCAGACCGAAGCTACATTTGCCCCAAGCAATGCCTGTCTAGAAAGATTACAAGCACTTGGGTACAAAAACACCAAGATTTGGACACGCGGAGTTGATACCAGTCTGTTCAATCCAGTCCAAAAAGATTTGAACTTTAAAAGTAAAATAGGACTTTCGGAAACCGACATTCTCTTGCTTTATGTGGGTAGGCTTGCGCCCGAAAAAAATATTGGTGCACTCCTCGAGACTTTCAAAAAAGCAAGAAGCACTTTAAGCAAGCAAGGTAAGAATCTTTTTCTCGCCCTAGTAGGAACAGGACCACTCGTTGGACAGTCAGATCTTGAAAAAATAAACGGGATAATTCTTCCCGGTGAACTTCGGGGGAATCATTTGGCACAATGGTATGCAAGTGCAGATATTTTTGTATTCCCTTCCACTTCAGAGACTTTTGGTAATGTCATCCTAGAAGCACAAGCCAGCGGATTACCAGTGCTATGCTTGAATTCTCAGGCAACACAAGAACGAATCTGCAACCACCATGACGGAATTCTAGCTGCAAACATTGAAGAATTTGAACGACTTCTAACCGATCTGACCGCTGACAAATCAAAAAGAGATTATCTAGGAAAGAACGCTTTCATAACAGCAAAGTCCCAAAAATGGGATGACATTTTTAACAGGCTTTATCAGGAATACTGCGAGGTCATCGAATCAACCAAAACTAATTTTCCCAATAAAGCCGCTTAGCCCACACACCTACATCTTTACTGCTTTGCACCAATCTTAAGTGGTTCCTTACTGAGGATGGAAAAATACAATCCATGCTCGCCTTCGCCATTATTGATCTTAATCAAGATAGGATTTGCACCCTTTTTAAGCTTTACTGCAACAGAATTTCTTGCAGGTTGAGCAGCAAAATGATTCTTATCTTTAAACACTTCAGCATTATTCACCCATACCTTGACGCAATCATCAGCACCAACAAGAATTGTTGAATCTTGGTCAATGGGCGAATCAATCACTTGATAAAGATAAGAGATAATACCATTGGTTTCAGGAGAAAAATGCATACCAAGATTCAAATAGCCATTGGAAGATGCACGTACTTTAGACCAACCAACTGGCCCGGTCTTACCTTTTAGCTTCTTTTCAAATTCGACCTTGGCTTCTGGTTCACCCACTTTTTCAAAGTTTTCATCTGAAACACCATTTTCGAATGGGCCGATAATATGAAACCATTCTGGAGAAAATGCTGCAGTCTGAAGTGTTGCAAGATAATCAACCAAGTCGATCAAATCCTGTTCACTCATGCTGTTGATCAAATCAGAAGGCATAAGCGAATTAGGGCCCTTAGCCTTAGACTCAACATCCTTTCGATCGATTTTGTAATCCTTACCGTTACCATCACGGAGAACTATCAATTCTGGGGATTCTTCAACAATCAAGCCAGTAAGAACCTGACCTTTTTTGGTTTCAATTATCCATGTGAGGTATTGGTCCGCAATAGCCTTATTAGGATTGATAAGGGATTCATAAAGGTTTTCCTTGGTTCCTTTTTTGCCAATCATGGAAAGATCAGGGCCAATAGCACCACCACTGCCCTGAACGGCATGGCATTTCAAGCACTGCAATTGAGAAGTTCCACTAGAAGCCATTAAGGCTTTACCGCGGGCGATATCTCCCTTTTTAAGTGCTAAAACACTGAGAGCGGGCAGTTTTTTAGGATCTAGTTTTCCAGGTGCTGGATAAGAAATCATCGCTTTATTACGAAGATCTTGATAAGGACTATTACGCAACAACCTGCCAACTTCCTGCTTTAATTCCGCAGGGATTTCACCGTTGCCGTTGAGCAATAGAAAATCTGACCCATTCCTAGTGCCTGACAGAGCATTAGCAACCAGAGTTCTTTTAGTTAAAGGTGCAGTTTGGTCGCTGAATACTGTTTGCAAAGCATTCATTGCAGCTTGAAACCCTGAAACCTTGCCCTTGGTTTGCCCCAAAGCAGCAAGTGAATTTGCAGCATCCTGTGAGTAGTTGTTGTTTTCCTGCAATACTTTTGTCAGGGTATCAACGGATAGTTTTTCAGGCAGAGCGCCCAAGGTAGCAATGGCTTGTTTTTGCACCCGACCATCTTTATTGGCCAGCGCCAACTTACTAACTTGTTCTACAACACCTTTTGGTTTTGCAGCTTCAATAATTCCGAGTGCAAGCCTTTGATCATCAGAATCACCTGTGAGTAATTCGTTTACCGATTTAAGAAGATCAGGGCTGGAAGCAACCGCAGACCATTTCCCGGGTAAATAGATTTTAAGCCATTCGACTGCTTTTTCACGAATTTCAATACTCGCCTTTGATTTAACCAAGCTGACAAAAGTAAGGGCACCATCAGTATTATCATTGGAGGCAAGGATGTTAATAATTTTAAGTTTTTGCTCGAGTGGGATTTCGGCCTTGGTCAGCATATCGCCCAACCCATCCATCATATCTTTTGGTCTTAATTCAAAAACGAGATCCCCAACTGCGGGTGACCAGACAGAGAATTGCTTTTTAAAATCCGCAAGGAAGAGTTCACGATGTTTGGGATCCGTACCTGCAGCAACGCCAATGGCTTTTAAGAGAAAAACATCTTTGCCATCATATTTTTTCGCAAGATTATAGAACCACTGTTTGGAATTATCATCATCTGATTCGCGCAGGTTAACTAAGATTTCGCGGGCAACCCCCGGTCCCCCATTAGCTAGAAGAAAATCAACCCGTGTTTTTTCAGCCGCACTAAGGCCCATTAACCCGGGGTGTGCATCGACAAGTTTCCGGATTTCGAGCCATTTGAATTCTTCGCGTTGCTCAAGGCCTTTAGGAAGCACTTTTGGAAAATCAACAAACCATAGAATTCTTGCAGCAACCCAAGGTTTTTGAGCAATTTCAGGATCAGCAAAAATCATCTTGGCAAGTGCATTCCTCTTGGAAGCATCCATTGCAATAATATGTTGCAATGCAATATATCGAGTTGCATTACAGCCAGAAGAAAGGCCAGAAATGATGCCTTCATTCGTAGAATAATCAATAGCAGGAACATGGGATTTCGAACCTTTGGGTGCAAGGCGATAAATACGCCCCTTGGTGGTATCCCCCATGCCATGCCCACCAACACCAGGATCATACCAGTCCGCTACAAAAACAGAACCATCGGGCGCAACTTTGACATCGCTGGGACGGAACCAACCATCGGTACTTGAAATCATGTTTTCTTGTTCAACCGAAAAACCAGCGCCATCGATTTTAGTATGGTAGCAGCGCAAGTTTCGGGGGCCAGCATCGGTATGTAAAGGTTGGCCCTGATACTTTGCAGGAAGTAATTGCGCTTCGTAAATACACATGCCAGTGGGGCTGCCAAAAAAAGTGCGCAAGATTTTAGGAACGATACCTGGGTCTTCTTCATGCCAATGGGTTTGGCCAGCCCCGCGGGGATGATATCCAAAATTACCACCGGGCATCACATAGCAAATACGCGTCTGTTGATTCCCATCATCATCGTTATCACTAATGAAAACGGTGCCATAACTATCAACCGCGGGCATGTAATTATTGCGAAAATTATGCGCAATAAGCTGAAGGTTATTACCATCGAGATCGCAGCGCCAAACAGTACCAGCCCTAAGATCGGTGGTGTTGGAAGACCATTTTTTACCTTTGCCATTGGCAGCCTGAAGATCTTTGACACCTGTATCGCCAATGGAAAAATACAATTTGCCATCAGGCCCAATTGAAATACCATGGACGCCATGGTCATGATCAAGCCCTTGGAAACCTGTTAAGAATTTGGTCGGAGGGCCATCCGCTTTGTCATCCCCGTCTTTATCTTCAAGCACCATGATATCAGGGGATTGGCAATAAAAGACTTTACGACCTGGGCCTTTAGCATCCTTTGCAACTGCAATACCAAGTGGCGACATAACATGCGGTGCTTGGTAAAAAGTAGTGGCTTTATCAGCCTTTCCATCGCCATCGGAATCGATGAGGATAACAATTCGATCGCCTTCAGATCGAAGAGGAGGTTGGTTTCGTAATTTTCTTCGATAGTTGACTGCCTCGCAAATCCAAGCCCTGCCCTTTTCATCAATATCAAATGCAGTAGGGTTAACAAAAAGAGGTTCTGCGGCCCAGACTTTAAGTTCCATACCTTCAGGAACGGAAAAAGTAGCTTCGGCTTTTTCTAAAGGGATTTGAGCCATTGCCGAATTTTGGACAGCTAAAAAGCCAACCAAAAGAATTATAGAAAATGAAAAAGCGGTTTTAATAGTCATCGAATACCCCATTCAGGCCAGAAAATAGACAATCAAAGCAGAACATAATAATACTCTAAATCCAGTGAGAATTAAAAGGTGTTTATTGAAATGCATTGATTTTTTAAAACTGCGACTGATCTGTACGAATTTAGATCAGGAGCGATGATTAACAGTAAGCCATTGAACCAAGGCCGTATGCCTCTTTCGGTGATCCTGTCGAGAAATTGCAATTTCCAGCGCTTTTTTTGTTCCCACCACAATCACTAACTTTTTACCCCGGGTTATTCCCGTGTAAAGCAAATTTCTTTGCAGCATCATGTAATGCTGGGTATGTATGGGAAGTACCACTGCTGGATATTCTGACCCCTGCGATTTGTGGATAGTTAAAGCATAGGCAAGTGAGATTTCATCCAGTTCACCAAAATCATAAACCACCAAACGGCCTTCAAAATCAACCGTAATTTCCTTCTCTGATTCATTGATTTCCTTGATGAAACCAACATCACCATTAAAGACTTCTTTCTGGTAATTGTTTTGCATTTGAATGACTTTATCGCAGTTGCGGAATTTGGTACCAAACCTTTCAATCTCAATTCTACCTGCAAGAGGATTCAATAAATCCTGCATTTTTCGATTGAACTCCCCTGCCCCCAATTCTGTGCGATTCATTGGTGTAAGAACCTGAATATCCTTCATGGGATCGAAATTAAATTTTTTGGGAATTCGATCATGCACCATAGCAAGAACTTTTTCTGCAACCTGAAGCGGGGCCTCAGACTCAATAAAAAAGAAATCCCCTTCTGCATTTGGAGCAGAGTCGGGGAATTCCCCATGTAATACAGAATGAGCTGCACGAACAATAAAACTACGCCCAGCTTGGCGAAAAATCTTGGTCAGCCTGACGGTGCTAAACATGCGGGAATCAATCATATCTGAAAGAATTCTTCCAGGACCAACCGAAGGAAGTTGATCAACATCACCAACTAAAAGCAGGCAGGCTTGTGCAGGAACTGCCCGCACTAGGTGGTGCATCAGCACAGTATCTACCATAGAAGTCTCATCAACCACAACAAGATTGGCCTCTAAAGGCTGGGAAGGGTCTCGCCTGAAGCCTCCGATAGAAGCATCAAATTCTAAGGTGCGATGAATGGTTTTTGCTTCTCTGCCAGTGCTTTCTGCGATCCTCCGTGCGGCACGGCCTGTAGGGGCACACAAGACACAAGTTTTCCCAAATTTCTCAAAAAGGTCTAGAATCAAGCGGATAATCGTAGTTTTTCCAACGCCCGGGCCACCTGTTAAAATCAGAATCTTTTTAGCAGACGCCATCTGAACCGCTTGCAATTGCTGCTCATCGAGTTCTAGCCCACTTTTCGCAAGAATGTTTTTGATTTCACTATCGCAGTTTTTGGAATGAAGTGGATGTGCCCCCGTTGCTAATTTAAGCAAATTAGCAGCCAGGCTTTTCTCTGCGGTGTATAAAGCTTTTGCAAAAGCCCACTTCGATCCATAAACCGAATCGATGATGACCACCCCAGATTCAACTTCGGATGCAAGCGCTTCTTGAATAATAGCTATTGGAATAGTCGTAAGTTGAATTGCATGATCAATTAATTCTTCTTCGGGAACGCCAACATGGCCTTCATTTGCCAGGCGCTCTAAAGAGTAATAGATTGCAGCTCGTGCCCTTTCAAGGCCATGAGGGTTGATACCGATTTTCTGTGCGAGTTCATCGGCAGTTTGAAACCCCACACCTCGAATATCCTTTGCAAGTCGGTAGGGATTTTCACGAATAAGGGTGACAGCGTCCTGTCCATAGGTTTTAAAAATCCTAAAAGCTCTTGCGGTTCCTATTCCATAAGATTGTAGAAAAACCATGATGTCTCGAATGGTTTTATTTTCTTTCCAGCTTTGGCGAATGAGTTCGATGCGTTTTGGCCCCAGCCCTTTTATCTGTTTAAGAAAGCTGGGCGACTCATCAATGATTTGAAGTGTTTTAAGGCCAAACACGGTAACGATTTTTTGGGCATAACTGGGCCCAATTCCTTTAATAAGGCCGGACCCTAAATATTTTTCAATACCCGCAAGTGAATGGGGAGGGGAACAACGCAATGCTGCAGCTTTAAATTGAGGCCCGTGATCACGGTCTTGAATCCAAACCCCTTCGCCCTCAAGAAATTCCCCTGCGTTTACGGAAGGCAGATTACCTATTACTGTTACGAGGCCAATTTTTCCACGAACATGCACTTTTAGAACCGCAAAGCCATTTTCTGGGTTATGAAAAGTAACTCGCTCAATGACCCCAGACACAATTTCATTCATGGGCTACAGAATCCCAAACTAGGAAATAACAGTAGTAATCTTACCTAAATTGCACTCAGTTAGTTAAAATCCAATTAAAATTTCCAAAGAAGTTGAAACAAAAGTCCCTATTTCAGCTTATGGGTTACTGACTTTTCATACATTTCAGAAAAAACGTCCCCTCCTGACAACCCATTCTACCCACATTAACGTTTCGGTTTTGCCAATAATGCTGAAAAGGGAAATGGGGAAATATTTACTGATTTTGTTGAAAGTAATGACTGTAATTTGTCGATCTATTAATTAGAGCGACTTATTTTTGTTTTATGGTGAGGGCTTTGTGCCCAAACCAAACTTGAAATGTTTTCAAGAAGTTTTTCCTTGTTCATGGTTTGTATAGGGGGTTGGCATGAAGCGGATCTATGGAAGTATTCTGACGCTGGCAACTCTAAGTGGTTGCGTAACAACCGAAAACAGTGGCGGTAGTTTTATGGCACAACGCCGTGCCGAACAAAACCCTATCTCCCAAGATAGTATTGGCAGGGGCACTTACACCGCTCAATCAATACCCGGAGTTCAGGGGCCATGGGGTGCACCCGTGCCTGTAGCCGGCGCATACAGAGCAACCCCCATTTCAGGAGAAGCTGCTGCCAAGGCAATGATTGCCAACAGCGTTCCTCTTTCGATGGTGCAACAAGCATCATTTAAACCTGGTAGAATACCTGCCTCGCAAAACCCAATGCAACAGGCAATGGCTGGAATGCCTCCAGGCGCAATAATGCCCGGTGGCATGCTTTCACCTCCCGGAATGCCAGCAATGCCCGGTATGCCAGGTGGAATGCCAGGAATGCCCGGTATGCCAGGCGCAATGCCCGGAATGCCAGGGATGCCAGGTGGAAATAGCTCCGGCATGACACTAGCAAACCTTGGTATGCCAATGGGTGGCCATGGTGGAATGATGGGCGGTGCCCCAGCAAATATGCCAGGCGCAGTAAACGCAATGGGCGCACTGACAGGCGGTGGCGCACCATCAGCCCCGATGCCAGTACAAAGAACTGAAGTCAGGTTTATTGAACCAGCAGGCATGAAAATCTCATGGTTTGCTCCGGGTTCAGACGGCAAGCCTGGTTTCAATTCGCAATACCTTGAATCCCCCGGTCGATATAACTTCCTTCAGGCTGCAATATATCGCCTCAAACTTAGCGAAGTCCCAAATCGCCCCGGTGTGGAACTTTACCCCACCTTGGAAGTGGTACCAAGCACAGGCAAGACCAACACTTTCCTAGCACATAGTTCGGTTCCTGTAAGCTTTACGGAAGAAGATTTCCAACAAGTTGCAGCAGGTAATTTTGTGGTCAAGGTTGTTTATCTTCCAGACCCACAATTCCAAGATCTTGCAACCGCAGGTGGTTTGGATGAAGTTGTATCTTCCAGACTTGAACCAGGTGTTGACCCTATCGCTGAAGCTCAACGAAGAGGTAGCATTCTCTTGATCGTAAGATTAGGCAACATCGACTTGGAAGCGCCAAACACTCCAGCAATGGATGCACCTCCCGGAGGCGGCATGAGAATGCCAGTTCCCCCACAAGGAATGCAGGGCGGACCAGGTATGGGACGAATGGTGCCTTATGGTATCTCAGGCCCCGGGCCAATGCCTGGCCAGCAGGGCATGCAAAGAATGCCAAGCATGCAGATGATGCCTGGTGCACCACTTAATCTTCCAAGTGTACCAAACATTGAACCTAAAAATTTGCCTTCCCCAGTCTCGCTTCCTTCCACCAGCATTAAGGAAGTGCCCGGGATTACTACCAGCCAGAGTAATAATGAAGAAACAACGATAATTCTCAAAAAGGAAACGCTTCCATCAACAGGAACCTTACCCCCAACAGGATTAGAAATTGTTCCAGGGAATAATGGAATCACCACTAAGGTTCCAGAGATTAAAAACGGAGTACCGCAATCAATAATCCCACCTTTTGTAAACAAGTAAAGGTGAGAGAAACTAAAGCCGGCGGTCGGGGCTACAATCCTCGAACGCCGGCCTTTTAATTACCTTGTTCTTTGGCACTACAATTTGGCAAGAGTTCCATGAGGCTTTTCTATGCTTCACAAATACACAATATCTCTGACATGCGCCTTGCTGATCAGTCAAATTACTTACTCCCAGCAAATGGTAATGGGGCCAAACATTGGCCAATCACCAGTGCTGTGGTTAAATTTCCTTGCGCCAGAAGGAATAAAAACCACGATCTATCCTGGGAACAACAGGCAATTCGCACTGCCCGAAAAACAGATGGTTGGTATGAGGCCGGGTTATGTCTATCGCTTCAAAATGAATAATATACCAGGAAATCCTGAAGCAGAACTCTACCCGACTTTAGAAGTAAGAGGCAGCTTGCAAATGCCTAAAGTTGCAAACCCTGTAAACTTTCCTGCACCCATTAAAATTAACAAACTTGAAATTGAATCCGCACTCAAGGGTAACTTGATTACAAAAGTCGTCTATCTGGAAGATTCAGAAAAAGCTGAAGCAGTAACCACTACAATTGAAAACCCAATCGAATCTTATGTTCCTGCTGATTCGAATCTGGTGCAAGATGCCAGAAATCGAGGCAGAGTAATGGTTATTTTCCGCATGGGTGGAAAAACAATCAGCGAACAGGAATTACAAGCTAATTCAATCCCCGGAACCGTACAGCTAGAGGGCGAAAAGTACCTGCCCGCTCCCAAATTTCCGCCTATCATACCTTGCGAATCTTTTGCTTTTTTTGACCCTAAGCTTGGGCCACGATTTTCCAAAGCAGAACTGATTTACGATGGTGGCGACCAAATACCCAAGGCAGGCTATGACAATCAAGGCAATCTTCAGGGCGTGAACCCCGAAGATACCATTGCTCAATACACCGATACCAGTGGCAAAAAAAGAATTGCACGCTCTAACCGTGTTATCCTTTCCGCACCAAGATTTGCAATCCTTGCACAAGAAACCGTTTGGGCTAATGTGAATACGGTTCAAACTTTCAACGAACAAAAAGCAACCATCACGGATAGCCAGTATCGCACCAACACACCAAGTCTTCAGGCAAGGGCCATGAATCATCTCAATAGCTTCAAGGGCGACCTAAGGCTAAAGGGCACCGAAAACACCGTAGGCTTAGGAGAAATCCATCGGCTTGAAATTTTAAGGGCCCAAACTCTCGATCTTTTAGTCAGAGAATCGATCAATTCTGAATCTACCATGAGTGCGCGAGACAAACAAAAAGTTGCCTTAAAGCGACAAACTGAAAATGTTAAAAAGTTTTCTTCCTCGCTGGGTCTAAGAGAAAATGCTGGCATCGAAGGAACCAGCGTAGTGGCACGAATTCAAAATGGCGCTGAAGTGATAAAAGCTAATGTGCAAACCCGCGAAATTGTTATCACCGAAGATGAAGCTTGTGAAATAGAAACTGATAAGCCTCTTTCTCTTTTAAAGTTAGCTGACAAACCTACTGCAAAGGTTGGCGA
>Ga0255095_1000302_pt1 | contig 26622 bp, 17 predicted proteins | sample Colum_Law_RepC_8_2_FD_188435 | JGI IMG/M metagenome (GOLD analysis project Ga0255095, IMG submission 188435) | Freshwater microbial communities from Columbia River, Oregon, United States - Colum_Law_RepC_8d | ecosystem: Environmental > Aquatic > Freshwater > River | place: USA: Oregon...
CGGAAAAGACCGCTGTGACAGCAGCAGCCTGTGTGGCTGCGGGGGGTAGAGTGTAGTGGGGTGGTGATCCGGGGTACAGTGTGGAAATCAGTTGGTGGGGGCGACAGGTTGTTTCAAGCGGGCTTCCAGACTGGCGATTTCATCGCGGAGCCGTGCGGCTTTTTCATAATCCTCCTGCTCGATGGCTTCGCGTTGAGCACTGCGGAGCTGCACGAGGCGAGCCTGATCCTGGGTGCCGATGAGCAGTCTGCGGGGTTGTTTTCCGACGTGCTGAGTATCTTCGTGGATGTTTTCCAGCAGTGGCAGCAGTTCGGCCTGGAAGTGAGCATAATCCTGGGGGCATCCGAAGCGGCCGTTCTCGCGAAATTCGGCGAATGAAATTCCGCAGTGCGGACAGGGTGGCACCGTGGAGGCAGCGGAATCAGCTTCGGTGACAGCTTCCACAACTTCGCCGGCGATGGCGAGCGCTGCTTCGGAGGGGGCATTTTTTTCCAGGTATTCACGGGCACAGCTTTCGCACAGATGCACAGCCGCCCCCTTGCCGTCGCGGATTTCCGTCACGTGAATGGTGGCAGTTTTTGTGCAGCGTCGACATTTCTTCATAAGAGCAACTTCCGAGCAGGGCGACTGCGGCGAATTCGAACTGCGACCGCAGCGTGGCCACGGTGAGCGTATCCTGGTGAGGGTATTGGATTTCGGCAAGTTTCGAAACCCGTCATTTCCGGAACCCAGCATTGGACAGCTTTCGCCCTCAGGAACCGAAACTCCGGCCTTGACACCGGTCACCTGCCCCACTACATTTCTCGCCTCAGGGCACGGCCCTGCATCCCGGGGGATTAGCTCAGCTGGGAGAGCGCTTGCATGGCATGCAAGAGGTCATCGGTTCAAATCCGTTATCCTCCAATTGTTTGACTCACTGAACCCCTTCGGCCAAATCGTCGAAGGGTTTTTTCTTGCGCTCGCTTGCTTGCACGCAGCAGCAACTGCGGCCCGCAGCGGGGCGGCGGCATCTGCAACGTCCGCGTCAATCACCGCCGAGCGTCGCTGCGGTTAAACAGATTCTGTTTCGGCAACTCAACTGCCGGCTGCACGCCTGCACGCCTGCAAGCCGCAGGCCCGTTAGTGCTACGGCGCAGCCCGCCATTCGCGTCCTGCTATTCTCGCCCTGCCCTGCCCTGCTCGCCGGTCGGACATTGAGCTGTCCGACTCTGCGTACGCCTGCGACAGGGGCGGCAGAATGCGAGCGTCACCGTTCCGGTCGACTTTTCTGAACTGTCCAGTGAATACGTTGGTATCCCGTACGATGGACTGCCGGAATGCCAGCGGAAAACAGCTCCCGTCGGCGACATCGTGATCGTCCTTGCTGTCGGCCATCAGCCGGCGTTGCCGCTGTCACGGCTGGAAGCGATGGGCCACCGAGCACCGAGCACCGACCAGGCGGGCAGTGTCCCGGTCCGTCGTCCGACGAGGGTTCCTGACTGAGGTACTCGGCAGCGCTGCGTTTGCTGAAGGCCTTTCGCTCACAGGGGCCGGGCAGAACGGATCCGCGGTCAGCAGGGAATTCGCATATCGCCGACGTCGGTCGTTTCACTCACGACGCCAGACAACAGCAACCCCGTCGCAGCCCTCCGTCGAATTCGGTTGAAGAAGAACACAAGCCGAATCGGTGTGACAACTATGGCTAAAATGGTCGTGGTGTTCCGTGACGCGTCCGCGCGTGCCGTGCGGCATTCGCCGGAGGCCCTGCTGGCCCTGTGCGGTTGCCTTCAGCCAGCCAGAAGCGGTTGCGCAGTGTCAGTTGGTGGAGTCTCACCCGATGACCTCAAGCCGGCTGATTGTTCTCAAAGCCGCCACCGAGGTGTTCTGGTGAGCGGGGCATCAGACCACGGGCGTTTCGGAATCGGCGAGGTTTTTGTTTGAAAACATGCAGAATCGAATAAATACGGTTTGAAATAAATTCCGTGTTGAAGTGGTGTTTTGGCCTGCTGGTTTCCACATCGAAGGCGATTGCCATCGCCACATCACTGGCAAGTGATCGTTGATTCTGCGATTGCAGGAGCTGCTGAGGTCAGGGTCCTCGGGGATGTGACTGGCAACTCCACGATTCGCCCGCTGATGCCCGATCTGCTGCACAAATGCTGTTTCCACGGGGGCCGCGCGCAGAAAGGGTGAGGTTGTGAGTGTCTGGTGTTTGCATCCACGGGAAATGCGGGTAGAACGCACGATCAAGGATTTTCGCAGAGAACTGTCGGGCCGTCCCGGCCTGATGCAGGAACAGGCTCAGTGGCTGCCATGTCAAAACTCAGTTCCTTCATTGCGCTCGTGGGCATTACGCTGGCGGCCGCATTTTTGTTTTTTCAACTGCTGGCCGTTTTTCTGCTGCCGCTGTTTCTGGCTGTTGTACTTGTGGTTCTGCTGCAGCCTGTGTTCCAGTGGCTGCTGCGGCTGTCGGGGGGGCGAAATCATCTGGCGGCTGCGGTGATGACCTGTGCTGTTCTGCTGACCGGTTTGATTCCCGCAGGGCTGCTGCTGTCTCTGGCGACTCACGAGGCTGCGCGGGTGGTGGATCAGCTGCGGGATGGGCGAGTGCGGGCTCAGCTCGATCAGGCTCGTACTGCCGCCGGACTCGATCTGCCCTTTGCTGAGGACTGGCGTTTCCTGCAGTCCTCCTTCGATCTGCTCAGTGCAGATGCACGCAGCGGAGCCCTCGCAGTCGGGCATGGTCAGGCTCTGCCGCAAATGATGCAGGTGGCTCAGGAACTGCATGAGAAAATTGCCGCACATCCGCAGCAGGCCCTGCCGGATGCCGGTGAACTGCTGTCCGCGCTGAAGTCCGCCGGTCAGGCTGAACCGGGCACGCTGCGATACCAGCAGGAGCTGCACAACGCCGTCGTACAGTTTCAGCTGTACCGCGGTGCCGTTCTGGGACGGCCCATGCGTCAGTTGCTGCGAGAACTGGCAAACCCCACTCAGGAAGATCTGCGGCACTGGTCAGGCCGTGCTGCGCTCGCATCCGTCGAATGGGTGGCACTGGTTGGTGGTGCCACGGGCCCGGTGCTGGTGGAGGCCATTTTCGGCCTGCTGATATTTTCCTTTGCCTTGTTTTTCTGGTTTGCTGATGGGCCACAGATCGTGCGCAGTCTGATGCGACTTTCGCCGCTGGAAGAAAAGTACGTGTCTGAGCTGATCAGGGATTTTGAAGTGCTGGTGCGGGCTGTTGTGGCCGGTAGTCTCGCCTCGGCAATCGTGCAGACCCTGCTGGCGGGACTCGGTTACTGGCTCTCTGGACTGGATTCGGTATTCCTGCTGGTTGGGGCAACGCTGCTGATGTCGATGGTGCCCTTTGTCGGAGCTGCAGTCATCTGGATCCCTGCCGGGCTGTGGCTGATCCTTGGCGAAGGCCGCCTCGGCAGCGGTGTGTTTCTGCTGGCGTGGGGGGCTCTGGTGGTTTCGACCATCGATAACCTGATTCGACCGTGGGTGCTGCTGGAACATGCGTCACTGCATCCGCTGGCCGCCCTGATCGGCGTTGTCGGTGGTGCGCAGGCGCTGGGGCCCATCGGGATCTTTGTGGGGCCGCTGGTTGTCGCCTTCGCTCAGACTCTGCTGCAGCTGCTGTACCGGGAACTTGCCGAAATGGATGCCACGAAAAAGGCGGCCACTGCCGGCGAGCCACAGAGCCACGGATCCTGATGCAGACTCAGTTCAATCCGCAGCCAGCTTCCGGTAAAACTGATCGGGAGACTTACCCAGCCCGCTTCAGATCGGCTGGATTGCGGGGTCCTGACTGCTTTTGTGAAGGGTTTCCGAATGCGTTCGGGTTTGATTCGGGCATGGCTGCTGACCGGTCCGCTGGTTGTGCTGTTGGCGGACGTGATGCCAGCAGGCGAGTCCGGTTCAGCAAACTCCGGTGGTCCCGCGAATACCGCCTGCAATATTCTGTTTGCCATAGCTGACGACTGGGGGCCTCATGCCGGTGCTTACGGCACTCCATGGGTTCGCACTCCGGCCTTCGACCGCGTGGCCGCCGAAGGCGTGCTGTTTCGTCACGCCTTTACCCCCATGGCCAAGTGTGCTCCGTCGCGAGCGATTGTGCTGACCGGACGCAGTTTCTGGCAGCTTGAGCAGGCTGGCAATCATATGTCATATTTTCCGGCGAAGTTCACTGTCTGGCCGGAAGTGCTGACTCGCGCGAATTGGCACATGGGATACACCGGCAAAGGCTGGGGGCCGGGGATCGCTGTCGATGCTGCGGACAAGCCGCGACAGATGACCGGCAAAGCGTGGCAGAAACGCAGGCTGCAGCCACCGACAGAGCATGTCGCCGTGAATGATTATGCTGCCAATTTTCGTGATTTTCTGGATGCTGCTCCTGCGGGAACTCCGTGGTGCTTCTGGTACGGCTGTCTGGAACCGCATCGTGCCTATGAATATGGTTCAGGTGTGCGGCAGTCAGACCGGAAGCCGGCCAGCATCGACCGCGTGCCGCAATTCTGGCCCGAAGATGAGACCGTACGCACAGACATGCTGGACTACGCACTGGAGGTGGAGCATGCGGATCGGCATCTGGGGCTGATGCTGCAGGAACTGGAGACTCGTGGTCTGCTGGAGAACACCCTGGTGATCGTCACCAGCGATCACGGTATGCCGTTCCCCCGAGCCAAAGGTTATGCATATGACGCATCATGTCGGGTACCGCTGGCAATTCGCTGCCCGGGTGTGCCGGCTGGGCAGCGCGGCCGGACTGTGGACGACTTTGTCAGCTTCCCGGATCTGGCCCCCACCATACTCGACTATGCGGGTCTTTCAGCCGCAGATTCCGGTATGGCGGACATGTACGGGCAGTCGCTGCGACCGATTCTGGAAAGTGCGGGCCGTGGTCAGATTCAGCCCGGGCGGACTCAGGTGATTGTGGGTAAGGAACGCACTGATGTTGGCAGACCCGGCGACGTGGGTTATCCGATTCGCGGACTGCGCACCGCTCGCTATCTGTATCTGTGCAATTACGAGCCTTCGCGCTGGCCGGCCGGCAACCCGGAGACGGGCTATCTGGACACCGACGGCAGTCCGACGAAGTCTCTGATACTGCAGCGGGGACGAGTGGATCGGAGTGATCGCCACTGGTTGTTGAATTTCGGGATGCGACCGGCCGAAGAGCTGTATGATCTGCAGGCGGATCCGGACTGTGTGCGCAATCTGGCCACGGTGCAGCAGGCGGTGGCAACGGAACTGCGGCGAGTGCTGGAAGCCGAGTTACGACGCAGTGGCGACCCACGCATGCTCGGCAACGGGGCTGTGTTTGACGGTTACCCGGTGAGCAGTGGCAGCGGGTTTTACGAAGCCTTTAAAGCTGGCCGTCGGCCTCCTGCCGGCTGGGTCAGTCCCTCGGATTTTGAGCAGGAGCCGGTGCAGCCATGAAGTGGTTTCGGGCGGACATTGTGCTGTGGAGTCTTTGCTGGATCGGGTGCGGCAGTCTGGAACGTGCCACGGCCGATGATCGACCGGGATTGATCCTGATGATGGGTGACGATCATGGCTGGGAGGAAACCGGGTACAACGGGCATCCGCACGTGAAAACTCCGGTTCTGGACGAGATGGCTCGGACCGGGCTGCGGCTGGATCGGTTTTATGCAGCGCACCCGAACTGTTCGCCGACCCGGGCCAGCTTTCTGACGGGGCGGCATCCGAATCGCATGGGGACGTTTGCTCCGGGCTGGTCATTTCGTCCCGAGGAAATCACGATGGCAGCGATCCTGAGGCAGTCCGGGTATCGTTGTGCGCATTTTGGGAAGTGGCATACGGGGCCAGTGCGAGCGGATTCACCGGTGAGTCCTGGGGCCATGGGGTTTGATGAGTGGCTGTCGCATGACAATTTTTTTGAGTTGAATCCGGTGCTGTCACGCAACGGAGCTCAGCCGCAGAAATTTGCCGGGGAAAGTTCTGCCATTCTTGTTGAGGAAACGCTGCGATTTATCGAGCGATCACAGCAGCTGGGACAGCCGTTTCTGGTAGTGCTGTGGTTCGGTTCTCCGCATGAGCCTTACAGCGGACTTCCGGAGGACGTGGCGTTGTATGCGGATCTGCCGGCAAAGTATGCGAAGCGGGTTTCGGTCACTTCGAATGAAACGGGCGAGCAGGAACGTCGACCCCAGGGTGAAATCCTGCAGGCTCGCTATGCAGAAATCACCGCCATGGATCGCGCCATCGGCAGGCTGCGAGCCGGTTTGACGACTCTTGGGCTGCGTGACAACACCCTGCTGTTTTATTGCGGTGACAACGGAACGTCAGCGGATGCTGCGCTGGGGGGGCCTCATCGCGGTGTCAAGGGAACGCTGTATCAGGGAGGATTGCTGGTACCGGGTTTGCTGGAGTGGCCGCGGCGAATTCGCGAGCCGCGGGTTTCTGCGGTCTCGGCCAGTACCAGTGATCTGCTGCCGACAGTGTGTCGGCTGGCAAAGGCAGACCTGCCGCAGCGACCGCTGGATGGACGGGACATCAGTGGAGTCCTTGATGGCACGCTGACGGAGCGTCCTGATCCGCTGTATTTCTGGGAGTATGCCGCAGCGGGCCGTGGCCGCGGCAGGCCGTGGATTGAGCCACGGTTGCAGGAGGGAACAACGCCACTGGTCAAGAAAATGGCCGGCAAAGCGACTCGGGATTTCACAAATTTCCACTACGAAAATTTCGACGAACAGTCATTTCGCGGGAAGCAGGCTATTGTGGATGGTGACTGGAAACTGGTGGTGTCCGGTGACATGACCGAGTTATTCAATCTGCGCGTCGATCGGGCAGAGGCTGATAACGTGGCGGCCGCAGAACCGGAAGCGGTTCGAAGACTGGCAGAGCGACTGCGGGCATGGCAGGAGGAAGTGCTGAGGAGTCTGGCCGGGGCCGACTATCAGCACTGAGTGCCAGGTGGGCGGTCGGGGACGCCAATCATGTGGTTGTCGCCCGCTGCGTGGGACTTGGCCTGTGCTGTCTTTTTTGCCACGAATGGCACGAATAGGGATTGCGTATCAGTTTGAGGCGACTGGTGGCAGGGGCATGCTTCGCCACGGACGCACACGGAATTTTACGGAAGAGGGGCTGGGGTAGGGCTTAGGCTTCGTGTTCTTTGAATCGCTGCTGCAGTTGTGCCAGTATGTGGGCTAACTGGTCAATATCAAAGGCGGCGAACTGATCTTCAGTACAGGTGGCAGTGTGAGCAACTGCTGTAACAGCAGAATTTGTCCCTGCAGCAGACCCCTGCGAATCCCGCGTTTTTCGCCACGTGCTTCGCCGATCTCAATTCCTCGTGCCTGACCGATCTCAATTCCTCGTGCTTCACCGATCTTCATGCCCTGTTGCTGAGCGTAGATGACGCGAGCTTCCTCGTCGCGCTGGGCTTTGACGCGAGCGTTGTATTCCTGGAGTTGTTCTGGTGTTTGGGCAATCATGTCGAGGACTTTGGCTGCTTCGGTAAATTCAGGATCAGGCAGCAACAGGCTGACCTGAAGATGATTCAACTGCAAAAAGTGGATTTGCAGATCATCCGTCAATGTCAACGGCAGTGATTCTTCGCGGAGCCGGAAGTCCCGGTGCAGCTTCGCCGGCTGACTGATCAGAGCTCCCGCGAGCACGCAAATGCTGATGGAGGGCAGGAGATCGGTGTAGTTCTGGCCCTGCTGCAGCCTTCTGACGTAGGTCTCAGCGGTGTAAAAGACCATTCTTTTGGCCATGCCGGCTGGCAGGGCGATCTGGACTTCAACGTTGAATTTTCGTCCGAGCACGTCTTCGGCCGCGACATCAAGGATAGTGTTGATGAAGCGAATCGTGAGCCTCTTGTGCTCTTCGCTTCCGAAGAGCATTTTGAAGGCGTAATCGATGAGAGGGTTGATCCCGATGGGCATGGGTACCTCACAGTGTGAATTCGGGCTGCGGACGAAGTGGATAAAGTGCTAGTATCAATTACTTCCCCGGGGGGATACTAAAATACCACGTACTATCAAGCCGTGGTTGCCCGAGATTTCGGGAATCGTGCGGATTTGCGGCGTGGAATTACGGTTCGAGGCAGGCGTTGCCGTTTTGAAGCACGAGGGACACGCAACTGAATCGCCGTTTCTGCGGATTCAGCCGTATCTCCGGCGGGTGCGAACAGGTAAGAAGCGTGCGGTTTGCGAACGACGACACCCATGCCGGACACGTGGGCACTGCTGTGCCTGGCTTGCCGTGTGTGAGTCCAGTCAACTTTCCTGCAGGCAGGTTACTGAGGTCCGATCAGAAACCTTTCGATGGCGTCAAGCCCCTGCACGAGGGATTCCATCGAAGCTGCAAAGCTGAGTCGCACATAACCGGGGGCTCCGAAGGCATCACCGGCGACCAGTGCCACATGAGCACGGTCCAGCAGCGCTGTGCAGAAGTCCGTGGCATTGGTCACCGGTGCGCCACCGCCAACGGGGCGACCGAAGTAGCTGGCCACGTTGAAGAACACGTAAAACGCACCGCCCGGCTCGGCAAAGCTGAGTCCCGGGATCGCGTGCAGGCGACTGCTGACATAGTCCCGACGTTTCACAAATTCCTGACACATCTCGGCCACGCAGTCCTGCGGACCGTTGAGCGCTGCCAGAGCCGCGTACTGCGATACACTGCAGGGATTTGAAGTCTGCTGGCTTTGCAGTTTGTTGATCGCGGCACTGACGTTTTCAGGTGCCAGAGTCCAGCCGATTCGCCAGCCGGTCATGGCGTAGGCCTTGCTGACCCCGTTGACAATGACGGTGCGTTTTTTGACTTCTTCACCGAGCGCTGCAAATGACCGGAACTGGTGCCCCGGGTAGATCAATTTGTCATAAATCTCGTCTGACAGGACGATGATGTCTTTCTCCACCGCGACCTCCGCGAGGGCCTGCAGGGCCGCCACCGGATATACACCGCCCGTTGGATTACTGGGACTGTTCAGCATCAGCATTCGAGTTTTGGGGGTGATCGCCGCCCGAAACTGTGCTGCTGACAGACAGAATCCGTCCTGCTCGCGAGTTTCCACGAGCACCGGTTTGGCTCCTGTCAGTTCCACAAGGGCTGAATAGCTGACCCAGTAGGGTGTGGGGATGATCACTTCATCACCTGGCTCACAGCAGGCCACGAGCACATTGTGCAGGCAATGCTTGGCACCATTGGATACAGTGACTTCGGAGGGCTTCCAGGCGACGCCATGATCGCGAAGAAAGGCATCGCAGATGGCCTTTTTCAACTCCGGGATCCCTGTCGCAGCAGTGTAACGCGTGAAGCCTGCGTCCATGGCTGTGCGAGCAGCCTCGCGGATATGTGCCGGAGTAATGAAGTCGGGTTCACCTACAGTGAACTCGAGGACGTTGATGCCCTTTGCTCGAAGTTCGCGAGCGCGAGCGGCTGCGGCGAGTGTCTCTGAAGGCTTTAGCTGGTTGACAAGTGCTGATGTGTGCATGGCAGAGAAGAATCGTTCTGACAGGCGGCCGCAGAATCAGGAGGGCAGACTGGAAACCAAACCGACTGCTGCGGCCGCAGCCGCAGCGTGGGGTACAGTGTGCCTGCCGTAGCCCGTTCCTACGCCGCCGCGGGCGTAGTACAAGGCTGCCGGCGTCAGAAGCTTAGCAATCTCAGGCGGTCAGGCCGAAGCCACACGGGACGGGGATACCGTTTTTCCACTGAATGACAGCATCATTCCTCGTCGGCGAGGTTGTAGTAAACCCAGCGAAATGGGGCGAGGACCAGTTTCAGCAGGCCAAACGGGCGGTAATGGGCAATGAAACAGTGCTGGCAGTACATCTGGCGGAATCCCAGGAACCAGACAAGCCGATCAAGCGGGCCCATCTTCATGGGTGCCAGAACCTTCAGGCAGAAGTGACAGCGATAATTCATCGCCCGCCACCACGCTGAAGGTACTGTGGATTTTTCCCGTCCCGAACTTCCACCTGAAGACCGAGACGAACCTTTACTAGACATTTCTGAACGCTGCCTGCCTGCACAACTTGCCTGAGACCTGTCCAACGTTGACACTGAAGTCTGCGAAATTGAGGTCAAATGACGGGAAAGTCCAGCGGTGGAAGATGAGTGATTACTACTTTGCTTTCGGGGTTCAGGGGTGTTTTCAGCAGTTTCTGAAGCCCTGGCCACATTGAGTGTAGTGGAGTCCTTTGCAGACGCAAGGTCGAATTTCAGCGATTGCCCTGGGGTGAGGGTATCTGCTGCCTGAAGTGCTGCGATATTCGGCGCAATCGGAAGTACGAAAGCCTGAGCCTGAGTGAGTGATTGTCCGGTAGACTTTGAGGGGGCACTCTGCTCGCGAGGCCTGATCCTGATTTGACTCATGGCGTGGTCCGTCTCCGCCAGCACTCGAGGGAATTGATGCGTTCTTCTGTGCTGATTCGAGTCGAACGACGGCTGATCGTGAGAAAACTCGCCGGTCTTGCCGCCGGTCCTGCGACTGTTCCATCCGGATAGGGGTTCTGCTGACTTTACCGGATCCACCGGTCACCATAGACTCGTGACACAATAGCCAGCGGAAGTCGCTCACCCCGAAATTGCGACTCTCTGGATATTCTCTGTCTGTTGATGGAAACGTTTTTTCTCTGTGTTTGTGCAGTTCGAACAGTATTCTGCAAAAGGGTTTCTGATATGAGGACCAGTTGGTTGTTTTTTCTGTCCACTACTTTGGCAGTTGGGCTGTTCACAACTTCGGTTTCCGGCGAGGACGGTAAGCCGTCTCGTGTTCTGATGTTGACTCAGAGTGCCGGCTTCATGCACGGCAGCGTGCAGCGTAAGGCGGCGGACAAACTGGCTGTTGCGGAAGTGGCGATGATCCAGTTGGGCGAAAAGACTGGTCTGTTCAAGGTTGACTGTACCCAGGATTCCGCTGCGGATTTCACGAAGAGTAACCTGCAGAACTATGACATCGTGATGTTCTACACGACCGGTTCGCTGCCGATTGCTGAGTCGGATCGCCAGTATTTCTTTGGTGAGTGGCTCAAGGCGAAAGGTCACGGGTTTCTTGGGTTTCATTCGGCTGCCGACACCTACGGGGACTACCAGCCTTACTGGGACATGGTTGGCGGGACATTCAATGGTCACCCCTGGAATGCCGGCAACGAAGTCACGATTACCGTGCACGAGCCGAAGAATCCGCTGATGCAGTCGTTTGGCGAAGAATTCGTGATACGGGATGAGATTTATCAGTACAAGAACTGGCAACCGGAGAAGGTGCGTGTGCTGATGAGTCTGAACATGGCCAAATGCCGTCCGTCGATGCCTTACCACGTCCCCGTGGCATGGATCAAGGAGTACGGTGCAGGTCGTGTTTATTTCAACAATCTGGGCCACAACGAGACGTCGTGGGCGGACCAGCGTTATCTGAAGTCGATCACGGAGGCGATCCGCTGGATCCGCGGTGACATTCAGATTGATGCGAAGCCGAATCCGGAACTGTCTGCTCAGCAGGAGCAGACTGCGAAGTCAGCGGCTGAAACGGCAGGAAAGTCCAACTAGTTGAGAATCTGGTATGGGGGGCAGCGGCAGTTTCTGCCGCTGCCGCGGCTGCAGAAGGGTGCGATGCGTGGCGTTGTCTGCCGACGGAGGAGCTGAGCCGTCGGTTTTTGCTGTTCATGGTGCGGCGCTGTCCTTCTCGAACGCGGATCGGCTCTGTCGGCTGCCTTCATGGCTTGCCGATGCGGGCTGGGCTGGCTTATGGTCCGGCTTGTGGTGGACTGCACCGGGGGGGCGGTCTGCCGTTACGGATCAGAATGATCGGCCTGCGAGTTGAGACTGATACATTTGCATGTCCCCCTGCCTGCAGCAGTTTTGGCCATTTGCTGGTCGCCGCCAAACGGTGCGCGGCGGGCTGAGGCTGTTGGCAGACCCCTGCCTGTTGCTCCTTGTGCTGCTGTTGCCACTTGCAGTCGGCCTGCTGTGGAGCGGTCAGGCGGTGGCTCAGGATGGATCGCTTCCGCCGGTCTCCGGGGAGCCGAAGGCTGCTGCTCCGGTTCCAGTCTTCGTTGCGCCTGACCCTCCAATGGCGGCCCCGACAGAACCTCCCGAACTGGCTCCTGACATCCTCGAAATGCCGTTTTCTCAGCAGACTCCGGCTGACATTTTCGCCGAACCGGCGCCGAGGATTGAGACGGCGGCACCGCCCGAGGATGTTCCACGCGGATATACCGGGGCCACGGGAATTCGCCCCAGTGAACGTCAGCAGACACTGGACTTCGTTCCAGTGGAGGATCGCTGGCGGATCGGATTTCCTGACAAAAATCGCTATCCCGACGGAAATCCACCGGGTGATGATCGCTTCGGTGAACTGGGTCACTGGTGGGATCCCTATAACCAGAATGTTCTGAAGGGAGACTATCCGATCATTGGACAGCACACGTTCCTGAACGTGTCAGCCACGAACTTCATGCTGCACGAGTTTCGAAAAACGCCCACAGGGACTTCACCGTTTGAAAGTACCGTGGGGCCGGGGCAGCAGGAGTTTTTCGGGGATCCTGATCAGTATTTTTTCATCAACAATTTCAAGCTGCAGTTGAGCCTGTTTCATGGCGACGCCGGTTTCCGGCCGTTCGACTGGCAGGTTCGGCTGACGCCGGTCTTCAATCTGAACTATCTGGATGTTGAAGAACTGGCCGTGGTGACTCCTGATGTCCGCAGTGGCACCACCCGTGCGCGTGGCTATGCGGCGATGGAAGAGTGGTTTGTGGAGGCGCGTCTGGCGGATCTGAGCCCCAGTTATGACTTCATCTCAGTGCGAGCCGGTTCGCAGCCGTTTGTCAGCGACTTTCGGGGTTTTGTGTTTGCCGACACCAATCGCGCGGTGCGCCTGTTCGGGACGCGACTGTCGAATCGTGATCAGTTCAATCTGATCTGGTTTGATCAGACGGAGAAGGACACAAACAGCACCCTGAACACATTCGACGATCGCCACCAGAACACGCTGATTGCCAATTATTTTCGCCAGGACTTCATTTTTCCCGGCTACACAGCCATGGTCAGCCTGCATCACAACAACGATCAGCCCAGCGTGGAGTATGATCGAAACAACGTGCTGGTTCGACCGGATCCGGCCGGAGTTTTTCGACCTCATGAAGTGGATGCGTGGTATCTGGGATTTGCAGGCGACGGGCATATCGGTCGCGTCAATATCAGCCACGCGTACTACCACGTCACCGGGACCGACAGTCTGAATCCGATTCAGGGAGAGCGATCACAGATCAGTGCTGATATGGCAGCGCTGGAACTTTCCGTGGACCGCGACTGGGTGCGTTTTCGCACATCGGGGTTCTGGTCATCCGGCGATGACGACCCGAATGACGGTCAGGCAAATGGCTTTGACTCGGTACTGGATAATCCCAATTTTGCGGGGGGGCAGTTCAGTTTCTGGCAGAGGCAGCAGATTCGCCTGTTTGGTGTCAATCTGAAGCAGCGGGAAAGTCTGGTTCCCAACCTGCGTTCCAGTAAATTTCAGGGGCAGAGTAATTTTGTGAATCCAGGTCTGCGGTTACTGAATGGCGGTATGGATTTTGAGATTACTCCGAAACTGCGGGCGATTACCAACGTGAATTTTCTGTGGTTCGATCAGACCGCGATTCTTGAACGTTTTGCTTATCAGGACGGGATTGCTCGCAGCATCGGTACGGATCTGAGTCTGGGTCTGGAGTATCGGCCATTGTTGAGCGACAACGTGCTGATTGCCGGCGGCGTTTCGGCACTTCTTCCGGGACGCGGATTTGATGATCTGTACGGTGTCACTGATCCACTGGCAGCGGCGGCGGGTGCCAGCGGTCGGGCGGAGAATCTTTACGGAATGTTCATGGATCTGGTGCTGACGTGGTGACGACTATGACTCGAGCACTGATTCTGATGGTGATCAACGCCGCGCTGTTTGGCGTCGGAATGTTCTGGCTGCGCGAAGTGCGGCATGACGAGTGGTATCTGGTCGCCGGTGAACAGCCTGCCAATCGCGGCCAGCGGGCTTCCACAGTGGGTCGGGCCAGACTGAATTCCGGGCCGTCAGAGCAGTCTGACAATGAGGGGCGAGTGCGAATGTTTTCGGCTCCGGGCCCTGCTGCAGTCGCGGCGCTGCCGAGGAGTCCGGAACGCGACGGCATGGCGCACCGCACTCCCGAACAGGTGGTCGCATTGAGTGCCGGCTGCATCTCATGCCACAAAGATGCACATGATCCGCACTACAGCAGCGCTGTGCACCTGGGATGCGTTGACTGCCATGGTGGTAACCCCATGGCCCGCACCAAGGACGCTGCCCACGTGCAGGCTCGATTTCCCGAGGTGTTCAGGACGTCGGCCAATCCGGTGCGATCCTATACGGTGCTCAATCATGAGGATCCTGAGTTTATTCGTTTTGTGAATCCAGGGGATCTGCGGATAGCGCACCTGAGCTGCGGAACGTCGGGGTGTCATGGTACGGAGACACTGCAGGTCAGAAAGAGCATGATGACGCACGGCTGCATGCTTTGGGGGGCGGCTCTTTACAACAACGGTGCGGTACCCGACAAGTGGTCGCGTTACGGCGAAAGTTACAGCATGCACGGGACTCCGCAGCGGCTGCAGACCGTGCCTGCTCCGACGGCCGAGGAGACTGCACGCAAGGGGGTTCTGCCGTATCTGGAACCGTTGCCGCGTTTTGAAATCACGCAGCCTGGCAACATTCTGCGTATCTTTGAACGCGGTGGTCGTTTTGTGACTGACGTCGGCATTCCGGAGCGTCTTGAGGAATCAGGGCGTCCCCGGACTCGTCTCAGCAATCGTGGCCTCGGCACGGGGACTCGCACCGATCCCGTGTTCATCGGACTGCAGAAGACTCGTCTGCTGGATCCAACGCTCAATTTTCTGGGGACCAATGATCATCCGGGTGATTTTCGATCCAGTGGCTGCACGGCCTGCCACATCGTCTATGCCAACGATCGGTCACCTGTGCATTCCGGACCATTTGCGAAGTACGGCAATCGTGGCCTGGCAGCCTCGGTGCAGGATGATTTCACGGGACCTCCCGACCCCACCATACCGAAGAATGAGCCTGGTCACCCGATCGCCCACCGTTTTACCACCGGGGTACCCACCAGTCAGTGCATCGTCTGTCATATGCATCCCGGTACGACCGTGATGAACAGCTATCTGGGATTCATGTGGTGGGACATGGAAACGGATGCCCGCTTTATGTATCCGAAGCGGGAGCGGGAGCCGTCGGCAGAGCAGTTCATGCAGTCCACCATGTCTGATCCGCATGAAGCCTCGGCGCGAGGCAACTGGTCGGACCCCGAGTTTCTCACCGAATCAAGCCGCCTGAACAGCCAGCTTGAGTACACGCAGTTTGCCGACTTTCACGGCCATGGCTGGATGTTTCAGGCGGTGTTTCGGAAAGATCGGCGAGGGATTCCGGTGGATGCCTTCGGAAACCCGGTGCCGGAGCCTGATGCAGCGTTGCGTCAAAGGGCTGTGCAGCGGGCGGAGCGAGCGAAGGAGCTGCGGCAGGACATTGACTGGACCGGGCCGGATGCGCTTGAGCGAGTTCGCAGGGCGGATGAGGAGCTGTTGCGGCAGCATGCGGGAGTTCCGGTGCATCTGCTGGACATTCATCTGGAGAAGGGAATGCACTGTGTGGACTGCCACTTTGTGCAGGACATGCACGGAAATGGAAAACTTTACGGAGAAGTGCGGGCGGCGATTGAAATTCGCTGCGAAGACTGCCACGGGACGGCAGGCCGTCGAGCAGGCATTGTGACTGAGGGACGCCGTGAACTCCGCACCGGTGGCCCTGCGGCCGAGGAGCGGGATGGGCAGACTGTGGGACGCAGTCTGTCCGCCATGAGGACGCCCTTTGGTCGACGTCGATTTGAAGTGATCAATGATCGGATCGTGCAGAATTCGATGGTGGAGCCGGGGCTCAGCTGGCCCGTAACGCAGGTGGCCGATACGCTGGATCCTGAGCAGCCTGAGTACAATGCGGCGGCGGCACTGGCCAAGACTGTGCGTTTTGATGAGTCAGGGCAGTTCCAGTGGGGTGACGTGCCCGCGAACGGGCGGTGCGGCCACGATACGTCAACAATGTCGTGCATTGCCTGTCACACTTCGTGGAATCCCAGTTGCTATGGCTGCCATCTCCCGCAGAAAGCTGCTCGCAAGACACCCGCACTGCACAACGAAGGCGATATCACCCGCAATCAGGTGTCGTATAACTTTCAGACACTGCGGGAAGATGTGTTCATGCTGGCGAAAGATGGAAATGTGACGGGGAATCGGATTGGACCGTCGCGCTCTTCCTGTGCGATTCATGTCACCTCGTACAATCTGAATCGTGAGGCCGTCTACACTCAGCAGCAGACAATCTCGGCTGATGGACTCAGCGGTATTGCCTTCTCAACCAATGTTCCGCACACGGTGCGCGGCAAGGGGGAAACAAAGAGCTGCACGGACTGTCATCTGTCGGACAGCGGGGACAACAATGCTGTGCTGGCGCAGTTGCTGATGCAGGGGACCAATTACTTCAATTTCATAGGTCGGAACTGCTGGGTGGGAGCCGGTGATCATGGACTGTTTGCCGTGCAGGTGACAGAGCGTGATGAACCGCAGTCGGTGATCGGCAGCACAATGCATCGGGCTGTCTATCCACAGCGCTGGAAGGAGCACCGTGAGCATCGGGATCAACTGCAGCATGCTCATGAACATCCTGGGGTGGATATTGGTGATCAGTTGCTGCGACCGGGGAAGAAGCCTGAAATCCTCGGTCTGCAGGTGCGCGGCGAGTATGCGTATGCAGCCTGTGGTGAGGGTGGAATTCGAGTCTTTGATATCGCGTTCATTGAACATAAGGGTTTTTCAGAGCGAATTGTCACCGCGCCTGTCTCGCCGGCCGGACAGAGATTCCATGTACCGTCCCGATTCGCCACGGACATTGCCGCTCCGACAACCATTGCACCGGATCCGACCCGAGTTCAGCAGCCGGATAATGACGAAGCCAGCGTGCATCCGATGTACGCTTACCTGTATGCCACGGACCTGTATGAAGGGCTGATCATGACTGCTGCCGGCACACTGCTGGACGGCAATCCTCTGAACAACTTTCTGAAAAAGGATGTGGTGTTCAACCCGAACGGAGTGCTCAACGGGGCAAGCTCGATCACAATCATCGGCACGCATGCGTGGATCTGCTGTCGAGCGGGTGTGGTGATTGTGTCGGTGGAGAATCCGACGCAGCCACGAGTTGTGCGTGTCCTGGGACCGGACCAGTTGCAGAACCCGCGTGCTGTGGAAGCGCAGTTCCGGTATGCTTTTGTGCTGGATAGTCGGGGCCTGCAGGTTCTGGACATCACGAATCCGGAGAATCCGCTGCCCGCTGCGTCACTTTCGCTGGCTGATGCTCGCAGTCTGTACATTGCTCGCAGTTATGCCTTCGTGGCAGCAGGAAAAAACGGTCTGGTGATCGTGGATGTGGAAACGCCGACGAAGCCACAGATCGATCAGGTGTATACGGCAGGTGGAGTGATCAATGATGCTCGGGATGTCAAACTGGGCATCACTTACACCAGTCAGTTTGCGTATGTGGCAGATGGGCACAATGGGCTGCGGGTGATTCAGCTCACATCACCGGAAACCCCGGGCAACGCCGGCTTCAACGTCCGACCACAACCGATGCTGGTAGCCAGCTGGGCTGCCCCGGAGGGTGGTGAAATTGTGTGCGTGGCGGAAGGTGTCGATCGGGACCGGGCGATTGACGAAGCCGGCAATCAACTGGCGGTTTTCGGGCGAGTCGGTGCGAGACCGCTGAGCCTGACAGAACAGCGAAAGCTCTACCTGCAGTCGTCCGGGTTGCCGTGGATGGTCGTGGATCCGCAGCGTGACTGGACGATTGAAGATTCCGCAGAGCGCGAGTCACTGCTGCGTCGGCAACTGCAGCACTTCTACGGACCGGATGGTCGGCGGTCGCCCTGAACTGCTGGTTTTCCCGCGAATCCGAGGATTATTCGGCCGGTTCGGCACACTGCTTGCTGTTGCAGGGTTGCGACGGGGAGATCGCTGATCTGCGTCAATCCTGATGCTGCCATGCTGCTCCGTGGAAACATTGGCAGCACAAATGATGCCTGCAGGCATCATTGCAGACAGGGATGCTGAGTGGGTTGCAACCTTCCCCCGTTCTGATCACTGAATCCTGAAAACACAGCGGACGGGAAGATACAGCATGGCCGGCGAAGTAATTCTGCATGTTGGGATGCCGCGGACGGGTACGTCCTCCATTCAGGAGTCTCTGTATTACGGGCTGGACAACCCGGAAACACTGTACTTCAGTTTTGATGAGACGAAGGCAGCGGCGACGATCAATGCGTTGTTTGCTGCGGATCCGTCTGATGACCCACGACTCAGAATGCTGGGCTGGTCGCCGGAAAGGTTTGCTGAATTTCAGCGTTCGGCCGAACAGAAATTATGGAATGCGTTGTCGGTTGCCACGTCAACGCATAGTACGCTGTATCTGTCGGCAGAGAATTGCTGGGTGATGCAGCAGGCGGAACTGCAGTCACTTAAGAAGTTCATTGACGCGGCAAGACTGCCGATTCGGGTGGTTGCCTATGTGCGTCCGCGACACGACTGGCTGGAAAGCCGATTTCAGGAGTACATTGCTCGGGGTGGCCGCAGTTTTCGTGTGGCCCCCACACGCGTGGATGTGATCAACTATGCGGAAAGGATTCACACCCTGGACCAGGTGTTTGGAAAAGCCCGAGTCGAGTTGTTTCCATATGCTCCGCATCGGTTCCCCGGAAACTGTGTGGTGCGGCACTTCCGCGAGGTGGGACAACTGGATCTGCCGATGGAATCGATTCGCAGAACACCGGCAAGTCTCAGCCTGCCGGCCTTCAGACTGCTGTATGCATACCGTCAGCAGGTTCCGCAGCGGCGGGGATCCAAAACTGCTGTTATGCAGAATCAACTGCTGATGAAGCAGTTGTCGGCCCTGCCCGGGCCTTCGCTGCGGTTGCATCCGGAGCTGGTAGCCCCGATACTGGATCCGCTGCAGGATCAGCTTCCCATGGTTTCAGACCGTGTTGGGATGCAGTTTCCGGAAACCTGGCATGAGCGTTCTGAGGTGGACTGTGTTCGCAGTGAGCAGGATCTGCTGAACTTCTGCCAGCAATCGCTGGATTGGCTGTGTCAGGCCAGCCGGATGCCGCAGATTCGCAGTGGATCTGCCGAACAGACTGCTCAGCAGGTTGCAGAGCGTGTGGAAAAGCTGCGATCCGCAATTCCACTTTCGATGACGATCCAGTGGAATCTGGATGCCACAAAACGTTTCCTGCGGCGCGTGGCACAAAATCTCTGAGTCAGTCCAGTTCGGACTGCTGTGCCTGATCAACTCGTGTTCGCACGGTCCGCCGATCCAGTTGCAGCAGTTTGGCCGCCTTCTCAAAACTGGCGGTCTGGCGATAGGCAAATCGACAGTACTGCTGCAGCACTTCGTCGGCGGTGAGTGAAAGATCAGCCATGCCGCGGAATAAAGGCTGCAGTTCTGCCGGAAGTCCATCATCCGACGGGCCGCGTTGCCGTGATGCCGGCACGTAATTGCCGCAGATCAGGACATTTCGGACACACTGCTCAAGCTCACGAATGTTGCCTGGCCAGTGATAGTCCGCCGGCAGGTTCTGACTGATCCAGTTGAGAACTTCAGTGGCCAGTTGATCCTGCTCGTCCGGGCAGATGCGACCGGCAATCTGTCGCACCAGATCGTGCAGCATATCCGGACTGTCCGCCGTCTGTTTGGCCAGTGACGGTGTTTCAATGATGTCTGCGCACAGTCGATAGTACAGATCCTCGCGAAATCGACCGTTTTCGATTTCACGTCGCAGGTCGCGATTCGTCGCGGCGATGATCTTGCCTTCAAAATTGCGAGTTCGTGTTTCACCAACCCTTTGAAACTGGCGGTTCTGCAACACTCGCAGCAGCTTCACCTGCGTCGCGAGGTCGAGTTCGCCGATTTCATCGAGGAGCACGGCTCCCCACGCACCGCAGGCCTCCAGCCAGCCTTCGCGGGCGGCATTGGCATCCGTGTAGGCGCCCTTTGCGTGGCCGAACAGTTCGGATTCCACAAGTCCGGTTGAGAACGCTGAGATATTCACAGCGAACCAGACGTCCTCGGGCTGCACAGCAAAGCGTCGGGTTTCCTGATCAAACGGAATCCTGCGGGACAGCCCCACAGCCTGTGCGACGAGGTCTTTGCCACTGCCGCTGGGACCGGTAATCAGTGTTGTGGAATTCTGCCACGATTTCTGGAGCGTGCGACGATACCGTCGCATGTCATGTGTGAAAATGGACTGCCAGATTCTGGCACGCAGTCCAGCGGCGGGTGCAGATCGACCAATCACACAGTCAAAAATATTGAAAAAAGCCCGCAGGACCTGGTGAAACAATTCAAAAAGCTCCTGCTTCTGACCTGCGGATGGCAGCAGCAGTTCCGGGATTCCCATCCGCCGATCGAACTCTGCGGAAAAATGATTCCACACCCGACGATCAGCCGCTGGTTTGTCCTGTCCGGCAGCCCGGCATTTCAACCGCTCATCAAACACTTCGTAGAACAGGACATAGACGGTCAGTTCATCATACAGTCGGACAGACTCGCCGTCGTGGTGTCGTCGTTCGCATAAGTGACGCCGCATGCGCTCGGCAGCGGCCCGCGCTTTGTCGAGGATCCGAATCAGGTTGGGGCGACGCTGCGAAACCTGGGTCGGCGTCAGGCTCCAGTAACTGTCTGGCTCAGGTTCAAAGGCGTCACCCAGAACCTGCTGCTCCCGCTGCAGACGCTCGGGCAAAAATGGATTCGCATAATTCAGATCGGAGACTGCCTGCGCCAGTTGCAGATCCTCGGCGGAAACTTGTCCCACTGCAGATTCTCCCTGACAGGCTGAGGTTTATTCAGATTGCTGCCTTACGGCCGCGGCCGCGGCAACGGCCAGCACGTCGCACCGCTCGTTTTCAGGATGACCGGAGTGTCCGCGCACCACGGTGAACCGCACTTCGTGTCTTGCCAGCAGTTGGTCCAGCTGCTGCCAATGCTGCTCGTTGGCGATGGGAACCCATTGCCGACCGTCCTTCCGCCGCCAGCCATTTCGCTTCCAGCCCGGCAGCCACTCTGCCGAACCTTTGGCGACATACGTGCTGTCGGTGACAACTTCCACACGCGACCTCGTCTTCAAGCGATTCAGGCCTTCAATAACAGCCTGCAACTCCATCCGATTGTTTGTTGTCAGCAATTCCCCACCGCTGAACTCCGACTCTTTGCCGGAGGCCGGATGTCGCAGAATGCAGCCCCAGCCACCGGGACCTGGATTGCCACTGCAGGCACCGTCCGTGAACAACTGCACGAACGGGAGCTGAACCGTCCCCTGGGACACTGGCAGGCTTCTCCGATCAAAGGCCCGGAAACTGCGGCCGCATCACTGTCTGCACCGCTATTTTTCGCGATAGACAATGCGACCACGCTTCAGGTCATAGGGCGATACTTCCACCACAACGCGGTCACCGGGAACGATACGGATGAAGTGCTTCCGCATCTTGCCGGCCACATGAGCCATCACCTGATGCCCATTCTCCAGCTCTACTCGAAACTGAGTATTTGCCAGCGCTTCTATCACACTGCCTTCAACCTGAATCGCTTCTTCCTTCGACATTCCGTGAGCTTCTTTCGGCCATGGACTGATCTGTAAAAATCCGGGTTTCGTCGCCGCAGACACCGCATAGTGACGAAGTTTCACTGGAAACTCAAGCACGATCCTGGTTTCCGGATCGCAGAAATCCATGCAGAATCATGAAATCAATCGGTTTCCCGCGAATTCACTCACGGAATGATCCCCGCCACTCTCCCTGATGGCACATGCAGCAACTGCACCGTCTGCCGATCTGCCTGCCGCTGTTCCCAAACGAGCACCGTCTTCGAAACGGTGCCTCCCGAGGCCATTACGGGGAATCCGGCTTCCCGTGCGATCAATTCGGGAGCTGACGCGCCGGGACGCTGCAGCATCAGATTACGAGTTTTTCCGGATGTCCACGCAAGACACGGGCCGCTTGCTCCCAGCGTGATCCACGGTTGATCGCCCGGCCCCAGCAACTGCTCCGGCTCACCCCCGGTACTCTGATACACATTTCCCTCGCGTCGCCAGATCGCAGTCGGAGCCTTACCGCCGAACGCTGCCAGCATTCCTCCGTCCATCGGACAGGCGTTCAGCTTCCAGTGGCCCCGGCCTGCCGGTACGGCCATCGAAAAAGTCGTACCACCGTCAACCGAACTCAATACGTACATGTCACGATTTCCACCCAGTGAATTCCGAAACATAATATGCACTCGCTGCCCGTCAACCGCTACCGATGGATGACAGCACTCGCACACATTCTTCTCCGGGTTCGTGTACAGCACGCGGTTCGGCCCCCAGGTCAGGCCACCGTCAGCAGAGCGAGCTGCACAGATCTCGGTACGCCGATTTCGCAGGTCCAGCCACACAGTCCAGACTGCTTCGAGCGGCTCACTGGGATTCGGCTGACCACCTGCCATCGCGTGCAGGCCCTCACGAGCCGAGGCCTCCACATCGTTGATGCGAGTCGGACCTGTCCAGTTGCGTCCCTGGTCCTGAGACGTCCACGCCAGCACATCCCCGTCGCGTCCCTTTCCCTGAGGTCCGCCGATGGCGGTGATGATCAGGCGGTTTTTCAAAGCCACGATTCGCGGTCCGCGGCGCATCCCCAGTGACAGGTTCGGAACCGAAATGACCTGCTTTGGCTGCGTATATCCCAGACCGTCGTCAAGCAGGCGACAGTACCAGACTTCATTGCCCCGCCCGAAAATCACATGCACTTTCCCTGCCGGATCCACTGCACACTGCGGCTGCAGCGGGGCAGAACTGCCTTCGCCTGTGGCAATGAGTTGTATCGCGTCGGCTGCAGACTCTGCCGCAGTAAGCCCGGTCTGCAGGAATGTGGCAATCAGTGCAGAAAGCAGCAGTTGTATTGAAACCTGCCGCAGGGACACTGGGCGGACAATCGTCTTCATGGCAGGTTCCACCTTAGGGGATCAGTCTGGCAAAACGGGTGTGGATGGGGAGAGTCTCGCGTTAAGACCGACTCGTTCGATTAGAAGTTCCTCACCGATTGTAATCGATTTGACGCCGCCTGAGAAAGGCTGACGATCCTTTTGAGCGTGTGGCGAGTCCAGGCATCCTGCGTCAGGGCTGGCCGATACTTGCGTGCAAATTCCGTTGGAGTAGTTTCATGAGCAGGAAATTCAGCATCCAGAATGCCCGTTTTGCCGGCTTTGCGCTGGCAATTGCCCTGTGCAACGTTCTGTTTGGTCAGCAGCTTCGTGTGGTGTCCGGGCATGCAGATGGCCTCCCGGAAGAAACAGAAGTTGGTGTCGGTGAGTATCAGCCACGAGACGTAAACCCGGAGACTGCGGGCCTGCTGCAGTCACCGGATACGGAGCATGTCACAGACCAGCGTCTCGACGAACTTGAGAAACTGGTCAAAGAGCTGCGCGAGAAGGCGGCGAAGAAAACACTGCCTTCGGTGACTGTCAACGGGGTCTTTCAGGCTGACGTGGGCTGGATCCAGCAGGACCTTGCCAGCCGTCTGAAGTACGGAGATATCCAGGACGGCGCTGACTTTCGACGCGCTCGACTGTCTGCCAAAGGCAGCGTGACAGAAACGACAAACTACTTCTTTCAGATGGACTTTGGCTTTTTTGGACGACCGACCTTTACCGACGTCTGGGTTGAGCAGACGCAGGTGCCGCTGCTGGGCAACGTTCGTATCGGCCAGTGGAAACAACCGTTTGGCCTCGAAGTTGTCAGCAGCTTCCGCTACACGACCTTCATGGAACGCAGTTCGCTGTTTCAGGCATTCACTCCATTTCGTCACATGGGAATTGGCTTCTATGACCACACCGAGGAGCTGGATGCAACGTGGGCCGCGTCTGTGTTCCGATCCGGACAGGACCAGTTTGGTGGAACACTGACAGACGATGGCGGATGGGGCACTGCAGAGCGGGTCACAATGCTGCCCATGTGGGAAGAGGATGGAAAACGCTGTCTGCACATCGGGGCTGGTCACTTCTTCAATGCTCCAGCCGATGAGACCATCAACTTTCGGACAATCCCTGAATTCTACATCGGAGCAAATGGCCCCGGAGCGGTGGGAAGCAGCGGGCAGGCCGTGCCCGGCGGAGCCAATGGTCACGATGTGCGATTTCCAGGGACAATCCTGTGCCCTTCCCGGAATGTATGCTCAGGCAGGCTGGTTTCTGACGGGTGAGCACCGACCGTTTGATCGCAAGCTGGGCACCATTGACAGGGTGATTCCAAAGGAGAACTTCGGGTACAACGCTGCCGGTGGCTCGGGAGCGTGGGAAGTGGCAGCCCGATTTTCATGGCTGAATCTGAATGACAACGGAATTCAGGGTGGCCAGCTCACCGACTGGACCGCAGGTGTCAATTGGTACTGGAACCCCTGCACAAAGCTGGTGTTCAATTATGTTCATGCTGTCGCAAGTGTGCCTGGCACTGATCAGAGTCAGACGGATCTGTTCGGACTGCGAGCACAGGTGGATTTCTGAAGCGACCTGTGGAGGCTTGGGCGATTACCACGTGACCTGCAGCTGACATCTCAGCAATTGCCCTTCGAACTGCTGATAGGACCTCGTGTTGGCTGAACTGAGGGCGGTTGTATTCGTGCGATCAGTCAGCGTATAGACCGTGGCCAGTTCAAGGCTCTTCGAAAACTGCCACTCCAGCCCCAATTCCCACTCCTCGATATTGCTCATGGGCGCGTTACGCTCGGTCTTGTAACCACCACTGAAATAGTTCCAGCGAGCAAAAGGCAGCAACTCTCCTTTTCGCAGTTTTCTGCGTGCCATGATCATCGCATAACCGCCACTGAGTGATTGGACCTCGACTGCGGTTTGAGCCGCATTCAGAGCTGGTCCGTTACCAATTGTCCACTCCGCCTGAAAGCCAATGGGCTCAGGATAAGCAACAAATGTCCATGCCAGTCGCTCATCCCGCAGTCCCTGCTCATTGTTTGCCTCCAGTGTTCCGGATGGTCGAACTGCCGCACCAACTCCGAGCGGACTGATCGGGGATGACAGCACTGCATATTGTCCTGCGTAACCCTGCATGCCAACTTCCGCATGCCGACCGTTGCCGTACTCAAACGGCAGCGTGATTCGAGCGACAGTGTGGAGGTTATCATTCTGTTCTCGCAGGGATCCGCCCTGTCCGTTGTACACTCCGACTCCGAACAGTCCGTAATTCCCGGAACCCTTGAGACCCGCGTCATTCACATATTTGAAGAACTCCTGAACTTCGACAGGTGTCCAGTAGAAAAAAATTCCAAGGTCTCGTTCGTTTCGCACTGCACTGTTCATGGCGTCATTGCGGTCCAGCGGCAGGCGATTGGAGCTTGACTGCAGATTCTCCCAGCCATACGGGACCTTCGACTGGCCGATGCGAAACCGCAGCTCCTTCTGGTCATCCAGATGCACGTCCGCATACATATCCCGGATTTGCGCGTACTGAGCATTATCAGGACTGCCGGGAACAGAGGCTGCAAAATCCGGCTGAAAGTACAGTGAAACGTGCTCGGAAACATCCCCCTGAATGATCAATCGCACGCGACGCAGCAGGAAGGACTGTCGGTCACCAACAGAACTATCTCCCACGAGATGTGCGGCTCCACGTCCATCGCTGTCCAGCACGTCGTTGAATCGCAGTTGTGTGTAGCCCCGAACAGTGTATTTCTCAAACCACTTCTTTTCCTTTTTCGGCTCGGCTGTGACCGGCTTCTGCTGACCATCTGGTGGATTCTGCTGCAGAAAAACCGGAATTCCGGAATCATCGATTGACGGTTCAGTCGGAGGGGACTGAATCGCAGAGGGTTCCAGACGCTCACGCAGCATTCGGTTCTCTTCCTCCACCTGACGTAACCGTCGCTCAAGATCGGTCAGAACCGACGTGAATGTGTCGGTTGGTTCAGCAGCCTCATTCGTGCCAACGAAAGCAGCTTCTGAAAGCCGCTGATCATCGGCCACTAATGTGGGTGAAAGGCAGAGAGTGAGTGCGATCAATGAAAACAGTCTGGATCGTGTGTTCAAAGGGCCACCACTTGCAGGGGGGGGAAGATTGGGAAATTCGCACTTAGGAAAAATCGTTTGATTGTGAAAATCTGATGAGTTGCAACGTCACAATCGTCAGAATCAGACAAGTCAACGCAGCCGGAATTGTTAAGAATCGTGCGGTACCCGCGTTCAGCAATGCATTGCCCCTGCAGCGGCATTTTTTGCCGAAATCGGCATGCCGCTAACTACACCCGACGGCTGCTGACGGGCACGGAACGATGTTTTCCGGGACGGCCGGGACACACCAGGAAGCCTTGATTGGCATGTGATAGAGGCCCGAATGAATGGTTTTGGGAAGCCTCGCCCATTTGTCCCCTGCAACTATTCAAACAGCCCTTCCAGTGGATTGCCGAACAGGTCGTCCAGCAGGTCGAGACTCGCAGGGACTGCGGCCTGTGCTTCACTGTCTGCAGTCAGCAACTGCCGCGTCAGCGTTCGCTGAGGTGCAGGCAGTCTGACGA
>Ga0255095_1000304_pt1 | contig 26601 bp, 16 predicted proteins | sample Colum_Law_RepC_8_2_FD_188435 | JGI IMG/M metagenome (GOLD analysis project Ga0255095, IMG submission 188435) | Freshwater microbial communities from Columbia River, Oregon, United States - Colum_Law_RepC_8d | ecosystem: Environmental > Aquatic > Freshwater > River | place: USA: Oregon...
TCAGTGTGAGCAGCTCCCCGCCACCCTCAAACGGCAGCGACTCGATTTGCCAGCCGCGCTCCTGCCCCAGCCGGGGAGCAGTCTGAAAGTTCTGCCCGATGTCAATCCGCTCGCCCAGATAACCGCCGACGTTTTTGCCCAATCGCTGCATGCGGGGCGGAGCATGCAAGATCGGACCGATCCCGGCAAAGCCTTCTCGCCGCCATTCACGTTGTCTGCCCCGCATCCGGTGATAAGCTCCGCCCGTGGTTTACGACGCTTCACTCGACGAGTTGCTCCAGCGGGTTTGGGATGGCGGTCGCATTGATGCACCCGAGGCGCTGCGCCTCTACGCCCTGCCCCTGGAAGAACTGGGCGCGCTGGCTGACCGCCGCCGCCAGCTCCACCGCGCCGCCGCCCACGGTGGCCGCGGCAACGAGCTGGTCACCTACATCGTGGACCGCAACGTCAACTACACCAACGTCTGCAATGTCTATTGCAAGTTCTGCGCCTTCTGGCGTTCGGAGAAGGACGCCGACTCTTACGTGATCTCGCACGATGAGATGGACCGGAAGATTGAGGAGACCATCGCACTGGGCGGGAACCAAATTCTCATGCAGGGCGGCCACCATCCGAAGCTTACCAAGCAGTGGTATCTGGATCTGCTTTCACACATCCGCGACAAGTTCCCCGGCTTCAACGTGCATGGCTTCAGTCCCAGCGAGATGGTCGCCTTCTCAGAGTTTTTCAACGAACCGGTCGAGCAAATCCTGAGGGACTTCGTCGCCGCCGGGCTGGGCTCCGTCCCCGGTGGCGGCGGCGAAATCCTCGTGGATCGCGTGCGCAACCGTATCGCCCCGCTCAAGGCCGACACCGCGCAGTGGATGGGCGTGATGGACACCGCGCACCGCCTCGGCCTGGCCAGCAGCATCACGATGATGTTCGGCCACGTGGAGACGGTGGAAGAACGCATCGAGCATCTTGAAGTCGTTCGTGCGCAGCAGGACAAATCGCTCGCACGCCTCCCTTCCCTCGCCCCCATCGAGGGAGAGGGTCAAGGTGAGGGGGTGAGGGGGAGGACGCTTTCGCCCATCGAACGATCCATCGCCTACGCCCATGCCTTAGAAACCGGCGCACTTAAAGGTGGAGCATTCACCGCTTTCATTTGCTGGACCTTCCAGCCCGAGAACGCCGTGCTGAAAGCCCCTACCGTCGGCGCGCATGAGTATCTCCGGACGCAGGCGCTCAGTCGCATCTACCTCGACAACCTTCCCAGCGTGCAAAGCTCCTGGGTTACTCAAGGCCAGGAAATCGGCCAACTTGCCCTGCGCTACGGTGCGAACGATTTGGGCAGCATCATGATCGAAGAGAATGTCGTGAGCGCCGCTGGCACCACCCACCGCATGGGCGTCGCGGACATGCACCGCCTCATCACCGACCTTGGCCTCGAACCCCGCCAGCGCGACAACTGGTATCGGCTGGTGAAATAGGTGGTTCGGCAATCAGGCTGAACGCGTCGGCTCGATGTGGACGAGCACATCGCGCACCTTGGGCAGGCGAACGCGGATGGTGTCCTTGACGGTGTGGGCAACCCGATGGGCCTGCTCCACGCTCATCTGCGGATCCACCTCCACATGCATGTCCACGTAGAGGTGCCAGCCCATCTTGCGGATGAAGCACTTCTCGATGCCGCGCACCTGCGGCACGCCCGCCGCAAGGCCGCGGATCTCCGCCACCAACGCGAAGTCCGGGGCCGTGTCCATCAGTTCGCCAAACGCGCCGCGCAACAGCCGCCAGCCGTTCCAGGCAATCACCCCGGAGGCCAGCAACGCCGCAACATCGTCCGCAGCCGCGTAGTCGGGTCCACCCACCAAGGCGAAGGCGATGCCAATGCCGGCAAACAACGAGGTGATGGCGTCGCTGCGATGATGCCAGGCGTCGCCCTGCACGGCGGAGCTTTCCACGGAGACGCCTTCCCGCAGCACAAATCGGAAGAGGGTTTCTTTCACCAGCACCACTAGCACCAGCACGGCGAGGGTCCACGGGGCGGGAGCGGCGTGTGGCCGGAAGATTTCCCGCACGGAGTGCGCGGCGATCCAGACCGCAGCCAGCAGCAGCAGCGTGGCCACCATCGCGGAGGCGAGCGGCTCGGCCTTGCCGTGACCGTAGGGATGATCGTCATCCGCCGGCTCAGCGGCGATGACCATGCCCCGCCAGACGATGACGGAGCTGAAGAGATCGGCGAGGGATTCAACGCCGTCCGCCACGAGGGCATGGGACTGGCCCAAGATGCCTGCCGCCATCTTCCCGACCGCCAGCAAGGTGTTCACCACCATCCCCAGGAAGGTGGCGCGCAAGCTGCGATGCAGGCGGTCGTCGGACATTGCGAAGAAGCCAAGCGCGGCAGCGGGTTAATGACAAGTGGAGACCGCAGCCCGGCCCGCGTGAGCACACGACTGCGCGGCAAGCTGCGAACAGTCTCCCCGGCTACCGAACCCGGCGAGAAAACGCGTTTAGTGCCGGAAGTGGCGTGCGCCGGTGAAGACCATCGCGACACCACGCGCATCAGCAGCGGCGATGACTTCGGGGTCTTTCACACTGCCGCCGGGTTGAATCGCAGCGGTCGCGCCGGCTTCGGCTGCGGCGATGAGTCCGTCCGGGAACGGGAAGAACGCGTCGCTGCACACCACGCTGCCACCAAGGGGCAGCTTGGCCTCGCCGGCCTTCCACACCGCGATGCGGCTGCTGTCCACCCGGCTCATCTGACCCGCGCCCACACCCAGCGTGCGGTCCGATCCGCAGTAGAGAATCGCGTTGCTCTTGAGGTGCTTCACCACGCGCCAGCCAAAGAGCATGGCCTTGAGCTCGGCTTCGGTGGGCACGCGTTTGGTCACGACTTTCAGGTCGGCGGCGGTGGTCAGCTTAAGGTCGCGCTGTTGGAGCAAATAGGACTCGGCTCCGACGCTGCGCACGTCCCACGGCGCGGCGGTGGCGGGGTTCTTGAGGATTTGCAGCAGACGCAGGTTCTTCTTTTTCGTCAGCACGGCGAGCGCTTCATCCGTGAACGACGGGGCCACGATGACCTCGCTGAAAATTTCCGCGATGGCCTCCGCGCACGGCCCATCCAGCGGCTGGTTCACGGCGATGATGCCGCCGAACGGGGCTTGCTTGTCCGTGGCGAACGCCTTGTCCCAGGCCTCGCGCAGCGTGGTCCCCTGCCCCACCCCGCACGGATTGGTGTGCTTGAGAATGGCGAGTGTCGGCGCGTCCCCCGTGAACTCCATGATCAGCGCGGTCGCGGCGGTGAGGTCGAGGATGTTGTTGTAGGAAAGCTCCTTGCCATGGAGCTGCTTGAAATACTCGGCGAACTTGCCGTAGAGCGCGGCCTGTTGATGCGGATTCTCGCCGTAGCGCAAGGGCTGCGCGAGCGGTGCGGACACGATGAGTGTCTTCGGCAAGTTCGCGGCTGAAGGCTGTTCGCTGAACGCCTTCTCCAAGTGCGCGGCAATCGCGGCGTCGTAAGCGGCGGTGCGCGCATAGACCTTCGCCGCCAGCTTGCGCCGCAGAGACAGGGTGGTTTCGCCCGTCGTCTTCACGAGCGTGGCGACCTCCTCGTAGTCCTTCGGATCCACGATGACGGTGACGTGGTCATGGTTCTTGGCCGCGCTGCGCAGCATGGAGGGACCGCCGATGTCGATGTTCTCGATGGCATCGTGGAGGGAGACGTTCGGCTTCGCGACCGTGGCCTCGAACGGGTAGAGATTCACCACCACGAGGTCAATCGGCGCAATGGCGTGCTCCCGCACGGCCGCCTCGTGCTCGGCATTGCCGCGAATGTAGAGCAGGCCGCCGTGAACTTTCGGGTGCAGCGTCTTCACACGGCCGTCGAGCATCTCGGGGAAGCCGGTGTGCTCCGAAATATCCTTCACCGTGAGGCCGGCGTCGCGCAGGGCTTTGGCGGTGCCACCAGTGGAGATGAGTTCCACGCCGGCAGCGGCGAGGGTTTGGGCAAAGGCGAGAAGCCCGGACTTGTCGGAAACGGAGAGAAGCGCGCGTTGGATTTTGGCCATAAACAGGCGGCGAAAATCCCTGTCCGCACGCGGCGCGTCAATCGCGCAGTTGGGTCAGCCAGCCAAAGGCCGAAGCAGCCTCACTTCGGGGAATCCCGCCACAGCCACTTCATCACTTCGGGGAAGATGCTGCCGCCGTGCTTGCTGTTGTGCGCGCCCTCACCGAAGTCGAAGCGATGGTCGTAGCCCGCGAACTTGAGCGCGGCGGCCATCTGCTTGTTTGCCAGCGGCCAGTCGCCAAACTGGTTCTTCACGTCGTCCACCCCGCTCTGCACCGAAACCCGGATGGGCTTGCGCTCGGTCTTGCGGATGAGGGCAGGATACACGTGGCCACCGCGGATGTTGGTGTAGCTGCCGATGGTGGTGAAGGCCTTGCGGAACTGGTCCGGGCGTTCCCAGCAGACCGTCCAGGAGCAGATGCCACCGCTGCTGGCACCGCCGATGGCGCGGCCTTCAGGGTTGGTGGTGAGGTTATACTTCTTGCCCACCTCGGGGAGAATCTCCTCCAGCAGGAAACGCGCGTAGCGGTCGCCCAGCGAATCATACTCGAAGCTGCGGTTGCTGACCTGCCATGGGCTTTTGCCGGGCGGCTTGCCCACCTCGTGCCCGGGATTCAGGAGAATCGCGATGGTGACCGGCATCTCGCCTTTGGCGATGAGGTTGTCGAAGACAATCGGCACGCGCCAGTTGCCCTTCAGGTTCACGTAGTCGTGGCCGTCCTGGAACACCATCACGCACGCCGGCTTCTCCGCCTTGTATTGCACCGGCACGTAAATCCACCAGTCGCGCACAGTGTTCGTGAAGATGTTGCTGCGCCACTCAGGCATCTTGATGAGCTCGCCCTTGGGCACGCCGGGCTGGACCTCGTGGTAAGGCGTGATTTTGAACTCATCGGCGGCCCAACCGTTCAGTGCAAGGGCGGCAGCGGACAGGAAGCACAAGCGCAATGACGCGCGGAGAGTCAGTTTCATGGTCAAGTGGCTGGATATTGAGTCACGCACCGCTCCGCATCAAGCGGTTCCTCGCAACAGTGCAGACTCACCCCCGGTTATGCGCACGACCGCATCCACCGGTGATTTTTTCGGGACAGATTCCGCGCTCACGGCACAATGAGTCCGTGTCTTCATCCAAGCCACCTGCCTCGCCCATGCGCCGCACCGCGTTCCCGCTAGTGATCGTGCTGCTGGTCTGCTGCCACCATGCTCCTTCGATCTGTGCGCAAGGTTCCAAGCTCGATTATGAGCGCGCCAGCGCCCTCCGCACCCGAGCAGGCAACACCGTGTTCCGCGCGGAGGTGAAACCCAACTGGCTGCCGGACAACCTGCGGTTCTGGTATCGCGTCCAAACCGGCGCGCAACAGCATGAATTCGTGCTCGTGGATGCCGCCGCTGGCCGGCGTGCGCTGGCTTTTGACCACGCGCGACTCGCGGAGGCGCTCACCCAGGCTGGGGAACGAGAGGTCCGGGCAGACCGGCTGGAATTGGAGCAACTGGAGTTCAGCGCGGACATCAGGCGCATCGACTTCAAGCACCGTGGCAAGCACTGGCAGTTTGAACTTCCGGGCGGCGGCTTGCAGCCGGTCGCAAAACCGGCCGGGGTGCCGGTGCCAGGCACCGCCTTGGCGCAAGTGCCCCGGGCCAGCGCGCGCAGCGGCGGGGACACGCAAATCACCTTCATCAATCGGACCGGCGCGGCGGTGGAGCTGGTTTGGTTGACGACCGAAGGTGAGCGCCGCTCCTACGGAACAATCGCCGCTGGACAGCGCCGCGAACAGCACACCTTCGCCGGCCATGTCTGGTTGGTGGTGAACACCAAAGGGGAAACGCTGGCGGCCTTTGCCGGGCAAGAACGGTCCAGCACCGCTGAGATTACCGGGGCGGGAAAAACAGCTCCGGCTGCCGCCAACCCAGCCAAGCCATCGCCTAAGCCCGCCGGCGGGACGCCTCTCAACGGCACCTCCCCGGATGGGAAATGGCGCGCGTTCGTCAAGGACCACAACGTCTGGCTGGCCGCGAGCGACAGCGGCACCGAGACCCGCCTGAGCCAGGACGGTCACGAGCGGAACCCGTATAGCCAGCAGCTCACATGGTCCCCAGACTCGCGGAAGCTCGTGGCCGTGCGTGTTGAACCGGGCCAGGAGCGGAAGGTCACGCTCGTTGAGTCATCGCCCAAGGACCAGTTGCAGCCGAAAGTCCTCACGCACGACTATTTCAAGCCGGGTGACAAGCTGCCCCACCCACGCCCGCAGTTGTTCGATGTGCTCACGCAGCGCCCCATTCCACTGAGCGAGGCTTTGTTTCCGAATCCGTTCACGGAGAGCGGGCATCTCCCGATCCGCTGGGAACGCGACTCCAAGCGCTTCACCTTTGCCTACAACCAGCGCGGGCACCAAGTCTTCCGCGTCATTGCAGTGGACGCCGAGACCGGCAAGGCACAGCCGGTGGTGAACGAGGAGTGCGCGACTTTTTTCTGCTACAGCAGCAAACAGTTTCTGCATTGGCTCGACGAGACCCGCGAGCTGATCTGGATGTCCGAGCGCGATGGCTGGAATCATCTCTGGCTCTACGACGCCGCCACGGGCCAGGTGAAGAATCAGATCACACGAGGCGCGTGGGCTGTGCGCGGGGTGGACAAGGTGGATGGACAGGCGCGGCAGATTTGGTTCCGGGCCGGTGGCGTCCGCGCCGGACAAGACCCGTATCACGTCCACTACTGCCGCGTGAACTTCGACGGCACCGGACTGGTGGTGCTGACTGAAGGTGATGGCACGCACGCTCTGGAGTGGTCACGAGACCGAAAGTTCTTCGTGGATACCTGGTCGCGGGCGGACCACCCGCCCGTGAACGAATTGCGCCGCGCTGACGGGCTGCTGGTTTCCGAACTGGAGCGTGCGGACTGGACCGCGCTGCTGGCCACCGGCTGGCGCGCGCCGGAGCGTTTCACGGCAAAAGGCCGCGACGGTAGAACCGACATTCACGGCATCATCTACCGCCCGACCAATTTTGACCCGGCGAAGAAATACCCGGTGCTAGAATACATCTACGCCGGTCCGCACAGCGCGTTTGTGCCGAAGACCTTCAGCGCCATTCCCGGCGGCTCTGTGCGCGAGCTGGCCGAGCTGGGTTTCATCGTCGTGCAATGCGACGGGATGGGCACGAGCCACCGCTCGAAGGCGTTCCATGACGTGTGCTGGAAAAACCTCGGCGACTCCGGCTTTCCCGACCGGATCGCGTGGTTGCGCGCTGCCGCGGCGAAGCACCCGCAGCTTGATCTCACCCGCGTGGGCATCTATGGCGGCAGTGCGGGCGGCCAGAGCAGCACGCGGGCAATGCTTGCACATGGGGACTTCTATCAAGCCGCCGTCTCCGACTGCGGCTGCCACGACAACCGCATGGACAAAATCTGGTGGAATGAGCAGTGGATGGGCTGGCCCATCGGCCCGCACTACGCCGACCAGTCGAACGTGACGCTGGCCAAGAACCTGGTGGGAAAACTCATGCTGGTCGTGGGCGAGCTGGATAAAAATGTGGACCCGGCCAGCACCTTGCAAGTTGCCAATGCCCTGGTGAAGGCGGACAAGGACTTCGAGCTGCTCCTCATCCCGGGCGCCGGTCACGGCGCGGCCGAGTTACCTTACGGCAAACGCCGCCGGGCAGACTTCTTCGTGCGGCACCTGCTTGGCAAAGCTCCACGGTGGTAGTTCGGCAATTGCTGGAAGATTCTGCCCGCCCCCCTGCCAGGCGGATTTACCGCGTCGAACGGTCTCGGAAATCAGTCGGTGTCTGTCCTGTGGCGGAGCGGAAGGCGCGCGTGAAGGCGCTGTGATCGTGGAAGCCGCAGGCCAGCGCGATGTCGGCCACACTCTGCTCGCTCTCCGCGAGCTGTTGCGCGGCGGCGGCCAGGCGTGTCTGGGTGATGAGCTGGCGCGGTGAGAGCCGGAAGATCCGTTTGATTACCCGGGCAAACCGCGTGCTGGACAATCCGGCCCGCTTGGCCAGCAGCACGGGACTCATCGGTTCGGCAAAGTGTTCCTCCAGATACGCCAGCGTCTCGGCGAGCCGGGCCGGAATGCTCTCACGATCTCCCGGCGCACGAATATCGCGGGAGATGCCGACCAGGCCGATGATGCGCCCGGCCGCATCACGCAGCGGCAGCTTCGTGGTGCAGCACCAGCCCGGCTGTCCTCGTGCATACCAGTGCAGCTCCAGCCGGTTGTGCAGCGGCCGCCCGGTCCGTATCACCACGGCATCCTGCGCGGAGGGAAGCCTCCCCAGATCTCCCGGGAAAAAATCTGCGGGCAGCCGGCCGATCAGTTCGGACTTCAGCCGGCGGCCAGCCCGTTCCACCAGTGCCTGATTGACCGCCAGATACCGGCCATCAATGTCCTTCACAAAGAACACGGTGTCCGGCACATGGTCGAAGAGCGCCTCCACCATGCGCCATTCGGCTGGTATCGCCGGACCCGAGCTTGTCGTTGTGCTCATTTTCACGCTTCGGATGGCAACTTAGAACAAGACGGCGCGGTTGCCGATGGCATAATCAGGGCATGCGCATGTCCGGCTGGATTCCCCTGCTCTGCTTGTTCGTCTGTGCCGCCTTTGGCGCGGAGACAGCTGGTCGTCCCCAGCTTCAAATCATCAACGGCAGCTTGCAGACCGCCGACATCTTCTGGCTCAAGTCGGCAACCGAGCGCGTGCCGAACGGCTCGCTCGAGCCAGGCAAGGACACGATAATCACCACGACCATCGGCCATCGCTTCGTCGTAGTCGGCCGCGAGGACAAGGCTGAGGCCATCGTCAGCAGCGAGGTGCGCGTGCAGGGCTTCCGTTTCGACCCGGCAGGCAAGGACGGCGTGCCGGCGTTCTACACCCAGCGCGTCACTGCAAACGGTTTCCCCATCGTCGCCTCGGCCAAGGTGAATCCCTACGCGCTCAAGGAGGCCGCGTTCCTCGTGGACCAGATGCTGGCCCACCGCCCCGACATCCGCACCGCGATGATCAAGAGCGGCGCGCGCATGTGCATCATAGCGTGGAACGAGTTCACCATGGACCAGCCGGAGTTCGTCCGCCTGGGCAAGGGACCGATGCCCGGCTACCCCGGCATCGCTGCGAAGGATTACTGGGACGCCCGCGCCCGCGGACTCGGCGGCAGCGAACGCGACCCGTTCTGCTCCTGCGGAGAGGAAAATTTGCTCGGCTATACCGGCGATCCTTACGCCGCCGAGTGCATTCTCATCCACGAGTTCGCGCACAACATCCATCTGCGCGGTCTCGCAAATGTGGACCCGACCTTCGACACGCGGCTCAAGGCCACCTTCGACGCTGCGATGAAGGCCGGCTTGTGGAAGGGCAAATACGCGAGCGTGAATCACCACGAGTATTTCGCGGAAGCGGTGCAGTCGTGGTTCGACAACAACCGCGAGAACGACCATGACCACAACCACGTCAACACCCGTGCCGAGCTGCTCGAATACGACCCCGGTGTGGCCGCGCTCTGCCGCGAGGTCTTTGGCGACACGGTGCTGAAATACACCAAACCCGCCACCCGCCTCACCGGCCACATGGCGGGTTACGACCCGGCCAAGGCCCCGACGTTCGAGTGGCCCGATCGGCTCAAAGACGTGAAGGCGGAAATCAAACGCAAGGCCCAAGCTCGCAGTGACGCTGCGGCGCAAACTGGCGTGACTACGGCGCCGTCCAGCAAAGCTGCCGCAGGGAGAGCTTCGTTTGCCGGCTGGAAGCACACCGGCGTGCTCACACTGCTCACGACGCCCGAGGGCGCGAACTTGCCGGCGGGCGCGGTGGTCGATGGGTTTCCCGTGCTAGTGCGACTGCACCGGGACTGGTTCGACTTCACGCAAGCCAAGCCTGATGGCGCGGACGTGCGCTTCTCCGACAGCGTGGGCGCGGCGCTGGCGTATCAAGTCGAGGAGTGGGATGCGGAAGGCGCAACGGCGAGTATCTGGGTCCGCGTGCCGCGCATCGAGGGCAACGCGCGGCAGACGATTCGCATGCACTGGGGCAAGGCGGACGCAACGAGTGCGTCAGACGGCAAGGCGGTGTTCAATGAGTCCAACGGCTACCTCAGCGTGTGGCATCTCGGTGACACGGTGCGGGATGAAGTCGGCACGCTGGAGTCGAAGGACACGGGCACGTCGGTCACGAACGGCATCATCGGTAAGGCGCGGCACTTTCCCGGCAAGGCGGGCGTGTTCGGCGGCGACAAGATCCCGAACTACCCGAGCGGTGCCAGTCCGAACAGCTCGGAGATTTGGTTTCGCACGCGCTCGGCGAATTCCACACTCGTCGCGTGGGGCAATGAGCAGGGCCAAGGCAAGGTCGTGATGCAGCTCCGCAGCCCGCCGCATATCCGTATGGATTGCTACTTCTCCGGCGGTGATGTGGCTGGCAGCCGCCTCCCGCTGGGCGACTGGACGCACGTCGTTCACACCTATCGGCAGGGCGAGTCGGTCATCTACGTGAACGGCCAGCCCCAGGGCACCAACACCAGCAAAGGCTCGCCGCTGAACATCCGGACGCCCGCGCGGCTCTGGCTCGGCGGCTGGTATAACAACTACAACTTCGTCGGCGACCTTGATGAAGTGCGCATCTCGAACGTCGCGCGCTCGGCGGATTGGGTTCGGTTGCAGTTCGAGAACCAGAAGCCGCAGCAGACGCTCGTCGGGCCACTGGTGCCGGCGGGCAGTGCGTTCGCGGTGTCGCCGGAAAAGGCGGTCGTGGAGGAAGGCAAGAGCATCGCCTTTGCGGCGCAGGCGGGTGGAGCGCAGAAAGTTTACTGGGTGCTGAAGCGCGACGGGCGCGAGGAAGTCGTAGCGACGGACCGCTTCAAGTTCATCTTCGCCGCTGGCCGCGTGACGGGGGATACGACAGCGACGCTTCAGTTCAAAGCGGTCTTTGCCGACGGCGTGAAGACCAAGGACGTTCCCATCACGGTCAAGGAAACCATTCCCGAGCCGGTCTTCACGCTGAAGGCCCCGGCGACGTGGGACGGACGCGCGACCATCGAGGTCGCGTCGCAGGTCGCGAATCTCGCGGCGATGCAGGCGCGTGGCGCGGGCGAGCTGAAGTTCGAGTGGAACGCGGGGCCGCTCGCGGTCATCAAGGAAGTCGCGCCCGGCAAGCTCCGGCTGTTGCGTGCGCAGAACAACGGCCCGCTCACCGTCACCGCGACGGTCAGCAACGGCGGCCAGCCCACCACGCAGTCCGTGACCATCGCCGTGAGCGAGCCGAAGCGCGACGCGTGGGTCACGCGCGTGCCGGCAAAGGACGAGCAACCGGAGGAAGGCCAGTTCTACGCGCGCGACGACAGCGGCGAAGGGACGCTCCATTACAACGGCACGCTCGCCGAGCCAGCCGACGCGGTCTTTCTCAAGCTCTTCGCCGACGACAAGCTCGTGAAGACCGAGACCGCGAAGCCGGGCGCGGACAAAGCCTTCGCCTTCTCGGTGAAGCTCAAGCCGGGGCTGGTGAGATACCGCGTCGAGTTCGGCACGCGCGTTGGCGGCAACGAGACCGTGCTGCGCCGCGTGGGCGACCTCGTGTGCGGCGACGCGTTCCTCATTGATGGCCAGTCCAACGCGCTCGCGACCGACACCGGCGAGAAGTCGCCGCCCGAGACGAGCGAGTGGATTCGCAGCTACGGCGGTCCGACCGGTCGCGCCGATGGCTTCGCCTGGCTGCGCGAACGTCAGCAGGCTGCCGAGCGCGCCGGTCTTGCACGGCTCAATCTGTGGTGCCGCCCCGTTTGGAAACGCAGCGCCCCCGAGCATCAGGCGGAACTCGGCTGGTGGGGCATGGAGCTGGCGAAGCGACTCGTCGCGAGCAATCAGATGCCCGTGTGCATCATTCAGGCGGCCATCGGCGGCTCGCGCATTGACGAGCACCAGGCCTCGCCTGCGGACCACGCCGACTTGAGCACGATGTATGGTCGGATGCTCTGGCGCGTCCAGCAGGCGCGGCTCACACACGGCATTCGCGGCATCCTCTGGCATCAGGGCGAGAACGACCAAGGCGCAGACGGCCCGACCGGCGGCTTCGGCTGGGAGAGTTACCACCGGCTGTTCATCGAGATGGCCGGCGCGTGGAAACAGGACTTCCCGAACGTGCAGCACTACTACGTGTTCCAAATCTGGCCAAACTCCTGCGCGATGGGCGGACGCGACGGCGCGGGCGACCGCTTGCGCGAAAAGCAGCGCACGCTGCCGCATCTCTTCTCGAACCTGAGCATCCTCTCGACGCTCGGCGTGCGCCCGCCGGGCGGCTGCCATTTTCCGCTGGCCGGATGGGGCGAGTTCGCGCGCATGGCGCAGCCGCTCATCGAGCGCGACATTTACGGCAAGGCCGCCGCCGGTCCGCTCACCGCGCCAAACTTGCGTCGCATCGCCTTCGCCAGCGTCGCGCAGGACGCGCTCACGCTGGAGTTCGACCAACCCGTCGTCTGGGACGACAAGCTGGTCGGGCAGTTCTACCTCGACGGCGCGAAGGACCAAGTCGCCTCCGGCAGCGTCGCGGGAAATGTGCTCACGCTGAAGTTGAAGGAACCGGGCGCCGCCAAACAAATCACCTACCTCAAGGAAATCGCGTGGAGCCAAGACACTTTGCTGGTCGGCGCGAACGGGCTCGCGGCACTGACCTTTTGCGAGGTGCCCATTCTTTCCGGCAAATCTGCCAAGTAATCTCAACCCAACATGAATCAACTAACCCGCACCTTGCTGACAGCGCTGACCCTTTGCGCCCTTCCGTTCACCACACCGGCTCAGACCGACTCGACCAGGGCTGGCGAGAAGGTGACGCCGGCTGTCCGCTTCGACCCGGTCGTGCGCGACATCGAGGGCTGGAAGATCCACATTGAGCCGGCGCTCATCGATGGTGAGCACCGCGAAGAAGGGGCAAAGGTGATCACCATGCTGGCCAATCATTTGCAGCGCATCAAAATCCTCCTGCCTGCCGGACCGCTGGCGAAGATGCAGACCTTGGAAATCTGGATTGAGCACAGCCATCCGACCCTCAAGCCCATGCAGTATCACCCAAGCCGGAGCTGGCTCGTCGCGAACAAGCACGACCCGCGGCTCACGCGCAAGGTCCACATCCCGCAGGCCCGCGAACTCCTCTCGCGCGAGCAGATGCTCAAGCACCCCGCGGTCATCCTCCATGAACTGGCGCACGCCTACCACGACCAGATTCTGACCTTCGAGCATCCGGAAGTGCTTGCCGCCTACGAGAAGGCGAAGGCCGGCGGCACTTACGAAAACGTCCTCCTCTACACCGGAAAAAAGGTGAAGCACTACGGCCTGACCAACCACAAGGAATACTTCGCCGAGGGCACCGAAGCCTTCTTCTACCGCAACGATTTTTTCCCCTTCGTCCGCGCCGAGTTGAAGGAGCATGACCCGACGCTGCACGACGTGCTGGAGAAAATCTGGAGCGAGACGCCCGACACGAAGCCCAAGTCCGCAAGGTGAATGTATTGCCCCCTGCGAACGGACACAGGCGGGCTGTGCGAATTTCTGACAGAGCAGACCGGACTGAAAGAATGAAGACTCCAGTTTCAAACTCAGGGCACCGTCCCACCGTCTCTTTCCGACCCCTTCTTTTTGTCAGCCTATTCGCCGTCCTGCTCGCGCTCGCGTCTCTTTGCACTCCCCGCGCCTCCGCCGCCGAACGGCCAAACATCCTCCTCATCCTCGCCGATGACCTCGGCTACGGCGATGTGCGCTGCTACAATGCGGAATCAAAAGTGCCCACGCCGAACCTCGACCGCCTCGCGCGCGAGGGGATGCGCTTCACCGATGCGCACAGCCCTTGCACGGTCTGCACGCCGACGCGCTACGCGCTGATGACCGGGCAGATGCCCTTCCGCGTGCCGAGGGGCGGCACGGTGTTTACCGGCGTGGGCGGACCTTCTCTCATCGCTCCCGGTCGACTCACGCTGCCGGGGATGCTGAAGCAACAAGGCTACGGCACCGCTGCCGTCGGCAAGTGGCACATCGGCTTCACGTTTCGCGACGCCGAGGGCAATCCCATCAAGGACAACGGCCTTGAATCGGTGCGCAAGGTGGATTTCTCGCGTCGCATCGAGGGCGGGCCGTTGGACCACGGGTTCGAGCGTTTCTTCGGCACGGCCTGCTGTCCCACCACCGACTGGCTATACGCTTTCATTGACGGCGACCGCATGCCCAAGCCACCCACTGCTCCGCTCGATCGATCGACTTTGCCGAGCCACCCTTACGCGAACGACTGCCGTGGCGGTCTTATCGCGCCGGATTTCGACATGCTGGAGGTGGACATGGTCTTTCTGCAGAAGAGTCGCGAGTTCATCGCGCAGCATGTCCGCAACTCGCCGAAAAAGCCCTTCTTCCTTTATCACGCCACGCAGGCCGTCCATCTGCCGTCCTTTGCCGGGAAAGATTTTCGTGGCAAGACGCAGGCCGGGCCACATGGCGATTTTATCTTCCAGTTCGATCACATCGTCGGCGAGCTGCTAAAGGAACTCGACCGGCACGGCCTTGCGCAGAACACACTCGTCATCCTCAGCAGCGACAACGGACCTGAGACCACGGCAGTCATCCACATGCGCACCGACCACGGCCACGACGGCGCGCGTCCGTGGCGCGGCGTGAAGCGCGACAATTGGGAAGGCGGCCATCGCGTGCCATTCATTGTGCGTTGGCCCGGTCGTGTGCCGGCCGGCACGACGAGCGCGGAACTCACCAGTCTCACCGACGTGATGGCGACCGTCGCCGCCATCACCGGCGCGGAACTGCCGCGCGCCGCCGCCGAGGATAGCTTCAACCTGCTCCCCGCCCTCGAAGGCAAAGCCACCGCGCCCATCCGCCCGTATCTGATCACGCAAGCCTTCAGCGGGGAGCGCACGCTCTCGATTCGGCGCGACAACTGGAAATACATTGCCCATCGCGGCTCTGGCGGGAACAACTACGACAAAGGCGAGCTGATGCGCTACGCGCTGCCCGAGACCGACCCCGAAGCCTCCGGCCAACTTTACGACCTCGCCACCGACCCCGGTGAGCGGACGAATCTCTACTCGCGGAAACCGGAGCTTGTGCAGGAACTCAAGGCCTTGCTCGACAACTTGAAATTCTCCGGTCGCAGCCGGCCCTGAAGTGACATGAAGATTTACGACAGAAAAAATAGGACTGATAGCGCTGCTTGCCCGGCCGGAATTATTTCCGCCCCCTTTTTCGGTCGCATGCCGGCGTTGAACCTCGCCCGCCATCAGCCATGAGACTCAACACCGCATTCTCCATCAAGGGCTCTGTGCTTCGATTCATCATGGCCCTCTTTCTCTGCGCGCGTGTATTCGCGCATCCGGTGCCCGAGGGAGCGCAGTGGCTGGTTTATCCCGGTGCCGACGGACCGGGCAAAGGGAAGCACATCGTGCTCATCGCGGCGGAACAGGAATACCGCAGCGAGCAATCCATGCCGATGCTGGCGAAGATTCTCAGCGCGCGTCACGGGTTCGACTGCACCGTGCTCTTCGGCGTGAACGACAAGGGCGAGGTGGACCCCACGATGCCGGTTTATCCGGAGAAAGGCCGCGAGGCGGAGTTCAAGGAGCACCACATCCCCGGACTCGAACACCTCGCTTCGGCGGACCTGGTCATCTTCTTCACGCGCCTGCTCACGCTACCGAAGGGCGAGCAGGAGTTGATTGTGAAGTATGTGGACTCGGGCAAACCCTTCATCGCCCTGCGCACGGCGAATCACGGTTTTCGCGGACCCCTGCCCTACAAAATCAGCGGCCGGCAGGTGCGCTGGGGCGAGGACGTGCTGGGCGGCTCCTTCCTTAACCATCACGGCCGCTGGCAGGCTGACTCGACGCGCGGCCGCATCGTCGAGGAGCAGAAGAGCCATCCCATCCTCACCGGCGTGAGCGACATCTGGGGCAAGTCAGACGTGTATCGCACCTACAAGGAAGGCGCGAGTCTCCCGTCGGACTGCACAGCGCTCGTGTGGGGCCAGCCGCTCATGGGCCGTCAGCCCGACGACCCGCCGAACCCGAAGCTCGAGCCGCTGCCAGTCGCGTGGTTCAAGCACTGGCAGACCGGCACCGGCAAAAGCGCGCGCGTCTTTCACTCCACGATGGGCAGCGGCAGCGACCTGCAGAGCGCGGGCCTGCGCCGTCTCATCATAAACGCCGCCTACTGGGGCATGGAAATGGAGTCCGCCATCTCCGCCACCCGCAGCGTGGACATCGTCGGCACTTACCAGCCGCTCGACAGCGGGTTCAACTATCAGAAGCTGGGCGTGACGCCCAAGCCAGTCGCAGCCTACAAATAGTCCGATGAAACAGACTTCCCTCCTCCTCGCACTGCTTGTCGCCGCATTCTCCGCGCAAGCGAAACCACTCAAAGTCTTCATCCTCGCCGGGCAGTCCAACATGGAGGGGCACGCGAAGGTCGAGACGTTCGACTACATCGGTGACGACCCGGCGACGGCGCCGCTTTTGAAACGGATGCGCGGTGCGGATGGCAAACCGACGGTATGCGATCACGTCTGGATTTCCTATCTCACCGGCCGATACGATGGGAGCGCCAATGGCGAAGGCATCGGCAAACTCACGGCGGGCTATGGCGCCCGCGGGGATAATCCCACGAAGGATGGCGGGAAAATCGGACCGGAGTTCACGTTCGGCCTCACGCTGGACGCGGCGCTGCAGGAACCGGTGCTCATCATCAAGACGGCTTGGGGCGGGAGGAGCTTGCACACGGATTTCCGACCGCCGAGCGCGGGGCCGTATGCGTTGAGCGCCTGGCAAAGGGAGAACTACCCCAAGCAGGCAGGCCACGGGATCCCGAAGGACTTCGCGAAGTGGCAGGCCGACAAGGTGAAGGAAACAGGCGTGTTTTACCGGTTCATGGTGGCCCATGTGAAACAGGTGCTCGCCGACCCGAAGCGCGTGTGCCCGGCGTATGACGCCGCGCAGGGCTTCGAGCTGGCGGGTTTCGTGTGGCTTCAGGGCTGGAACGACATGGTGGATGGCCACGTTTATCCGGCGCACAACCAGCCCGAACGCTTTGCGCTCTACTCGGAGTTGCTCGGCCATTTCATCCGCGACGTGCGCCGCGACCTCGGCGCGCCGAAGATGCCGTTCGTCATCGGGGTGCTGGGCGTGGATGGGCTGAAAGCGAACAAGGACATTCTCGCTTTTCGCGAGGCGATGGCAGCGCCCGCCTCGTTGCCGGATTTCAAGGGCAATGTCGCCGCCGTGCAGACCGCACCGTTTTGGGCCGAGGAGCTGGGGGCAATTGATGCCAAGCGGGCCAAGGTTTCGCAGATGGGACATTTCCTTCGAAGCAAACACAAGGACCACGCGAACAAAGACGGCACGATGACCGAAGCGCAGCAGCGCGCGTATCTGAAGCAGTATGAAGCCGACCTCATCTCGCCGGCTGAGGAAGCCATGTGGAAACGCGGCGCGTCGAACGCCGGCTACCATTACCTCGGCTGCGCCAAGACCTTCGCGCAGATGGGCAAGGCTTTTGCTGACGCCTTGCTACGATTGCAAAAATAAATGCCAGAATCAGGAATCAGAGTTCGTCAAGCGTTCGTCACAATCATGAAAACAGGAAGAACAATAGCAAGAACAGGAGCCGTCATGCTATTGATGACGGGTGCGGTGATGGCCGAGAAGGAAGGAGCTGTGAGCCGTGTCGCTGCTCAAGAAACGACATACGAATCAGTCGTCATGCCGTTTCTCAGCACCTATTGCACTTCCTGCCATGGCGAAACAAAGTCCAAGGGAGATGTAACGTTGAATGATATTAGCGCGGATTTGGCCGCAGGCAAAGACATCGACCTCTGGAATGTGGTGCTCAAACAATTGGTGTTGTCCGAAATGCCGCCCGCAAAAGAAAAAAAGCAGCCCAAAGAAAGCGAAATCAATAAGGTGATAGACTGGATTAATGCCGAGCTGAAAAAATCAGGTAACGTAGCGAGCCTCTATCACCAACTTGAAAGCCCCAATTACGGAAACCTTGTTAATCACAAAAAGCTATTCAGTGGTGAAATAAAGACCAAACCATTTTCTCCCGCTCGCTTGTGGAGAATGAGCGAAAAAGTTTTCGATAACGTGAAATCAAACTATGGTGTTGATGTCACTAATATCAGGCAGCCATTCCTCCTTGATGACAAGAAGGGCATTAGGGATTACGCGAATCTCTTATTTGCTGATTCGGCGGTGGTGAATGTTTTGATGGCGAACGCTGGACACTGCGTAGATCAACTCATGGAAAAGAATCAGGCCATAAGGGACCTCGCGACTGGCTCTCCCACCCCAGACCAATTGGGTGCGGCAGTGTCCCAACACTTCAAGCGAGTTGTATTTCGCGATCCATCCCAGGACGAAATAAATAAATACCTCGGGCTTTACCAAGGCTCCGTCCAAGAAGGCGGCAATAGGGAAGCTCTCAGACTCATGCTTATGGCAGTCATGCTGCACCCAGAATCGGTTTACCGACTTGAAATTGGTCTTGGTAGCGAAGATTCTTATGGTCGTCGACTTTTATCGCCCACCGAACTCGCCTATTCGATTGCCTATGCCTTAACTGACAGTCGCCCCGACAGATCGCTCTTGCAGGCCGCCGAATCTGGCAAACTGAAAACTAAAGACGATGTGCACGAGCAGGTCTCTCGGATGCTCGCGGACGAATCGATTGATAAGCCAAGAATTCTTCGGTTTTTCCAGGAGTTCTTCAACTACAATCAAGCGCATAAAATCTTTAAGGATGAAGGCAGGTCAGGAGGGTTTAGGTATTATAGCGAGAACTATCCGCGCATGTATGAGCGAGACGCTGATTTTTTCGTGATGAATATCCTCGATAAAGATAAGGATGTTTTCAGACAACTACTGCTATCAGACGAATATTTTATCCTTAACCGGCAAACCTTCAGAAATACTGTTTTCGATTTTTACGAACGAAACAAGCCGCTGATCGATAGCGGTATTATTTCAGAAGATAAAACAAAGGAGTTATTAAAAGCTCTGGGACTGAAAAGCTGGGGGGAGCTCAATGTGAAATATTATTTACACGGGTTCGACCGCGGTTTTCGGGGGAGCGCTGGTGAGATCAAAAAAATGGCTAATGCCGTCCGCACAGACCAGCCAAAAAGCACCAGCAAGGAAATTAGTGAAGCCATGCATCCTCTCTACACCAAAATGCCCATGGTCTACGATCTGGGAGATAACGAGCAGAACTTCCTTCTCCCGCAACCCTACAAAAGACCAAATCGGGCGGGTATGCTCACCCATCCTGCCTGGTTAATTGCCTTTTCACTCAATGATCACACCGATCCCATCCGTCGTGGCAAATGGATCAGGGAACGCTTGTTGGCGGGTCTGGTTCCTAATGTCCCGATTACCGTGGATGCCACCATCCCGGTAGATCATCACAAGACCCTTAGAGAAAGACTTACCGTCACGGAAAAGCAAGAATGCTGGCGTTGTCATGAGCAGATGAACCCTTTGGGACATCCTTTTGAGATCTATGATGACTTTGGACGTTACCGCACTGAGGAATTCCTCGATAAATTACCCAAGGTGAACGGCAGATACCCAAGCAAGCCAGTGAATGCCGCTGGCGCCCTAACCGGAACCGGCGAAATAGGATTGGACGGCGAGGTGAAGGACGCCTTGGAATTGATCAAAAAGCTGGCCGATTCAGACAAGGTGAGACAGTCCATGATTCGGCACGTATTTCGCTACTACATGGGTCGCAATGAGATGCTCTCCGACTCTGTGACTCTGATGGAAGCTGATAGAGCCTACTTGGAAAGTGGCGGAAGTTTCAAGGCTCTTGTGGTCTCGTTGCTTACCTCCGACTCTTTCCTTTACCGCAAAACACTCTAGTTTAACAAGATAAACACTATGGCAAATTCTCGACGCACTTTTATAAACGATCTTTCTCTGGGAGCCGGAGGCTTCCTTCTCGCTCCGCTATTGCAAGCCGTGGAAAGGCAAGCCAATGGCAACACTAAGGCCTTGCCCAGTCGCTTTGTTTTTATGGTCAAGAACAGCGGTATTTGGCCTGAGCAAATTACTCCCCGGGAATTCCTGGCTAACGGAAGCAATGCGATCAATGCGTCGCTGATCAACGCAACCTTGCCTCTTTCCATGAGTGCTCTGGAACCCTATAAGAATCAGCTCTCCATCGTGCAGGGTCTTTCGGGGAAAATGTGTCAAGGTGGTCACACCAGTAATTTTGGCATGTTGGGCGTATTTATGTCTTCTGGTGAACAGAGTGCGCCTAGCCCTATGTGGGCCACCGCCGACGCAGAATTGGCCAAATTGTATCCGGCCCCTTTTAGTCATGTAGGATTGGCCCTTCGCTCTTATTGGGGATCTCAAGCGTATGGGGGAACCATGTATCCGGGCATCTCGGCCATCGGCCCCGGGAAAGAACTCCCCTTTCAGGGAAGTCCTGACGTGGCCTATGAGCAGCTATTTGGTTCGGCCGTTTCCGCTTCAAAAGAGGGAGAAAAGAGATTCCAGATGCAGAGGAATCTTTTTGATTTCATGATCGATGATATCAAGAAAGTGGAAAAGGCCATACCACCTTCAGAAAAAGCGAAGATGGACGCTTATCTCAATGCATTTGAAGAGCTCCAAGTTCGACAAAGTAAATTGGTGGGGATGAAAACTAAGATCAAGGATTGCGCACCGCAATTCACCAGCAAGTTCTCATCTGAAGTTGAGGAAGTGCGTCAAGAAGCACACTGTGATCTGGCGGCAGCTTCTTTGATTGCCGGTCTCACTAATTGCGTCACGATTCGTTTGGATAACCCAATTACCGTCTACAAAGCTCTCGGATTGACGAATCATGTTCATGGAATCGGACACGACGAAGGCAGCAATGGGAAAAAGCAAAGCGAGTGTAATGATATTATTCGAGCACATCACATGGGCTTGATTGCTACCATGGCGAAGAAACTAAAGGCCGTTCCAGAGGGAAATGGGACTATGCTCGACAACACCATGATCATTTACCTGAGCGACTCTTCAAATAAACATCACGGTGATTGTTTGGAATGGCCGTATGTTATCGTCGGCGGTTGTAGCGGAAAACTCAAGATCCCTGGTCGTTATATACGCTATCCAAAATATGGCGATATCGGCTCTCGCACCATCGGAGACTGGTGGACCACCCTGCTCAATGCCCACGGAAACCCAATCAAGTATTACGGTAACGAAGATCTTGTTCTGAAGCAAAATGGCATCTCACATGCCGGAGCGCTTGCTGAACTCATTTCTTAACTTCCGCGCCCGAGAGTGCACATGAACAGCCTCAGCAACCATCCTTTAAAAGGAAAATTCCTAACATTCATTCAAAGGCGCTTCCAACGGCGGTTACCACTATTTTGGCAGCGCGAAGATCTTCGCGCTGATGGGCAAGGCTTTTGCCGAGGCCAACCTCCGGCTGCTGAATCCTCAACCCACCCGACGATGACTTTGAGCATGAAGACCCGAGCGCGACAACTCGCCCATTTCCTCACGGCGGCAGCCTGCCTGTGCAGCCTCGGAGTGCCAGCAACGCACGCGGCGGGCCGTGGCGAAGTGCCGGCGGTTCCAGACTTTACGCGAGGCGCCAAACCCAACGAAGCGCATGACTGGACGCTTGGGCCGACCGGGGCGCGCGGGTGGATTCACACTGCGAACGGGCACTCGCGCGACGCGCGCCAGATTCTGGTGACGGACGTGGCCAAGGGTTCGCCGGCGGACGGCGTGCTCGCGGTGGGCGATGTGATCCTCGGTGTCGAAGGGAAGGCCTTTGCGGACGATGCGCGCATCGCTTTCGCCAAGGCCATCGCGGCGGCAGAGGCAGGGCAAGGGACATTACGGCTGTCGCGCTGGCGCGGGGGAAAGACGGATGCGGTGGACGTGAAGTTGCCGGTGCTCGGAGCCTACAGCGCAACGGCGCCATATGACTGCGCGAAGTCGAAGCGCATTTACGAACTCGGCGTCGCGTCGCTCGCGCAGCGGATGGGCGAGGCGGATTACGGCAAAGGGATGCACGGCATCGTGCGCGGCTGCAATGCGCTCGCGTTACTTGCGGCCGGAAACAATCAGTGGATGCCGCTCTTGCAAAGGGAGGCGAAGTGGGCGGCGGATTTTACCGACAAGGGCTACCTATCGTGGAGCTACGGCTACGTGATGATGTTCCTCGCGGAATACATCACGGCTACGGACGACAAGTCGGTGCTGCCGGGCTTAGAGCGGCTCGCGCTGGAGACGGCGCGTGGCCAGAGCGCGGTGGGCAATTGGGGCCATCGCTTCTCGCCGAACGGCGTGAATCTCGAAGGCTACGGCGCGATGAATGCGCCGGGGCTCTCGCTCAGCATCGGCATGGCGCTCGCACGCGAGGCGGGCGTGAAGCACGCGGACCTCGACAAGGCGCTGGCGAAATCCGCCACGATGCTGCGCTGGTTTGTGAACAAAGGCGCGGTGCCCTACGGCGACCATCAGCCGTTCTTCGCGCACGAGGACAACGGCAAGTGCGCGGCTGCCGCCATTTTCTTTGATCTGCTTGGCGAACGGGAGTCGGCGGAGTTTTTCGCAAAGATGTCCGCCGCCGCCTACAGCGAGCGCGAGCGCGGGCACACGGGCAATTTTTTCAACATGCTCTGGGCGCTTTCCGGCGTCGCGCGCTGCGGCCCGCTCACGACTGGCGCGTATTTGAAAGAGCACGCTTGGTATTACGACCTTGCGCGCGGCTGGGGCACAAAGTTCCTCTATCAAGGTTCGCCCGTTGGCGAGGAGGAGAGCGGCGCCTACAAGAAGTGGGATTGCAGCGGAAGCTACCTGCTCGGCTTTGCCATGCCGCTGAAATCGCTCCGCCTCACCGGCAAAAAGCCGTTCACCTTAACGCCGCTCAATGCCGCTCAGACCGCCGAGGTCATCGCCGCCGGACGCGACTTCGCGTATCGCGGTGATACGAACCTGTTCGAAATGCGCACGACTGAGCAGCTCATCGCCGGCCTTGCGAGCTGGTCACCCTTCGTGCGCGGACGCTCTGCCGCTGCGCTCGGCAAACGCGACGGCGACCATCTGCCCGCGCTGCTGAAAATGCTCGCCGGCAAAGACCGCGACGCCCGCTACGGAGCCATCGCCGCGCTCGGCGCGCTCGGCCCGCGAGCCGATGCCGCCGCGCCGCAACTCCGCGCTTTGCTCACCGACCCCGACCCGTGGGTGCAGTGCCTCGCCGCCGAAGCCCTGCCCGAACTCGGCCCCGAAGCACGCAAAGCCAGCGTGAGCGACCTGCTCGCGCTCGTCGTCCGCACGAACCCCGCCGACCCGCGCCGCCAAGCCGCGCGCTACGCCAGCTTCTCTCTCTTTTCGCCGTTCCCCGGTGCCCGCGGCCCGCACAGCATCCTCGCGCAATCGCTCGACGGCGTGGACCGTCCGAAACTTCTCCCCGCCGTGCAAACGCTGCTCGCCCACGAAGACAGCGTCCCGCGCAGCGCGGCGGCGCGGACTTTCAAAAACCTCACCGATGAAGACCTCGTCGCGCTCCTGCCCAACATCGTGAAGGCCATCGAACGCATCGCCCCGAGCAACGAGATGTTCGCCGACGGCGTCCGCCTCGCCGGCCTCGACCTGCTTTCGCGCCTCGGCATCCGCGAAGGCATGGCGCTGTGTGTTTCGGTCATCGAGCCTGAGCGCTGGGGCGAACGGAACCGCACGAAGCCCTGCCTCACCTACCTCCAGCGCTACGGTGCCCACGCGAAAGAGCTGCTGCCCAAACTTCAGGAAATCCGCGCCCACCTCGCGACCGTGAAGAAAGCCCCGGCCGACACGCTCGCGCAGTTCGACCAAGCCCTCGCCGCCATCTCGAGCAGCACCGCCACGCCCACGCTCGTGAGCGTCGCCGCGTTCAAGCCCAAGCCCGCCAAGTAAGCGACCACGAAGTTGTTTCACCCCGGCCGTCCCGTCGCTTAGCCTTCCATGAATTAATTTTCGCAACCGCGCGCAACGCAGAACCAATCCAGCCATTCAACTGCCCATGAGAACTATTTTCACATTCCTCACCACTCTCCTGTTCGCCGTTCAGCTCCATGCCAAGCCGCTCAAAGTCTTTATCCTCGCCGGCCAGTCCAACATGCAGGGCCACGCCAAGGTCAGCACGTTCGAGCACATCGGCATGGACCCGGCCACCGCCCCGATGCTCGCAGAGATGCTCGGTGCCGATGGCAAGCCGAAGGTCTGCGAGCGCGTGTGGATTTCGTCCATCGGCTGCGGGAAGGATGAAAAGGAAGAGCAGAGCGGGAAACTGACGGCGGGCTTCGGCGCGTCGCCGGAGAAGATTGGGCCTGAGTTCACGTTCGGCCTTTACATGCAGAAGCTTACCGACGCGCCCATCCTGCTCATCAAGACCTCGTGGGGCGGCAAGAGCTTGAACACCGACTTCCGTTCGCCGAGTGCCGGGCCGTATGTGTTCAACGAGACGCAGCTCGCCAACTTTCAAAAGCAGGGCAAGGACGTGGCGGCGATGACCGCGGAGAAAGCGAAGGCGACGGGTGTTTATTACCGCCTGATGATTGAGCACGTGAAGAAGGTGCTCGCCGACCTCAAGCGCGTGGTGCCGAGCTACGACCCGGCGCAAGGCTACGAGCTCGCGGGCTTTGCGTGGTTCCAAGGCTGGAACGACATGGTGGACGGCAGCACGTATCCGAACCGCGACAAGGCGGGCGGCTACGACGCTTACAGCGTGGCGATGGCGCACCTCATCCGCGACGTGCGCAAGGATTTGAACTCCCCGAAGCTGCCTTTCGCTATCGGCGTGATGGGTGTGGGCGGGCCGACGGCGGACTACGGCCCCGACGAGCAGCGCTACAAGACGACGCACCAAAACTTCCGCGATGCGATGGCCGCCCCGGCGAAGCTGCCGGAGTTCCAAGGCAACGTCGCGGCAGTGCTGGCCGAGAAGTATTGGGACCGCGAGCTAAGGCTGGCGCGGCAAAAGGAAGCCAAGCTCAAGGACGAGGCAAAGAAGCAGGCGAAGGACAGCAAGTTGAAACCCGCCGAGGAAAAGGCGGCGCTGGACAAGTTGCGCGCCACAGCCCTCACCGAGCGCGAGCGGCTGGTGCTGGAGAAAGGGATCTCCAATTTCGAATTCCACTATCTTGGCTCCGCGAAAATTCTCGGCGGCGTTGGCAAAGGCCTCGCGGAGGCGATGAGCGACCTCATGCGGACCAAGTGATGGTGAAACTCCTTCCCCAGACAGAAATTACGTGAAGATTGCTGTCAAAACGGGACGCCATGACTTTCTTCTGGCTCGTCTCAAGTCCGAAACCGCGAGCCGCTGCCGCATGAGCGAGACTGCTACGCGTTGAGCAAGATTCCAAAACCTTGAACCACATTCTGCATAGTCACATGAAAATTACCCGCATCCTCGCCTACCGCGTTGAACTTCCGCTGCACGAAGGCTCCTACAAATGGAGCGGTGGCAAGTCCGTCTCCGTCTTCGACAGCACCATAGTGCGCGTGGAGACCGATGCCGGCCTCGTCGGCCACGGCGAGGTTTGTCCGCTCGGACCGTTCTACCTGCCCGCCTATGCCGAGGGCGTGCGTGCCGGATTGCGCGAGCTGGGACCGCATTTGATCGGCTGGGATCCGCGTGAGCTGGCCAAGTTGAATCATCGCATGGACGCCGCGCTCAAGGGCCATCCCTACGTGAAGAGCGGCATCGACATCGCATGCTGGGACATCCTCGGCCAGGCGAGCGGCCTGCCGGTGTGCGTGCTGATGGGCGGGCGCTTCGGCGAAAGCGTGCGGCTCTACCGCGCCATTTCTCAGGAAGACCCTGAGATCATGGCGAAGAAAGTGGCCGGCTACCGTGCCGCCGGCTACACGCGCTTCCAGCTCAAGGTCGGCGGCGACCCGGACACGGATATCGCGCGCATACGCGCTGTCCGCGCCATGCTCCAGCCCACCGACCGGCTTGTGGCCGACGCAAACACCGGTTGGACGCAGCACGAGGCCATGCGCGTGATCCGCGCCGTGCGCGACGTGGATGTTTACATTGAGCAGCCCTGCCTCACCTACGAGGAATGCCTGTCCGTCCGCCGGCACACCGACCATCCGTTCGTGCTCGATGAAAACGTGGACAACCTCGACATGCTGCTGCGCGCCAAGGCTGACCTCGCGATGGACGTGGTGAACTTGAAAATCAGCAAGCTCGGCGGCCTGACGAAGACGAAGCAGGCGCGCGACCTCTGCGTGAGCATGGGCATCGCGATGACGCTGGAGGACAGTTGGGGCGGCGACGTCACCACGACGGCGATTGCGCACCTCGCGCACAGCACGCCGGAGGAGTTCCGCTTCACCAGCACGGACTTCAACAGCTACGTGACCGTGAGCACCGCAGACGGCGCACCCCAGCGCGTTAACGGCTTCATGTCCGCCAGCAATGCGCCCGGCCTGGGCATCCAGCCGCGGATGGATGTGCTTGGAATGCCAGCAGTCGAAATCTCATGATGGAGCGCACTGCTTTGCACCTGATTACTGAACATTGACACAT
>Ga0255095_1000306_pt1 | contig 26556 bp, 17 predicted proteins | sample Colum_Law_RepC_8_2_FD_188435 | JGI IMG/M metagenome (GOLD analysis project Ga0255095, IMG submission 188435) | Freshwater microbial communities from Columbia River, Oregon, United States - Colum_Law_RepC_8d | ecosystem: Environmental > Aquatic > Freshwater > River | place: USA: Oregon...
TTCGGCTCAGCGGGAGCTTCGCCCTCCCGAGGGGCGAGGCCCCGGCAGAGTGGTGGAATTCAGAAGCCGGATAAGCTGTTCGGCTCAGCAGGAGCTTCGCCCTCCCGAAGGGGATGAGGCTCCGGCTGAGTGGTGGGATTCAGAAGCCGGATAAGCAGTTCGGCTCAGCGGGAGCTTCGCCCTCCCGAAGGGGATGAGGCTCCCGCCGAGCCGCGGGATTGAGGGGGCGTTGCCCGGGCTACCAGTTGCCCGTTAATACTCGTTGGCTTCGCCGCTGGTGGCGGCAAGTACGGCGGCGGAATTGCGAATGATCTGACGGATGGTGCGGGCATCCCGCTCAGCCGACAGCTTCGCAATCGCCGCATCCAGCGACATGACTCCCAGGTCCCCATCAATTCGGCAGCGGACGGCTACGGAATTGGTCTCCGCTTCCTTCGGGCCGACAACCAGCATGTAGGGAATCAGGTCCAGTTGAGCTTCGCGGATCTTGGCCTGCACTCGAGCACTCTGCAGGTCGGCTGAAACGCGGAAACCCGCCTGTCGCAGACGATCGGCGACCTGACCAGCATACTCGTCACTCTTTTCGCTCAAGGGCAGCACTCGAATCTGTTCCGGAGCCAACCACAGCGGAAACGCACCCGCAAAATGCTCAATCAGCACCCCACAGAATCGCTCCATGGACCCAAACGGCGCGCGGTGAATCATCACCGGCCGATGCGGTCGATTGTCCGCACCCGTATACTCCAACTGGAATCGCTGCGGCAGGTTGTAGTCCAGCTGCACCGTGCCCAGCTGCCATTCGCGGCCAAGGCAGTCCTTGACCATGAAGTCTGTCTTCGGGCCGTAAAACGCAGCTTCACCCTCGCACTCAATAAAGTTCAGCCCCTGTTCGGTCAGGACTTTGCGGAGCGTTCCCTGAGCCTGTTCCCACAGTTCCGGACTGCCGACGTATTTGTCGGAACGGGGGTCGCGAGTCGACAACTGGACGCGGTAGTCATCCAGTCCCACCGACTGCAGCACAAACTTCACCAGCCCGAGGGTCTCCTTGAATTCATGTTCGACCTGTTCCGGAGTACAGAACAGGTGAGCATCATCCTGCGTCAACCCGCGGACTCGCAGCATCCCGTTCAGTTCACCCGACTGTTCGTGGCGATACACCGTACCGAATTCGGCCAGTCGCACGGGCAGATCGCGGTAGCTGCGGGGCAGTGCTTTGTACATCTGCACGTGGTGCGGGCAGTTCATGGGTTTCAGCAGGAAGCGTTCCTGCTGCTTTTCCCAGCGCCGCAGAAACTCACGCTTCTGCTCATCCGAACCGTGGCGAGGAAATTCGCGGGAATCGAAGCCCAGCACTTCGGCCGCTTCCAGCAAACGACGCTCGGTCTGCGGATCAGGCGAAGCCAGTTCGGTGTCCTGCGGATCAAGGCAGCGAATCCACCAGTCGATCAGTTGTCCGGCCGAGTGACCGAAGATGGGAGCGAACTGCGAGTCGCGATAATAGGGGAAGTGCCCGCTGGTCTCGTACATTTCCACTCGACCGATGTGCGGGGAATATACAGGCTGGTAGCCACGTCGCAGCAGCTCGGCCTTGATGAACTCTTCCAGCGTTGCGCGAATCATGGCGCCTTTGGGCAGCCACAGGCACAATCCCTGGCCGACGTCGTTGGTGATGGTGAACAGGCCCAGTTTTTTGCCGAGCACACGGTGGTCACGCTTGCGGGCTTCTTCCAGCTGGTCCAGCCATGCCTTCAGGTCCTTGCGGTCGAACCATGCGGTGCCATACACCCGCTGCAGGCGGCGCGAGCTGGCATCACCCTTCCAGTAGGCTCCGGCCACACTGGTGATCTTGAAGGCTTTAATGCGTCCGGCATGGGGGATATGCGGACCGCGGCAGAGGTCAAGAAACTCGCCCTGGCGGTAGAAGCTGAGTGTCTGATGATCGGCGAGGCCGGTGCGAATGTGGTCAGTTTTCAACTGCTGGTCAAGATCCGAGCACAACTGAATGGCTTCGTCGCGGGTGGCGGTGAAGCGTTCGAAGGGTTCGGCAGCGTCGATGATTTTCTGCATCTCAGCTTCGATCCGGGGGAAGTCTTCTTCGCTGATGGGTGTCGCGAGGTCAAAATCGTAGTAGAAGCCATTGCCGGTGGTGGGTCCGAAGGCCAGGCCCGTGCCGGGGAACAGTCGCATGACAGCGCGGGCCATGACGTGGGCGCAGCTGTGACGCATCACGCCCAGCGCTTCAGCATCGCGTTCGGTGATCAGCCTGAGTGGTACAGGGCGGTGTGTGGTGAGTTCCGCGAGTGGCCGCATGGCATCGACGATTGTGCCGTCAATACTGGCTGCAATGGTAGCCTTGGCGAGGCGTTCACCGATACCAGCGGCGACGTCCAGAGCAGTGGCGGAATCAGAATGTTCGATCACATTGCCATCGGGAAGCTGAACCTGAATCATGGATCCGTTCTTTGTGGTGTGAAAACCGGGCTCTGCCGTCGGCGGCTGCTACAAAAAGTCGCTGATGCGAGCCTGACTCGAGTGCCGTAATCTAGCAGGGACACGCCATTTCCTGCAAATGCGGTAAAAACTGTGAGATTTCCGGGCTGCGGGCCGGATCCGGGTGATGGGAACGAAAACGGTCTGGCCGGAGTCCGGCCAGACCGCAGATTTCAGGAACCACACAGGCAGATTCCGCGCAGGACAGCCGTTCAGACCGGAGTGGACTTTGCGACAGCCTTCTGAGCACGCTTTTTCTTCCACGCACGACCGACAGAGATGGCGAAGCCACTGGCCAGCAGAGCCCAGTGACCAGGTTCCGGTGTGACGACGGTGAAGAAGCCACCGATTTCACCAGCCGCATTTGTACTTGTATGCAGATTGATGTAGGCCTTGCCGGTATTCATGTACTCGACAAACTTAGCATTCAACTGGTCAATGGTCAGTCCTGCGTGGTTGGATTTAAAGGTGCCGCCCCATGAAGGTGGAGCCGGTACAGTAGAAAAACTCAGGGCCGACACATCGAAAGTCCGATCGTAGCTGCCGGAAGGGCCCGGAGTGGAACTGCTGTATCCAGGTGCACCACTGCCAGTACCAAAATTCAGTGCTGCCGTTGGATTCGGATTGGCGAAGGTGTAAGGGATAGCGGTACTGGCTGCGTGGATATGTCCGACCGTCGGATTTCCCGTCAGCCCCGCGTACGAAAACTGCACCCGGATCGTTTTGGCGGTTTCATTGAAGTAGACCGTGGCATTTCCGGTCCCGGTTGCACCCGTCACCTGAGGACCAAAAGTTGACACCCAGGTCCAGTCTGCCATTGCCGAACCGGCACTGGCCGCCAGCATGACAGTTGCTGTCGCCAGACGCACGGCGACAGCCCACACTGTTCGTTTCATTATCACTGCTCCAGAATAAAGATGAACACGTGAGCATGCCTGCCACGCTCACCAACCCCATCCTGAACAGCCATGCGAAGCAATGCAATTCTTTTCATGCCTTTATAAAGTGGAAAAACAATTAAAAACGGCGGAAAATTCATTGACAAGAGAGAATCATTTTAACGTTTTGTAAATCTTTGGCTGCTGATTTTTGTTAACTTGTTAACATCACGTTAGCGCCGTTCCCCTGTGTGAATATTATCTCACTGTCTTAACACGGCGACATTTTGTAAAGCCTGCCTGTTCAGTTACCCTGACACGTCAGAATCTCCGGAAAACGCTGATTTTGCGGCTCTTTCGCCGGACGCATCAGTCATCGCGGTGCAGCCGGTGCCCCGCGATGGGGAATTACAGACAACAGGATCTTTTATTACAGATTCTGCAAATGGCTGAACGGCTGGTCGAGGCGAGGGTCGTGTCATTTTCAGGGCGCTGCACGGGTGGCTGACCACGTTATGGAGTCGCAGGCGGGGTTGTGTCGCCAGCGGAAACCCCCGAGAATACGAGAGCGTGGATTGTGTGCCGCCGCGAGTTGTGGATGTGCCGGGAGCATTCCTGTGGCTGATGTTGACGGACGGTTACGACGTTTCCTGCGTGGGCGGTTCGCCAGTTTTCGCTTTGCACTGTGCGGAATTCGGCTGTTGCTCAGCAGCCAGACAAATGCGCGGATTCACTCTGTGGCCACGCTGCTGGTCGTCACTCTGGCGTACCGACTGCAGGTCAGCGCATTGCAGTGGGGATTACTGGCCAGCGCCATCACGCTGGTGTGGCTGGCTGAGGCATTGAATACGGCGATTGAGCGGCTGACAGATCTGGTGTCACCGGAATATCGTCCGCTGGCGGGCGAGGTGAAGGATCTGGCGGCCGCGGCGGTGCTGCTGTCGGCGGTGGGGGCGGTGGCTGTGGCCTGCGCTGTTTTCGGGCCGTTGCTGCTGCAGTAACGGCGATTTCCGCTCAGGCAGCCGACGGCAGCAGCTCGCTGGCCAGCGATTCAATCTGTTGCTCGCCGATCACGGATCGCTGTTCGGCAAAGCCCACCAGCAGGGCCATGTCCCCGATGCGATTGATGCGCCGCGGAATGCCTCCACTGACATCATGCAGACTGGCCAAAGCCTGATCGGTGAACAGCGGCCTGTCGGCACCAGCCTGTCGCAGGCACTGCTGCACATAGTCGGCCGTTTCCACGGCCGTGAAGCCGTGCAGCGGTGATGCTGCAGTCACTCGTTCACTCAATTCCCCGAACCGCCGTATGCGTGGCAGCAGGATCGGCTGACCGGCAAGGATCACAGACAGCCCGATATTGGCGTCGGACTCTGCCAGCGTCAGCAGCGGCAGGACGGTCTGCATCAGGGCTTCATCTGACAACTGGTGCGCGTCATCGAAAAACAGCAGTGGGCGACGGCCCTGCAGAGCATGGCGTCGCAGGGCCCCGCGAATTTCGCGAAACACGGTATCACGACCGACGGGCAGCGCAGTGTCCTGCTCGATCTGCAGTTCGGCAAGAATCATGCGTGTCAGTTCATCGGCTGCGAGGGCCGGAAAGACGAGGTGCACGAAGGGTCGCAGTCGTGGATATTCGGCCGCAAAATATCGGATCAGGGCGGATTTTCCAGTCCCGGTCAGGCCCGGAATCACGCAGGGTCCGTTGAGATTCTCGATGGCATACTGCAGCCGCAGCAGGGCTGACTGGACGCTGCGGCTGCGATAGAACAGCAGCGGCTCGGCTGTCTGCGAGAACGGACGCTGCTGCAGTTTCCAATACGCTTCGTACATGTGGCCTGTTCCTGTCAATTGGCGATCGCAGGACGATTCATGGGCTGAATCTGTCCGGTGAATCTGAGTGGTCGACCGCTGCCGGCTTTCGGTATTGCGCGAGCCGGCTGCTGGTCCGGATAGACCGCTTCCGCCGCCGATTCATCGGTCTCCGCAGCAGCGGGCTCGGAAAATTCCGGAACGTCTGCTGCTGCATCTGACGTGGCTGCGGTGGTCTGAAGTTTCCCCTGAGCAACATCGCCGGTGGCGAACTGCGGCCCGGCCAGCTCCGCTTCCAGATCCAGTTCCGGGGGCTCAGATTTCAGAGCCGGCCGCGACAGCATCCGCTGCAGCTCCTGCTCCTGCCCCCGCGAATGCTGATCGGCTGTCTCAAACTCCTTCAGCAACTGGTCCACATCCACCGCGTCTTCTTCATTCACGGCCACCGTTGCGGCTGGCTGCTGCAGGTCTGTCCAGACCACCCACGCCATCCCCACGGACAGCAGCAGGGCCGCCACAGTCCGCAGACGATCGCTCCAACTGCCCGCACCCTGCAGGCTGGGTGCGGTCCGGGCGGTACTGGACCCGAAACTGAGCAGACGGTCTGGCATACTGAATCGAACGTGGCGACCGGGCGGAGGCGTTTTGACATCCGATTCCGCAGCGATTGACGCAGCGGTGGTGATACCGGCCGCCGTGGCCTGAATCGCCGGAATACCCGGATCTGCGAGAGCTTCCACCGGAATCTCGGCAGGCTCGAGCGGGCAGATCACGATATCACGAAAGGCCTGCAGGGCGGACGGCAAAGCCGGCGGCCGCGGCAGCAGAACTTCTGCCACGGCGGTTGTCACCGGGGCAGCGGCACTGATTTCCGGCGGCTGCGGAACAGCAGCCGCACCTGCAGCGCGGCCTCCGTCAGCAATCTTCTGCAGTGCGTCAGCGATGGTATCTTTCATGGGTGTCGCCTTCCGTGCGGTCACGTAACTGTCACCCCGGAATGTAAGTTTTTCAGGCCCGCGGCGAACACAAAAAACAGGCCTGCGACAGATTTTGCATGCCAGCCGCAGTGCCGGATCCGGGGAAATCGGAGCAAAGTGCCGAAACCGGAGCCCCTTGAATTCGCCTGCCGGCGGTTTCTGCCGCTTTTCCACTTCCTGCGAACCCCCTCGTGTTTTGAGAATCTCCGGGCTGCGTTTCTTGTATGCCGAGTGGCAAGGTGGAATACTGCCGGCTTTACTCCAAACGGCCGGTTCCGGCCTCCAAAAACCTGTTCGGATGCACAGAAGCATGCTGTGGGAAGTGGAAATCCTGCCTGCGGGCGGTGAAAAGGACTACGAGGGTCAGCGGGTTCTGGCAGCAGCCGGGCACCAGGGAATTACCGAGTTGGAATCGGTGCGTGCCGGGCGCGCCTTTCTCGTGCAGGGTGATCTGGATGCCGAGCAGGTCCGGCGCGGAGCTGCGGCTTTGCTGGCGGACCCGGTCACCGAGCAGTTTACCGTGCGCGAATTGCCGGCAGATGCGGGCTCGGCGTTGCCGGACGGTTCCATTCTGCTCAATGTGCTGTTTCTCCCGGGCGTGACTGATTCGGTCGCTGAAAATGCTCGCGAGGCATTGCGGCGTCACGGTCTGGCAGTGACTCATGCGGCAACCTGCCGACGTTACTGGATCACAGGACAGTTGTCAGCAGCGCGACTGCAACTGCTGTCGCGGCGGGTGCTGGCGAATGAGGCGATTGAGCACATCGCTGCCGGACCGCTGCAGATCCGTGACCTGTCAGTCGGGACCGAGTATCGGTTTCGGCAGACGATCGTGCCGATTCGTACGATGGATGATGCCGGTCTGCAGGACCTCAGCAAACGCGGCCAGTTGTATCTCAGTCTGACCGAGATGCGGACAGTCCGGGATCATTTCATTTCGCTGGATCGGGATCCGTCGGACATTGAGCTGGAGACGGTGGCTCAGACATGGAGCGAGCATTGTTCGCACAAGACTCTGGCCGGACGCATTCACTATGTTGAGACAGCGGGCGGTCAAGTCCTGCGGGACCAGTCGTTCAGCAACATGCTGAAGGAAACGATTTTCGCGGCCACGGTGGCCATCCGTCGTTCGCTGGGCGATCAGGACTGGTGTGTCAGCGTATTTCGTGACAACGCGGGGATCGTGAAGTTCGACGAGCAGCAGAATGTCTGCATCAAGGTGGAGACTCACAACCACCCGTCGGCGATTGAGCCTTATGGTGGTGCGAATACGGGTCTGGGCGGTGTGATTCGGGACCCGCTGGGTACGGGCCTCGGGGCACGTCCGGTCTGCAACACGGACGTCTTCTGTTTTGCTCGACCGGACTATCCGGCGGCACAACTGCCGCCGGGGGTGCTGCATCCGCGGGCTGTGCTGCAGGGGGTGGTTTCGGGAGTGCGTGACTACGGCAACCGGATGGGCATTCCCACGGTGAATGGTGCCGTGTGTTTTGACGATCGGTATCTGGGCAATCCGCTGGTGTACTGCGGCAATGTGGCGATGATTCCGGTGGACAAGTGTGAGAAGCAGGTTTCGCCGGGCGACCTGATCGTGGCAGTGGGTGGTCGCACGGGGCGTGACGGCATCCACGGCGCCACGTTTTCCTCGGTGGAACTGACGGAAGAGAGTGAGTCGATCAGTGGCGGAGCGGTGCAGATCGGCAATCCGGTGACGGAAAAGATGATGCTGGATGTGCTGCTGGCGGCCCGGGATCGCGGGCTGTATTCAGCGATTACGGACTGTGGTGCCGGCGGATTCAGCAGTGCCGTGGGTGAAATGGGAGCGGACACGGGTGCGGAAGTCTGGCTGGATCGGGCTCCGCTGAAATATTCCGGCCTGTCCTGCACCGAAATCTGGATCTCGGAAGCGCAGGAGCGGATGGTGCTGGCGGTTCCCGAGCAGAACTGGCAGCAGTTCCACGACCTGTGTGCTGCGGAGGGGGTTGAGGCGACGGCGATTGGTCGTTTCACCGACACTCATCAGCTGGTGTTGAAGTACGGCGAGCATCAGGTGGGCAGTCTGAGCATGGAGTTTCTGCATGACGGTCGCCCGCCGGTGATTCGGGAAGCCGTTTATGAAACTCAGGCCGAACACCCCCTGCCGGCGGGTTCAGAGCAGGCTCTGGGGCAGTCGGATTTCACGCACGAGCTGCGCGGCATTCTGAGTTCTCTGAATGTGGCCAGCAAGGAATGGATCATCAGGCAGTATGACCACGAGGTGCAGGCCGGCAGTGTGATCAAGCCACTGACGGGGGTGCAGTGCGATGGTCCATCAGATGCCGCGGTGGTGCGTCCGGACCTGAAGTCTCAGCGGGGCCTGGTAGTGGCCTGCGGGATCAATCCGCATCTGGGCGACCGGGATCCGTACTGGATGGCTGCGGCGGCGATCGACGAAAGTCTGCGCAACTGTGTGGCGGTCGGCGCGGATCCGGATCGGATTGCGATTCTGGACAACTTCTGCTGGGGCAACACGGAACGCGCGGAGACGCTGGGGACTCTGGTACGAGCGGCGATTGGCTGTCATGACACGGCGATCGCCTTTGGAACTCCGTTTGTCAGCGGCAAGGACAGCCTGAACAACGAGTTCAGTTATGAGGATGCCGGGGGTGTGCGGCGGACGGTGGCAATTCCTTCGACGCTGCTGATCACGGCTCTGGGTCAGGTGTCGAATGTTGAGCAGTGTGTAACGATGGACCTGAAGCAGGCCGGTAGTCTGCTGCTGCTGGTTGGTGAAACTCGTGCGGAGTTTGGTGGCAGCCACCTGTTTGTGCGTCGTGGGCTGCCGGGTGGCAGTGTGCCGCGAGTGCAGCTGCAGTCGGCTCCGGCGGTTTTCAAAGCTGTGCATGCGGTCATTCGCCGCGGTCTGGTGCTCAGTTGCCATGACCTGAGCGAAGGTGGGCTGGCGGTCGCGGCGGCTGAGATGGCGTTTGCCGGTGAGGTGGGCGTTGAGCTGCTGCTGGATGCGGCGGTTCGCGAACCGGGTCTGGCAGAATTGCCTGAATCGCTGCGAGCTGGTGGTCTGCTGTTTTCCGAATCGAATACTCGCTTCCTGCTGGAAGTTCGCGCGTCAGACATGTCGGCGGTGCGTGAGCTGCTGGGTGCGGTACCGCATCAGGAGATTGGTCGCACGACAGATTCCGGTGAGCTGCGGATTCACAGTGGTGGGCGCACGGTGGTGCAGGCGACTCTCAGTGATCTGAAGGAGTGCTGGCAGGCCCCGCTGCGATTCTGAGGTGACCGAAACAGCCATCACGCGTGAGCATGGGCTGCATCAGTACCGGCCGGGTTACCATCGTCGTCCAGCGGCAGACCGCCGGCGAACCACGGGTAAATGGCCGGTACGACCAGCGATGTCAGCAGTGTGGAGGTAATCAGGCCGCCGATCACTACGGTTGCCAGAGGCCGCTGCATCTCGGCCCCGTCGCTGGTTGATAAAGCCATCGGCAGGAAGCCGAGGCTGGCCACGAAAGCCGTCATCAGCACCGGTCGCAGTCGGGACAGTGCGGTCAGCAGAGTCGCTTCCGGCAGGGGCATGCCTGTCTTCCGGTGATTTTCCGCCGCACTCACCCACACCAGTCCGTTGAGGACTGCCACACCAAACAGCGCGATGAATCCGACGCCGGCCGAAATGCTGAAGGGCATGCTCCGCAGCCACAGGGCGAAAATTCCGCCACTGGCCGCCATCGGCACCGCCAGAAAGATCAGCAGGGCCAGTCGAGTCGATCCGAAGGAGGTATACAGCAGCAGGAAAATGAGCAGCAGCACGACGGGCGTAATCAGCATCAGCCGCAGACTGGCCGACTGCAGGTTCTCGAAGTCACCGCCCCAGCGAATCTCATAGCCGGCCGGCAGTGGGACGTTTTTCGCCACCGCCGCCTGAGCCTCTGCCACGAACGTGGCCACGTCACGACCGCGCACATTCGCTGAAACAAAGGTCCGGCGACGATTGGACTCATGCTCCACGGACGGCGGAGTCTCCTCGATGCGGACATCCGCCAGCTCATCGAGCGGCACCGGAATGCCACCTGCTTCACCCACCGGCAACTGCTTCAGCCGCTCCACATCGCTGCGCCAGGATTCCGGAATACGCACCTGGATCGGGTACCTTGCACGGCCCTCAAACATCGTACCCACTGTGCGGCCACCCAGTGCTTCCACCACATTCATGACCTGCTGTGCACTGATTCCGTACTGCGCCATGGCAGCCCGATCCGGCACGATGGTCACCGTTGTCAGATTCGCCTGATAATCGGCTTTCACGTCAACCGCACCCGGGATCCCCTTCAGCGACTGCTCAATCTTCCCGGAAATCTGTGCCAACTGATCCAGATCATCTCCGTACAGCAGCACCGCCACGTCCGCCTTGACCCCCGCGACCAGCTCATCCACTCGCATTTCAATTGGCTGCGTGAACCCGAAGGACACTCCGGGAACCTCGCGATTCAGCTTCTCTGACATCTCCTCAATCAGCAGTTCGCGAGTCATGCCGGGACGCCACTCGGTATGCGGCTTCAGCATGACCCACACGTCCGTCTGATGCACACCCATCACATCATTGGCAATCTCCGGTCGCCCGGTCTTGCAGAACACCGTCAGGACCTCCGGCGTCGGCTTCAGCAGTGATTCGATCTGCTGCGACATGGTGATGGCGCCTTCGAGCGAGGCACTGGGCAGCCGCACCGCTTCAATCAGCAGATCCCCCTCCTCCAGTCGCGGCATGAATTCGGCCCCCAGATGCAGTGCCGTCGGAATACTGATGGCAAAGACTGCGGCTGCAATCAGAGTAGTGACGAAGGGGTGACGGATCGTACGAGTCACCAGCGGGCGATAAAAGAACTTGATCCAGCGGACCAGAAACACGTCGTGGTCCTGCATCTTTTTTGGCAGTGCCAGCGAGGCCATTGCCGGCATGAAGGTCATCGACAGAATCAGCGAACCGAACAGGGCAAACAGCACGGTCAGGGCCATCGGCCGAAACAGCTTGCCTTCGGTTCCTTCCAGCATCAGAATCGGCAGATACACGATCGAAATGATCAGCTCGCCGAACATTGTCGGTTTTCGCACTTCAATCGCCGCATCCCGGATCACGTCGGTGTGCGGACGGCCCTCGTGGTTGTGCGAAATTCGATGAATGCAGTTTTCAATCATGATCACGGACGAGTCCACGATCAGGCCAAAGTCAATCGCCCCCAGACTCATCAGACTGGCCGTCACACCGAAGGTCTGCATCAGGGATGTCGCAAACAGCATGGACAGTGGAATTGCCAGCGCCGTAATCAGCCCGGCTCGCAGGCTGCCCAGCATGATCAGCAGCACGGCAATCACCAGCGTACCACCCTCGATCAGGTTCTTCACAACTGTGTTCAGAGTTCTGCCGATCAGGGCCGAACGGTCATAGGTGACTTCGAGGGTCACACCGTCCGGCATCGTCTTCTGAATTTCTTCCAGTCGCTCCTTGACGCGCCCCACGACTTCGCGTGAGTTTTCTCCGATGAGCATCATCACCAGCCCGGTAACGGCTTCACCGCGGGCATCCCGGGTCACGGCCCCCTGTCGCGTCAGTGGCGCTTCCCGCACCTGCGCCACATCCCGAATCAGCACCGGCGTCCCACCGGATTCGCGCCGAATCACAATCTGCTCCAGATCCTCCAGACCAGACACCAGCGCCTGACCTCGCAAAAACCGCTGCTCACCATGATGCACCACGTAACCGCCACCGGCTGAGACATTATTGCTTTCCAGTGCGGCAAACACCTGCTCGAAAGTCAGCGAATAAGAATTCAGCAGCTCAGGATCCGGCTGGATTTCCCACGCCTTATAGAAGCCGCCGTGGGTATTGATTTCGGTGACTCCGGGCACCTCACGCAGTCGCGGCGCGACGTCCCATTCCAGCATCGTTCGTAATTGCGTGGGGGAATACTTTTCACCACGCACTTCAAACTGCAGAATTTCACCCAGCGCGGTGGTCAGCGGCCCCAGTTCAGGAGTTCCATAGCCGTTGGGAATCAGGGACGCCGCCGCACTCAGACGCTCAGCCACCAGTTGCCGAGCCCGATAAATGTCCGTGCCCTCGCGAAACACGATGGTCACCACCGAAATGCCGAACCGGGAAATGCTGCGCAGCTCTTCCACCTTCGGCAGGCCACCCATCGTCACCTCCACCGGCTGCGTCACATAACGCTCCACCTCCACCGGAGACAGCGAACCGGCACTGGTGATGACCGTCACCTGCACGTTCGTCATGTCGGGAACCGCGTCAATCGGCAGACGCAACGCCGCATTGATACCCGCAGCGGCCATCAGAAAAGTGCCGATGAGCACCAGAAAACGGTTTTCCAGAGTCAGCTTGATCAGTTGAGCCAGCATGGCAGGATTCCAGTAGTCGGATCAGGTACAGCACATCGGACGCAGGACAGGCCAGCAGCCTGCCACCAGACTATTCCGATTCCCCCTGCAACAGCAGCTCGCTCTTCAGGAAGAATGCACCTTCGGCGACAACCCGGTCACCCTCCCGCAGCCCCTGCACAATCTCAACAAGTCCGTCAGTTCGCAGTCCCGGCTTCACATCCACCCGCTCATACAGATCCTGCCCGGCCGGCACGAACACAAACGGCTGCCGATCATGTTCCAGCACAGACGATTCAGGCACCGTCAGCGTCGTCCGCGGCTCAGCAACCGGTATCGCAACCCGCACAAACATCCCCGGACGCAGACGCCCGTCAGAATTGTCAATCACCGAAACCAGCGGAACGGCATTCGTGGTTGGATCCACTTCACGACCGGCAAAATGAATCGTCGCCTCACGCGGCTCCATACCCTCCACCGCTGGAATCACTCGCACCTTGTCCCCCGGCTGCAGCTGCAGCGCACGCCATTCACGCTGCCGCAGGTCCGCCGCCACCCACAACGTGGATGTGTCGGCCAGTGTCAGCAGCGGAGCACTGGCTTCCACTCGCTCTGCACTGGAAATGTTCAGTTGCTCCACCGTGCCGGAAAACGGAGCCCGCAGCTGGATGACGGACAGAGCAGATTCCGAATCGCCCGCTTCGGCCGGAACAGCCTCGTCATCGGCCGAACCCAGCAGCGTTCGCACATGCTGCCGCGCAATTCGCAGACGACGCTCGGCATCCTGCTGACGCGATTCCGTCTGCAACTGCAACTGCCGCGCTTCAAAACTACGCTCCTCAAGCTGCGATGTCAGAGTCTCTTCCAGCTGATCATACGCCTGCCGCTTCTCAATGACCACACGACCGGGAATCACGCCCGCCTTCGCATTCTCTTCCGCAGTCTTCAACTGCACTTCCGACAACAACAGCTCGGAATAGGTACTGAGCAGAACTTCGCGAGATTTGCCCAGCACCACGGTGCGGAACTGCTGACGAATACTGTCAATCGAAGCCCGCTCACGAATTGACCGCGACAAAGCCGCGAGGCCCTCACAGGTTTCCCGCGCCCACTGACTGCTCTCCTGAGCCACCTGCAGTTCTGAAGTGCGCTGCAGCACATCGGCACGAGCATCCCCGACCTCAGAACTGTTCACCTCCAGCAGCACCTCGCCACGCTGCACCTGCTGCCCCGGACGCACCAGCAGACGCACCACAATACCGGCAGTCGCAGACCGCACCACCACATGACGACGGTCGTCATACTGAATTCGACCCGGCACCAGATGCTCGTGCTGCAGCGGCTGCGAAACCGCTGTCGCCATGGAAAACCCGGCCGCAGCCGTTTTTTCCGGAGTCAACTGGACCTGACGCAGCTCGGTCGGCGAGACGGCCACTGTTTCACCGCCATCCGCCACAGGCGATGACGCTGCACCATTCGCCGATACCACACCGGTCGCGGAAAACTGACGCGACCACGCATACCAGCCACCGCCACCAAACATCACAACCGCACCACACACCAACGCCGCACGCTTTATCGACATCGCTCTGCTCCCTGCCCAGATTTCAAACCGGATCACCGCCACGCGGGACAAGGCAGAAACGGCATCACAGCAGAAACGACATGCCCTTGAGCAGGATGGTGCGACAGCCTGTCGCACTGTCAGTGCGGACACTTTCACCGTATAAGAACGGCGCCGCCAACCGTGAAGATGTCAGCAGCCCTGTCGACAGACAACACGACAGCGAGGCCTGCGACCAGCACCAGTCAGCGAACGAGCCCACAGGACGCGGTGAGGTGCCTGCCAGTTGAAACGCTGAAATGTCGTCGTCGCCGGTTTTCTGCGGCGGAGCATTCGGGTCCAGCACATCACGCAGCGGAGCAAAATGCCAGTGCAACGGACATGTCCGAGCACCACCGGAAGCAGACGCACGGCTGCCGTGATACAGCAGCAGATGTCGCTGCAAGCCCGTGCCTTCAGACAGCTGCGCATGGTCGTGCAGCACGGGCATCGGCCCCCGCCACAAACTGCCGATCAGCAGCAGACAGAAAATCTGTCGCCCAAATCGACCCGACAATGGAACTGAGAAATTCATGGAAAACCGACCTGATTACCACAACCGAGGTGCACGTCCGGCAGGCGGCACGCAGCCGCCGCCGCCAGTATACCGCGAAAACAAGGGAAATCCACGCCAGATTCTCGATCGTTCGAGCCAGAGTTGCCATCAAATCCCGGCCAGATAAGCCTGAATTAAGATACGCCAGTCAGCAGACAATTGTTCAGTCACGGTCAGCGCGAGCGGACTGCCACTGTTCCATCGTGCAGATCACTTCCCGGGCATGCTGTCCGTTGTAGTCCCCCACAACTCCGTCCGCCGCCATCCAGTCGATCATCCGCGCAGCTCGACCATACCCGATTCCCAGTGCCCGCTGCAGCAGCGATACACTGCCACGCCCCTCGCGGATCACCACTTCCACAGCAGAATCATACAGATCGTCGTGCGGCCGGTCGGCGGGATCAGTGCTGGCACCGCCGGACGCCTGGCCGGCCTGAGCCGTCAGCCGCAGCAGGTCGGCATTGAATTCCGGCGCCGTATCATTGAAGTAATCAATGACCGCATTGATTTCGTCATCGCTGACGTAAGTGCCCTGTGCACGCGTCACATGGCTGGTGCCCGGTGCCAGATACAGCATGTCGCCACTGCCCAGCAACCGTTCCGCCCCCGATTCATCCAGCACCACGCGGCTGTCCATCTTGCTGGCCACCTGGAATGAAATGCGAGCCGGCAGGTTGGATTTGATCAGCCCGGTGATCACGTCAACGGTGGGTTTCTGCGTGGCGAGAACGAGGTGAATACCGACGGCCCGGGACTTCTGTGCCAGCCGGATAATGTAAGCCTCCACTTCCTTCCCTGAAGTCATCATCAGGTCGGCCATTTCGTCGGCGATGATCACGATGAAGGGCAGTCGATCGGGAACGGCCGAGGCCTCCGGATCATTCTCACCGACGCCCAGTCGTTCCAGGATTTCCGCGCGGCCCAGTTTGTTGAAGCTGTCAAGGTGTCGAACGCCGGCCCGGGCCAGCAGATCATAACGTTCTTCCATGGTGTCCACTGCCCATGCCAGCACCGCTTCCGCCTTCTTCATGTCGGTGATGACCGGATGCATCAGATGCGGAATGCGTTTGTAGGGGCTCAGCTCCACCATTTTGGGGTCGATCATCAGCATGCGGACTTCGTCGGGTGTCCGCGTCATCAGCAGTGAGATGATCAGGGTGTTGAGGCACACGCTTTTGCCGGTCCCGGTGCGTCCGGCAATCAGCAGGTGCGGCATTTTTGCGAGGTCCACGGCCAGCGGTCGACCGCTGACATCCTTGCCCAGAAACAGCGGCAGCCGCAGCGATTCGCAACCGACACCAGTGGACTGCAGCAGCTCGCGCAGTCGAACCATCACCTGCTTATCGTTGGGGACTTCCACCCCGACTGTGTTTTTTCCGGGGATCGGCGCAACAACTCGCACCGCCGGCACTCGCAGGGCAATGGCGAGGTCATCTTCGAGGGCTGTGACCTTGCTGAGCCGCAGCCCCTTTTCCAGTTCCAGCTCAAACTGCGTCACCACGGGACCCGTGTCGATCTCAGAGACTCGGACGTTGAGCCCGAACTCGGCGAAAGCCTGTTCCAGGGTGTTGGCGGCCAGCCGAGCCTTCTTCGCCAGCTGCTCGTAGGGAAACTCTTCGCCTTCCGCCAGCAGATCGACTGCCGGCAGGCTGTAACCAGGACGCTCTGTTTTTGCATTTCCGGCAACCGGAGCTTTCACAGCCGCCGGTGCATTGATCCGGATGTTGCGACTGGAAGCCGGCAGCACGGCGACTTTGGGCAGCGGCAGATCATCATTGCTGTCCAGATCAGCGTCCGCCTGCTGGTCCGGCTCTGCGACGGCTGTCAGCGGACGCCGGAACGGCAGAGTCGCCGGTTCCTCTTCAGCGGTCACGGGGCTGTCACCCCCAACAGGCAACCTCGCGGTTTTCTCAGTTTTCTCCGCCGCCCGACGACCGCGGACTTTGACCGGGGTGGCAGCCACGGCCGTCGCAACCGCGGGTACTTCAGCAGCGGCAGCGTCCGGGACAATTGCGGACGACAGTGGCACAGTGATCGGCGCGTCCGTGGACGCACGGCGTGCCACCGGAACAGCAGGAGTCCTGCCGAGGCCCCGAGTCATCCGCCGCAAAGATGAACCGGCCAGTGTCGCCGGCAACAGGCTCACTTTCAGAAACGGCAGCAGCAGATCGGACAGCGGTGTCAGGACCAGTCCCGCCGCAAACAGGCTGGCACAGAGAATCAGAATGCCAACGGGGGAAAACAGTTGAGTCAGCAGCAGGCCCAGAATCGCGCCCACCTGACCGCCACTGCCGTACAGCGAACCCGTGGACATTTCCGGCATGATCAGTTGCAGCAGTACGCAGCCGGATGCCACAAGCATCACAAGGCCGGTCAGGGTGGGAGTCGTGCCGCGGGATGGTTCGCGGGCAAACAGCTTCAGGTCCCACGCTGCCAGCGTCAGCAGCACAATCCAGATCCCGGCCCCCAGCAACTGACCACCGTGAAACGCGAAGGCTGCCCCCGCATTGCCGCAGATATTGACCGGCGTGGCGCGGACCGGAAACACGATCGTCGACGGAGGATCCGCCGGATCAAAACTCAGCAGACTGAGTCCGGAGAACACAACCAGAGCCAGCAGGCCGAGCGCCAGCAGGTCGGTTTTCAGTCGATCGGAATCAAACATGGCAGGACCGTCGGAAGCGAGCAGGAAGACAGAAGTCGTGAGCGTCATCCGTGCTGACGGAAGCTGAAGGCCTTCCGCATGGAATAACCCGTGTGAAACCCTAGCACTGCAGGCCCCTGCAGACGTTTGAAAACAGCAGCAGTTGCTGCAATCGAGCAACGTTCAGCCAGGCTTTGCCGATTGTTCCGATTCACCTGTTGATTCCGTCAGGAACGGCCTGCAGGCCTGTTCCGGCGGATGGTTTTCCGGACGGCAGGCCGGAGGAAACCCGCTCAATCCGGTTTTTTTCTGCTTGACATTCAAGTCAGGGAATACCGGCGAAAACTGCCGCAGCTCCGACGCGGGAAATGGCTGAGACTCCGTTGCGAGGCAACCCAGGAAGTTCGGGGCAGATGCGCAACTCGGGAGCTTCGGCCAATGCGGGGAATTCTGCTGTCGAAATCTGTCCGCTCGTTAGAATTCAGCCGGGTTCGGGAGACCCGGTCATGGCCAGTTATCGTGAACATATTACTGTCAGCGGACTGCTGGGGATCGGCTGCGGAGCAGCCGCATTTCTGTCAGCGGGCTACAGTTTCGTGCAGTCTGCGATAGCCGCCGCACTGACGTGGGTGGCAGGCATGCTGCCGGACCTGGATGCGGAGGGTGGGCGACCGATCCGCGAACTGATGACGCTGCTGGCCGCACTCACTCCGCTGCTGCTGATGCAGCAGGTGCATTCACTGGGAATGAGCAGTGATCATACGCTGTTTTTTGCGTTGCTGACGTATGGCACTGTGCGTTACGGTGGAGCCTTTCTGCTGGCACGCCTGACCGTGCATCGGGGGATGTTTCACAGCATTCCGGCTCTGCTGATTTTTTCCGAGCTGACATTTCTGACGTACCACAGTGAAGATCTCCGCGTACGAACTCTGATGGCCGTCAGTGTGGGGCTGGGATTTCTTTCGCACCTCGTGCTGGATGAAATGTACAGCGTGCAGTGGGACGGTTCGCGGGTGCGATTTGCCAAGTCCGCCGGCAGTGCTCTGAAGTTCTGGGGCGACGCAGCTTTGCCCAACGGCGTGGCCCTCGGGCTGCTGATTTTTCTGACGTATGCGGTGCTGGTGGAACTGAATTACATCCGTGATCCATCGAAGGTCCCGGCGCCGGAGGTGCTGGAAGTGACCAGTGAGCTGCCGGACGCACCGCTGTACAGGTGAAGCGGGAAACGCCGCAGTTCAGGGCCGGCGCCCCGGAGATCGCGACGCGCGGAAAGACTCGGGCGGCTGCTGTTGAGCAATCCACGCCCGTGCAGGAAAACTTCGCTGCAATAACGACTGCAGCATGAAACGCCCAATCGACAGACATTTTTTGAATACCCCAGTCTGTAGCCACCCGCTGAAAAATATAAAAAAAGACGCAAGGTGAAAATCAAAAACCACTTGCGACACGCGTTTTTTTTTGGCACAGAAACTGCATATCAACATGGCATCGCCTCGCGATGAGGTGACAACCTGCAAACAGATGCAAGTGGAGAGCCCAGCGATGCGTGGATCAGAACTCGAGTTTTTCAGCTTTGTCTTCGGTCTGTTCGGAATTCTCGCCGTGCTGCTGATTCTGGCGGTGGTCATTCCGGTGGTGCTTGCGGCGGTAGTCGCTGTGATGCATTTTCGATTGCGGGCTGACCGTGAGCAGGTGGAGGGCATCCATACGGTGGCTGCTTACGGTTCGCGTGCCGGAGCGAAGCTGGGACTGATTGCCGGGATTGTCGTGTCCGGTGCTGGGATGCTGATGTCACTGTCGACCATGACCGGCAGCGAGTCGCTGGGTGGGTTGCTGTCGCTGTTCGGATTGATCGGGGTCCTTCCCAGTGCCGCGTGGGGTATGCTGTCAGGGTCGATTGCCGGTAATCGATCGAACGAGCGCACCGCAGGGCTGGTGGGTGGCTTGATGTTCCTGCTGATGGCCGATCCAGCCGGCAGTCTGATGTTGATCAGCCAGTTGGTTCTGCGTCCAGAGAACTCCTTTGAGCAGTTTCCGCTGCTGCTGGGACCGGCGGCGGGCCAGTTGCTGTATGTGGTGGCGGGAGCTGTCACGGGAGTGCTGGCGGTGCGGATTGGACGCGAACGACTGGCTGAACACCTCAGGCCGATGGCTGCACGGACGGTAAACCCGTGGGACGTTGATGGCAGGATTTGAGTGACTGCAGCAAGTGCTGGATCTTAGTGTGCACTGACCGATTTGAACCTGAGAGTCTGCTTACCGGAGAACGACAATGGGAATCATGCTGGACAATGAGTTCATGGGATTCGTGTGGGCAATGGCGGTGATAGCGTTGGTTGTGATTGCCTTGATTTTGTTCGCCTCAACCGGTCTTGGCCTGCTCTTCACGGGCATTCATTGGCGCCTGCGGAAGACTCGAGAACAGGTGCAGGGGCAGAATTCTGCGGCGGTTCTGGCATCACGTGCGGGTTCGTGGCTGGGTTTGGGTGCGGGACTGGGACTCTGGCTGATCTCGGCTTTGCTGTCACGTTTTACCGATGCGACAGGGCCATTTCATGACCTGCTGCGGTATTTCAGCGTGATTCCCATGGCGACCTGGGGCATGCTGGCTGGTTCGATTGCTGGAAATCGAACGGATGTTCGCAGGGCCAGTCAGATTGGGGCGTTGATGTTTTTGCTGGTGGCCAATCCCATCGCGTGGCTGTGGGCGGTTGCTGATACGGTGGTGTTGCCTGAGCACTTTGAGCAGCATGCGGCATTGCTGGCGACAGGCGTGGTCAGGCTGTTGTTGGCGGCCGCCGCGGGAGCATTCATCGGTCGAGTAGCAGTCCGATCCGGTCATCGCAACGCCGAATTCGCTGCGGTCGAATGAACAGTGGGAGGGCAGCCGGGCACGAATGACGCGGGGGACAAGAACCGTAGCCCGGGCTTCAGCCCGGACAGGTTCTCCTTGTCATTAACCACGAAACCAGGCGGGCCCCTGAGACGCGTGCCTGGATTGTTCCGTGCGTATGCTTGCGATTCAGGCCTGAAACGCCGATTTCCGGTAGCCCAGGGCGCAGCCATTGTCATGCCCCCTTTTGCCGGGGTCATGGTTCAAAAGAGTGTGCCGCGGAACCGCCCCCCAATGGGCCAACGGCCAGACACAACTTAGCCACGGGCAACGCCCGAGGGACTCGGATCAGAGCCCCCGAAGCTGTTCCTGAATTCACAGCCAATGCATTCGCCGATCACCATAGGCGGATCAGATTGGCTTCTCCTTGCGGGCCGAAAACTCTGAATTCCCCGCGATGCAGCGGCGGAATGCCACCGACAACACCCCATTTCGCGGGTCATGCAAACTCGGGAGTGCGAGGCTCCTGCCGAGCCGGACGTCAGTGCCCAGTAATCAGTGTTCAGTAATCGCAAAGTCCCCTCGGGCGGTTCGGCTCAGCAGGAGCTTCGCCCTCCCGAAGGGTCAACACCCGTGGCCGGGCAGGAATGACGCCGAGGACAAAAGTCGGCTGGGGGCGTGAGGCCGACTTGCTCCGGTTGAAAAATGCAGTGTTTTTTGGGGTGCTGGGGGCGTATGTTGCCCGGGCTAAAGCAGGCTACGGTTTTTGTCCTCGGCGTAATTTCCTGAGCGTCGGGTGGCGGGTCCGGTGCCTCTGGCAAGCATCGCCCCCGCAGTCCGTGCGACCGAAATTCGGAATCTTGCCGAAATCTTTTCGAATTCTGCCAGGGATTCCCTTTGGCCGGCGAATGACATCCCCATTCCGCGAGCCCGGGTTTGCAGGTTGCAGCCCTCCGGAATCAGAATGTGTTTCAAACTCCGAGGAATCGAATCATGCTCAAAAGACTCATCACCGGAACCGCCGCCGCTGCACTCGCCGGAACCATGCTGCTGGGCAGCGATGCCTCCAGCTATGTCAAAACCATGAGCCACAATGTGCGGGATGCCGTCCGCCAGGAAATCTCCGTCGAATTCGAACTGGATCGCATTCGTACGGAAGTGGATGACCTGCTGCCTGAAATCAAAAAACATCTGAAAACCGTCGCCAGCCAGTCAGTCGACGTGAAGGATCTTGAACGCAGCATCGCTTCCCGCGAAGCCAGCCTCGCTCAGCAGAAGGAAGCCATCCTGACGCTGCGGAAGGATCTGGAGGCTGGACATTCCACCTACACCTATCGCACGGTGTCGTATTCGCGAGCCGAGGTGGAGGCTGATCTGGCGCACCGCTTTGCTTCCTTCTGCACCGCGGAAGACTGCGTCAAACGTGATCACCAGATCCTGACAGCTCAGAGGGACACGCTGCGAGCGAATCAGCGGAAGCTGGATACAATGCTGTCCCGCAAGCAGGATCTGGCCGTCAAGATCGCTCAGTTGGAGGCTCGGCTGCGGCAGGTTCAGGCGGCAGAGGCCATCAATTCGATGCAGGTTGATGATTCTCAGTTGGCACGCGTTGAGCAGTTGATTCGGGACGTCGGGCATGCTCTGGACGTCCGGGAATCGATGCTGGAGACCGAAGGTCAGGTGCTGGGTCGGATTCCGGTGGAGGAAGCCAGTCAGCCGACGGAACCGACGGACCTGCTGGGCGATATCGACCGACACTTTCGTGGCGTTCCCGCGGGTCCTGCAGCGTCGACTGAATCCGGCAGCAGCTCGGGGCCGCAACTGTGAGGCCAGGTCCGGCAAATTCTCAATCGGCCCCCGGACACAGCCTGCTGAATTGAGTTTCCCCGGGCTTCGGTAGAAGATGCAGTCCATGGCAAGCGTGTGCAGCAACCGTCCCTGGCAGGAGACCGCCATCGTGTCAGCAGGTCAGTCCGATAACTTTTTCCTGTGGGTGGACGCGATCGGCGTCTGGCAGGTGTTCTGTCGGGAAGATCTGCTGATAGGGGCGGCGGCGGCGACGGACGAAGTGGCCGACATCCCGCTGCTGGCTCCGTTATCCCGCCGGCATGCTCGATTCCTGCGTCAGGATGACTCGTGGTTTCTGCTGCCGCTGCAGTCATGTGCGGTGGGTGGGCGAGCGGTGACGGGGCAAACACTGCTGAGGAATGGCAGTGAGATTCAGTTGGGGGATCGGGTGCGGCTGCGATTTCGGATTCCCAGTGTGCTGTCGGCTTCAGCTCGCCTCGATTTCCTCAGTGGGCACCAGCCGCGGCTGAGTCTCAGCGGAGTCCTGCTGATGGCTGACACGCTGCTGCTGGGTCCGCGGCCGGACAATCACGTGTGCTGTCCCGGCTGGCCGGATTCCGTGGTGTTGTATCGTCGCCAGCAGCAGTTGCTGTGCCGTTCCCGCATGCCATTGACACTCGCTGATGCACCGCTCCCTGATCAGCAGGATTTGTCTCAGGGAGCCATTCTTTCCGGGCCTGAGCTGCGGTTCAGGCTGGAACCCGGTCGCACGAACTCTGCCGTCTGAAACCGGTCAGGACTGAAGACTCATGAAGTTCACATTCGCACCAGACACCAGACCTCTGGAAGGCATCACGATCAAGCGTGCGATTCATCGCGGCGGGTTCGGCGAGGTCTACTATGCGGTCACCGATGCGGGCAAGGAAGTCGCGCTCAAACTGCTGCACAACAATCTGGAAGTGGAGCTGCGTGGAGTTTCGCAGTGTCTGAATCTGAAGCACCCCAATCTGGTGACGATCTTCGACATCCGTCAGGATGCGGAGCGGGATCACTGGATTGTGATGGAGTATGTGGGCGGGCAAAGCCTGCATGATGCGCTGCAGCAGCATGCCGACGGCATGCCACTGCAGCAGGTACTGAACTGGCTGACGGGCATGACCGCGGGGCTCAGTTTTCTGCATGACCGGGGCCTCGTGCATCGCGACCTGAAGCCTGCCAACATTTTCAGTGATGGTGGTGTCGTCAAGGTGGGCGACGTGGGCCTCAGCAAGTTCATTTCCGAAAGTCGCCGCAGTGCTCAGACGCAAAGCGTGGGCACGGTGTATTACATGGCCCCCGAGGTGGCTCGTGGGCGCTATGGCCGGGAAGTCGACGTGTACTCGCTGGGGATTATGCTGTATGAAATGATGACGGGGCGGGTGCCGTTTGAGGGTGAGAGTGCCGGTGAGATTCTGATGAAGCATCTGACGGCGGAGCCCGATCTGCGGCTGCTGCCGACGCCGCTGCGGGCGGTGCTGGCAGCGGCACTGGAGAAGGATCCGGAGCGACGGATTCACGACGTGGAGACGCTGCAGCAGCGATTTCGGGAGGCCGTGGCGGCGACGGGACTGCCGTTGCAGCAACCGGCTGTATTTCATTCGCTGCAGTCGGACGAGCTGTTTCCGGGCAGTCCGCAGGCGGTCCGTCCGCAGGCCGTGGCCGGTGCTGCAGCGGCAGCAGTGGGGGCCGGGATGGCCGCAGCGGCGGCCGCCACAGTGAACACAGCCCCCGCCGCGGCGGGGACAGCGGCACCGCAGGCTGCGATGGCCAGAGAAACCGGTTTCGCATTCGGTTCGCTGCGGCAGTTCTGGAATGAGGATTTGCCGGCCCCGGTGCGGTGGATGCTGACGGGCGCGTTTCTGCTGGCCGGCTTGCGTTCGGGGCTGTTGACCAGTCCAGTTGCGCAGGGTCTGGCGATTGGCTGGCTGGCGTGGTGGATGTTCGGTCGTCGCGGGAAGTCGCAGCCGTCGACCGACAGCGGGAACGTTCAGCAGAACCGGGGATTCAAATATGACTGGCAATATGGAACGGAGTCACAGTCAGCAGACAGCAGGAATCCTCAGTCTGCGGCGGCGGGCAGGCGGCTGGACAGTACGCTGATCGTGCCGCAGCAATTGTCAGCCGTCGCGACTGCGACGGGCACGGCTGGAGCCCGGCCACAGCAGGCGGCACAGCCGCGACCGGTCGCCCAGCGGCAGTCTCGACCGACCGAGCTGACTCCGGATACGGTGCGCACTTTCACGTTCTCGCAGCGGTTGCTGAACGCAACGACGTCGATGTCGCTGGCGCTGCTGACGGCGGTGTTTGTGACAGCAGCCGTGTTTCTGGGCACGGAGATTCTCAGAACACCGGTGGAGGCTGTGTATTTTGGCACGGCGACGCTGCTGGCAGCGTGGCCATTGCTGCTGATCTCCAAGCTGTGGGAAGGTCGTCGCGGGGAATCACTGCTGCGACGGTTTGGGCTGGGAGTGTGCGGGCTGGGGGTCGGGGCGTTGTGTGGGGTGGTGGCCGAGTTTCTGCTGTTGATCAACAGCCCGGTCCCGTCGGGAATCTTTCTGGTGGATTCTGAGGGTTTGCTGGGGAACCGGGAGGCGGCTGGCCTGCGAGTTCTGCAGGGGGGCTATCCCACGATCATGGGCTTTTCCCTGTTCTTTTGCCTGCTGTTTATGCTGCGACGCTGGTGGCTGCAGGCTGACAATTTTCGTGCGGCGCGGTTTCGGATTGGCACATCGATTCTGACCCTGATTGTGGGGGGAATGGTGGCGCTGATCGTGCCGTTTCCGACAGCTTTGGGATCAACTCTGGCACTGGCGGTCTCGGTGGTGCTGCAGGTGTCGTCCGTATGGACGCCCCCGGAGCTCCGGGATCGCTGAAATTTCAGGAATTCCGCCGGTCAAACGGGATTTGCTGCATCGCAGGACGTGCGGCAGCAACTTAGAATTTGCGAGTGCGGTGTGTCTGTCCCGCAGGAATAAGTCCTATGATGATTTTGTTTCCCATTCTGCTGGTACTGGTCAGCAGCGGTGCCCTCGTGTTACTTGTGCTGCTGGTGGGCTATGGTGGCCTGCTGCTGGTCAGGTATTTACTGCGCAGTCTGCAGCACAGTGCAGCGTCACCGGTGTTTGTGCCCCAGCCGGTGCAGGCATCTGTACGGCCATCACAACAGCCTCAGCAGGCCCGACCCGCTGCAACCAACCGCGGTTCAGTGCTGCGTGGAACAATTCTAAGTGTACTGGGACTGTCTGTGGGAGTCGTGCTGCCGCTGTCCTGGTTTTCAGTGCGGCGGGTGGAAGTCGTTTCTTCGCTGGAACAGTCGGCCATTCGTCAGACGCAGCAGTTTGCAGATCGCGCACAAATTTTGCGCGACGATGTGTCGCAGCCGCAGGCGAACGGGATTCCATGGCAGCCTGATCCCGGGGCGACGGCGGTACAGGCCGATGAACAGGCTGTGCAGCCGGTGGTGTCCGATCGTCCGCAGTTGCTGGAAGTCGCCAGTCAGATTGGTCAGCTTTTCCAGTCACAACTGAAGCGAACTGCGGAGTCCGGCGTCAGTCCGGCAGAGGTGACGGGGGGTCCTGAAGCGGACACGGGTACTGCGGGCGAATCGGCGGATGGTGACGTGGTGGTGTATCAGTTTTCCGAGCAGATGCTGGCGGATTTGTTTGGTTCGGAAGCGATCGACACGCTGCGATCGATCAGCCAGCAGATGCCACCGGGGATTCGCAATTCGTATGCATTGATTCCGTTGCCGGGTACGGTGGGTGCGACGGTGCCGCCGATGAAGCCATTGCTGGCCAGCAGCGGTTTGCGATCGCTGGCGGATTCGCTGGTGCAGTTATTGAAGACGGGTCCGGCGGACGGTCAGCAGGCGTCTCCGGGGCCAGCGAAGTCATTGCAGCAGCAGCCGGAGGTACCGGGGTGGGTCCATCAGCCGGCGGCGGGCCACCGCGTGGCTCGAGCGGAAATATTACCTGGCGAGGACACGGAGGAGAAGGTGCGGGAATCCGTGGAGGAATTACTGCTGCAGGAGCTGCGGTCGTCGGCCGCATGGATCCCGGCAACACTGCGGCAGTCAGCACTGCAGGCGAACGTCACAGTAGCGGCTGGAAGTGTCAGTGGCCTCGTGCGGAATCGCTTTGAGCGAGTGGAGACTCTGGACGAGCCGATTGACGGAGCGAGTCAGTTGCAGGTCATCTGGACAGAAATTGAATTGCCGCAGGGCCAGTTATTAAGTCAATTGTCGCTGGCGGCTGGTATGAACCGTGGCCGGTTGCTGGTGGTGGGTGTGCTGGTGATCTGGCTGGGTCTGGTCGTGGCAGCCATTTCGTCGCGGCTGTGGACTGCAGGCGGCCTGGTAGCCCGTATGTTTTCACTTGGAACCGGGGTCATGTCGATTGCACTGCTGGTGGCGGTGGTACTGGTACCGTTGCAGGCGGTGCGCGGCGTCGTTCCGGGCGAGGGCAGTGCCATGAATGGCACGGTTGTCTGGTACGGCCCAGCCAGCGACGTAAGTATCACGCTGTGACTTGCGCGTCTTTGCTCAGGCACTACC
>Ga0255095_1000308_pt1 | contig 26527 bp, 10 predicted proteins | sample Colum_Law_RepC_8_2_FD_188435 | JGI IMG/M metagenome (GOLD analysis project Ga0255095, IMG submission 188435) | Freshwater microbial communities from Columbia River, Oregon, United States - Colum_Law_RepC_8d | ecosystem: Environmental > Aquatic > Freshwater > River | place: USA: Oregon...
GTTCTCCCGGATCGGATGCCTCAGCACCAGGCCTTGCAGTTTGCGATCTTCGGTCAGCAATCCAATGCCAGCCTCGATGGCATCGCGGGGCGACCGGATGTCGAGAACCTGGCCATCAAGCCGGATCTCGCCGGCGTCTCTGGCATCAGCCCCGAACAACAACCGGACCGTCTCGGTGCGGCCGGCCCCAACCAGTCCAGTCAGCGCCACTATTTCACCCCGGTGCACCTGAAAGGAAACGCCTTGGACCGCTTTTCCCCGGCGCAAGCCCGACACCTCCAACCGCGGACCGCCCCGAGTCACACGACGGGAGGGGAACTCCTGGTCCAGCGGTCGACCCACCATGCGTTCGATCATTTGATCGCGGGTGATCGCATGAATCGGGCAGTCGGAGACATTGCCTCCGTCGCGCAAAATGGTCACTCGGTCGGCGATGGTGAACACCTCCTCCAACCGGTGGCTGATGTAGAGGATCCCCATGCCCTGACGCCGCAATTCCCGCATGAGTGCGAAGAGCTTCTCCACTTCGTGAGATGTCAGCGCGGCCGTGGGTTCATCCATGACCAGGATCCGAGCCTTGTGAATCAAGGCTTTGGCAATTTCGACCAACTGCTGCTGGGCGGTGCTGAGCCGGCGGCAGGGCGCATCCAAGTCCACTTCGACGCCCATCCGTTGAAACAGGGCCGAAACTTGTTCCCGTTCTTGGCTGCGGGCCAGGAAGCCACCGGTGGTCTCCTCCTGGCCTAGGAAGATGTTTTCCACCGCCGTAAGCGCCGGGACCAAGTTGAACTCTTGGTAAATCACCGCCACACCGGCTGCGCGAGATTCTTGCGGGGATTGAAATCGTTGCTGCTGTCCGTCGATAGCCAAGCTGCCCACATCGGCGGCATGGGCGCCTCCGATGATTTTCATCAAGGTGCTCTTGCCCGCGCCGTTTTCACCCAACACCGCCAGCACCTCTCCGGCGTTGAGTTGCAGGTCCACCCCCCGCAAGGCCCAAACGCCAGGAAAGGACTTCACGATCCCGCTTAGGGACAACAGGGGTGGGTTCGTCGGATTCGTCGAACTCAGCGGCACAGACGGACTCGGCAGGCTCATACGCCCATGGCGGACTCCAAGGCCTGACGCATCACCACGGCGTGGGGATCGATACCCGTCCAATATTGAATACCCACGATGCCTTGGTTGACGAGCATGCCCAATCCGTCGAGCGGGCGGCAGCCCCGGGCGGCGGCCTCGATCAAGAATCGTGTACGAACCGGGTTGAAGACCACATCCGCTGCAATCATGCCCGGGCGAAGCGAATCCAGATCGATCGCCAGTCGCACCTCGGGGTCATAGAGCCCAATGGACGTGCCGTTAATCACCACGTCGGTGCCTTCGGGCACGGTGTAATCACCACTCCAGACAACGAGTTGGGCCTCCAGTTGGAGTTGTTCGCGCAACACGTTCACCAATTCGGCCCCGCGCTGCTCGGAGCGGTTAACGATCGTGATGTGGCGCACGCCCGCCAGACCCAGTTCCACGGCGATGGCCCGTGCGGCGCCACCGGCCCCAAAGAGCACCACCGATTTGCCCTGAGGATCGATCATCGACTGCAGAGATTTCAGGAAGCCCTTTCCATCGGTGTTTTCACCAATGAACCGACCGTCCCGCCGCACCACACAATTCACGGCACCCATGACCGAGGCCGACTGACCCAGGCCGTCGAGGTGGGCGATCACACTCACCTTGTGCGGGAGACTGCAATTGAAGCCCCGGAACCCCATGGCCCTGGCCCCCTTCACGGCGGCTCCAAGGTCCGCCGGCGAGACCTCCATGTTGATGTAGCGCCAGTGCAGTCCATGGTGCCGGAAGGCCGCCTCGACCATTACCACGGTAGGATTGCCGTCGGCCCCCTGGGACATGGATCCGACGAGTTCGTGCAAGAAATGTTGGGATTGGCTCATGGGTCAAAGGATGGATCGGGATCAGTGGAGAGTGGTGTCTTTCTGCGCGTCGGACTTTCGGTAAAGGCGCGTCGGAATGAGCATTTGAGCCGGCAGCGTCTCACCCTTGGAATGGCGCAGAATCGCATCGACCATGCGGACTCCCATCTGGTCAGGAAACTGGATCGGATCGGCGTAGATCTTGCCGTCCTTAATGGCCTGCTTGCCCTCGGGTTGACCATCGAAACCGATGATGAGCACCTGGGTTTTGCCGGCCTTTTCAACCGCTGCGCGGGCACCGAGTGCGGCGGGATCGTTGATGGCAAAGATGCCGCGAAGATCCGGGTGCGCCTGCAAGGCATCCTCGGCCGCCTTGTATCCCAAATCCTTGGCCGCACCGCTCTCCAACTCGGTGACCACATCGATCTTCGATTTGCCGCCCGCGTTGTGGGCACGAATTACTTCCATGAACCCCTTCACGCGCAGCTGGCAAGATTCGGCCTGCTTGAAATGCAGCACCGCGATCTTGCCGCCGGCCTCGCCGAGGGCCTCGATCATGGCCTGACCGGCCTCCCGTCCACCGCCTTCGTTGTCGGTGGCGATTTGCGTGACGATCTTCACGCCCGGTTCATTGCAAGGGATGTCCACGGTGAACACCGGAATGCCGGCCGCATTGGCCTCCTGGATGACCGGAATGATCGACTTGGAATCACAGGGACTCAGCACGATGGCGCTGACCTTCTTGACGATGAAGTCCTTGATTTGATTCCCCTGCTTGGCGACGTCCTTGTCGCCGCTAACCACGACCGTCTCGTAGCCGTGTTTTTTACCTTCAGCCGTGATACTGTCTCCGATGACCTTGAAGAAGGGGTTGTCGAGGGTGAGCAGCGAGACGCCAATAACTCCCTGCGCCTTCGAGGCCGAGGCGGCCGGGTGGCTCGAATCGACCGCCTTGTCTCCGCATCCGCCCAGGAGAGCGAGGAGGCAAGCCATGAGAGCGCGTTGGAAGTATTTCATGCGATGGGACGGTGCGGGATGGATGAATCAGGTCAAAGCGTTCCGGTTCTCACGAATTCATGGTGCACCGGAATGGTGACACGCTGGCCGGAGGTGGACAGGAACGTCACAGCACCGGGCGCAAATTCAAGCTTCTGAACCCCGTCGAATCCCGACGGAATCCTGGCCACCCCCTGGATGTAATTCACTCGGGTGGGCTGGGTCGGACTCAACGCAATGGCGGTCGGGACACCTAGCCGGGTGAGCGGGTTGTCCCGGGTCGATGCGGCAAGGCCATCGGCGAAGCAGGCCGTCACGTCCTCCAAGCCCAGACAGTTGTTGCGACCATTCCACGGATGCCCGTGACGCCCATGGTTTTCCATCCAGAAGACGGTGCTGTTGAGCACCGCCGGATCCTTGAGGGAAAACCACAGATACCCTTCGTCCGTGAAGGTCGCAGTCGTCCAGGCGGGGCCCCCGGTCTTCTCCCACGGTTCGTTGACCAGTTGGACGAGATCGGCATGCCCATATCGGGCGGGCAATCGGGTCAGGTCGGCATCGGGCGCCCCCTTCCAGGCGGCAGGAACCCGGGTCAAATCGGCCCATTGCGCACCCGGAAGCAGTGCTTGGTATTCCCGCTGCTTCGGATCGCTGAAGAGGGACGGACACGTCATGCCCCAGCGGAAGGCGCTGGTCGCTATGCGCACGGACCCTTCCTTCTCGGGCATGGCCAAGGTGGCATGATGACCCAGCGGCACCCGCCCGGAGAACCCTTGAAGGGTATGCCGGGTATAAACAACGTTTTCACCGTCCACCAATGACAACTCCTTCGTGACATGCCCAGGTCGGACACGGGTCTCGAAGTCGAGGGTCAAGGTCGTGACCTTTCCGGCGCGCCGTGTTCCAACAACCTTCCAAGGTTCGCCCACAATTTCACCATGGGGCGGGTGCTTCTCGCCGGCGACCGTTTCCGAATTGCCTCCGAAGGGCAGGCAAAAGAAATCACCGCGCAACGTGATGAGCACCGGCGCAGGCATCGCCGAAGGCTTTTCAAGCTGCCACGGCGTGATGTGGTAAGGCCGCACCGGCCGGTCGCTGTCGCTGAAGAACGTGACCGGAGCCATGTGGCCCCCACGGCGGGTGATCGCCACCTCCACCTGCTTGGTGGCGATGATGCAACTGGGTTGGGAATGAACCGTGCGCACCGTGGTGCCCGATGCGGCCCAGACAGCCATGGGGACCGACAAGATGAACAAGGTGATCTGGGTCAACGTGGGTAGTCTCATGAAGCAAAATGGGATTGGGAATGGGGGATAGCCTTTCAGGCGGCCAACAACGGACGGGGTGACTCCCGACCGTGATGCCCCTGGCAACCCAGGTTCGTCAACGCCGACGGTGAAGATTTTGTGATTCGAAACCGGTGTGGGTCCTTGTGGAGCGCCGGAATTCGATTTCCGATTCTGGATCCAACGCTGGGGATTGCTTCTCAACCATCAGCTCCTCAGTCTCTGGTGAGTCCCCGAACATTATGTCCTACCGTCATCGTATCCTCGCGGCTGTCATTGCCACTCTCACACTTTCTTCGGCTGCCCTGGCCGAAGTGAGCCTCCCCGCCGGATTCGGCATCGAAACCGTCGCCGGTCCGGAGGTGGTCAGCGAACCCATGGAGATGGCGTTCGCTCCCGATGGAGCTGCCTGGGTGACAGGCCGCACGGGACAACTCTGGCGCATCGATACCACGACGCGCGCCACGCAATCGGTCGGCTCGGTGGCAACAGAGGTGAGCGGTGACCGTGGCTTGCACGGCATCGCGTTCCATCCGGATTTTCCGCGCACTCCGCATGTGTTTCTGGCCTACCACCTCACCAATGCCCCGCAGGGCAAATACGTGGCTCGGGTTTCGCGTTGGACTGTCACTGGCACCGGAGCCGCTTCGCGAATCGACCCGGCCAGCGAGAAGTCGCTGGTGGAATGGGAGGGCGATCAAGCCGGTCAGCACGTGGGCGGCGCGTTGCTGGCCCATCCGAAGGAACGGGTGCTCTACGTGACCACCGGTGAGAACAACCAGAACGCCAACCTCCGCAAGTACTGCGACGACCCGAACAACAAGGCTCAATCGTTGGGCGACCCGCGCGGAAAAGTCCTCCGCATCGGTTTTGATGGCTCGGTGCCCAAGGACAACCCGCACGTGAAAACCCCCGGAGCCGACCCACGCGTGTTCACCCGCGGACACCGTCAACCCTGGTCTCTGACCTACGACGCACCCACCGGCCTCATTTTGGCGGCCGAAAATGGCGGCGACCTGAGCGATGACTATGACGAGGTGAACCGCATCGTCCCGGGAGCCAACTTCGGCTGGCCGAAGGTCTTTGGTGCCGGCTTGCAAACCCTCACGCGAACCAACCACGTGGACGGCTTCTCCGACCCCTGGTTCCAGTACCAACGCAACACCGGTGCCTCCTGCGTCGGTGCTCTGATCTACCGCCCCGCCACATCGGGCCAGGGCTTCCCCGAGAAGTACCGTGGTGCACTCTTCTATGCCGATTTCGCCCGCAAATCCATACGCACGGCCGCGGTGAACCCCAAGAACGGAAAGCCCGGTCCCGGCGAGGCCTTCCTTCAAGGGCTCCCGGCGGGCCCCTTGGCCATGCAGTTGGGCAAAGACGGTGCTGTTTATTTCATCACCCATGGTGGCGGGACCAAGAGTTCCACCAACGACAGCGTCGCGCGGATCGTCTGGAAGCAGCCGTGAACTGGGAACAGATTCAGTGGGACGGTGGTCGTCCCACTGAATCGTCGCGTTTGATAAAAATCAGGGCAGCGGCTCAATCCGGTAAAATTGCTGGGCCGACAAATGAACCGGTGCCAGCCACATCAAGCGACCCTCTGAGTCCGAATCGGCCTGACCCAGTTCTTCCCAAACCAGCGGAGCTTGCAGGGATGCGCTCGACAGCACACGGAAGCGGTGGCTGGGCTGTGCGCGGAAGCGCAATTGGATTCCGCGTTCCGACGGCAGCAATTGAGCAGCGGATTTTTGCGTTCCCGTCGTCCAAGGTTGGGCCATCAATAGAACCGAGGCGCGTGCGGTTTCACCTCCCTGCCGAATCTCATAACTAAACCGATCCACTGCCCCTTCCGGCAAATCAGACGCCGGACGGTAAACAACCCATTCCCCCTCCACGGCGATCACTCCCCCTTGCTCGGATCGACCGCCAGGGATTTGCACGTCCACGCCCCCATCGCTCACAACGTCGTTCTGCAGCAATTCACTGGTACGCCAGCGTTGGATGGGTTGAGTAGATCGGTTCAAGCTATCAGGGACAGCGACCAGACGTTCACGCAGGAGCAAATGGATTTGCCCGCCTGTGGCATAGGTGATTTGAACCCCCAATGAATCCACTAGCTCGGCATCGAAGGGCAAATAAGCCGGGCGCAGCCCGGACTTTCCAGAGTCGGGAACATACATCCAACGTCCCAGCTCCAGCTCCTCGGCAGAAACGTCGATCAAGTTCTCGAGACTAGGGGTAACCTGCGACCAGACACCTCCCCGAAGCCGTTGGAGCGATCCACAGACATTGCCGTGCTCATCCAACGGGACGGAGTTGAAGATCAGGCGAACGGTGAGTCCCAACGAATGGAGCAAGTCGAGGGACAGGTCAGACCCATCCTGGCGACGAACCTTCACCATCGCATCGCCGGGTGAAATCACCCGACCTTTAGCGGGAGCATCTTCCAATATTGTCGGGTAAGCCGGGTTTAATCGCAGGGAGTATCGTGGTCGTGACACAGTCAGGAGACCGGATATCGAGCCGGCGACATTGGGATCGCGGACGAAGGCCACGACGGGATAATTGCCTGGCAAGGTGGGCGGGGTATCACTGCCTGCGTAGGTCACAAACACCCTCAAATCCCCGGGTTGGGTCACAACGTGAACCGGCTTGGGTCGCCCGTCATAGGTTTGTTCCCAATCCACGACGCTGAGCCGAGCCTGAGCAGGCAATATCACCAAACGCACTTGGGCCGAGACGGTGGCAGACGGAATCCCAGAGTCCCGAGCCGAAAGAGTCAGGGAGTAACTCCCCACCTGTTCAGGCACGCCGCGAACGGTTCGATTCAACGGATCGAAGATCAATCCACGCGGCAACCCTGAAAGAGTGAGGCGCAAGGTTTGGCCGGCATCGGGATCGGTGAATGCGGTCGCTGGGACAGCCCACTGGAACGCCTCTCGATAAACACCGCTCAGGCCTTCAATCTCGCTGGCCCGGCGAGGCGGATCATTTTCGTCGGTGACCGACACCAAAACCTCTCGCTCGGTGGACAACCCACCCCTGTCCGTGACAGACACACGCAGTCGGTACTGACGCTGGGTTTCAAAATCCAGAGGTCTCTTGCTCAAGAGACGGTCTCCTTGGACTTCGAAAGAGGCATTGTCGGCAACCCCAGTGACCAATCGGTATTGAAGTGAATCTCCACGGTCGGGATCCGTTCCCCGCAACTGGCCAAGAACAAGACCCGAACGGGCATTCTCAGGCAGTGTTAAGCCGTTCAAGTCCACGAGTGCCGGGGCTTCATTGGCATCGGTGACCGTCACTGTGATGGAGTGATCGGTGGTGTTGCCGGCGATGTCCGTGGCACGAACCACAACAAAGTAATTATTGTTCCCGTCGGAATCCGCTGGAGCTTCAAAGTCGGTGTTCCTAATGAAAGACAGGGTTCCACCCGTCAGGATGAAATGGTCGGCATCGACTCCGCTGTTGATACTCCAGACCACTGGCTCGTTGGCCGTGTACGTCGCAATCCCTGTCACGGTTTCAACAAACGACTGCGCACTAGGACCTGCGATCACCGTAGTGTTCTCCACCACGGATGGTGCGAACGAGCCGGAGATCACCGGAGCAATTTCGTCAGCATCAGTCACCGTCACGGTGATGGATTGATCCACGGTGTTACCGGCAGTGTCCGTGGCACGAATCATCACGTTGTAGATGTTATCGGCGTTAGCATCGGACGGTGCTTCGAAGTCCGGTGCGGATGCGAAGGCTAGAACTCCGGCGTTCAGAGTGAACCGGGTCACATCGGCTCCGCCGTTCAAGCTCCAGGTCACCGTCTCGTTGGCGGTGTAAGTGGCGACAGCCGTGCTGTTCTCCACTATCGACGGCGCAATCAGCCCAGAGATCGACGGAGCAATCTCGTCAGCATCGGTCACCGTCACGGTGAGGGATTGATCGGTGGTGTTGCCCGCAGTGTCCGTGGCACGAATCACCACGTTGTAGATGTTGTCGGTGTTGGCATCGGTCGGGGCCTCGAAGTTTGGCGCGGATACGAAGGCGAGAATTCCGCCGCTCAGAGTGAATCGGGTCACATCGGTTCCGCCATTCAAGCTCCAGGTCACCACCTCGTTGGCGGTGTAAGTGGCCACAGCCGTGGTGTTCTCCACCACCGACGGCGCGATCAGCCCAGAGATCACCGGAGCAACCTCGTCCGCATCGGTCACCGTCACGGTGATGGATTGATCGGCGGTGTTGCCCGCAGTGTCCGTGGCACGGATTACCACGTTGTAGATGTTATCAGCGTTAGCATCGGTCGGTGCTTCGAAGTCCGGTGCGGATGCGAAGGCGAGAACTCCACCGCTCAAGGTGAACCGGGCCGCGTCAGCTCCGCCATTCAAGCTCCAAGTCACCGACTCGTTGGCGGTGTAGGTGGCCACAGCCGTGGTGTTCTCCACGACCGACGGCGCGACTTGGCCTGCGATCACAGGAGGAATTTCATCAGAATCGGTCACCGTCACGGTGATGGATTGATCCACGGTGTTACCGGCAGTGTCCGTGGCTCGGATCACCACCAAGTAGGCGTTGTCGCTATTACCATCCGCTGGCGCTTCGAAGTCGGATGCAGACACGAAGTCCAGAGCTCCGCCATTGAGAGTGAACCGGGACGCGTCGGCTCCGCCATTCAAGCTCCAGGTGACCGGCTCGTTGGCAATGTAGGTCGCAACAGCCGTGATGTTCTCCAGCACCGACGGTGCGAACGGTCCCGAGATCACCGGAGCAACCTCGTCAGCATCAGTCACCGTCACGGTGATGGATTGATCCGCAGTGTTGCCCGCAGTGTCCGTGGCACGGATCACCACGTTGTAGACGTTGTCGGTGTTGGCATCGGTCGGTGCTTCAAAGTTCGGCGCAGACACGAAGACCAAGACTCCTGCGTTCAAGGTGAACCGGGCCGCGTCAGCTCCACCGTTCAAGTTCCAGGTCACCGTCTCGTTGGCCGTGTAGGTGGCGATGGCCGTGGTGTTCTCCACGACCGACGGCGCGATAGGTCCGGAGATCTCAGGAGCAATCTCGTCAGCATCAGTCACCGTCACGGTGAGGGATTGATCGGCGGTGTTACCCGCGGTGTCAGTGACACGAACCACCACGTTGTAGATGCTATCGGTGTTAGCATCGGTCGGGGCCTCGAAGTCCGGTGCGGACGCAAAGGCCAGAGCTCCACCATTGAGAGTGAACCGGGCCGCGTCGGCTCCGCCATTCAGGCTCCAAGTAACCGACTCGTTGGCCGTGTAGGTGGCGATGGCTGTGGTGTTCTCCACCACCAACGGTGCGACCAGGCCCGAGATTACTGGAGCAGTAACATCACGGTATTCGATTTGAGCCACGGTGGGGCTGACATTGCCGCTCAAGACCGGCTGACCCGCGATGTTGGCGACAAAGGATCCGGTTCCCGAAACCGTCGGTGCGGTCACTGTTGCGGCAAAGGTTCCATTGCCCAGGTACTCAACGCTGCTGAGGCTTCCCAACCCGGCAGTGCGACTGAAGGCTATTGAGGCACCTCCCGTCATGAGGGTGTTTCCAAAAGCATCCCGGACCTGTACCGACAGGCGTTGAGTGGCGACACCATCAGCAGGTATGGACGCCGTCAGCGGGCTCAAACTGGAAAGCGCTGCATCAGCACCCGCCGGCACCACTGCAAAGGCTTGAGATGTGACCAATATCAGCGAGCCACTGGAAGCACGCAGAGTATAGCCGACGGCCGCGACAGTAGGTCGGATTTCATCGAAGGTGACCCACCCGTTAGAGGCCACACGACTCGTGGCTGAGGGTAAGGTCAGACCACTTGCGGCTGCCTCCCAGTTCAGTGTCACCACACCTGTGAAACTCTCGATCCGATTTCCGTAGGTGTCCTGAATTTCCACCACCGGCGACGGTTGAATGGATGTTCCAGCCACGGTGTCCGAGGGCTGAGTTTGGAAGGCCAGTTGATGCGCTGCCCCAGCCACGGTGATCACCTGTGCTGAAGTTCCCATGATAACTGGAAGATCTGGATCCGTCGCCGTCACCTGAGTCGATGAGCCCGAGCTGGTCGGCACGCTGAGAATCACTGAGGCTTGCCCTTCGGCGTCAACGGTTCCCGTCGCAACACTCAGAACTCCAGGGGTCCCACTTTGGGTCCAAACCACCCTGCGGCCGGCCGCGAGAACTCGCACTCCTGAGGCGTCCACGGCCTGCGCTGTGATCACCACAGTTCCACCCACGACCACTTGATCCGAGGCCGCTGTCACCTGAAAACGCGCCACCGGCCCTGGAACCAGGCACGTGACAGTGGCTGTTGCAGAAAAATTGCCCGCGTCATCGGTTGCGCTCAGGTCGAAGCGTCGCGACCCCGGTGTGACGACACTGCGCGTGTTTGAATACCGGATCGCTCGGACGACCGATTGCGCTTCTGAAACCGAGAATGTCGGCCGATCGGTTTTGAAGATCCAGAAGCGACCCGAACCAAACCAGACATCCACAGAAAATGCGCCCACCTGGATCACCCTGCTGGCACCGCTGCTCCCATCCGCAGGGAACGAGGTGTTGCCCAGAAGGAGCAACTCGGACGTACCGTCTTGAAGATCGGTGGCCGCCAACGTCAACGCCCGGATGCGCCCGGAATTATCGGACAGGACAGCCGATGGAATGCCTCCGGCCAGACTAATTTCCTGCCCCGGCGGCACAACTACAGTACTGGCGACGGAGAGCGGATCCGATGGGGCCAAGTCCAAGATCGGCAGCTGATCATCCCGGATGGTCAACTCGCCGCTGGTCGAATCGGAGCGCGCATTTCCGGCAATATCGCGCAGCGTAGTAACCACGTCGTAGACGCCTGAGAATCCGCCATCCATGGCGGCCGGCAGAAGTGCATTGCGTTCCGGAACACTCAGGGACCAAACCTGTCCGCTCACGCTCAAGTACCCATCTCCTGGCTGATACGTCACGCCATCAAGAAGGACGGTGAAAACATCATCTGCTTCAACCGTAACTTGGCCTGTGATCACTGGTGTCGCCAGATCCGTGATCTGGGAATCTACAGTAACTGGCCCTTGAGGGACATTTGAGTCGATGACCAGCGCCTGTTCAACGATGCCCCTCGTACTAGAAGCCCGAAGGGTGTACTGTCCGTCCGGCAACGGATTGAGCGCCAGAGTCCAAGTACCGTCTGCAGCCACTCCGACTCCCGTGACCGGAACAACCTCTGCCCCAGCGGGAGTCCAAACGCTGACACTGACGGTTCCACCGGCCACCCCGGTTCCACGAACAAGAACCGATGAGTCGGAGGTGATGAAGTCACCGCGCAAACCCGTATCGTCGGTGATCCCATCGAGTGTGGGCGAAGCGAAGGTCGTTCGACCATGAATGAAGGATTCATTGGCGGTGAAGACCGACCGATCCGGAGCGGTGGCCCAAGCACTCACCCAAATCGTGCCATAGGCCAGTCCACGGAGGTTCAAGGCAGGCGTGGTCCAAGATCCGTCACTCTGGACCAAGGCCGAGCTATTCAAGGTCTGAGTCTCATCGGTCAGGCTGACTTGGACAACAGCGCCCGGCGTCCACGCAGCGGTGCTTCCCGAGATCCCGAGTGCCTGGTCTTCCGACTCGTCCACTCGTTCGTCGGCATAGACTTGGCCGGGGCCGGAGGGCAACGGGTTGAGGATCAATGCCGGGGCACTGGAATCCACGCGGAGCAGTTTCACCGGCGTGACAAACACGTTGCCCACTTCATCTTCAGCTTGGGCTCGAACCCCTACGGTACCGGAGATCGGCGACGTGATCTGGGCCCTCCAGGCCCCAACGCTGCCCACTGTGGCATTGACGGTGATAGCGTCGGCCCAATCGCCGTCGTTGTTGGGATCCACAGAAACGAGAACGATTGCGCCCGCCGCGAGATCACTGACACCGGTGATCCACGGCATTGGAGTGGCGGTGAGCGGGTTGAAAGTGAATGTCAAGAACGGAGCGGTCCCGTCGACCCGGAGTCGTTGCAGGTCATTGGCGCTATTGCCCGCAGCATCTGTCACGGAGGCGCTCAACTGGATCCACCCCTGAAGGCCCTCGGCTGGGAAATTGCCAGAGAAGGGCACCAAAAACCCTGTGTCGGCCGACCAACGCCCGTCACTCCCCACGGGAATTTGGTAGCGCAGATTCACCATAGATCCCTCTTCAGGATCCAGAACCAAGTCTACCAGAGTCCCCGCCGAGATGCCGGATGTGGTTCCTGAAATGACGGGAGTCGTGTCCGCAGTCTCATCGAGGCTGACCCCACCGGCGATAGTGATCACGGCCGTCGTGTCCACGGTCAATTCGTTGGAAGACGGATCTTGCGCCACACCACCACCGGATCGGGTCACACTGGCGAGGACTTCATAAACACCATCCGAGAGGTCCGAGTCCACGGTCAGCGACCAATGGGTGTCATTGATTGTCAGGGACGAGCCCGAATAGACCTGGGCACCCACGCTCACCTGGAGGGAGTCCCCAGAGATCTGCGTCCAAGCTCCCGACAGCCCAGGGCGTCGGGAGGATGTGTTCACCGACTGGACCGTGGGGCGATTCAAACCGGTGACGCTCGTTGTTCCATAATACAGACGTTCCGCGATGGCCGTGATGCGAGCCGATGGGCTCAGTCCACTGGCCGGAAAAACACCCGAGCTTGGGACATCTGTGCCGGCTTCCAGCACCCAACGACCGGTCGTCAACGCAGGTGCGTCGTAGAAGACATCGTTGACGCCGTCGTTGTCGGTATCGATCTGGATCTGGACTGGGAGCCCGGCGGGCAACGAGGTCGTTCCCGAAAAAGAAGGCGTTGTGTCCACGGCCAACTCACTAGTGTCGATCGTGAGCGTGGGCACAACAACGGAGGGTCGTGTGTCATACGCCTGCGTCGCGAAACCTGGAGCACTACCGCGGCTGCCCACCAAACTCGCGGCGGCACGATCGGGAACGGAGATTTCTAATGTTCCATAGCTCGACGAATTAGGCTGAACCACCAGCGAGTACGTTGTGCCAGTCAATGGGGTGAAGACCCCCTTGGTTCCCCCAACGACCGTGATGTCGGTGGTGTCGAACCCGCTGACGGATTCCGAAAAGGTGAAACTGAACGTCACAGCTCCGGATGCCGTGCCCGGAACGTTGTCGGTGATGGTCAACTGCGGCGGAGTCAGTTCGAGCTGGGCGAAGGCAGCGCTATTGATCAACGCCGAACCATCCGCAGCCGACACAGTGAAGGTCAGCAGTCCGTTGGCTAACGAGCGGACCTGAGAATCACTCAACGCGGCAGTCCAACTGGATCCGGAATAGGGGCCCGACACCGTGTTGGTGACCAGACCGTCGGTGACCTGGAGCGTGACCGTTCCGGTGCCGGTCAACGTCGTGCCACCTGCAATGGGCAGTCCGCTGGTGATTTCGCTCGAAGAGATTTTCTGGTCGGTGGCGATTGTCTGAAAGCTGAGAGTCCGAGTGGGATTGAAGTTAGAAAGGCTCTGAATCTTCTGTACCGCTTGAACAATATTTCCAGCCGCGTCGGTCTCTTGAGTGGTGGTCGCGACTTTGATGATTCCATCGTTGATATTACCTGGATCGAGCGATGCCGAGAAATTGCCCGAGGCGAGCGTGTTCACCGTGGCCGGTCCAGCCAGGTTGGCCGTATCGGCACTGTTGCGTATCGTCACGGTGAGGGACTTGAGTGACAACTCACTGACGCCGGTGATGAATGACACACTGTTCTTCTTCAATTGACTGGGCGTGGTGATGGCGATTCGAGGAGCCCAAGCGTCATGGGTCACGCTCGTATTGACGACCGTGACGGAAGTTCCTCGGATCGTTGCAGTCACTGTCAGCACTCCTTCTTCCAGAGAACTGAGGTTGAGGGCCGACGTCGTCCAGGTTCCAGCCGTGATGGGTAAATCCGTAATCCGAAGGCCTCGGCCCAGTGGATCGGCGATGGTCAGATCGACGGTTCCTGAGCCGGTAGCGCTGCCGGAGACCCGCACCTGATTGTCTTCAGTTCCATTGAGCCAGGAGGCTCCGGCTCCCGCATTGTTCACCAGGGCCAGCGTGTCCGTGACCGCTTCCGAGCGGATCGAGTCGATGGTGAGCACCGGGTTGGATTGGGTCAGCACCTGGGCGACGGAGGTCACGGCCTGGGCATCGAAAACTTGGATCCCGTTCACGCCCAAGAATCCGGTCGCGGAATTGGCGCTGCCCGAGATGGGCGAGGCCGACAAGGTATTGACGGTCCAGCGGCCCGACACGTCCGTGGCCGCACTGTAATTCACCACATCGGTGAGGTTGGCATCGTTGCCGGGATTGATCCGGACAATCACAAATCCGCCAGCTCCAGACGACCCGCCGGACAAGACCGGCCACAGACCAGCGCCTGAGACCACTGCTCCACCATCCACACTCACAGTGACCGGGGGCAGGAGGGTCAGTTCGCCCGTGGTGGCATCATCGACCGAGACGCCCGCTCGAGTGACCTGGGCTTGGACTTGTTGGGCAGCACCCACACTCAACGCCAGAGAACCCTGAGTGGGCGTGGCAGTGGCCAAATTCAGACTCCAAGCATCACCAGCAGGAGACAGAGCGTAGGTGGCGCCTCCGACGGTGACCTGGAGCAAGTCGCTAGATTCCTTCACCCAGGTACCCGTCAAGGTTGGGGACAGACTCCGGGACACTACTGGCTGAACCGTGGGACGAGTGATGGCCACTGCGGTTTGCAAATTGCCGGCTGCATCGGTCGCCGTGGCGGTGATGCGGGCGGTCCGGGTGATGCCTCCCACAGGCCAGGAGCCGCTCGCCGGGAGCGCTGTCGCCGTGGAGACCGACCAAGCCCCCGACTGGACGAGGGCCCGGTACGTGATGGGCAGCGTCTCCGGCAAATGATCGTGATCGATTTCCACGGTCACCACCGAACCGTTCGGCAGGTCGCTGGAACCGCTGATCGTCGGCGTGCCTTGGGTGTCCAAAGGAAGGACCGTGAGCAGCGGAGCCTGGCGGTCATGAAGGACCGTGGCGGTGGCAGGAGCCGTTCCTGATAGAATCCCCGAGCTGCCGGTGCCCACGACGGACTCGGCTGTCAAAGTCAGCTCTCCTTGGCCCAAAGAGGCCAGGTTTTGCGCGCTGTGCCATTGACCCAATGCATCGGCTTGCACCCAAGCCGTTTGGAGCCCTGATCCGCTGTCCGCGACAGTGATTTTTACCCAGCCCAAGGGGGGGGCATTTCCGGTCAAGGCCACGGCTGCGTCTTCGGATTGGTTGAGAGTGCCCGATGGGTCGACCGGCTGGTGGATTCGAACCTCGGAGAAAAGGCCCCGGGGTTCGGCCAACGGTGCGGCGGCGGAAAACGCGCCCAGATCCGACCAGGACGCATTCCGGTCGAACGACGAGCCGACACCACTGAGATCTCCATTCAGGGCACCCAATCCGGTCTGGGTGAAGGCGATGTATCGGACCGGTGTGGTGAGCCCCACTCCGCCGATTCCGGTCGATCCGCGCGGCCCGGTCTGACCCTGGGCATCCACAGGAGAAGGTTTCGCCAACGTCGCTACGAGGTCCGTCACCGGCACGCGCCAAGAAATGAAGGAGTCCGCACCGGCATGGGCTCCCACATCGGCACTGCCATCCCACTGGGGATCATTGGTCGCCGAGACCGACTGAATCTGGACGACCTCCGAGGTGGCTGGATAAACGCCAGCACTGGGCAACCAGCCCGCAGGCAGCAAGGTGGTGAGGGTGGTGTTGGGGGAGCGGCTCAAACCGGTTCCGGGATCGAGCAAGCGGACCTGGGGAGAACCGCCATTGCCATCCCAGGCCATGAGGAGATCAATGCGCCCATCGGCGTTGGCATCCAAGCCCACCACAGCCATCCCATTCCATCCCGTGAGCGGGGCGGTGGAGCCCATGCGCACTCGGAACCGGAGACGGTCATCGGCGACGGTCTCCGTCTCGGCGCCGTCGTAGGCGACATACAGCGATCCGTGGCCGGCGTCTCCCACCAAATCCCCCTCAGCGACCACCCGGGGCGCGTCGGCGGCGGAATCGTGCGCGCCATTTGGTCCTCCCAGTACGGCGGTCCAACCCGTTCTACCTTCCAAGGAAGGGTTGGCCGCACGGGCCGCGGTGGCCACCATCCCCAGCAAGGCAAGGGTCAGAAGGCTCCGCGCGGGGGGCGTACCCCGTTGACGGCGACAGGTTCGCCGTCGGGAGCACCCCTTCGAGGGGCCGGGGCAATTCGGCCGAACCGCAGCCGGTTTGCAAACTGAAGCGGCCCACGAAACGGCATTGGAGACCATGGGATCAACAGCCTGAACGAGGGATTGCGCAAGATTCCGTAGGAACATTTTGTTAAGCGGTTTTCGTGATCGATACCAAAGCCGCAGCTCAGCAAAATCACCCCGCTAAATTCCCTGCTGTGCGGTTCTTTGTGTATCGGGCGCAGGCCCGGAAACAACGGCAGGTGGATTCCCCTACAATCCATCTGTCATCCAATAAGGGATGGGTTTTTACCCGTCATGGTCACTCACACGGTGAAATCCCGCAGGAAACAGAACTAGCCCAATGACCCCAAAACCTTTGTCATGCAGCGCCTTGTTTTGAAAAAATAAATGAGCATCGATTGATGATGATCCATGCCCATGACAACCGGCCTGAAGCGCTCTATCATTCCACCATTCCACGCTCCATCCACTGAACCGCTCGGTGACTCAAAGCCACCCCAGAGCTGACTCCTAATTTGCGCTTCAAATGCTCCAAGTAGGTTTCAATGGTTTTGACACTCAACCCCAATGCGGCGGCAATCCCTCGGGTAGGTTTTCCAGATCCGATCAGGCGAAAAACTTGAAGCTCGCGGTTAGTCAATCCTTGGATGGGAGAAGCCGCTTGCATGGCCCCCACTCCAAGATACCGCATGGCCAATTGCGCAGACACTTGGGGGCTGAAATAGGTTTGCCCCTCAAGCACCCCGCGAATGGCCTTCAAGATCACCGGATCGTCCTCGAATTTGGAAACAAATCCGGAGGCCCCTGCCTGAAGAACCCTCTCAGCATGAATCGATTCCGGGTTTTGGGATAAAACCAAGATGCGAAGTTTTGACTGACGGAGACGCAAGTCCTTGATGAGGTCCACTCCAGCCCCATCACGGGTGGACAATTCCATAATCACCAAATCCGCACCGAGAGAATCAATAGCGGCCAAGGCGCTGTTTCGATCAGCAAATTCCCCGCAAACCGATAGATCTTTCTGCCGACGCACCAACTCAATGACTCCCCGACGATAAAGAGGCAGTTCATCAATCAAGACCAGTCGGTGGCTTCGGTTTTGAGTTTCTTGGATGGGATTCATGGTCAGGACGTCAGCGAACTTTTTTGGAGTCATGAGCGCACCGTCTCAAAGAGATGTGACGCTATCATTGAACAGCAAAATCCTGACAGTGATTTGCGCTCTGATAAATTCAGGAACGTCCTGATTCTGAGTATCATGCAATCCCCGATGAGGCTCAGAATTTGCAGTACAATTTCGTACGAATCTCCGATCTCAGAACCAGAATCCCGTTGGATTCGAGAGATTAAATGACACACCGATGAGGACTGCCTCCTATCCCGCGCCAGGCTGAGATTCCTATCGGCGCACTGTTGAATTCTTATTGAAGAACCCCACGTTCCATCCATTGGATGGCTTTGTGGGTCAAAGCCACGCCCGAGTGAATCCCTAACTTCTCCTTGAGATGATTGATGTAAGTTTCAACCGTCTTGACACTGATTCCCAAAGACTCAGCCACCTCCCGGGTGGATTGCCCAGACCCGATAAGGCGAATCACCTGAAATTCGCGGTTGCTCAATCCCTCCAAGGGTGAATCCGCTGGAGCGGGGCCTGCTCCCAAGTACTTGAGAGCCAACTGCGAGGAGAGCGCCGGGCTGCAGTAGGTTTCACCCGAGGCTACCTTGCGGATGGCCACGAGTATTTCCTCCAAACCTTCCGTCTTGGAGATGAATCCATTGGCTCCACCTTGCAACGCTCGTTCGGCGTACTGCAGTTCCAAGCGAGAGGATAGGACTAGGATGCGGATTTTCGGATGGCGAAGACGAATGTCCCGTATTGAGTCAAACCCGCAGCCAGCCTGGTCGGAGAGTTCTAAGGTGATCATCTCGGCCGGCACCGACTCCAAGGCCTGTAGCATCTCCGCCGCCGAAGCAAACGCGCCAACGAGGCTCAGATCAGGCAATTGCTGGATCAGGTTGCTGACAGCCATTCGGCACAATGGGGCCAGGTCCGTGACCATGATTCGGCTCGGCAGACTTGGAGTTGAAGTGGCTGAGGTTTCCATAACAGGTGTGTATCAAACAGCTCAGTTGGCCCGAATATGACTACGATCCCCTAGGGGGCACCTTTCCAGACACCGTTTTATAATTTGGGGATGTCATAAATGCACGAAAAACAAATATGAGTTGCCAGCTTTTTCTAATGTAACGGGGGGGGGTAATTTTTACATTAAACAGCCTTGGCCATCGGCTCATTCTCTCTTTCCGATGGCATCATCGTTGGGAAGGGAGACCGGAGAGAACTTGTCGATGAAACCCTCCCAAGGTCATTCTGCAGCCATGGATCTTTCCCGCGCTGGAATGACTTTCCGGCCCTGTTTGGCCGCCATCATCACCGCCGCACTCCCGCTGATTTCGCAAATCCAGGCCGCGACTGCCCACCTACCGCGCAGCGCTCCGGAACGTCAGGGGGTTTCATCGGCCGCGCTATTGTCGGCCATCGACACCCTCGACCGGGTGGAACAGGTCCACAGCCTGATGATTGTCCGACATGGGCATGTGGTGGCCGAGGGTTGGTGGGGGCCATATGACGCGGAAACCCCGCACGAGCTGTATTCGCTGAGTAAGAGCTTCACCTCGACCGCGGTCGGCCTGGCGGTTGGAGAGGGATTGCTGCGGGTGGATGATCTCGTGCTGAAGCACTTGGGATCGGAGGGCCCAGAAAAACCCAGCGCCAACCTCCAGAGCATGAGGGTCCGGGACCTCCTAACCATGAGCACCGGGCATCAAGACGAGCCTGCAATCGCTCCCGGTCAAATTTCCGCACGGTCTTTCTTGGCTCAACCGGTTCCCCACAAGCCAGGCACCCATTTCAAATACAATACGCCGGCCACCTTCATGCAGTCAGCCCTGGTCCAGAAGGTCAGCGGAATGACGACGCTCGAATACTTGCAACCGCGCCTCTTTGCTCCCTTGGGTATCACCGGAGCGCGTTGGGACACTAATTCCCAGGGAATTAGTCTGGGCGGCTATGGCTTGCGACTGCGCACTGAAGACATCGCCAAGTTCGGGCAACTTTACTTGCAAGGCGGGAAGTGGGAGGGCCGACAACGGATCGACGCCGACTGGGTCCGCACCGCGACGTCTCGGCAAATGTCCAACGGCAGCAACCCGGAGAGCGATTGGGAACACGGCTACGGCTACCAGTTCTGGCGGTGTCGGCACGGGGCCTTCCGCGGCGACGGGGCTTTTGGTCAGTTCTGCATTGTCTTGCCGGAACAGGATGCGGTCATCGCGGTCACCAGCGGCGTCAGTGACATGGCGGGCCTGCTCAACCAACTCTGGAACACCCTGCTGCCGGCCTTCCACAAGGGCCCTCTTAAAAGCGATGCCCCTGCCCGGGAACGCCTCGAGCGTCGCTTGCTCGGCCTTCAGGTGCGCCTGCCCTCGGGCGACGCCACCTCACCCGTCGCGGCGACCGTGCTGGGCAAGACCTTCCGATTCGGGACCAATGACAGCGGCCTCGAATCGCTCACCCTGGAGACCTCCGGGCCCGAGGGGTGGCTCTTGACCCGCACTTTTTCTGGCAAGACAGAGTCGCTGCGCTGCGGTCATGCCCGCTGGATGACCGGCCATGGCCATTTGGGCGACGCCCCGCGCGGGACCATCGGCTCTTTCGGGGATGAAGCCCTCGGTGCCAGTGCTGCGTGGACCTCAGACGACACGTGGACCGTTAAGATCTGTGCCCGCGGCACCCCCTTCCAAACGACCTACACCCTGAAGTTCACCGATCAGGATCTGACTCTCACTCCCCGCTCCCAAGTACGGTTCGGGGGATCGCCGGGTGCATCCATCCAAGGCCACCGCTGACTGAGCATTCCCCGAACACTTCCGTGATTGGGCGATTTCTCCGAAAACACCCGCGTCTGCGGTGCCGGACCGCTCGGAGATCGGTCCCTACCTCGGAAGCTCATCCGGCCACAGCAGAGAGTCCTCCCAAAAATCCACGTCACCCACGCACCTCCGAGGTAAGGCGATTTCTCCGAAAGCGCCACGTCCGCAGACATGGAACATCGCAGAGCAGGCCCACCGCAGATACGGACCGCCCCCAGCGGCGGAGTACAACACGGTCCGTCGCGTTGACCGTTTTTCTCGGTCGCATTGACCCGGGTGAACTTTCAAGGCATTGGTAAAGCTCGTCGCATCATCCATGGAACTACGTCCTGACCTCATTCACTCTCGCACGGAAGCGGTGCGCCTGCGTTTGCTGCAGCACCCCATCTACCAGCGTGTGGACCGACCGGCTGCGATACGCACCTTCCTCGAGTCCCATGTCTTTGCTGTCTGGGATTTCATGTCGTTGCTCAAACGTCTGCAACGGGACCTGACTTGTGTGACTCTTCCCTGGATGCCCGTGGGAAATCCGGAAGTTCGATTCCTCATCAACGAAATTGTCTGCGGCGAAGAATCCGACCTCGGACCGGAGGGCAGGCGCTCCAGCCACTTCGAACTTTATCACCGGGCCATGCAGGAGGCGGGCGCCGACACTTCGGCCATCGATACTTTTCTCGGAGCAATCCAGGCCGGCGAATCCCCGGAGTCGGTCCTCGCAAAACCCGGTCTGCCGCCCGGAGTCCGCCAATTCACGGGGTTCACCTTAAAGCTCGCCTGCACCGGCCAAATTCATGAGACGGCTGCTGCCTTCACTTACGGACGCGAAGATGTGATCCCGGAGATGTTTCTGCCCTTGGTCACCTCGCTGGTCAGTTCTGGCGAGTCTCAGTTCGGGCTATTGCGCTATTACTTGGAGCGGCACATCGCACTAGACGGAGGTCATCACGGGCAACTGGCTCGTCAGATGGTGGAACGACTATGCGGAGAGGATCCCCGAAAGTGGGAGGAAGCCGCAGCAGCCGCCTCGGCTGCCATCGAAGAACGGATCCACTTCTGGGATGCCATTCTGGCCGCTCTTCCGCCAGCCCGATAACGGGCTGATTTCCAGTTCATGGCGCTTCACTCCGGTTGGGGCAAGACATCATGCCGAGCTCTCGGTAGAGTGCCCAGACAGCCATGCGCCCCTTTGTCCCAGGAGTTCTGTTGCGACTCGGCCGCATTGTCTTGGTTGGCCTGGTGAGCGGGTGGGCCTCCACTGCACGCACCCAGGCGGTTCTTTCAGAATTCCTCGCCGATAACGCCACCGGACTGCGCGACGAAGACGGCGATACCTCCGACTGGATCGAGATCAGCAACCCGAGGCCAGAGGCTTTGAATCTCGCCGGTTGGCGTCTGAGCGATCGAGCGAACACCTCGGGACAATGGCGTTTTCCGGAAGGGGTGGTGTTGCAGGGTGGGGGGCGTCTGTTGGTCTTCGCCTCAGGCAAAAACCGCGCCATTGCCGGGCGACCGTTGCACTCCAATTTCAACCTCAACGCCAATGGCGAATACCTCGCCCTATTTCCGCCCACAGGTAATACCCCGACCACGGCCTTCACCCCCAGCTATCCACCGCAGCGTCCGGATGTCTCCTTCGGTACCGGGCTTCGGGAAACAGCGGTACTGCGGGTAGAGGATTCGAGAGCTTCCCGACTGAGCCTTCCTTCGCCCCCCGCCAACGACGTCGATTGGAACGGTATCCAAGAGCCCTTCGATGACTCCGGTTGGTTACCCGCCACCGCCGCCGTCGGCTACGACGACTTGTCTGAAGATCTTGGCGAGACCTTGCTGGGTTACTGGACGTTCAACGACATCTCGCAAGGGCGGACCGCCTTCGACTCCAGCGGGCGCAAGGCCCATGGAACACTCATCGGCCCGGCCGGGTTCACCGCCTCGGGCGGTGGACGATCCGGTAAGCCTGGCGACCGGGCCTTGGACTTGGGTTCGGGCGGCACTGGAGCCTCCGTCCGGGTGGACGCCGCGGCCCAAGGGGCCTTCGACCTGCTGCAGGCCCGAGACCGCGTGACGATCAGTTTGTGGACCTTCGGGGGGGCGAAGCTCCCGATGAGCCACAGTGTGTTCTGGTTCGACAGCGGAGCGGGTTCCAGCGATTCGCGCAGCATCCAGGTCCACCTGCCTTGGTCCGACAACGTCATCTACTTCGACACCTCCGGATGCTGTGCCGGCGACACCCGTATCTCGCGCCAGGAACTGGACTCCTCCCGCTGGCGCGGCCAATGGAACCATTATGTCTTCCTCAAGGACGGGCCTCGAAAGGAGATTTGGCAAAATGGAATCCTATGGCACAGCGGCGCGGGAGCGATCCCACTCCCGGCGATCCGATCGCTGTGGTTGGGCAGTGGAGCCAACGGCAGTGGTTCCTACCCGGGCAAGCTCGACGAGATAGCCATCTGGGCCGGAGCCCTTTCGAGCACGGACATCCAGGCCCTGGCCGCGGGCCTGCCGGCGACCTCGATCGGCAGTTACCGCTCGTGGATCCGAACCGACCTGGCGAGAGAGATGCAAGGCGTGACGCCACAAGCCCGCTTGCGCATCCCATTCACAATTCCTGGCGGGGGGCTTCCCGACTGGCTGCAACTGAACTTGCGATACGACGATGGAATTCGTGCATGGATTAATGGCCACGAGGTGGCTCGCGATAATGTCCCGGTCCAGCGGTCCCGCTCGAAAGCCGAGGGACTGCGACGGGTCACCTGGCACCTGTCGGCATCACCCCCATGGCCGCTACAGACCGGCCCTAATCTCTTGGCCCTCGAGGGGCTGAACGACCGAGCGGCGGGATCGGATTTCTTGATCCAGGCGGAACTGCGCATGGGCCAGTCTCTGGGTCATCGTTTCTTCACAACTCCCAGCCCGGGTGACCCCAACGGCCCCGGCATCTCCGGCTTCACCGGCGCACCGACCTTCTCCAAGGGGCGCGGATTCCTTTCCGGGCCCATCCGGATCGGCCTGACGAGCTCCACCCCGGGAGCACGGCTGCAGTACACCCTGGATGGCAGCACGCCAACCGCCACCCATGGCACCCGGGTCGATCCGGATCCTGCCTCCGGCGTGGCCTCCGTCGAGATCCTGGTTTCCCGCAGCGGCCCCGTCCGAGCGATGGCCTTTGCGGCCGACCAGGAACCCTCTCCGGTCCAAACCCACACCTATTTGTTCGCCGACCAAGTCGAACGCCAATCAGCGCAACCGCCCGGCTACCCGACTACTTGGGGCGTCTACGGCGCCTATGGCCCCATGCCCGGCCAACCGGTCCCGGCCGATTACGAAATGGATCCCGACGTGATTCGGACCACTTCGCCGGGCTACGGGATCGCCGAGGCAATCCGGTCTTTGCCGTCGGTGTGCATCACCGCTGACGTGAACGATCTGTTCGACGCCGCCACCGGGATTTATCCCAACAGCGCGAGCCAAGGGTCGCAGTGGGTTCGACCCGCGTCGGCCGAGTGGCTCGAGCCCGCAGGCTCTGAGTCGAGCCCACGACCCGGCTTCCAGATCGACGCCGGACTGCGGATCCACGGCGGTCTGAGCCGACAACACTGGCATGCGCGTAAACACAGTTTCCGCCTCAATTTCTCCCGCGATTACGGCCCCTCCCGACTCCGATTCCCGCTGTTTGACGATACCCGGGTCACCTCGTTCGACGAACTCACTTTGCGAGCCTCATCCACCGATAGTTGGGCCGTCGAAGATGCCACACCCTGGACCCGCAAGAAGGCCACCTACCTCCGGGATGTCTGGATGAAAGACACCCAGCAGGCTCTGGGCTGGCCCTGCGGACACAGCCGCTACGTGCATCTGTTTCTCAACGGACTTTACTGGGGGCAATACAATCTGGCCGAGCGAACCGAAGCGGCCTGGTTGTCGGAAAACTTCGGCGGAAGTCCGGACGACTACGACATCATCAAGGATGTCGGTGAAGTGGAGAGCGGCCATCGCACGGCGTGGGACGCCATGATGACCTTGGCTACATCCGGGTTCAGCTCCGATGCGGCCTATTGGAAACTTCAGGGTCGACGGAGTGACGGCACTCGCGACCCAGCCATGCCGGTCCATCTGGAGGTAGACAGCCTCATCGACTACATGATCCTCCACATTTATTCGGGCGCCATTGATTGGCCGAACCACAACTGGTGGAGCGCCCGCAGTCGCGATGGCAACCGCGGCGGATTCCGCTTCTTCACCTGGGACCAAGAAATCTCGAACCTCTCTCTGACCGAAACCAAGACCTACACGGGCGAAGCCTTCGAGTCGGTCAGCGGACCCAAGGATTCACCCGCCTTCCTCTACTCCAAGCTCCGCGAGAACGCCCGTTTTCGCGCCCGATTCGCCGCGCGCGTCTCCGAACTCACGCAAGGCTTCGGTCTGCTGACCCCATTACAAAACAGCGCTCGTTGGGAGCGTCGCCAGGCCGAAATCGACCGCAGCATCGTCGCGGAGTCGGCGCGCTGGGGTGACAGCCGACAGACCACGCCCCTCAAACGCAGCGACTGGATCACCGAAATGGCCTGGATGAAGACCACCTATTGGCCCCGGATCCACGCCATCGCCCTAGCCCGCTTCCGGCGGGTCGGCCTCGAGACACCGATCCCAACCCCGGCCGTGACCTTAAATCCTGCCGGCGGTGTGTTACCGACCGGAACCCGGATCACCCTGAGCGGAGGCTCCGACCTTTTCTACACCACCGACGGCTCGGATCCGCTGACCTCAAACGGCCAACCCACCCACACCGCCCTTGCCTACACAGAGCCCCTTTCCCTCGGACATTCCTTGCGAATCCGAGCCCAACGCCGCATTGGCTCAGGCGCCTCCGCTGGGAGCGAAGCACTCTTTCTGACCCCAGAAACCGTCGCTGCCGAGACCGACCTGGAGGTCAGCGAGATTCACTATCACCCGAGCACCAACGACGCCGAGTCCTTCGTCGAAATTAGTCATCGGGGCACGAACCATTGGGCCTTGATCGGCGGGAGCCGCTTGTCGGGCGACATCGACGCCGTGGTCCCGAGTGGCGCCATCCTCAGACCCGGCGAGCGGGCCGTGTTCATCGCCGACCCCGTGGCATTCCAGGCTCGCTACGGTCGACTCCCTCGAGTCCTCGCCCCCTTCTCCGGACGCCTGAGCCACGGCGGTGGAACCGTGCGTCTGCTGGCCCCCTCAGGCCGATTGATTGTGCTCACCTCCTACGACGATTCGCCGCCGTGGCCCACCGAAGCCGACGGGCGTGGCTCATCCCTCACTTTGCGAACCTCCACCGAAGGCCGCGACCCCGCCCAAGCAACCCAATGGCGCCCTAGCACGGTCACCGGCGGCACTCCCGGCACCTCGGATTCCCGGCCTTTCCTCGGTTCCCCAACGACCGACGGCGACGGTGACGGATGGAATGCTCTGGAGGAATACTTCCAAGGAACCAGCGACACCGACCCCCAAGACCAACCCACCCTGCATCGCTCCTCCTTCCGGTTGGGGAGCGACGGTGCTATCAGTCTGTCCCTCGCCCATCCCCTGTCGGCCGACCGAGCCGACGCCTTTTTGGAACAGTCCAGCAATCTGGAACATTGGCAGCCCATCCCGATGACCAGTGGTTCGGGAATTCCGGTTTTTGGCGATGGCCTCGAAACGCTCCGCTGGACGGTCCCTGTCAGCACCGACGCTCAGAGATATTTCCGCCTGCGACTCCAGTTGCGCTGATGAGTTCACGCCCGGCTGGGTTCGAGACTCCTTTAACAGCATAAGGCTTTTTGTTAGCGCACCACAGTGAGCACTGCCGAGGCACCTTCACGCCGCACCTGAACCTCACGGGCATTCTCAGGCAGGGCACTCTCGGTTGAAACCCCTCCCGGCCAAAGGACCTTCAGAATCGCTGGGGCTTCGGTCGATGCCAGCACCAGTGCGGCCGAATCCTGCGACCCATAGCCGCCACCCGCATGGATTTCCCGGGCCGGCCCAAAACGCCCTTCTCGACCCCATCGCACTTGGGCACCGATCGCTGATGGATTGTCCGCACCGCCTTCCAACCGCACCTTCAATCCCGGCCGACCTCCAGTGTTCCGAAACAGGCGCGTCGCACCCCGATTTTGACTGA
>Ga0255095_1000310_pt1 | contig 26432 bp, 17 predicted proteins | sample Colum_Law_RepC_8_2_FD_188435 | JGI IMG/M metagenome (GOLD analysis project Ga0255095, IMG submission 188435) | Freshwater microbial communities from Columbia River, Oregon, United States - Colum_Law_RepC_8d | ecosystem: Environmental > Aquatic > Freshwater > River | place: USA: Oregon...
CACCGGTCATCGCTCCGGCAACGAAGCACTAAACATCACCGATGACTGGACCACCGTAGAACTGGGCTACGATCTGGTAAGGCCGCTCCCATAAAGTGAGAGCTTGTCGTTTTGGACTGCGGCAGCCTGCTGCCGCTTTCCCGTCCACAGCCTGCTGTTGACCGCGATTTCAAACAGCTTGTGGTTCTGCAGCAGGCTGCGTGCACCAAAGCGGCAGCAGGCTGCCGCAGTCCAAAGCGGCACAAATGCAAACGCCTCCGAGGTTGACTCGGAGGCGTGGCGATGATCGCTGTGTAATGTTGACGCGATGCGTCACAGAGAGCGATCCGATTTCCTTAGGATCGCATCCCTCGACCGCCTGGCTTGCGAGCCGGACGGTTCGGGCGGAATGGGCGATCAGGGCGTCGGCCAGATGATGGTCCGCCTGAAGACGATCCACCAGAGCGTGCTGCGTCAGCTTTTGCGATCTTCAACTGACGACCAGAGACCCAGACCTTCTGCAGAGCAAAGAAGACTTCCTGTGGCATGCCCTGTGGCAAATCCACGGTGCTGAAGTCTTCAAAGATTTCAATGCGTCCAATCTGAGCACTGTCGATCCCGGCTTCGTTCGCAATGGCGCCGACGATATTGCCAGGCTTTACCTGATGCATATGGCCGACTTCGATGCGGAAGGTTTCCATGTTCTCGTCGCCCTGGCGAGGAGCCCGAGGTCCACGATCTTCACGCGGCCCACGATCTTCTCGAGGTCCTCGGTCGTCACGGAAACTGCGTTCCGGGCGAGAGAAGTTATCCCCAGGCCCCTGATCGTTTCGGAATCCGCGATCACCGGGAGCACGTTCATAACGTGGACCGTTGCTCGAGAAGCTGTCTCGACGTTGACCACGGAACCCATCATCTCGCGGTCCGCGAGAATCACGTGATCCGCGTTCGTCACGGCGACGAGGTTCAAAGAAGGTTTCCTGCTTCAGTTCTTCCTTCAGCAACAGCGGGTTACCACTGTTGGCCATGATGGCCAGAGCACCGATGATCTTCTCGACCGGCATCTCGGGATTCTCACGACGAAACTGATCGACGATAGAACCCATCGCATCCGCCAGCGGATGAGACATGTTCTCGATGATCTGGCCATGGAACCGAGAAACTCGGTTCTTGTTGATCTGACGATTCGTCGGCAGATCCATCGGTTCGATCTTCTGTCGAGTCGCATACTCAAGGCTCTTCAGCATGCGCTGAGCCTTTGGATGAATGAACAGAATCGCTTCACCACTGCGTCCAGCTCGGCCTGTTCGACCAATCCGATGCACATAAGCTTCGCTGTCACCCGGAAGATCGTAGTTGATCACGTGGCTTATACGCTGCACGTCCAGACCTCGAGCCGCCACGTCCGTGGCCACTACGATATCCAGCTTGCCAGCCTTGAAGTGTTCAATAATTCGTTCTCGCTGGGCCTGAGCGATGTCGCCGTTCAGAGCGGCTGCGCGGTATCCGCGAGAGCTGAGGTACTCACACAGTGGTTCTGTAGTTGACTTCAGTTTGACGAAAATGATCACGCCATCGATCGGTTCTGCTTCGAGAACTCGGCCGAGAGCGGCTTCCTTCTGATACTGACCGACGACAACAAAACGCTGACGAATCGTGTCGGCGGTTGCGGTCTTCTGGCGAATCGTGACCTCGGCAGGATTCTTCAGGTGCTGTTGAGCAATCCGGCGAATCGGTTCCGGCATTGTCGCGGAGAACAGTGCGATCTGGCGTTTCTCCGGAAGCTGAGTCAGCACCCATTCCACGCTTTCCGCAAAACCCATGCGGAGCATTTCATCGGCTTCGTCCAGCACCAGACACTTCAGGTTGCCGAGGTTCAGCGAGCCGCGATTCATGTGGTCCATGACTCGGCCCGGAGTTCCCACGACAACATGCACGCCACGCTTCAGCTGTGAAAGCTGAGGCTGATAGGCGGCACCACCGTAGATCGCGACGACTCGCAACTGACTCATCTTTGCCGCGTACTTTTCGAACGCAGCAGCGACCTGAATCGCCAGTTCGCGCGTTGGTACCAGCACAAGCACCTGAGGCTGCTTCAGTTCAAGTTCAATTCGCTGCAGCATTGGCAGCGCGAAGGCTCCGGTTTTACCGGAACCCGTCTGAGCCTGACCGACCATATCACGACCTTCCAGAAGCAGCTTAATCGTCTGCTCCTGAATCGGCGTGGGATTTGTGTAGCCGGACGCTTCAATAGCGGCCATCAATGGCGCACACAGACCCAGCTTGCGAAACCCATTCTCGGGCTCCGGCTGTACCATCATTTCCACTTCTTCAATGTTCGTTTCTTCTGCTTCAGCCATGTCTTCACATTCAACCAAAGTTTCGATTTCAACTTCTTCAGAGTTCATATCTTCAGAGATTTCACTGACGGACATAAGAACAAATTTCCAATTCGGGATGAGAGAAATCCCCGGCGAATCGCTTTCACCGGGGCATTGCAGATGCTGGGAAGAAGACTACTGATTCGTGCGAGCCGCAGGTCGCTGACGGCGTTCCGGCCGACGCTCACCGCGTGCTGACGACTGTCGTTCTTCCACATCAACCCCATCACCAAAACTGAGGCCATCGTTTCGAGAATCATTGCCACTCGGACGACGAGCTACCGGAGCTCGACCGGCAAGGGGGCCAGCTTGCCCCGGACGTCCCTGAGGTGGACGACCAGATTGCTGAGGCCGTCCGGAACCCTGTGGTCGACTGCCCTGTGAAGAGCGGTCCGACTGTTGAGGTCGACCTGACTCCTGAGACCGTGAATCCTGAGGTCGTGACGTCTGACGACGCAGACCAGAATTGGCCACTGGAGTATCCTGACGGCGAGGATCCGGACGTCGCTGACGCTCGGCTTCACGCCCCAGATCTTTTCGAGGTGGCTCGGTCCGATCACCAGCTCGCGGACTGCGAGGACGATCGTCTCGAGCTGGAGCAGGATTGCGAGGTCGATCATCGCGATCGCCTTGTGACGGGCGTTCGCCACGAGCTGCCTGCAGTGGATGCAGGCGACCTGAATGCTGTGCCGGACGCTGACCACCACGTTGCGGCCTGTCACCGCGACCTTGTCCGCGACGTGAGTCACCGGATTCCCGCGGAGCGTCTTCAACATGCTGATTCATATCGAAGCCCGGAACTTCCAGAACATCGATCTTCATGCCGATCAGCTTCTCGATGCTCTTCAGCATGCGACGCTCTTCGGAATCACAAAGTGAAACAGCCACGCCCGTCGCACCAGCTCGACCAGATCGGCCGATACGATGCACGTAGGTTTCTTCTTCTGTTGGCATGTCGTGAAGATAAACGTGAGACACAAGATCCACGTCGATCCCGCGAGCAGCGATGTCTGTCGCCACAAGAATCGGAGGACGCTGACCCTTGAACTCTTCCAGAATTCGCTGTCGCTTGTTCTGGCTCTTGTTCGCATGAATCGCTTCTGATTTGAATCCAGCCGCGACCAGATTACGAACGATTCGGTCAGCCCCGTGTTTGGTTCGGCTGAAGACGATCGCTCGTGATGGATTGTGCTGCACCAGCAGCTCGATCAACAGGCGAGTCTTCTGTTTCTGCGGCACAAAGCAAACACTCTGCTCAACCAGCTCTGTCGTCTTCTGTTTTGGAACGATCTGAATGCTGACCGGGTTGTTCAGAATGGAGTTTGCGAGGTCGCGAATCTCCGGCTTCATCGTGGCGGAAAACATCAGTGTCTGACGCTTGCGAGGAACATGCTCCAGAATCCGACGAATGGCCGGAAAGAAGCCCATGTCCAGCATGCGATCCGCTTCGTCAAGGACGAGCGTGTTCAGACCTTCCAGATGAACATAGCCCTGTTTAATCAGGTCAAGCAATCGGCCCGGTGTGGCAACAACCACATCGACGCCTTTGCGAAGAGCACTGACCTGAGGTTGCTGTCCAACTCCGCCATAGATCGTGGCGACTCGAACGGAGGCAAAGGCTCCGTAGTTCGTAAAGCTTTCGTGAATCTGAACAGCCAGTTCGCGAGTACTCGCTAGAACCAGCACGCGAATCTGTCGCGGTGCACCTTTCGCTGCCGGAGCGGCATCCACTAAACGATTAAGAATCGGTAATGCGAAAGCTGCTGTTTTCCCTGTTCCGGTCTGAGCGATCCCGATCACATCGTGCCCTTCGAGCACTGTGGGGATGGCCTGAGCCTGAATAGGAGTGGCAACAGTGTAGCCTTCCTGCAATACGGCGCGCAACAGGGGCTCGGCGAGCCCGAAGTCTCTGAAATTCATTCTTTATCCTGGGGTAAAATGAAACATTCCCAGGACCGAATGCGAGAGACGCGACTTGCATGGTTTCGAGAAGGTGGACTCTCGATGGAACCAAAAGGGCGAACTCAAGAACTATTGGAACTGGCAGTCGTCCATTGAAAAGCGAGTTCAAAACCGGAGTCTTGAGAGGCTCAGCAGCCTATGGAATCGAAACTGAATGCTTCCCTGATCAAGTCAACACCCGCGTGAAAAAATCACGGCATTAAAGTGGACTCGAAAGTCAGTTGTGGAGTAACTATACCAGCAATCGTCCAAATAGACAGGTAAATTCTGGCGTTCTCTCAGATTCTGGCGGTTCTGGCTGAATTTACCCAAGAAAAATCCGCCATTCTGAGGAACGAAAAACGGCGGAAACAGCTCGAGATCTACTTCCGGAATCGGGACATCACCAAATACCGGATGTGTCCATCCACGTGTCTCCGCCGCCCAATGTGGCCATCTCGCTCCGCCGAGATGAGCCTTACTGGTTGCGCATTGCACGTCGAAAATGTACCGCCCATACTGCACTTTATGGCGCGGCAGTCATTCGGTATCGACGAGGGGATCTTTGTGAAGAGGCCCTGTGCAAGGCTCGTCTCGGCGGAGCGAGACGGCTACTTTTGAAGGCAATTTACTCCCTCATTCGTTACTTCTGGCTTCACGCACGAATTCAAGAACGCCGTGGTTAAATACTCAGCCCGGAACACCCGTGGCCGAACATGTTGCCGCCGCCATCACTGTTCCGCCAATAATTGGAAGTAGGCTGCGGCTGCCGTTGGTCTGAGTATCCAACTGGACAAACACTCCAGGGTTTTCCTCCAGCGGAGTTGGCGGCAGTTCTTTCGCGAGCACCGTTTCGATGAAGAAATGCAGCAGATCGCGAACCTGGTCGTTTTCGATGTCCGCGACGAGTGACTCCGCTTTCTCCCGCGATCGCTCGACCAGCATCTCTGCCTTTTCAAACACGTCGCAGGCTTTGAAGATTTCTCGCAACCGATCAACTCGATTGTGATTCGTCGAGCGCCCCGGAGTCTCGGACAAAATCTCCTTCAGTTCAGCTCGCTGCTGTTCATTGGCATCCTTGAGAGCCAGGGCCAGCAGTACGGTCGGTCGCAAAGCCAGAGCATCCTGACCGGCAACCAGCTTATTGTCGGTATCGCCCTGCCAGTCTTTCAGGTCGTTCAACACCTGAAACGCAACGCCCACGTGACGGCAGAACTGAGGAACCAAATCCGTTGATGCCAGCGGATGATTGGCCATTCGCAACCCGGCGTACAGGGCTGCTTCAAATGCGGGAGAGGTCTTCAATGAATAGATCTGCAATGCATCCAGCGGAGTTAGGTTCCAATCCGGAGACTTCTGAAACGCCATCTCCGCGCCCTGTCCGTCGCACAGACGAATATGAGCGGTCGACATGCTGTTCAACACATCGATCGCAATCTCCGGGCTAAGTTCACGAGCCGAATGAATAAAGCGATATCCCAACCCGATCAGATGATCGCCGATGTTGATGGCCTGCCCCGCGCCGTGCTGGCGATGCAGGGTTTCTTTGCCGTAACGATATTGGTCATTGTCCTGAATATCGTCGTGAACCAGCGAGGCTTTGTGAAAGGCTTCAATCGCCATCGCCACACGAGCCACAGCATCCGGAATCGCGGGAGTCTCAGCTCCGGTCGTCAATCCACCGGTCCCCAAGGCGGCGTGCCACGCGGCGACAGTAATGAACGGGCGAAACCGTTTTCCACCTTTTGACAGCCATTCGTAGGAGATGTTTTCGGTGAAGGCAATCGGTGAGTTTCGACGCGACTCATCCTTCGTACGTACTCGTGGCGACAGTCGCTCGAAGTCGTCTTCAAAGATCTTCGCCGTTGCTCGCATTAGCGGCACATAGCTGGTCGTGGGCTTTTCCGGCAGTGGCTCATATTTGTCCAGAACGTCCCAGACCCAGGCTTCATCCAGGGTTGTGTTCAGGCAGTCGCCGGAATGCAGAGGTACCGCGTAGGATGGAACCCCGGCGATCAGAATTTTATCAATCGCCTTCTCCAACACGTTCAGGCAGGCGACTCCCAGAATTCCGTCGATGTATCCGGAGACAATAATCTTCAGAACGACCGGAGACCCTTCTGCAACCAGAACTTTATAGCCCAGTTGCTCTGCACGAACTTTATAGTCAGCAATGGAACACGCACCGCAACGTTCGCAGTCGAGTCCAAACTGAGTGTACTCGGCTGGACAACCTTCGGCATGTTTCAGGCAGTGAGGCAGCAACAGCATTCGTCGATTAAACGGAATCGCCAGGAACTGCTGCTTCCAGAAAAAGTTGCCGACCATTACCATCGAAAAGCCCAGATACTTTTCGGGCAACTGCATCTGGTCGAGCAATGTTCGCCCGTGATGTTCCAGTTCATTGCGAGTAAACGCACGGCTACGATCCAGTGATCGAGCGTACTCTTCGGCTGCGACTTTGACTTTTTCTCGCAGTTCCAGAGTATCCGGAACGGCTTTCAAATGAGTCGTACTGCGACGCTTGCCCTTCTTCTTTACCGGGGCCGGATCATCTTCGTCGTCCACCAGTCGGTGATCTTCCGGAAAGGAAGGACGCATTGGTTCGTCATCGTCTGCGATGGAGTTGTCGACATGGGCGATTGACACAGGGAAATTCTCCGGGTGGAGCTATAGATGATTTCGGTGGTGGGCTAGTTTACCAGGCGAGTGGCAGGGCGTCAGCCCTGAGAGCATTTCAAGACGCGGATCAGACACAATTCTTTTGCCGCGGCTAGAAGACCTTGACGTCCGCAGGCCATGACGCCGGTAGTTCCCAGTGCAGTGAACCAATCATTCAACGGCAAGCCGCAGGCGTCGTTTCTCAGTTTCGCCTACGCCTACGGCTCGCCGTTAAACGAAAAACGCTCAATCCACAGTGGGTTCGAACCGCTGTCCGTGTTGCCAGCGGTTTAACCCCGCTGCCGCAAATATGATTGGGTAAAGATCTTCAAAATACCAGAGTCGAGCAAAATAGAATCCGATCGGACTGGGCCGATCCACTGTGCCTTCATTCACCCGGGCTGCCAACCACTGAGCCGCCTTGTCATTTGCCAGCCGAGCTGCCGGAAAGTTGACGAGACTGTCTAATGCCAGTCCGGTTTCTTCCACGGAACTTTCCAGACCGCGACGAGCCGACCAGCCCCCGTCGTCGTTCTGATTTTCCAGCAACCAGCGAACAGCTCTTTGGCAGCAGTCCGATGAATTCTGGCCTATCGTACCCAGCGCGCGGACGACTCGCGATGTCCCGTACAGCGGATTTTCGTCGTCTTCATTGAATTGATGGCCAAACCAGAGCGGCAGCCAGGTTCCGTCGGCTCGCTGAGCGTTTTCCAGATACTGGATTCCTCGTTGCATCGACTTCTCAGTTCGAGTCCGCAGCTTCTGGTCAATCCCCGGAATTCGACGCAGCCACAAGTGCAACGCTCGCAGTGTATGAGCCGTCAAATCGCAGGAACTTCGGTCAAACGGCAGAGTCCCCCAGCCTCGACAAAACGTGGGCCAGCCCCCATCACGGTTCTGCAGATCGAGCAACCAAATTGCCGCCGCGCGAAGAGAGGAAATCTCTTCCGAAGAAAACGATTCTTCTGATGAGCGAAGATTCATCACCGCCAACATTGCTCCGGGAGTATCGTCGGCGTCCGGCACTCCGCCGGGAAGATTCGTCCATGACCAACCACCCGGTGCTGCATGGGTATAGGGATGAACAACTCGGTACTGTTGGCCGAGCAGCCAGTTGCGAATTGTTTCTGGTTGCAAGGCACCGTCTGCAGCAGGGTCGCGTGATGGAGTGCTCGCAGGGCTGACGCTCTGCCGCTCGCCGAGATTATTTACGCCGAGAGCATTCACGCTGAGCGTTGTGACCCAGGTAGTCAGATTCGTATCGATGGGCCAACTGCCGTCTTCGCGAACAGACGATTCAATAAACTGCAGGCATCGCTGCGTCACCACATGGTCAAATAGGCCGCATCCGAGCAGACTCATGCAGACGAAACTCGTCAGTGGAGTCGCTTCCAGAAATCCACCGTTCGTCGGCTGAATTGACTCCAGCACTTTCAGTGATGGCTTTATCGCCGCGTGACGAATCATCCTCAAGATTGGATTCCAGTGCCCCTGGTGCTTGAAGATGACCTGGCCAATCGCAATCAACGCTGGTAAAGCATAGCTGACAACCGGCATTCTCACGGCGGCGTAAAGCTGATGTGGCACGCACGACAATTCAAACGGCAGCGGAATCACGTCCTTCCATTCCACAATTCCCGCCAATGCACAATGTGTGAGAATGGGAACCGAAAACGTATGATCCTTGCCGTATCTTCGGATGACTGCTGGCACACCACCCACCTGAGCAATGTGCTGGCCGGAAGATTCCGTGACGTGCTGCCACCTAGCGATCGTCTCATCGGGCAGTGCTTGTTGTTGAGCGACTTTCGCCGTGCCTCGAAAAACAGCGTGACACAACATGCTTGTCGAAATGTTGCTGATACTCAGAATCGTATCACCCCAACCGCCGTCTGCGTTCTGATGGTCAGCCAGCCATTCGAGGCCACCATTCATCAACGACCTCCAGCGAAGTCGCTGATCCTCATCCGCTGTGGCTTCGGCTGCCTTATGCAGAGCCATTACGGCGGTCGCGGTGGACAATGCAGATGTCGACAATCGACCGGTCCACCAACCCTGCTCATTGCGTTGCGAAAGGAGAAGGCGATTCACGGCGTCTACGGCATCGTTTACTAACTCCGGAGTAGAGTTCCGAATAGACATGGGAGTCGAATGCGTCCTCGTGAATTGCCTGATCGACTGCTCCCTCAATTCTCCCGAGAACATTGCTCAGTGATCAGGCAAGTACATGACTATGGCGAAATGCGATGTTCTGGCGATCGCTCAGAATCTATCAGATGAACTCATCGATGTCAGGCGGCCGATGGCTGCGTTTTTCTTAAGGGTGTTTGCCGGGCGGCGTGGGGGCGACTGGAATCATGCGGAGGAGAAGTAAGTGGATTTCGCCGCTGGTCGAGAACGTAAAAAGATCTCGAAATGGAAGCCTGTGCGAGAAGCCGGGTTGCCGCTAAACTCCGCAACTTGTGTTTTCGCAGCTCTTCCAGTTCTCCCAGTTTGATTAAGGACTGCGAAGTTACGCAGAGAAAACAGCCTTGGAAATGCTCTGTTCCGAAACGGCCCGCGGTTACTGAAGATTCATATTCGCGAGTTTTGGGGCGGTCGAATTGGCAAAATTGACATCTGCAGGAAGCAAACGATGGCATCGGTGACAAAATCCAATTCCAGTTATACCGGCGAAGATATTGAAGTCCTTGAAGGACTGGAACCGGTTCGCCGTCGTCCGTCAATGTACATCGGAGGTGTGGACTCACGCGGGCTGCATCATCTGTTATGGGAGATTGTTGACAATTCGGTCGACGAATTTCTGGCCGGTGAATGTGATCGCATCACGGTCACTCTGCACAAGGATGGCAGTTCGTGTACGGTTTCTGACAATGGTCGAGGCATCCCGGTTGATAAACATCCGAAGATGAAAAAATCGACGCTGGAAGTCATCCTGACGACTCTGCATGCTGGCGGAAAATTCAGCGACAAGAATTATGCTCGCAGCGGAGGTTTGCACGGTGTCGGTTCGTCCGTAGTCAACGCTTTGTCATCAGAAATGATCGCGACCGTTCATCGTGACGGTTTTGAATGGTGCCAGACGTTTCGGCGCGGAAAGCCCAAAGCGCCGGTCGAGAAAGTGAAACCGTTTCGTGGCCGCGGCACGACGATCTTCTTTCGCCCTGACGAAGAGATCTTTCGCCGGACCATCTTCAACGCCGAAACCATTCGTCAGCACCTTGAGGATATCTCCTTCATCCACGGTGGCCTGACGCTGGTCTTTCATGATGAGCAGAAGAAAGAAACCATCGAGCTGCATCATCCGGACGGCATCGTGGCCTACATCGAAAAGGTCACAAAAGATACCGGCAAGAAACCGGCTCATGAACAACTCTTTGCCGTGATGAAGGACGACAAAGATGCCAAAGTCGAAGTCGTTCTGCGCTGGACGGATTCAACGGAAGAGAATATCCGCAGTTATGTGAACGGCATCAGAACTCATGCCGGGGGAACTCACGAGAACGGCTTCAAGGCGGGAGTGGTCAAAGCTGTCCGCAACTACATGGACGTCCATGACTATAAGCCTCGTGGCGTCACGATCACTTCTGACGATATTCGCGAAGGCATCGTGTGCATCCTGAGCGTCTTCATTGGCGATCCGATGTTTCAGGGGCAGACCAAGGAACGCCTGAATAATCCGGAGACAGCTGCGGCGGTCGATGGAGTTGTCCGGCCAGCTCTGGAAAACTGGCTGAATAACAATCCCTCTCTGGCAGACGTGATTCTTGGCCGCATGGTACTGGCCGCTCGCGCACGTCAGGCCAGTCGCGAAGCCGTCTCGGAAGTTCGGCGGAAAACGGTCGGCGGACGAAAGACCAATCTTCCCGGGAAGCTGGTTGATTGTCAGGCGAAAGATGCCCTGCATTCGGAACTGTTTATCGTCGAAGGAGATTCGGCCGGTGGCACAGCGGTGATGGGACGCAAGGCGGCCACTCAGGCTGTGTTGCCTCTGCGAGGAAAGATTCTTAACACCGAAGCGTTGTCGATGTCCAAAATCATGGACAGCAATGAAATTCGGGACATCGTGGAAACTCTGGGAGCTGGAGTTGGCAACAGTTTTGATGTTAATCAGTTGCGGTATGCCCGGATTATCCTGCTTATGGATGCCGACAGCGACGGATATCACATTTCCACGTTGTTGCTGACGTTCTTCTTTCGGCATATGCCGGAGCTGATTCGTCAGGGAAAACTGTTTATCGCTCAGCCGCCGTTGTACCGCATCGAAGTGGGCAAAGAAGTTCATTACGCGCGGCATGACGCCGAGAAGGAAGAGCTGTTGGCGTCACTGCCAGCGAATCGTACGGCGACAGTGCTTCGCTTCAAAGGTCTCGGAGAAATGAACGCGGCTCAGTTGCGTGACACGACTTTAGATCCACGAGCGAGGGTGCTTCTGCGAGTCAATATTGAGAGTCAGTTGGAAGCTGACGCAACCTTTCATCAACTGCTCGGCAAGGACGCCAGTGAGCGATATCGGATCATCATGGAAGACGCGAGTTTCGCGGACGACCTTGATCTTTGATCACGGGATATTGAATTCATGACTTCTCAAAATGTCGTCGTTGCCATCACGGGAGCCAGCGGGTCGATCTATGCGGTCCGACTGATCTCGGTGTTGCTGGCGGCAAACAGGACAGTACATCTCGTCACCAGCGGTGCCGCCGGGCAGGTGATGCGACGTGAACTGGAGTGCGATTTTCCCGCGGTCAGTGCCGGAGAATCTGCGTGGCGAGCTGCTTTGCAAAAGATTCAGCAGAGCTCGATTGCACTCAAATGGGGCTTTGACACGAAACAGGCTGCAACTCCGTTTGATCCCAATGCGGGAGTATTGAAAGTTCATGGCATCGGGGATTACTCGGCCGGCATCGCCAGCGGATCATTTTTAACGGCCGGAATGGTGATCTGCCCTTGCTCAATGGGAACGCTGTCTGCAATTGCGACCGGAGGTTCGACGAACCTGATTCATCGAGCCGCCGATGTTCATCTCAAAGAACGACGACCGCTTGTGTTGGTGCCGCGGGAGACTCCGCTGAGCGTCATTCAGTTGGAGAATATGACACGCGTGAGCCAGGCTGGAGCGACCGTGTTGCCATCAATGCCCGGCTTTTATCATCAGCCTCAATCAGTAGCCGATCTGGTCGACTTCGTTGTGGCGAGAATCTGCGATCATCTGCACGTGCCTCATACATTGATGCAACGATGGGGCGAAGCTTAGGATTTGGTTCGAAATAGGATCCGTGAATGGTGTGGCCGCGTTCGCTGGACGACCTTGTCACACGCTTCTAAGCCAGATCTTTCCTGTAGGGTGTGACAAGTGAGCCTCAGCGAACGCAGGCACACCGATCGAGCCCGCACATGCTTCAAGCCGGGATTTCTTTTCGGGACTCTGGCTTAGCGGGTGAATTAAATCGGTTCACATCATCAATCGCTGAAACCGAAACGGGGAAAGAGTCTGACTGACTCTTTCCCCTGTCTCATCTTTAGCCGCGAACAGAAAAGTTAAGGTTTCGACTTCTGCACCGGCGTCGGCTTTACGGCTTCTTTGCCAAGCATGACGTCAGAGAAACCTTTCAGGTCTGTCCAGAGGGTGCCTTCACCGGCGTAGAACAGATTGAGTTCGACATCTTCTGGCAATCCGGAAGCAAAGACCCACTGATTGTAAGCACTGCCGCTGCCGAAGGCTTCGACCGCAAGGCCGAAGAGTTCTGACTTGGCTTCGGCTTCAAGCTGTTTGCTGGAAGCTGTTGCCTTCCCAAGAGCAACGCTGGCCTGAGCATCCAGTTCGGCTGTCTCACGATCGATCGCGGCTACTTTTTTCAACGTTTCCGCTTTCGTTTCTTCAGCTTCCTTGTTTCCTTCTGCAATCGCCTGGGCCACCATTTTCATGGTCTCGGCGGTCACTCGTTCTTTCTCCAGGTCCACTTTCTTTTCGGCTTCTCGAAGCGTCGCCTCGGTACGAGCCGTCAGCAGTTCCTGTTCTCGAGTAAGCTTCAGTTCATCGGCGATAAACTTTTCCTGAATCGGTTTGCGAACTTCCTGGGGAATGTGAATGTTACGCACGAAGCCGTGCAACAGTGTCAGATCCTTGTCCTCCAAAATCTTGTGAAACGCGGCAGAGACTTCCTCCTGAAACTTCTGACGAGTCTCTCCGACCAACAAATCCACGGCTCCCACTGAAGAACCTTTGTTGCGTCCGATACTTTCTATCTGTGGAATGACGACCTTTGTCTCTACGGCTTCCAGGTTTCCAAAAGTCGCGATCACATTGGCGGCCTGATCAGGCATGATGCCCCAGACTGCAGTGAAGTCCATATGGATCTTGAACCCGTCATTGGATGGGAATGCGATGCCGCTGTCGTCATCCGCGACGGAAGGTTCGCCGCTTTCATCAAGTACCGGGATACCGTCTCGGCTTAAGAGATTTGATTTGATGGATTTTTCTGTGTAGCCCACGCCGATGATGTCAATTTCCTGCTCACGGGGATTGACCGGATATAGTCCCGGCTGCAGGACTTTGTCCTGAATCACGGACCGGGCAACATCAGATTCGCCTTTGCTCAGATTTGTAACGACGCCCACATAGCCCGTGGGGATTGAGACCCAGCCTGAATGCTTGATCTGAGTGCCATTCGGAATGGCCTGCTCGGTAATGACTTCGACAGCGTAGGCATAATCATTGATGCGGTAATTGCCGGGGGCGAGCACCTGCCGAAGAATGCCCTTCTCTTTGGTTTCGTTCACGTGACCTTCGACCAGGAATTTTCCATCTTTCAAATCATTCCCCATTCTGCAGGTCACGACCCCGACTTCACCTGGTTTCACAACGACGTCAGGGATAAGACGAGTTTCCCACCAACCGATCCAGCGGAAATGACGTCCGGGCCCAAGCATGTCCTTCAGAATTCCGATCTCCAAAGGTCGACCATTCTCATCCACTTGAGCAAACTGTCCCGGTGCAGCTGGCGGACGATTACCGGGGAGGAACGGCAATGGCGGACCTTTGTACCGCATGACAAGGCTGTAGCCTTCCGGCACGTAGACTCGATTGAATGTCCATTCAAACATCTCGTACCCCAACACCAGCGCCAGAAACGCCGGCACAGCCAGTGCTGCTCGAGAAAGGGCTTTACTTCCTGAAGTCGTTTCACTCATGTCAGTATGACCTTTGATAATTGATTGAGCTGGTCATCGCGACAGCCTGATGGAGACTGCTGCGGAATGTTGTTGGTCGTTGGACGTATTGAAAACGCCATCTCAGAGGATCATTCGATGGGTTGCCTGGGATTCATTGGACTCGCGGCGTGTTGCGAATCCATGCCCCTCTCTATTCTTCCGCACCGCTGGCAGCTGTGGCCGGTGTTGGAGTCGATGCCGGTTTAACATTCGCTGCTTTCGCAGCGTCTGCGGATTCAGCAAACGATTCGAAGATCTTCATGATCGGGCTGTCCGCCGTGTTCACCATAATCCTGCGATATGAAGCCGACAACTTCTGATACATCACGTACTGAGCATAAGCCTGACCATCGCCCTGGAAGGCTTCAACGGCCTTCTTCCATCCGGCCGCTTCTGCTTCGTTGTTGAAGCGAACCACGTCGGCCGCAGCTTTGCCTTTCGCTTCGATCGCAGCGGCTTCGTCAATAGTCGCGTCTAGTTTTAATTGAGCGACGGCCGCCTTTTCATTGCCCTTGGTGATGGCAACTTCCTGATCCTGTTGGGCCTGTGTTGTAATCTTGACGATGTCCTGATCGGCCTTCACCAACGCCTGCTTTTGTTCAACCAGAGCTTTCTCTACTGCGAGTTTCTGTTCCGACTCCTGTTGCAGAGCCTGCTGCTGATACTGCAATTCCTGTTGCTTGGCAATTTCTCGCTGACGAACTGGATCTGCGATCTGCTGCGGAGGACGAATCTTGGTCACAAGAGCCTGAATGACTTCAATCCCCAGCGGCTGACAGGCTTCCTTCATAGATTTCTCGAACGACTCCTGAAAGGCTGTGCGAGTTGTCCCCTGGATAAAATCACGTCCCGACGAATTCGATCCCTGCAGACGGCAGAAACTGCGAGCATTCGGCATGACGATCGTTTCCACGATCTCTTTGTCGATCTCCGGGCCGTTATCACTGCGGTTAAACAGCACATAGACTTCCGCCGCCTTCTCCGGGACGACTCGGAATTCAATCACGCCATCGAGACTGACCCAAAAACCGTCTTTGGTAGGAAACCCCATGTCGCCTTCCTCGCCAAGGTTGAAACGCTGACTGCGACAGTCAACCTGATCAACGCGAGTCACATATGGATTCAGATAATGAGTTCCGGCTTCCAGAGTCGCTTCCTGAACTCCTCGCTCTCCCGGCTTCACAAGTAACTTGTTTGGGTCTTCAGCGAGTGGGGCAGCCAGATTGGTGACGACACCTTTGAATCCGGCAGGGATTGTGACTGGCTTCTGAATCTCAACCGCATAGAGGTAAGGATTGATTGGGTAACGTCCCGGATTGAGAACTCCAGGCATGATTCCTTTTGTTGTTGCTTCGCCCTTTTCATTAACCTTGGCGAGAAAGTCGCCATAGCCCAAATCATCGCCAGTCAGGCTGATCTTGATTCCCATATCCCCTGGTGCGATTTCAATCTGCTTGTCGACCTGCCATGACCAGGTGTAGGGATTATAAAAGTGTCGACCTTCGGCCAGTACTTCTCTCTGGATGCCTTTGTGGTCTGGTGTGGGAGCGATCTCATCGCCGTTCGTGATGTCGAGCCCCGTCTTGCGAATCAGAACGGCCATTTCGCCACTGCCGACATCAATTCGAAAGCTGGTATACACGGTCCAGATCACCGACAATCCGACAATGGCCAGCAGCAGCACCGCCGCCAGCGATGGCCCTGAAAATCGAACCTGTCGATGACCGGAATAGGACAAATTGCCAGAAGACATAGAGAGGAACTCCGAGAGATCAGACAACCAGAAGGCAGGGGAACTTGCCTGCATCAACGTGAAACTTGTGCTGTTTCCCGTCGAAACGGCGTAACGCCCCGCATGGATCAAAAAATCTAGGTTGTGTTCGCGTCGGCCCCCGTTTTATTCGGGATTCTCTGCAGATTCGGGCCAGACTGGTCGTCCGGTCTCAAGCAACTGAGCAATTGCATCGGTTGTGTGACCAGCATTTGCTACCAGAGTGTCGTCTCGCGGCTCATCTGTGGCTGCCAAATCGGATACAATGAGCCCCCGCCGCGACTTGCTTTCGCACTCATCTGCGACGACACCTTTGCGGGCAGAAAATCGGGAGCGGTTCCTGGGCACATCGCTTGAGACAGATCGTGGTTCCGAACTTCATCACCAGCAATGCCTGGAAGTGTGAGCATGAATGAACTTGCCGGACTCTGGATTCCCATCGTCGTTTCAGCGCTCGCTGTTCTGGGGGCCATTTACGTCGTCAATGTTTTTATCGCGCAACGTCTGCGAAACTGGAAGACACTGCCAGAAGAAGATGCTACTGTCGAACACCTGCAGAAGTCCGGGGCAGGGCCAGGCTTCTATGTCTTCCCTGGGAGGCACAGCAGGGCTTCAAACGCGTCCGAGGAATCACGGCTCCAGCGCATGGAATCCGGACCATGGGGCACCGTAAACATTCGGGCCGGACAGCCGAGCATCGGGAAAGCTCTTGTCCAGTCATTGACCTTTTGTCTTGTGACCAGCATTCTCGTGGCCTATCTCGGAACACTGGCTCTGAGTCCTCGCGATGATTTTTCCAGAGTGTTTCAGGTCATCGGAACCGCCGGAATTCTTGCCTACGCTTTTGGCGGCATTCCCAACGCAATTTGGCTTGGGCTGGATTCTCGATCTGCTGTACTGGACGTCGTTGATGGCATTTTTTGCGGTCTCATCACGGGAGCTGTGTTCGGGATACTGTGGCCGAATTAGCTGCACTGCGAGTGTTGAAGAAACCTTAGTTCTCCCGAGTTATCGCCCGGGCGTTCTCCAGTGAATGCATCTGCCGTCAGAAGCTCTTCGGCCTTTCCCGCGGGTGAAGAATTCGGTTCAGCAGTCGGCCCCATAGGCCACAAGCGTGACTTAGAGCCAGCATTCTTTCAGTAACTTTTCGACGCGGCAAAATATTCGTACCTCAACGCTGAACTCCGATGCAGCCAGCGGAGCATAAGGGCTGCCCGAGTCGCAGGATCGCCGGGATCATGATCATCATCAAATCGACGAGGTACGATGAAGTCATAGGTTGGCAATGTGTTGCTTGTCGCATCGATCCGAGTCAATTCCCCAAAGCCCAGCTCATCACAGAGTGAAGACATGGATCCGTGATTGCACCATGGATCAGGCCAGGGGCCGTAGCCGTCGTTCAGAATTGCGGCCACTGCGAAACGCGGAAAACTCTCGACGTGTGGGACATCCAAAAGGACAATATTGGATGAGACAAAGCGTCCTCCGGGCTTCAGAACGCGGAAGACTTCAGCCAGAAACTTGCGCCGCGATGGAAAGTGAAACATCGCCTCCACACAGAACACGCGATCGAAAATCTGGTCTTCAAATGGCAACTGGCAGGCATCACCTTCCTGCCAGCGCAAGGAGTTTCCGGATTGAGGTCGAATGCGGTGGCAGATATCGAGTTGCTCGGGATCTACATTCAATCCCGTCAGTTCCATTCCCGACCAGTGTTCATTGATTCGCTCGATCAGGCCTCCCAGACCGCAACCGACATCCAGCACGGACTGACCATGATTAAGCTGAGCCAGGCGAATCATCTGTTCGTCCAGACGCTGCTGAGCCGCTTGAAATTCGCCGGCAGAGATTAATGGCGGCGATGCTGCATCAGATGACCTGGAGTGCGTGATCTCTTTCGCAACCGAGTCCCAATGCCCAAGATGAGCGCATCGGTTTTTGTTTCCGTCGTGATACGACGCAACGATGCGTTCAAAGTAGGCTGGCACACTTGCGGACATGAGCTAACCAAACAACGCGGCAATCGGTTGCCCCATATCGGTGATGGGAACAGGGCGATCGCCGTCGTAGAGGTTCTTCGAATAATCGATTCCAAGGGCCGCATGAATTGTGGCGAAGAAGTCCGGCACTCCAACAGGGTTGGTCACAATTTTCTTGCCCAACTCGTCCGTCTCGCCGTACGCTCCGCAATGCTTGAGACCACCGCCAGCCAGTACGCACGTGAATGCCGTTCCCTGATGACCTCGACCACCGCCGCTGTCAAACTCCGGCGGGCGTCCAAACTCCGTGGTGACCACGATCAGAGTTTTCTCGAGCATTTGCTTGGATTCAAGATCTTTAATCAGGCCCGCGATGGCAGTGTCCAATTCCTGAATCAACGCATGCTGACGCACGATTCCTTCGTTGTGAACATCCCAACCTGCTCCGTTAAGGAAATTGAGGTTGTGTGAGACTTCGATAAACCTCACGCCACGTTCAATCAATCGGCGAGCCAACAAACAGCGCTGACCAAACTCACCGCCATAAGAAGCACGCAGGTCGGCGGGCTCGTTGTCCAGTTGAAAGCTTTGCATAAAGTCCGGACCGCTCAGGCGAAGACTCTGTTCAATCGCCGCATCATAGTCCTGCAGTTGTTGATCGCTGACTTCGACCTGACTCTTCCGCAGCTCCTCAAGAAATCCCTGGCGACGTGATTGGCGCGAAACGGAGATCCCATCAGGCCTCGATAAGCCCGCCGGACCTCGGCTGGTATCAGTCAGATACAGATAACTGTCACGAGTTCCCAGGAAGCCTGGCCCGCGAGTAATATTAGGATAGCCGATCACAACATAGGGCGGCGCTCCGTCAACGGCGGCACCACGTTCATGAGCCACTAAAGAACCGAGCGAAGGGTAAACGACGGTCCCACTGACTGCTCGGCCAGTATGCATGCGATTCGTCGCCGCGGCATGCTCATCGATCACATTGTGATTTACGGTTCGCACGGCCGTCACGCGATCCATCAGGCTCGCAACCTGCTTCAGGTGTTCACAGACTCGCACGCCAGCCACAGCCGTTTCAACGCTGTCATAGTACGAGCCCGCGAGTTTCTTTGCCGGATCGCCTTTCGCCTTCGGATCGAAGGTGTCACCAGCTCCCATACCGCCGCCAAGCCAAATCGAAATCACATGTTCGGCTTTGCCACGGATAATCTCGGAGGCAACCCCCGGATGACTTATCGATGCCGCCAGGGTACTCGCACAGCCAGCAGCCAAAACCTGTCGACGCGTGAAACTGGGGAAGGATTCGTGGTGGTTCATACAGGCCCCGCGAAGAGAATCGGTTCCAGATCAGAAGAGTTCTCTGACGTGGGTTCGAACGCGACTATGGGAAGACAACTGTGGGAAGTCAGTTGAGACGCTGAGTTATCAATAACTGCAGAACAATCTCACTGCCGATTGTCTCATGCGGACAAGATTCTCGCAATGGCTCAGATCTGCTGCCGCGAATTGTTTGGCCCGGATTTTTCCGCATCGGAGAACTCAAACACCACAAGCGTCACGGCCGGAAGCGCTTTTGCGGAGATCCTGGCTGACTTTGCGGCTGAGCCTTTCGCGACGACGGCTGAGTTTTCGACAGGCCCCGGACTCGTCGCACTCGCATTACCGGCCGCAGCAACCTGTTGGCTGGACGCAACAGTCTGATCGTCACCTTTCACCGATGGCGACGACGGAAGCAAGACAAAGACCTTTCCATGATGCAATTCTGATCGCGTCGGATGCTTCAGGGATTCGCGAGCTGCAGCGATAAACATCGCTTCCTGAGAATCTGCCGGCGGCGTTTGTGTCACGTAGCCATTCGATGCCCCAACACTTTCCATGGCATTTACGACATCCTCGCGTCCCGCGACATTGGATGTCAGCACAACTCCCAGCCATCGCGATTCATCAGGCCCCGTGGAACCTTTCATTTGCAAACCAGCCTTCTGCACGATCGACTGAATCTGATCCATCGCCTGATCTCGATCCTTGCTGTCGATCTTCACAACGACCACATTCCAGTCATCGGACTGAATTAATGGCTGAACGTCCAGCGCAGAGGAAGCTTCGGGATTCGTTCCACCAGCAGCATCAGTATTCGCGATCGCTGCTGCACCAAGTAACGCGTTCGGCGGAACATCTGCGACCATTGGCATGGGCATCGCATCAGACATCATGCGACCGTGTTCTAACATGCGGCCGTGTTCCATCATCGCTGCACTGTCCATGGACGAGGCACTCCCTGCGCGAGCTTCCATCGTCCCGTGCAGCCTCTCTGCTTTGGCCAGCATTGGTGCTCCAGCGTTGTCTGGTCGCTGATTCAAAGCCAGCAATAACCCGGCACACAGCAATGACGTCACCGCCCCAACGACAACTCGCTGTGCGCCACTTCTTCGCGGAAGAATTGCCGGATCAGGTACGGGAGTCGCGCGAGGAGTCGTAATCACCGGCGTCTCGAAGAGCAATTTTTCTACTGAGCAGACCGGGATTCGCTTTAGCAGACAACTGACCACACCGGCCTGACGACGGAAGTTCTCTGACGCTTCCCGGTGAGCGGACTCAAGAGTCGCAAGACGCTCAGTTTCTGCCGCCCCCAAATCCCCGTCAAAATGCCGAGACAGAAGCTCGAATAGCGCTTGCTGGTCAGGAGATTCTGGCGTTTGAGGAGTAGATTCTGGCATGGAAAGCATTCGGCGGGACAAGTTCGGGAGGGAAACACACTGACGGAGGCAGCGGAGCGCGCGCAGCGATTTTGCTGTCAGACGTCGCTTTTGGGGCCGTAGTTCCTGGGATTCGTCAAGAATTCCCTTCTCGGCAGGAATAATTCAATGAACGCACGATCACTCCCGGGTCGGCTTGTGGTCTGCTGTCTCTGGCGGCGCAACAACGACCGGGGAGAAGCTCCAGTGAAAGGAGCCGTCTCCGACAACGTGACTTTAACGCAAATACGCAAAGCCCCAGGTTCGTTCGGAGGGAGTCTCCGATACGCGGAAGAAGTCCCGTCGAGTCCAGGGTAAACCGCAGAATTCAGCTCGCCAAAAAGGGGGCCGATTGAATTCCATAACGGTCCGGAGTTCCGTGTCGATTTATCGGCGCTTGCTCGGATGACGTGCGGCACGCTACGCTTCCGTGACTCCACCTGTATTCCGAGACGCCACGCTCTGAAAAAACGTCCCTGGTTTCCTGCCGCTGACTGCACTGACAATCATGACCAACGAAAAGATCGTTTCGCTTTATCGCACGATGCAGATTATTCGCCAGACCGAAGAAGAACTGGCGCGATGTCATCAGCGGGGACTGATCCATGGAGCCTGTCATACATATGTCGGACAGGAAGCCATCGCTACGGCTGTCTGTGCTCACCTCAACGCAAACGATTCTGTCTTCAGTACTCATCGAGGCCATGGGCATGCTCTGGCCAAAGGCATGCCACCCAGAGAATTGATGGCGGAGCTTTTTGGTCGCTCAACCGGCTGCTCGCGTGGTCGAGGCGGTTCCATGCATCTCTTCTCGCCGGAGATCGGCATGATGGGAACCAGCGGCATTGTGGGCCCATGTATGCTGCAGGCCTGCGGTGGTGGGTATAGCTCAAAGATTCTAAAGAACAGTACGGTCGCCGCGGCGTTCTTCGGTGACGGCGCAGCCAACAACGGCGCGTTCCACGAAGCGCTGAACATGGCGAGTATCTGGAAGCTGCCAACGCTCTTCATTTGCGAAAACAATCAGTACGCGACCGAGGTTCCTTTTTCCTACTCCAGCGGTTCACCATCTGTCGCGGCCCATGCCGCAGGTTATGGAGTTATCGGACATGAACTCGACGGCAACGATGTCCTGGAGATTCACCGAGTCGCCGGAGAAGCCGTAGAAAGAGCTCGCGCTGGCGAGGGACCGACGCTGATCGAATGTCGGACGTATCGAACTCGAGCCCACGCGGAAGGCATGGGCGACTTCACCTATCGCACGCGGGAAGAAGTCGAAGCATGGAAGTTGAAATGTCCGATCGCACGGCTGCGTGCGAATGCTTCGAAGGACTTGTTGTCGGAGTTTGATAAGATCGACGCCGAAATTCTGGAGCTCGTCCGTGCGGCGAAAGAATTCGCTGAACAGAGTCCCGTTCCGGATGGCAGCACCGCGACGAATCATGTTTACGCCGCCTCATCGTTCCGTCAGTCGGCCCCGGAATTTCGTAAGGCTGTGGCCGCGGTCAGTCAACCACGGGAGATCACGTTTACTCAGGCCACTGTCGAAGCTTTGGCCGGTGAGATGTCTCGCAACCCGGGCATCTTTGTGATGGGTGAGGGTATCGGAAAGCGTGGCGGGAACTTCCGCACAACTCCCGGACTTTACGATCTGCACGGACCCGATCGTTTGTGTGATACGCCGATTTGCGAACGAGGATTCGTTGGGCTGGCCGGCGGTGCGGCGATGACGGGGACTCGGCCCGTGATCGACTTTATGTTTGCCGACTTTATTCTGGACTCCGTCGGCGAGATCATCAATCAGATCGCCAAGATGCAATACATGTCCAGTGGGCGACTGAAGATGCCCGTCCTGATGCGCGGCTGTATCGGGATTGGTCACTCGGCGGCCACTCATCATTCCGGAAGTTATCACGCGTTGTATGGTCAGGTCCCGGGATTGCGAGTTGTCGTACCATCGAATGCTTATGACGCCAAAGGTTTGATGCTGCGAGCCCTGCGTTGCGATGATCCCGTGATGTTTCTTGAGCATCGTGAGATTCTGACCATGAAGTGCCATGTGCCCGAACATGACTATGAGATTGAATTTGGCAAAGCGGCTGTGGTTCGGGAAGGCAGCGACATCACTGTTGTCGCATTAGCTCGCATGGTCCCGATGACGTTGTCGCTCTGTGAGAGTCTGCATCAGTCGGGGATTTCGGTTGAGTTGATTGATCCTCGAACCGTTTCACCACTGGATACGGAGACGATTTGCCGATCCGTAGCGAAGACCGGTCGACTGCTGATCGTGGAAGAGACGCCGGCAGCGTTCGGCTTCGGAGCAGAAGTCGCCGCGCAAGTAAGTGATTTGGCGTTCAATGATCTCGACGCCCCGATCAAACGGCTCAATGGAGCGTTTGCACCAACGCCATACAGTCCGTCACTGGAAGCTGCTGTGGTTCCTTCGGTGCATGATATCGAGTCTGCAATCCGCAAGTTGATGAGTGAGTGATCAAGCCGGAGGCCATGAACGGGCCACTCTATGCCTGCAGCAGGCGAACTCGCGCACTGCAGGCATGGTTGCGTTATCCCTTGTGGATTCGTGGAGCAGGATCAAAACGCGACTACGCCACGCATCCCCAGTAGTACTGATGAGTCCACGGATTCTCGAGCTGGTGTAATGAACTGAGCGTCGGCGGTTAGGCGGAACCATTCCGTGACGGCAATGTTGTAGTACAACTCTGTGCCGTGCCCGTCACCGACACCACCCAATGCCAGAGCCAACAGTGGCTCCAGTTCTGAACTGGTTCCCGCGTAATAGTAGCCAGCTCCGAATGTGTCATTGCTGCGGCCAGGAATCATGCTGTTCCCGCCAACACCTGCGCTCAGAAACCAGCCAATCGGATTTGTGGCCTGATCAGCCAGTCCAGCGCGTCCAAACAATCCCCAGCCCTTGGTTAGATCAGAAGAATCGACAAACAAATGCTGATCGAAGTTGTAATACAGTGACCAGGAATCAGAACTGCGGGCGATTGGAATGTTCGGTAGAATAATACGAGGGTCCTGGTCCAGACTGACGTAATTGCGACTGCTCCAGGTGCCCCCGAACAATTGATGTCCAGGCAGCCCCAGGAACTCTGTCGGAATTCGTAATTCCGGTGCCAGCGTAGCGCCGTCATTGAAAAGCTCGTCGAAGCCCGAATTCTTAATTGTTTCACGAGAGTTGATTACCGTGAACGTAAAGATCGGCTGCAGGTCCTGCAGAATGACGAAGCCGGTTCCCAATGTGGAATATGGAATCGTTCGCAGGCCGATTGGTGTCCCGACGAACGCCATGTTGGAAAACTGAGTCATCCCACGACCACTGGCGAAGGCATTGCGGTCACCATCCAGTGAGTCCAGCTTTCCTGCAAATACTCCGAATGTTTCTGAAAACATCTGAGTAAACAAAACGTTTGTCAAATAGATTTGATCGCTCTCTGGATTTGGCAGATCGGAAGCCACGGCCGATGGCAGAAGAGCCCCCGTGACGCCACCCAGCGATTGCCCAAAGCGATGCTCGGCCCGCAACTTAATAAACATGCCCTTCATGCCTAAAGCTTTGTCGCCGTCGATGTTCATGACGTAGTCGCCATGGCCGGCGTATCGTCCGCTGTTATCCAATCCGCCACTCACGGCTCCCATGTAGAACTGGGCCACATTGGCGTCGACGGTGACTCCCGATTCCTGCAGATGAGGCCGAAGTCCAAGCCAGTCGCCGCTGGCTGGCGAGTCACGTCATCTGCCAAAGCCATCCGCCGTAAAGATAACACAGGGGCAAAGGAGTGTAGTTCTTACAGCTTGGCATTCCTATTTACAGTCGGCTGTTTCAGTGTCTTCTGGCGTGGTCGTTTCTGAGGCGGAGAAGTTACTCAAATCGTGATGATAAGGCCCAAAAACCTGTGTGCGGGGTCTACTAAGAGAGGAACACTTTGCCTTACGAGGTTTTCTCTAATGGGCCCTCATCTTGCATCTTGCATCGGGCACTCGATCCCTGGACGGCACGACGAAAGAACGGTTGATGGGGAATGGTTGCCTTCTGCGACAAGGCAATCACGGCTGCCTCTCGCCTGCTTGAGGTTCTCGAACTGACAACTATTTTCACTCCCGATGTTTCCACTTGATCGCTGGGCGGACCGTTGTGTCCTCCATAGCGTCTTTGCGTTCTCGGCTCGCCGATTGTGGCGCGAACGCTGGCTTCATTAACTCGACTTGGAATCTTATCTCATGCCGTCCAACTGGTTGCGTAAGCTACTGAATCGCGTCGTCCGTTCCACCGTGGATGAGCGGAATGCGTCGAGGAAGAAATCGCGGACGAGAACGCGGGCGCATAGCGTGGAGTTGCTCGATGTTCGTCTGGTACTGGCGGCCACGACGTTCAACGGGGGCATCCTCACGGTCGATCTGAATTCTGACAACGAAGCGGCGATACTTACCAACGACGGCACCAACATTTCGCTGACCAGCAACGTAGCGATTACCGGTGTGGGGGGATCGTCGTTCTCGACGGCCAACGTCACCAAGATCATGATCACCAACGTAATTAACAAACCTGGCCAGTCGATTGTCTTCGCAGGCACGGCTGCCTATTCGCTGTCCGACGGGCTGGCCAGCAGCGGAGTGGAAACGAACACGTTCAACGTTGGCGTGACCGCGACCGGTGCCGCGAGCATCAGCGTGACGGCTCCGCAGAGCATCATTGTCAACGCGAACCTCACCGGGGGCACCGGGGGCACGACGCTCCTTGGCCAAGGCCTTGCTGTGCTAAACACCGATGGCGTGACGGTGCAATCCGGAGCCGTAGTGTCCGCAACGGGCAACGTCAGCGTCACCGGCCAGGGCGGCTCTGGCTCTGGCGGCAATAACTACGGAGTTTACGTTTATCTGTCAGGCAAAATCGCGGCAGGAGGAACCGGTAACGTGACCGTCTCCGGCACGGGTGGCTCTGGCTCTGGCGACAATAACTATGGCGTTTACGTCTACAATCCGAACAATGTCACCAACATAAATTCGACGATCACCTCCGGAGCAGGAACGCTGACCGTCTCCGGCACAGGTGGCTCTGGCTCTGGCAGCCTTAACCACGGCGTCTTTGTCCGCGGCATTCGGTCGGCCATCTCCTCCGGAGGCGGAAACGTTAGCGTCACGGGTCAGGGCGGCGGCGGCGGTGGCTCTGGCAATACTAACTTCGGCGTTTACCTGCTACTATCGTGGCAGGAGGAAGCGGCACCACGACAGTCTCCGGCACGGGTGGCTCTAGCTCTGGCGGCGGTAACACTGGCGTTTACATGAATCAGACGTCTTCGGATATTCGGTCCTCAGGCGGTAACGTCAGCGTCAGCGGTCAGGGTGGCTCTGGCGGGGGCGACAATAACTGGGGCGTTTACCTCACTGGGCAAGCCGTTATCGTGGCAGGAGGAAGCGGCACCGTGACCGTCTCCGGCACGGGTGGCTCAGGCTCTGGCAGCTTAAACCACGGCGTTTACGTCGGTGGCTTTGGTTCCAGCAACGCCTCGATCACCTCCGGTGGTGGCAGCGTCAGCGTCACCGGCCAGGGCGGCGGTGGCTCTGGCGCGGGAGGCAGTAACTTCGGCGTTCATGTGTATAGCTCATCCGAAATCTCGGCAGGAGGAAGCGGCACCGTGACCGTCTCCGGGACGGGTGGCTCTGGCTCTGGCGACGGTAACAACGGCGTTGTTGTCAACGGCATTAACAGCGTTACCAACAGTTTGCCATTAGACGATCCCGCGTG
>Ga0255095_1000315_pt1 | contig 26238 bp, 21 predicted proteins | sample Colum_Law_RepC_8_2_FD_188435 | JGI IMG/M metagenome (GOLD analysis project Ga0255095, IMG submission 188435) | Freshwater microbial communities from Columbia River, Oregon, United States - Colum_Law_RepC_8d | ecosystem: Environmental > Aquatic > Freshwater > River | place: USA: Oregon...
GGGCTTTAGCCCGGGTGGCACCCCCAAAACCGTAGCCTGGGCTTTAGCCCGGGCGGCACCCCAAAACCGTAGCCTGGGCTTTAGCCCGGGTGGCACCCCCAAAACCGTAGCCTGGGCTTTAGCCCGGGAAACTCCCCCCAAATGTACCCCGGCCCACTACCGACCCCGTTCACAACAACCCAACGACGGTATGAAGTGAAGGTTGCCGATCGAAAAAAATGTGCTTCATGAGCCTGGGGTGCGTAAGTTGCCCGGGCTGAAGCCCAGGCTACGATTTTGCACGCGGCGTCAAAACGACCTCAATTCATCAAATAACGCCGTGTTGTTCGAGGGTTGGGCCGGGCAAGAATGACGCGGAGGACAAAAGTGGGCTGAGGGTGTGGGGCCGACTTGCTCCGGTTGAAAAAGGCGGTGTTTTTTTGGGGGGGCGGGTGCGTCAGTTGCCCGGGCTAAAGCCCAGGCTACGGTTTTGTCCACGGCGTCAGGAATGGTTGATGCAATCGAGGTGACATCCTGCCGTGACATTCCCTGTACTGCCGTGGCCAATGGGCTATGACTTGCCCGGGCTGAAGCCCACGCTACCGCTTCGTGTCTGCCCCGCGATTGCCGTAGGGTGGGCTTCAGCCCGCCCGAAACTACGGCCCGCCGATTCCCACACGCCAACGGGCACCTGACCGGACAAGCTCACCCGCCGCCAGCCGTCGCTCCGCTGATCCCAATGGCCGTGGCCACCGCATATTCGCGGGCGTGCGAAATCGACAGCAGGATGCGTTCAATCCCCTGCTCGACAGCAATCTCCGCCGCCCGACCACTCAATCGCACCGTCGGCTGACCTGTGTGCAGTGACACCACTTCCACATCGTGAAATGTGATGCCCTGCACAAACCCGGTCCCCAGCACCTTCACCACCGCTTCCTTCGCTGCCCAGCGTCCTGCATATCGCAGCGTCGGATCACGATGCTTCGTCGCATACTCGATTTCACCCCGAGTAAAACAACGATCGACAAAGTGCGAACCATGCCGCTCCAGCATCTCCCGGATGCGGCTGATCTCCACAATGTCGGTGCCCAGCCCGCCAATCATGGCCGCTCCCTACGCACCGTATTTCTCCAGACGACCGGCATGCGCCAGAGCCTGCAGCATCAGATACTTCGCCTCAAACATGCCCAGCTCGCCCACTCGACAGGCCGATTCACCAAACTGACGCGAACCGTCGAAACGCGCCGTGTCTGCCACCAGCATCGTGGGGACCGGATGACCGCTGTGAGACTTCATTTTTGACGGAGTACTATGGTCGCCGGTCACAATCAGCACGTCGGGCTTCAGACCCATAATTCGCGGAATCCCCGAGTCAAATTCCTCAGTCCGCTGCACCTTCGCCGCAAAATTGCCGTCCTCACCCGTACTGTCCGTGTACTTGAAGTGAATGAAGAAGAAGTCGTATTTCGACCAGTTCGCTTCCAGACAGGCCATCTGGTCAGCCAGTGAATGTCCGGCATCCAGAATGTCCATATCCACCAGCCGAGCCAGACCGCGGTACATCGGATACACGGCAATCGCCGCCGCCTTTGTGCCATACACCTCCTGAAACTTCGGAATCGGCGGCATCTTCGCAATCCCACGCATCGTCAGCAGATTCGCCGGCTGATCATCCTTCAGCACCTCGGCCGCCTGCCGCATAAACTCCGCCAGCACCGCTGCCGTTTTCTGAGATGCCGGGTCGGCTCCCTGAGGCTTCAGCGGCGGTACACCGGTTCGCTGCGGATCCGTGTCGTTCACGTTGCCCCCCAGACCGTCACCGCGAATCACAATGACCAGCCGATACTCCTTCACGTGCCGCACAAACACTTCCACACCCGGGATCACAATCTGATCCAGCTTCTCGCACAGCTTCGCAGCAATCTCCGACGACACCCGTCCGGCGCGGCGGTCAGAAATGTTGCCCGCAGCGTCCACCGTCACAAAATTGCCACGCACCGCCACGTCACGGTCCGTCAGCGCAAAGTCAATCCCCAAAGCCTCCAGAACGCCACGACCGATGTCATACTTCAGCGGGTCATAACCAAACAGTCCCAGATGACCAGGACCACTGCCCGGCGCGATCCCCGGCAGCACCGGAATACTCATCCCCAGCACTCCACGCTGCGCCAGTGCGTCGAGATTCGGAGTGTTGGCGGTCTCCAGCTCCGTCCTGCCACCCGGCTGCAGCGGCAATCCGCCCAGACCATCAGCGACATACAGCACAATCTTCGAATCCGCCGGCTTCTGCAGTCGACGAGTCAGGTCATGAATATCAGTCATTGCAACACTGTCCTGAAATCAAAAAAACAATGCCAAAACCAGGTTAAAGCCGCGCGCTGACAGCGTTCAGGCTGCAGCCGTTTGTCCATTGGTCACTTCCGGTACTGCGCCAGTACCGCCTGCCACGCTTCCTGCGTCAGCTGTTCTGCTTCGTCCACAATCAGCCGCGGAATACCTCCCACCACCGGATACTTCAAACGGCACTGCGGATCCGAACTGACCAGTCCATCACCGCAGTCCACAAGAGCCGCCTGAGATTTCGGGCACACCAGCAATCGCCACGCCTGATCCGTATCCGCCATCACACTGTTCTCCGCTGCACCCAACCCACTGCTCAGAAGCCCCGCAGTTCACGAATGTCGCGGAATGTTCGCAGCCCATAACCGATGCCGGCATAGTCCAGCGAAGCACACAACGCCCGGACAGCGACACCCATGCCGTCCGGACCACTGAATCCGCCGAACTGCCCGCCACCCTTCAGGTGCGGCTCAGTCTCCAGAAAGAACCCCGGCAGACCCAGTGCCTGCAACCGCGGCAACAGCCCCGGTATCTGTTCCCGCAAGTCACGGAAAATCAGCTCGTGGCCGGAATCCCCTTCGTTGCAGGGCACGAAATTCTTCAATCGCTCCTCGTCCACCGCACCCTCCCAGACAAGGCTGGGATCGATCCGATAGTCCTTGACGTGCATCCAGCCCAGCCATGGCAGAGTCGCCTGGTATTCGGCAAACACCTGCAGGGCGTGTTTGTTCTGAGCCGCCACGTTGCCGGCATCGAAGATCAGCACCATCGACGGATGATCCACGCGGCGCGCCAGTTCCGCCATCAGCGGACCGGTCTCACCCACCAGATTCGGCTCAATCTCCATCCCATACACCAGCCCCTCAGCAGCACACACTTCCGTCAGGCGGCGCACCTGTGCGGCAGCCAGATCCAGATGCTGCTCGGGCTTCGTCCCGCGAGGATGATAGAAGGAGAAGCCGCGGATCAGTTTTGTACCCAGCGCCTTTGCGGCACGAATCGTACGAGCCACATCGCCCTGCAGGTACTGTTCGAACGGCACAAACCTGTTGTGCGACCCGTCATCCACATCCAGCAGTTTCACCTTACCCAGACGGGAACCAATACTGGTCACGCTGACGCCGTATTCGGCATGCAGATTTCGCAGCAGCTCCAGCTTGTCATCGCTGAGCTCTGTGACGTGTTCCACCCGGCCTTCACCGGTGACATCAATGAACCGCGGGCTGTACCAGCGAATGCCGATCGCCGCCAGCGCCGTCATCTGCTCCAGTGCCGTGCGACGGTTGGCCGCTTCATCCGCAAATGCACTGATTATCACACTCGGCTTGCTCATCAGACTGCTCGCTTCTGACATCCACACGGAAACTTCGATCGCTGTGGGTGCATTCTTCAGACAACTGCCGCGGGGTACAAGCGAACGCCAACCCCATCCGGAATCTCGCAGTTTCGAAAAATCCCGCTCCTGCAAGCCCACCCCGCTGGCCGCCCACTGTGAGCAGTACGCCACCAGCCGCCGGTGATACCCCGCCGCTGCCGACGCGTCAGCCGCCGGACTGAGGACCGCTGATTCGGCCCCCCAGACTCATCCCGAATCGACGACGCAATACCCGCTCGCCCACGACCGTGATCAACCCAAAGACCAGCGTCCCCAGCACCGTCGCGACACCCACCGTCGCATACAACTCCGACAACACCAGCGATGCCGACTTGCGCTGGATCAGTGAACCGAGGCCCGGAGTGCCGTCGCCGACAAAAAATTCCCCCACGATCGCTCCCACGATCGAGCTGCCACTGGCGATCCGAATGCCCGAAATCAGATAGGGCAAGGCCGCCGGAACTCGCAGACTCAGCAGCGTCTTCCAGCGACTGGCACCATACAGCCGAAACAGATCCAGCAGCGTCGTATCCACCTGCAGCAATCCCGTCGTCGTGCTGGTGATGATCGGGAACAGACTCAAAATCGCCGACACCGTCGCCACACTCACAAAACCACGCCCCAGAGACACAATCACGATCGGAGCTATCGCGATGATCGGTACCGTCTGCAACAGCACGGCATAAGGATAAAATGCCCGTCGCACCAGAGCCGACTGCGAAAATGCAAATGCCGTCAGCGTCCCCAGCACAATGCTGATGCTGAGACCCGCCAACGCCGCCAACGCCGTGCGAAATGCCGATTCCAGCAAACTGGCCCGGATCTTCCAGCAGGCCGTCAGCACGGCCCCCGGGCCAGGCAACAGCACCGGACTGATCCGCCACCACCACACCGCACCCTGCCAAACCAGCAGCACCAGAGCCAGCACCAGCAGTGGCACCAGCACGTCCGACACCGATCGCACGACCGACGTCTTACCAACCGCAGAAAACTGCCCGCTTCGCTCGCTCATGACGGAAACAATGCTGCTGTCAGCTGCTGAAGGAACTGAAACTGCTCCGGAGCCCGACGACGCTCGGCCGGCGACAGACACGAACGCTCCAGCGAAAAATCCGCCGTGATGCCCCGCGGAGCCGGCTGCAGCACCACCACTCGATCACTCAAATACGCCGCCTCCTGCAGATTGTGAGTCACGAGGATGGTGGTCAGGCCCCGAGCATCATGCAGAGCACGCACGCTGTCCTGCAGCTTCATACGCAGAAAATCATCCACCGCCGCGAATGGCTCGTCCAGCAACAGCACCTGCGGATCACGCACCAAAGCCCGCGCCAGAGACAGTCGCATCTGCATGCCACCCGACAACTGCCCCGGTCGCTTGCCCGCATCCGCCCGACTCAATCCCACCTGCTCCAGCAACCCCAGCAAACGCTCGTCATCAGATTTGGCAGCACCCAGCTCCAGCGGCAGACGCAGATTCTGCAACGCAGTTCGCCACGGTAACAACGCCGGCTGCTGGAAGACAAAACCCGCACGCAGCTCGGCCGTTGATCCACCGCCTGCAGTGGCGGAAGCCGGACCCGCCGATCGCTCCATCTGACCACCCGACAACGGTTGCAAACCAGCCAGCACCCGCAGCAACGTCGACTTGCCGCAACCCGATGGACCGACCACTGTCAGGAACTGTCCGCGAGGAATCCGGAGCGAAATCTGCTGCAGCACAGGCCGCAACGGATCACCAAAATGCACCACCGCGTCCTGCAGACTGTAAATTGCGGCCTTTTCTGCCATTCAGAACGCTTTCTGACAGAGTCCTCTCTGCCGTCTTCCGAAACCCTCAGCCATTGACCCAAACATGGTGACGTGAGCATCCTAGTCACCCAGCAGCCTATGGCAACCGGGACGGACGTCCATCCGCGACAGGGATTCGGCAGGAGCATCATCCCGAGGCGACGCGAAAATACGAAACTCGCCATTTTCTTCCGGGATCCGTGTTTTTCATTCCAACGCTTTCCGTGACACCACCTCACCGTTGCTGTGGCGTCCGGTGGTCGGATACAGTTCCTCACTCGCGTTATTCACTCCGTGCCCCGGTGATTGCTGTTTCCGTTCGAAAGTCAGACTGTCCCCGTGAATCAGGCCCGGTTTCTCAGACTGATCAGCGGAGCAGACCGCGGACTGTGGCCGACAGCTCAGCGTGCAGTGCTGGCCGTCGCCGCCAGCGGCTATGGTCTGGTCACAGCCATTCGCAATACGCTCTACGACTGCCAGCTGCTGCCCATTCACCACGCCGCTGTCCCGGTCATCAGCGTTGGCAATCTGACCACCGGCGGGACCGGGAAAACACCGGTCGTCGCACTGCTCTGCCAGCAACTGCAGCAGTTGGGTCGACACCCCGGCATCATCAGTCGCGGCTATCGCGCTGCGGCAGACGGCAGCAACGATGAAAAGAAGGTCCTCGAGCTGCTGGTGCCGCAGGTGCCACATACGCAACACCCCAATCGCCGCCTTGCCGCACAGCAATTGCTCAGCAGCAGCCACCCGCCCGATGTGATTGTCATGGATGACGGCCTGCAACACCGTCGCCTGCACCGACAACTGAACCTTGTACTGCTCGATGCCACCTGCCCTTTCGGCTTTGACTGGCTGCTGCCGCGAGGCCTGTTGCGGGAATCACTGCGGGGGCTGCGTCGCGCTGATGCCGTACTGCTGACTCGCAGCAGCCTCGTGTCACCCGCAGCATTGCTGCAGATTCGCCAGCGAGTCCTGCAGGTGGCCCCGCAGCTCACCGATCGGATCCTGCAACTGGATTTTCAACCCTGTTCACTGCGCTGTGCCGATGGCTCCACAGTGCCGCTGCAGGTTGCTCAGCAACAGCCCGTGTATCTGATGAGCGGAATCGGAAACCCGCTGGCTTTCCGCAGCACGTGTGAATCACTGGGCCTGCAGATTCGCGGCAACTTGTGGTTCCCCGATCATCATCATTTCACCAGCCCTGATCTGCTCACCACACGGCAGGCCGCAACCGCAGCAGGTGCCGGCCTGGTGCTGACCACGCTGAAGGATCTGGTCAAAATCCCTCCGACTGAAACCACATTCCACGCACTGGAAATTGCCGCGGCTTTCCCTGACAGAACGGATGCAGACCGCCTGCTGCAACTGCTGCGGAGTGTCGTGTAATCGCGTCCATTTTCGCGTTTTTCGACGAATCGCGGTGGATTTAACGCGCTGTTGACAAAAAGCCACATCAATCCGAGCGGATTCCCGCTGAGCGGTGTCGAACAGCAACGCCTCGCTACCACCGGCAGCATCCACAAACCGCCGCGTTTATTGCGGATTTAATTAACGCCCTGTGGTGTGGCATGTATTGCCACGGTGTCATGATTTAGAATGTCCGTTCCATTTGACGCGTTCCCGTTTCCCTCACCCGGATATGCGCAACAATGCATCTCCCTCACTTTCAGCAATTGCTGGCTCAGGCCGCCGGACGCAGACCCAATCCCGATCAGTTGCAGGCCATCCACGCACCACCCACAACCCCCCTGTTCATTGTTGCCGGACCGGGTACCGGAAAAACTGCAACCCTCGTCCTGCGCATGCTCAGACTGGTGTTCTTTGACCGGATTCCCCCGCAGAATATTCTCGCCGTCACCTTTACTCGCAAAGCCGCTGATGAGCTGCGGTCACGTCTGCAGTTGTGGGGACAACGACTGGCTCAGTTGCTGCCTGCTGCACCACCCGCCACATCGCAGTACTCCGGCCAGCCCGCGGCCGATCCGTACAACCTGCAGCAATTGTTTGCGGGCACCATCGACAGTCTCTGTCAGCAACTGCTGATCCGCTACCCCGGTACGTCAGCTTTCGCCCCCAATATTGCCGACGCCAGCCTGTCCGACGCACTGCTTCGCCACGCCCTGCTGAAGGATCGCCGCGACACAGACCCGCAGCTCCACTCGCTGCTGCTCAGTCTTCGCGGCAGTGGCGAAGGCCCGTGGAACCTGCCCGCACAGGTTCGCCTGCTCCGCACGCTGCTGGACCGCCGCAGCCATGACCTGCTGGACTGGCAGGCTTTTCTGCAGTCCAGCGACGCCCCGGAACAGCAGGCCCCACGACAACTGCTGGATCAGATCTTTCAGGATTACGACCACACGATGCAGCAGCGACAACTGCTGGACTTTCCGCAGCTTGAACAGACCATTCTGAACCGACTGCAACAGGATTCGCTGGCACACTTCACCAGCCGACTGCAGGCCATCTTTGTTGACGAGTATCAGGATACCAATCCGCTGCAGGAGCAGTTGTACTTCCAACTGGCACGCCGCAGCGGCGCTGCCCTGACGGTTGTCGGCGATGATGATCAAAGTCTGTACCGATTCCGCGGTGCCACGGTCGATCTGTTCCGCGATTTTCCGGACCGCTGCAGGTCGCACCTGGGTTGCTCGCCGCACACCGTATTCCTGCGACAGAACTACCGCTCGTCCGCCCCCATCATTCGCTTTGTCAGCGCCTTTGCAGCGATGGATCCCCAGTATCAGCAGGCGCGAGTCCCCGATAAGCCGGCACTGCTGGCCGCGTCGGCCAGCGACAATTCCACCCCCGTGCTCGGACTGTTCCGCAATTCCGTCGAAGAGCTTGCCACGGACCTTGCCCGCTTTCTGCTGGCAGTCGTCCGTGGCCCGGGCTGCATGGTCGCCGGCCGCCGCATTCGGATTTCCCGGGAACACGGTGGCTCACTCAGTGACTGTGCCCTGCTCTGCAGCTCGCCAAAGGAATTCACCAGCAGCAAACCACCGCGCAAGCGACTGCCACGACTGCTGAAGGAAGCTCTCGCTGCCAACCCCTCACCACTGCAGGTTTTCAACCCACGCGGCCAGTCACTGCCGCGACTGGCATTGATTGCCCGACTGGGCGGGCTGCTGCTGCTGTGCCTCGACCCTGATCGCTCAATCCAGAACTCCGCCCGCCGCCTCGACCTGCAGACTCGCGACACCTTTGACCGCTGGCGCAGTGCCGCTGCGGAATGGCTGCGCGGTGACACACAGCAGCCAGCCGCGCAGTTCGTTCGCGAATGGGCCGGCAGATCAGATCCGAAACGACAGCCACCCGGGCCTCGCTGCACTCCCTGCCACGAATTGCTGTACGCACTGGTGCACTGGCTGCCCGAAATGCAGGATCTGCCGGACGGACATTCACTGCTGCAGGTGTTCACAGGTGCCCTGCAGACGGCCGGACAGCTCAGCCGCTTCAATGGCCGAATCCTCTGTTTTCCCGATCGTCCTGAACTTTCGCAGCAGTCCGTGCAGCACCTGCTGCAGTTCTGCCTCGCCCCCATCGCCGCTGAACAGGCCACGGTGGACGAAACACTGTTTGATTCTCAGCCGGCAGACAGTCTCAGCATTCTGTCGATTCATCAGAGCAAGGGGCTTGAGTTTCCGCTGGTGATTGTGGACGTCGGTTCGGACCTGTCCAGCTCACATTCTTCGAATGCATTCCGGCGTTTCCCCGACGCTCCGGGAACTCCGCATCTGCTGGAAGATCTGCTGCGGCCATTCAGCCCGATCCAGCAACCCACTCGATCCGGTCGTGACCGAGCCTTTGATGATCTGTACCGACAGTACTTCGTGGCATTCAGCCGACCACAGGACGTACTGGTGCTGACGGGGCTGCGCAGTGCCGCACCGGGTGGCGATGTACCGAACATCGCCGCCGGCCGCACTCGCAGCGGTCTTGACACGTGGACCAGACAGACTCTGGTGGAGATCTGACCATGTCGATTTCCGTACGCCGGCAGCACCCGATACAACCGGCATACAGCCTGACGGCTGATGTGCAGAACTTTCTGCAGTGCGGACTGCAGTACCGCTATGCCCGCGACAGTCATCTGCCGTGGTCTGATTCTCCGCAGCTTTGGTTCGGGCGGTTCGTGTGTGACTGCCTGCAGGCGGCCGAGCAGCAGGTGCGACACGGTCTGCAGCCGCAGCCGCCGTGGGACATCGCGCGGATTACTCAGCTTTGCAGCGCCGTTGCAGCACGACTGCAGGCAGAGCAAATCGTGTGTCGCAGTCAAACTCGACAGCAGGTCGGACAGCAGTGTGTTACAGCGGCGATCAACGAACTTGGCCCGCTGCTGTTTCCCCTGATTGATGAGGCACAGATTCCTGTCAGTGGCAGTCGCTGGTTTCCGACAGTTGCCGGGAAGACTGCCGTTCAGGACCCTCAATCCTCCCACTTTGTGCTGACGGGGACAGTGCCGGCGCTGCTGCGAGTGGCCGCTGCGGACGGTACCGCAACAGCGTGTTCGCTGTTGCAGGTGCTGCAGGCACACGGCATTGTGCCGGCTGAACCGCAGACAGTTCTGGTGGACTTCAAGTCCGCGCATCGACCGGACCTGCACCGCAGAACTCGTCAGGCTGCCACTGCCGGCGTGGATGCCGATCAGTGGCGGGCTTTGGTACTGGCGTGGCTGTTGTCGCAGCAGACGGCCCTGCCGGCAGCGGTCGTGGTCGTGTATCTGCACGAGCTGTCGCCATCAGCAGCGGCACTCCGGCGACTGCGACAGGCCCAGTACCGGCGGACCGCCGATGTGCTGCTGCCATCAGCCGACAGCCGTGATGCGGCACTGTTGCAGGCATTTTCGGCTGGTCAGGAACCGCCGCAACTGTCACGAGACTTTCGCCTGTGGCGTGCGTTCCGAGTCATCCCGGTGGCCCCAGCCACCCTGTTGACGGCATTGCAGACAACGGACCATGCGGCGCAGCGAATCCACGCCTGTCGGAACCACGAAGCTCGCAGTGGCCGCATCCTCAAGGCGTGGGAACGCAACAATCACAGCCCGGCTGCCTGCAACGCCTGCCGCGCCCGCACGTGGTGCCCCGATTTTCCGGGCCGCTGACATTCAGCGACAGGCGCGCAGCGTCCTTTGTCATTACCCACGAAACGAAGGGGCCGCCCGGGGCCCGTGTTTGGTTTATGTTCTGCCTGCGACTGCGATTCAGGCCTGAAGGGCCGATTTCCGGTAGCCCAGGGCGCAGCCCTGGGTGACAGAGCCCCTCCAAAGGTTGGTCTTTAGGCCTGAAGGGCCGATTTCAAGGCGTGCATGGTTTTCGCGGTCGTGCACGGCGTTTCCAGGTGCTCACGCTCCTGGCTCTGCTGAAACCGGCCCTTCAGGCCTTGGGGGGGGGTGTTTGGGGGCGTCCGAACCAGGTGCTTACGCACCTGGCTTTGCTGAGATCGGCCCTTCAGGCCTGGTGCGGGCCTCAGGGCCTCGTTTTGTTGGTTCGGCTTGCCCGCGTTTGCGATTCAGGCCTGAAACGCCGTTTTCCGGTAGCCCCGGGCGCAGCCATTGTCATGACCCCTTTTGCAGGGGGCATGGTTCAAAAGAATGTGTCGCGCAACCGACCCCCAAATGGGCCAACGGCCAGACACAACCTGGCCGCGAGCATCGCCCGATGGACTCGGGGCAGAGCTCCCAAATCTGTTCCTGAATTCCCAGCCCATGCATTCGCCGATCACCGGCTTCTAATTGCGAGCAGAAAACGATGAATTCCCTGCGAGGCAGCGGCGGAATGCCATCGACAACACCCCATATTCTGGGTAATGACAAGGCTTTAGCCCGGGCAACCTACCCACCCCACCATTCCAAAAACACCGCGTTTTTCATTCGAAAGATGACGGCCTCACATCCCCAGCCGACTTTTGTCCCCCGCGTCATTGCTGCACCGGTGACCAGCGCTGTTCCGCTCACTCACCTGGAAGGCCAGTTCAGGTGACGGTGCAGAAACTGGTACGTTCCGACGCCGTTGATCGTGTGCGGACCCACAAACCACTCAATCTCCGTGCGCTCCCCGATCTTCAGCTTCGCTGCATACAGATGCCGCACCTTGCCGTATTCATGTCCTACCCATTCGTCGGTCCCCACGCCGTCAAAATGACCACGCTCCACCATAAATGGTCGCGGACAGATCAATGCCGCCATCTCCGCATAATTGAACGTGCTGCCCAGATCCCATTCAAAAATCTCGTACTCCCCGGTCCAGATGTACGTGAAATTGTGCCGCGTCGATGCGTTCTTCAACACCCATTCGTTGAAGTCTGCAGAACAGATCGACAGACAGTAATCCGTCACCAGCGCCGGAATTCGCATCGCCGACTTTCCGCCATAACTCAGACCATAAAACGCTATCCGACTGTCGTCGACGAACGGCTGTGTCTTCAGCCAGTTCACGATCTGCTGATGCTGCGGCACAATCATTGAAAACAGTGTCTTCCCCAGCGGCTGCGATTTTCGCTGCAGAGTCCGAAAACGATCGGTGAAAATGTACGGATTCTGCGGTGCAAACGTAATGAAACCCCGCTCACACAACTTCGCGGCAAAATCATGATACGCCGGATTGTCGTTCAGAAACACGTCCGTCGGCCGCCCCTCCAGACCATGCTGACAGACCACCACCGGACGACGCTCGCCCGGTTTCAAATCCTTTGGCAGCAACAGCACGCCGTACGCCATCACATCCGGAAACACGTCCAGCATCACCTCATGGCCAGTCCACAATTCCGTTTCCCAGCTCTTTCTGGATTTTGCATTGAACGGCAGCAGCGGCAGCCCAAATTCACCAATCACGTCCTTCCGGAATACCTCTCGATACGACTCCGTCGACTTCTGATACGCTTCCACACTGCTGTAATCCAGTCGACTCATGAATGCATCCCGCACGAAGGGACTTTCCCGCAGCAGCAATTGAGTATGCCGGTCGATCTGCTGAATCAGCCGACGCTCACGACCCTCCGTTCGTGTCGCCAGCGCTGCTTCCACCCGCAACGGTGACACTGCAGTCGCTGCCGCTGCCCCCAGTTGCTGCAGAAATGCGCCCGTCCAGCCGGAAACCTCTGAACGGTTCGCCGCTGACAACAACTGCAACCCGCCGGAATGACTGCCCAGCAACACCCTTGCTCGCTGCAGCTCAACCGCCGCGGCGGCAGCATCCGGTGAACGCAGCTCGGCCGGTGCACCACCATTGCCCTCCAGCACCACCACCGGACCTGGTTCAGGTATCACCAGCAGGGTTCGCGGAGCTGTCAGTGCGGCCAGCTCCGCCGCACCAAAATGCCGCAACAGCCCAAAGAAATTTCGCTCGATCGGTTCCTGCCACGACTGTTCCCGCGGACCAAAGAATCCACTCACACCACACACCTGAATTCGTGTATCGAGAGCGGCCGCAAACAATGCTTCCATCCCGCCTTCACCGTGCCCGTAGACTCCGATCGGCAACTGCACCGGTCCCCGACTGTACCAGTCCACAATACTCAGCACCGACTGCACTTCATAACCTGCCAAAGTCCTGCCAAGCTCGAAGGCCGCACGATGCAGATACTCCCGCTGCGTCAGATCGGCCCGATTCAAACGCTTCTCGCGCTGCCGACTGATCACCGCCGGCACAATCACCCGACAACCGGATTCCGCCAGCAGACGCGCGGTCTGCTGCGCTGGCTCGAGGCCCGGTTGCAGACCCGCGAGCTGTTCCGGTGTCTGTCCGGCATCCGGGATCACCACCACCGCCGCCTTCGCAGCAGCCGCAGGTTCCAGCAGCAATCCTTCCGCCATGATCGATGCCAGACCCTGCCCCTGCGGCGACGGATCACCCAATACCGGCCAGCGAACGGCGAACACGGAATATGTTCCGCCGGCGGCGACTGCCGTCGCTTCCCCCGCCGCTGATATCAGCTCCGGAGCAGTAAACGGCAGACGCGGATCGGTGGTGCCCAGAATTTTCGCCAGTCGCTGTCGCTGCGGTTCCAGGGATTTCTGCAGAGTTTCGGCGGTTGTCAGATCCAGCGCCAGTCGCTCGGGCCGACTGGCCGCTTCAGCAGCAATCTGACCCAGCAGAAACCGGTCCAGCCCGTCTATCATCTGCGATGCCAGATCTCCTTCCACAGTCAGCGGTGCAGTGCCCGCAGGACCGGACACGGACTGGCCCAGCACGAGGGCCGGAGACACCAGCCACAGCAGAGACAGTGCCAGCAGTGACAGGCGGGAGTGGGAGCAAGCGGGGGCGGCCAGCATTCTCATGGCGGGGCTCACAGGAAACGGGCGGGAGGAACAGGAGGGGAGACTGTAGGGAAAAGGGTGGTCCGAGTCGAATCAGCGGGGTGTCGCAATTGTTCGCACCAGCGGTAAATCCGGCCCGCTCTGCGTCAGATCAGCCCGAAAAATCGGTCGTTCCGCATCCCCGGCTACCCCTGAAACCCTTGTGGCGATATGATCCGGGTTCAGGCAGTCATTGCCTGCCATGGCCAGGTGGCGAAATTGGCAGACGCACGGGACTTAAAATCCCGGGTCCCGTAATGGGACGTACGGGTTCGACCCCCGTCCTGGCTAGTGCTCAGCGGTGTATCCGCAGCGACGCGTAACTTCGGCTGAATTCTGGTAATCCGCGGCTTCCGTTCCGTCATCTCGAATCCGACTTCACTTGGTTCTTCTGGGATTTTCGTGGCTCATTGTCGCTGGGTTTCAGGCTTAGGTTTTCCACTCAGAAACAGCATCCGCATTCGATAGTGCTCAAAGATACGAAAGCCTCTTGCCGGGGACTTGATCGCCTGAATCCGGCTGTTGAATCCTGCGGCAGGTCCGTTGCTGATCGGGTAAGAAAACCCTGCCAGGATTCCATCGCATGATCTTTCATAGCACACTCGGCCCCGCACGCCGGGCACACCACGAGCGCACTCACAAACTTTTGAGCCAGCGTCAGCGTCCGGTTGTCCACATCGAGGTCACCACCTGCTATGACTCAGTCCGCATTCAGGCCCACCCACTGATGATCATGACGTGACAAAGTGTCCATCGATCAGCGTCACAAAACGGCTGATCTTCGCATTTCTCGATTCCCAGTCATTTCAGGGGTCAGTGACGAAGAAGTGAGAAGAACCACCGAAGCATTCCAACTCATTCCCGGCAAGAGCATGGCTTTGGCTGGCCCTGTAGCCTGCCATCACACTGAGGGCAGAACGGCCCCCAGGAAACCGTTTGATTCTGTAAGAAATCGTGGGTACTATTTCTTACATGAGCGGCAGAAAGAAATCACCACAAGCCATTGACTCCAGAATCCTGGCAGCGATCCGAAAGCAGGGACACGGGTCGGTCTTTGTTCCAGCGGACTTCCTCGGGATCGGCAGCCGACAGGCTGTCGATGTCGCCCTTCATCGCCTCGTCCGCCAGGGACTTATCCGACGCCTGGCGCGCGGGATCTACGATTTCCCGAAGCAACACCCGGTTCTCGGTCTATTGGAACCGTCCGCCGAGGCGATCGCCCGCGCACTGGCCGGACGTGACCGCACAAGGCTCCAGCCGGCGGGGGCGTATGCGGCGAACACGCTCGGCCTGTCCGAGCAGGTGCCAGCGAGGATTGTGTTCCTGACCGACGGCCCGGCAAGGACGGTCACGGTCGGCCCAACCACCATCCAGCTGCGGCGGACGACGCCAAAGAACATGGAAACGGCCGGACGCCTCAGCGGTCTATTGATCCAGGCTCTTCGCGAACTGGGCCAGGATCACATCACACCTGTTCGGATCGCTCATCTCAAGCGGACCATCCCGGCCAGTAAGCGACGGGAACTGCTCAAGGACATCCGGCTCGCCCCGGCATGGATACATCCGATCTTCCGGGAACTCGCCGGGGAGGATGTATGAAGCTCGAATTCCTGACACTGCCTGATGCCGAACGTCGCGTCTATATCGAACAGGCGGCGATCCGAAGAAGCCTCTCCCCGGTGATCATGGAAAAGGATTTCTGGGTCTGCTGGTTGCTGGGCATCCTCTTCGAAACAGAATTCGCGGGCGAACTCGTCTTCAAAGGCGGAACATCGCTATCGAAGGTCTTCGGCGTCATCCACCGATTCTCGGAAGACATCGACCTCTCGCTTTCGCCGCAATTCCTGAACCTGCCCGACGCCGGCACAAGCCGCACCCAGGCGAATAAATGGATGGCAAAGGCCGAGGCCGCCTGTAGCCAGGCCGTACAGGATCTGATCGCGCCGGTGCTGGAAGCCGCTGCTTATGAAGCCCTGGGCGATCGCGCCGAGGCATGGTTCGAATTCCTTACCGATCCAGCCACCCATTCGCCAGTGCTGCTCTTCCATTTTCCGTCAACACAGCCAGATGGATTCGCCTATCTCAGACGCTCCGTCAAATTGGAGTTCGGCTCACTGACTGACCAGCAGCCGACCGGCCGTCATCCGGTAGCGCCGTGGATCGCAGATGTGTTCCCTGAAGCGTTTCCTGACTGGAAGTGCGAAGTGGTCGCACTGGAGGTGCAGCGGACCTTCTGGGAGAAAGCCACCATACTCCACGCGGAATTCCATCGCCCCGCTGACAAGCCCACTCCGGACCGCTTCTCGCGCCATTACGCCGATACGGCCGCACTGACAACACACCCCGATGCGAGCAAAGCTGCCGGGGACCACGAGCTGCGGAGCCGGGTCGTGCATTGGAAGAGCCGATTCTTCGGCAGTTCATGGGCAAGGTATGACGAGGCGGTACCAGGATCATTCCGCCTCGTGCCGGCGCCAGCAAGGCTTTCTTCGCTGAGGCAGGACTACCAGGCGATGCGCGATCTGTATCTCGCGGAGCCAGCAAGCTTCGACGACATCCTGGCGGCACTATCCACGCTCGAAGGCAGAATCAACGGTATCACACATTAGAACCACTAATCGCTGGGTCGGAACAGGAAACATGGGTTCTTTCGGGATTTTCGTGGCTCATTCTTGCTGGATTTCAGCCTTGGTTTTCCACTCAGAAACAGCATCCGAATTCGATAGTGCTCAAAGATACGAAAGCCTCTTGCCGGGGACTTGATCGCCTGAATCCGGCTGTTGAATCCTGCGGCAGGTCCGTTGCTGATCGGGTCAGAAAACCCTGCCACGATTCCATCGATCGTTTCTCCAGCAACCGTGCCACCTTCCTGATTGGGGCAAGTCTGCTGCGAATCGTGGACGGGTATCACGATTCGAAGAAGGCGCGACCGCCAATCGCAGCGGTTTCCTGCCAGAGGCATCGGAACAGCTCCTACAGACTCCAGGAACGGCTTGGCGCCGTTGTGCTCTTTCGCAGTGCTTCGAGAAGGCTTCAAACAACAGATTCTTCACATCGAGGTCACCACCTGCGATGACCCAGCCCGAATTCAGGCCCACCAACGGATGATTTTCATGGGACAAACTTGTCCATCGATCAACAGCTTCGGAAGGTTTGATCCCAGTCCCTCGGGCATTGCCCGCGGTTAAGTTGTGTCTGGCCGTTGGCCCATTGGGGGTCGGTTGCGCGACACATTCTTTTGAACCATGACCCCTGCAAAAAGGGTCATGACAATGGCTGCGCACTGGGCTACCGGAAAACGGCGTTTCAGGCCTGAATCGCAAACGCGGACAAGCCGAACCAAAAACGAGGCCCTGAGGCTCACACCACGCCCCGAAACCCACACTTGGCCACCGATGCCCGCACCAGGCCTGAAGGACCGATCTCAGCAAAGCGAGGTGCGTAAGCACGTGGTCACGACTGGGGTTCGACAAATTCGAGGAATATGAAATAGGCCAGATTCCCCCGAAAACCAACTGAAACAATCAGTCAGAAAAGAATCTGGCCATGAATTGCAGGATACCGCCAAACGGACGAATCAGCAACAACCACCGGTGCGCCGCGCCGTCAAAAGTGACAAGCTGTCCCGAGAACTGCTCACGTCGATCATTCCACAAGCATCGCTGTTCCAGAAATCTGAATTTCATGGCAACGTCAAATGGTGTCCGGAAGAAGTCGTAATACCATCGCTGGTCTGGTCGTGGCAGGAAGCGACGAACGTCACGGATGCCTTCCAGCAATCGCTCGAAATCTGCGAAGACCTGAAGCTCAATGGCACGATCGGGACCTGCACCGGCTTTATGGATGCGCTCACTTGTTATCGAGAATTATTTCACAACCGTCTGCGCGATCGACGTCAGGCGCTGGCCGAGCAGGTGGTTGGCGAGCAGTTCAGGACGGATGGCTGGTTACTCATTGGGTTTGATGGGTCAAGGATCTCGGCACCGCGAACCCGGTCCAATGAACAAGCGTTATGTGCTCCGAACTATGGCAAGGGCAAACAGGCAAAGCACGGAAAGAAACAGCGCAACGGGATGCGTCGCAAACGCAATAAAGCAACTCGTGCGGGACGCAAACCGTCTGGCTCTGACTGCTGAGTTCTGACGGATGAAACGCAAATCCCGTGACTGCAACTGGAAGTTCCCGTTGTATGTCCCTCGTCTCAAAGAGACTTCGTGTGCGCTGGCCCTGTGTCCCGGTTCAGGGTTCGAGTTCCGGTGTCGCCGTTTTTGCCGAAGTAGGACAGTTTGTTGGTCAGGTCGTCTGAGTTCCGGGGCAGTGCTTTGCAGCTGATCTTGCGGCATTCCGGACAGATCACGAAGCTCCACGTCTGAAAAGTCTTTCAGGTTTGTGCCGATGGCGGACGCAGGAGGCTGAATGATGGGATCCAATCGCAGGATCGCTGTGCTGATGGCGGGAATCAGTCTGCTCGTGGGAAGTAGCGGATGCGCATCGCCACGATCACTGTCCAACCTGGCTCTCCTGATAGCCGCCGATCCGATGGAAGCGGAACAGCTGTCGGATACTCCGGAACAGCCTATGACTGTCACCGTCATTGACCCGGAAACCTCCGAAGATATTTCGCTGGACTGGAGCGAATTTAAACCCGGGCAGAAGGTCTGTCTGTTGATGCAACCTCCTGCACAGACTCGCAGCGAAAGCCACGACGTTCCCCAAACCGTCAGTTTCTTTGAATTTTTGGGCGCACACAAGAAGACTTACGGAACGGTTGTGTCCGTAGATTCCAGTCAAATCGTACTTCGCGACATAATCATCACATCGGACCGAGACACTAATCCGCGACGCAGCAGACCGCGCGTGATATCAAAGATCCTTCCTCGGTCCGAACACAGAGAGATCGATCGTCGTTATTTGGATGTTCCCGGACAACTGACTATTCCGAGGCACGAGATTCGTCTTGCGCAGGCCGTGACAAAGAGAGAATTATCAGCACTGCAGAGAGGCGTTGAAGATCAGGAACGCATGGAATATACGCTGTTTGACATGAACATCAGCGACTGATAGATAAACTGAAAAGAATTTTTTGAAGACAGGCACTTGCCCGGCTGAACAACGTCTGAATCAACAGCTCAAAGGCCGTGGTTGGAAAATCCGGTCGAGCCGGCTGCGAATCGTCCACGCGTACCATGATTCAAAGAATGCTCGACCACCAACCGCGTCGGTCTCCTGCCGGAAGAAGCGGAACAACTTTCAGACTCCATGCCCGGCCTGTCGCCAGTGTGCGTTTCCGCAGTGCGGCGGACTTTGTCAACGGCTTCGTTCAGATACATTGCGATATGAAAGCGATCCGGGGGCACTTTCAGAACACAAGACTGATCGATGTCGGTCATCATACTCACGTCATCCTGCCCTGCGGCGAAGCTGTTTCCATCGATGGCGAAGGCCTCAAACAGGAGAGTGAAGCGACTGTGTTTCTCCGCCCGGGGAACTGAGATTGTTTTGACGCCACACCGGTCGCATGAGCAGCGAGGAACCCGGGCGGTCAACGTCGTCTGAAACTGCATCGCATCCAAAGTATCAACGCGAAATCCTGTGCGCAGCTACGATTGCCTTGCCACGGGTGTTGCCCCCTTCGGGAGGGCGAAGCTCCTGCTGAGCCGAACACCTCGCAGTCCGCAGGAGTCCTCGGTTCGGCTGGCACCTCGTCCCTTTGGGAGGGCGAAGCTTCTGCTGAGCCGAATCCCTCGCAGTCCGCCGGAGTCCTCGGTTCGGCGGGTACCTCGTCCCTTTGGGAGGGCGAAGCTCCTGCTGAGCCGAATCCCTCGCAGTCCGCCGGAGTCCTCGGTTCGGCTGGCACCTCGTCCCTTTGGGAGGGCGAAGCTCCTGCTGAGCCGAATCCCTCGCAGTCCGCCGGAGTCCTCGGTTCGGCGGGTACCTCGTCACTTTGGGAGGGCGAAGCTTCTGCTGAGCCGAATCCCTCGCAGTCCGCCGGAGTCCTCGGTTCGGCGGGTACCTCGTCCCTTTGGGAGGGCGAAGCTCCTGCTGAGCCGAATCCCTCGCAGTCCGCACGAGTCCTCGGTTCGGCTGGCACCTCGTCCCTTTGGGAGGGCGAAGCTCCTGCTGAGCCGAACACCTCGCAGTCCGCACGAGTCCTCGGTTCGGCTGGTACCTCGTCCCTTTGGGAGGGCGAAGCTCCTGCTGAGCCGAACACCTGGCAGTCCGCAGGATCGTCCGGCTCGGCGGGAGCCTCCCCCTCTCGATGTTTGGCGGCTCGGCGGGAGCCTCGCCCTCCCGAGTGGGTGGGGGGCGTCCGGCTCGGCAGGAGCCTCGCCCTCCCGAGGTTTACCGGCTCGCCTCTGGAAGACTCTCTCCGTGGTGTCTTTCGTGGTCAAAATACTTCCTTACACCGCGCACGTCATTTTGCGTTGAGCCAAAAAAAACGTCCAGGATGCACTTCACCGGCAAGCGGAAGAGGCGGGACGGGCGTGATTCTGCACGGCATCGGTCACGAACGGTACACAATCAAGGCGGATTGTCAGCGACCAACAGACAAGCGGAAATTCTCCGCGTACGCGCCCAAAACAGGACTCAACGCAACACGACCTGCGCGATCGAACGTTGCCGTATGACCGAGGTTTGCGAGCATTGATCCATCCGGTCTTACCTGCAGGACGCTGGCACGCACCTATCGCTCCGCCCATTTCCAGACCGCTTTCGAGTTCCCGCCAAAGAACTTCAGCGGTACGTCCGCGCCACGCTCCGCTGCGTAATCCGCCACCAGCTTCTGCAGCACACGATAATCGGCCGCCTGCTCACTGACCGGCCAGTTGCTGCCGTAAATCACTCGACCATCACCAAACGCACCCCACACCACATCCAGATACGGTCGATAAAAATCCAGCTGCTCCGGGGCCCGGCCGCCGCCCCGCGCTGCCCCCTCAACCAGTGCCGACACCTTGCAGAACACATTGGCACTCGCCGCTGCCGCACGTATGCCACTCACCCACGACGCCGGTGGTGGCTCGCGAGTCACTGCGGGGTTGCCCAGATGGTTCAGCACAATCCGCAGCTGCGGCTGCTCTGCCGCCAGTCGCGACAACAGCTCCGGCGTCTCCGGACCACCATTCACGTCCAGTGCCAGATCATGGTCCGCCAGCACGCCCAGCACACCGCTCCGCCGCTGCTCCAGCAATACTCCCACCTGCTTTGCCGAAATCCGCAGGCCCCGAAACAACGGATGCGCCGACAATCGCCGCACCTGCAGCTCAAAATCCGCCGCTTCCGGATTCAGATTGCCCACCACACCCACGATAAACGGATCACGCTCGCCCAGTTGCAACAGCCAGTCGTTGTCCTCCAGCCACGAGCTGGCCTCCACAACAATTGTCCCCGTCACCGGCAGATGCTGAGGCAGCCTGCGCAGATCCGCCGGCAGTACCGTCCGATACAGACTGGAATCACGACCCGGCCACGGCACGCCCTGAGGACGACTCGGATCATAAAAATGCGTATGACAGTCAATCACCGGAAATGCCGCCGAGACACCAGCCTGCAGCTCAGTCGGCACCGCTGCCACGGTCGCCGCCGCTGCCGACATGCGCAGAAAATCCCGACGATTCATACTCATTCGCGTCAGTCCACAAACAGGAACTCGTTCGCACAGAACAGCACCTGCACCAGCTGCTCAAGCGGAGTCAGTGCGGGGTTGGGCGGGAGCGGAAAATCAAGTTCCGAATTCCACACCACCGCTGACTCACCAGCACTCTCCTCCAGCAACTCCACACGCCACAAATACTGGTCACTGTTCAGTTGATCGCCGATATCCACGGCAAAATCCAGCGTCTCACCAGCCTCCACAACCACTCCCCCCAACTCACCGGTTGCCTGCTGATGATGCGCCTTCTGAGCCTGCAGCAGGCCCTGACGAGAACTGACAATGAAGGCCCTGATCCCGTCACCCACCTCGGGCTCATGCAACAGCCGCTGCTTCAGTGTCAGCCGCAGTTTTCGCGGAGCCGTCCAGCGTCGCACCGCCGCATGCTGCCGATCGTTCCCCGGATGCCCGCCCTGAGCCGTCAGCTGCACCCAGCCCAGTTTCCCGTCCGGATGCGCTGCTCCACCCTGCCACGCCGTCCCCGTAAAATGCGGCAGTGACTGAAAACCGGTCACGCGACCCGTCGCCTCATCCACCACTCCATAACCATAACTCCATGCGGCAGCCGTCAGTCGTTCCGCCGGCTGTTCAGGTACTTCAGCACCCAGCAGCCCGGTCGCTTCCGACAACTCCGCCGCAGTCGGTTCACGCTGCAGGACCTCGCGAAACACCAGTCTGACCTGCTGCTCCAGCTCACCAGCCTCCGCCGCCCTGCGAGCCAGCAGCCGCACCTGCTCAAGTACCAGCGGATGATTCATCAGAAACAAGGCCTGCTGCGGTACCGTGGTTTCACTGCGCTGAGGAATGTGCAGGTCGGGATTGGCGAAATCGAACATCCGCAGAGTCCCCGGGAGAAACTGTCGATCCACCAGCCCATACAGCGTTCGTCGCCGCGGATACGGCGACTGAAACAGATCCTGCGGACGACCGCCAACAGCACGTTCCAGACCACCGGAGACCGACAACAGCGAATCCCGCAACTCTTCAAATGACAGCCGATGCAGATTCATCCGCCACAACAGCACGTTCCCCGGATCCACCGTCAGCGCCCGCTGCTGCAACTGCACGTCTGACAGTTCTGCTGAACTCTGACGAAACGCCGCTGACAACAGAATCAGTCGATGCAGACTGCGCAAGCTCCAGCCACTCTCGACAAATCGAGTCGTCAGCCAGTCCAGCAGCTCCGGATGCGAAGGTCGCTCTGCCCGCAGTCCAAAATCACCCAGCGACGACGCCAGCCCGCGTCCAAAATGCCACGCCCAGACGCGGTTCACCATCACTCGAGCCGTCAGCGGATTGGTTGGCTCAATGATGCGCTCGGCCAGTTCGAGGCGACCACTGCCTTTGGTAAACGGGCGGCGTTCAGCACCACTCAGCAGGCCGGGAAACTGCCGCGGCACATCCGCGCCCTGCTGAGCCGGGTTGCCGCGTACGAAAATTCTGGGTTCCACCGGCTGCGCACGGTCCCGCAGCACCACGGCAAACCGCGGCTGCGATGGTGCATTCAGAATCAACCGCTCCAGCTCGACCTGCGACTTCCACAATTCATTGCACACACCCGAATCAAAATCATATTCGGTGCTGCTGATCGGCTCGTCCGGCACAAAACACGGTTGACCGGATCCGTACAGCACCAGCCGCAGAGCCTCAGCGTCCGCAGCGGGCAGCGATTGCGGAACGGCCACACCGGCCTGCGCCGCCTGCTGCAGCGCGGACTGCCACTCCGCATCCACCGCCCGAAATAACCGGGCATAGCGAGTGATCACGTCATCAAAATTCGCCGGTGGTTCCGTGAATGCCGCGGCCAGCCGCGCATTCGTCAGACGACCTCCCTCCTGCAGCTCACGCAGCACCACTGCCGATCGCTCGGCATACTGCTGCGGCGGCAGATTGCGGTAGGCATGCCAGACCACAAACAGAGGATCACCCCGCTGTTCGGCCAGTCGCAGATAATCCCGCCAGCGATGCACAAATGACGGCAGCAGATCCGTCGCCGCGATGATCTGATCAAAACCGGCTTCCGGATAACGCCCCGGATCCAGTTGGGCCCGCAGGTAATCCTCCACCCGGTCACGCACTCGAGCCGCTGTCGTGGCACGCCGCTGCTGCCGCAGCTTTTCACCCGCCGCCACCTGCTCCTGATACGCCCGCTGAAACTCGGCCAGAGCACCATCCGTTGAACCTGACCCCGCCGGCAGCTCCGCCAGAAACTCACGCGAACTGTCAAACACACCGTACAGCGAATAATAGTCGGCCGTCGGAATCGGATCATACTTGTGGTCATGGCATCGCGCACACCCCACCGTCAATGCCATCGTACCCCGACACACCACGTCAATCTGATCATCAATGATGTCCCGCCGAACACCCAGAAACCTGCGCCCCAGTGTCAGAAATCCCATCGCCGCCAGATCACCGTCCGCTCGATCAGGCACCTGATCCGCAGCGATCTGCAGCAGCAGAAACCGATCGTAAGGCATGTCCGCATTCAATGCCGAAACCACCCAGTCACGGTAATTCCAGGCATGCACCCAGAATCGCTCCTCACGCCCATACACGTAACCCTTGGTGTCGGAATAACGAGCGATATCCAGCCAGTGCCGCGCCCAGTGCTGACCATATTCGGGCGAATGCAGCAGTCGTTCCACCAGTTGCTCATACGCCTGCGGATGCGGATCACTGACAAAAGCTTCCACCTCAGCTGCCGCAGGAGGCAGTCCGGTGATCGTGAAATATGCACGACGAATCAACGTGCGACGATCCGCCTCAGGCGACATCTGCAGCCCCTGACGCGCCAGCCCCTGCAGAATGAATGCATCCACAGGAGTCCGCAGCAGGGTGGTGTCGGCCGGGGGAATCGGAGGATCCGCTACGGGCTGAAAGGCCCAGTGAGCCGCAGCGGCGTCCGGTCCCACCGACTGCAGCATCCCGGTCTGCGCCGGCCACGGCAGACCCAGTTGCACCCACTGCGCCAAAGCGTCGCGCTGAGGCACCGCAAGAGACTGCTCAGGAGGCATCTGCAGGTCGCCCTCGTAACGCACCGCCTGCACCAGCAGACTGGCTGCGGCATCGCCTGACACCGCCGCCGGACCTGAATCACCACCCCGCAGAATCGACTCACGCGAATCCAGACGCAAGCCACCCGACTGCTTCTTCGCGCCATGACAGCCCACACACTTTTCGGACAGCAGCGGACGGATCTCACGCTCAAAAAACTGCTCCGCCTCGTCCGCTGCAGCCAGCGGCTGAAACAACAGCACACCGCAGCAGAACGTCAGCAGCTGCAAGACGACAGCGGACGAAGACATCACGGTCATCCTTCAAAAATCTGTCGACTGTTTCCCGGGATCAACCCCCCGCCGATCGCTGCGCACTGCCGATCAGATACAGGTGCGATTCCGTCCGCAGCAGAATCGTTCCGTCGACAAACACCGGCGTCGCCGTGGTGTGCTCGTCCGCCACGCTGTTCTCTGAGAGCAACTGAAAACTGTCGCCGCCCGCATTCACCACAAAGACAGTGCCGTCCTGCCGAGTCAGATAGACGCGGCCATCGGCCACCACCGGCGACGCTCGAAATGTATGACGATTCTTCGGCAACTGACCCGACCAGATCGTGCGACCCGTCTGCAGATCCAGACAATCCACCACACCCCGGTTGTCACCATTGTCGCGACAGATGTAGACACGACCGGCGGCGATAGCCGGAGTCGGCACGTCGGCCGCTGTGCCCGCGTTCGACCAGAGCTGGTGCGTCTTCGTCACGTCACCACTGCCTCCCAGCCGCACCGCCGTCAGGGAATCACCGCGGGCATACGGAGCCACCACGATGCCTTCTGAAACAGCCGCCGAGGCAATCGAACGGAAATACTTGTGACCCGTAGGATTCAGACCGCCCAGACGCCACAGCTCGGCACCGTCAGCGGCCGCATGAGCCGTCACGTGGTCCGCCCCCAGCACCACAATCTGCTGCTGATCACCGCGGCCCACAACACACGGAGTCGCATAGCTTTGAGCCGCTTCCTCAGGAGCACCCAGTTCGCGGTCATGCTTCCACAACAGCCTGCCCGAACCCTTTTCAAATGCCGCCAGATACGAAGGACCGGAATGCATGCAGGCCACCACCACCGCACTGTCCGTCAGCACCGGTGACGTCCCCAGATCCCACCACAACGTATCCTGCCCGTACATCTGCTGCAGGTTGTGCTGCCACTGCGGCTGACCGTCCACCGTGAAACAGGCCAGATCGCCGCTTTTGAAATACACAAACACATACCGACCATCCGTGGTGGGCGACGGATTGGCACCCGTGCCGTCCTTGCCCGGCTTGCCTTCCACTGATGCCCCCAGCACACGCTCCCACTGCAGCCTGCCCGCACGGTTCAGACACTGCACCACGTTGGAACTGTCGCGAGTTCCCGTGAGGAAGATGCGGTCGCCAATCACCGCCGGAGTCGACGCGCCACGGATCGTCAGCGGAGCCTTCCAGAGCACACCACTGTCAGCCGACCACTGCTGCAGATATCCTGAACCCTCTGCCTGACCACTGCCACCAGGACCACGCCACGCCGGCCAGTCTCCCGCAGTCACTGCCGCAATCGCTGATAACCCAAAACTGCACAGCACAGCAGAGACAACGGACGGCATTCGCATGACAAGGCTCCATAACGCAGGCGGTTGAGGCTGACGGAATGGCAGGCTGCTGCTGTCAGTCAGTGAGCATGAACAGCGTGGCCATGGTCACCATGACCATGAGACGCATGCCCGTGATCAGAATGACCATGGCTGTCATGACCGTGGCCATGATCGTCG
>Ga0255095_1000318_pt1 | contig 26111 bp, 16 predicted proteins | sample Colum_Law_RepC_8_2_FD_188435 | JGI IMG/M metagenome (GOLD analysis project Ga0255095, IMG submission 188435) | Freshwater microbial communities from Columbia River, Oregon, United States - Colum_Law_RepC_8d | ecosystem: Environmental > Aquatic > Freshwater > River | place: USA: Oregon...
CAGACCCGTGTCGAACAAAACGGCAGCGTCGCGCTCGAGTTCGAAGAACGCGATGAGCACACCGACACGGTCGCGCGTGCGGCTCACACCGTTCTCGAGAAAGGCCTCGGCCATGGCTATCCGAACCGCGGCATTCCGTCGTTCGCGAGTCGACGTGGCGCGCGCTACCCCAGGCAGGCGCGAGGCCCAAAATGCAGTGAGTGACGCACCGGCCACGATCGGAAACACGAGTACTTCGTGGAAATCGATCGGCAGCATGAGCACGAGTGCCAGAGCGACGAGCGAGACAATGAAGGCATTGCGGAACGCGACATCGAGGTAGCCATCCGCGCAGGCGAATCCAACGACGACCACTTCACAGCCCGTGTGCCGCTCCGCCTCTTCGACAGCCCGAGTGAGGCGCATGCCAGAGTCATCGCCGGCATTCACGCGACGGATCCTCCGCGCTGCAAATGGGGGCCCGGTCCGCCATCGCTCGGCCTGAGGCGAGGATCCCCAGCAACACGCCGAGAGGCATGGAGACCCGAGGGAGGTCGAGGCGAGTTACCCGAGCGCCACGCCAGTGCCTGAAGTTCACCGAATCGACGAGACGACGCATTCATGGGTGGTTCGTGGGCTTGTGACGCTCCGCGGCCAACCGGAGGGGCTTTCGCCGATTGAGAATCACAAGGCTGAGGGAACGAAGGTGCCACAGGGATGTCAAGGCCAAGCCCCGGCCACGGATCGGTGAATCCGTTGCTCCATCGCTGACGGTATTCCGGCCGTTAGTCGGGCTGAAATTCGAAGCTCAGCGATTCCGCAATTCGGCGATCAGCTGATCGGCGATCGGCAAAAAACTAATTTGGGAGGAAAGGGATGGCGTGGGAATCGTTACTGCTAAGGGCACGGCTTGAGGACGGGGCCAAAGAGGGCCGAGATCTTCGGTTGGCCATTGGTGACGGTGAGCGTCCATTCGTTCTGACTTTGGCCGACACCGGCTCCGCCCCACAGGGAAAGGCCATAGCCCAGATCGGGAACAGCCAGCACCCGAACCTTTGATCCATAGGGATAAACCTTCATCGCCGGTTCCAGGACGATCTTGCCCCCGCCCGTCGCCACGGTGCTGAGGGTGGTGCCAAAGGTGGCAATCAGATGGACCGGAGCCTTCACCTCCCGGGAAACCATCGGATCGGTGCCGACATGAGCCCCGCTCCACCCCAAAAACTCCCAACCCTCGGCCGCGGTGGCCTTGAGAACGACCCGTTCGCCATGCGGGTAGGTCCCGGCGCCGCTGACCGAACCTCCACGGGCCTCCGCGGTCAGTGCATGACGAGGAATCAGCTCGAAGACGGCATGGACCGAACGGTGGGTCGAAAAGGTCAGTGTTCCCTGTGGCTGGTCACCGCTGACGTCGCCTTCCCAACGGACGAGCCGCCAACCGTCATTCGGGACCGCCCGAACCGTCACCACCTCGCCTTGCAAATAGCGCTCTTTTTGCGGGGAACACTCCAGTTTCCCCTCACCTGCGACGGACGATTTCAACGAAAAGAAGGGAACCACTTGAATCCGAACCGGGGGCAATTCGAGGGTCTCGGTCAATTCCTCGTTCAGATGCAGCTCCCTCAAAACAGTGCTCTGATCAACCGTGAATTCACCGGTGTATTTCCGGGACATGACCGTCGGTTGGCTGCCATCGATCGAGTAGAAGATCTGCCCGCGCTCAAACCGATTCGAGAGGCGCACTGTCGCACGTTCTCCCACCGTCACCGAGGTGTCGGATGCGAGGCCATTGACAGTCCATCGGGGGTGGCTGTCCACCGTGACATCCTTGCTCTGCGATTCCACCCACGGCCGCGCTGGACGGGGCTGCATCGATCTGAATCCCACCCGGTTGTAGACCGTATCGGGAGTGAAGGCCCGACGGTTCGCGATCTCACAGTTCTTGGCGTTGTCATACCAACTGCCGCTTCGGAACACGCGATGGACCCCCACGTTGGATCCGCGAGGATCGGTTTGGGGTTCTGAGCTGAATTCTCCAAACCGATCCCAGCACCATTCGAAGTGGTTGCCCGCCATGTCATACAAGCCAAAGCCATTGGGAGGGTAAGAACCCACCCTCACCGATCCACTCTTCTCCGACTCGTCGTAATTGGCGCGATCGGGGGTGATCTTCTCTGAATCCGGCCAAGGGAAACGATGACCACTGGCGCCGCCACGAGCCGCCTTTTCCCACTCGGCTTCCGTTGGCAACCGGTATCCCACATACCAATCGACATGGGGTGCAATCCGGCCGCTCCGGTAGACGATCGTGGAGGCCGAATCCACGTAGTAGGCCGGCCTCATTCCCTCCATTTCGCTACGGGCATTGCACCATTTCACACAGTCGAACCAATTGACCGTGTGGACAGGGTGCTCAGCCCCAAAGCTTTGACCGATCGGCAAATCGAGGTAGCCGTGATCCAAAGACCATTCTCGCACGGAATCCCAAAGCTCCCGGGTGACCTCGTGAACATCCATCGCGAATTCTGAAATCGTGACCGTGTGCGGCGGCCCCGCCATTTCAAAGCTCCCTTCCTGGATCAACGTCATTCCAACGGGTGGAACCCAGTCCGTGACACCCACTTTGAACCTCAGGTTCTTGCTGTATCGATGGGGATAATCCACGGACGAATCCCAGCGGATGTGCTGCACAGCACCAGGACGGATCCCCCTTCCTACGGCACCCGCAGCAGAGCCTGTTGGCACTTCCCAGGTATGCCCACCGTTTGCTGAGACCTTCAGATAGACCGAGACAACAGCACTATCCGGATCTTGAATCTCGTAAGAGATATCGACCGAGCGGGAACCGGTGATCTGCTCGGCCTGTACATTCAGGATCAAAGGTTCCACCGCCGCCAGTGGCGGCATGATACAAAGCAGTAATGTCCAATAAACAGCCAGCTGTCTCATGAATCGTTTCAAAAACATTTGGGTTCCAATACCTTAGTACAAGTCAGTCGTCGGAATCAGATTCACCGAGCTTGCTCAGTCTGAGTCACAGTCTTGCGAGGCATCTGCTCGTAAATCAATCGGAGGGAGCTGAGCACGGCATGACTTTCCAAGGGTTGGTTCTGAAGCTCCATCGGCATCCATTGCCTGAGACGAGCCTCGCTCATCCCGCCCAGCCAAAGACTGAAGGCCAGATCGGACTCCCGTCGATCCAGATCTTTCTGGCGCGCCCGATATGCTTCCAGTCGTTCTATGTTCTGCCTGCGAACGGTGTCTGCCTGCGTTTCAAAGTTTGCTGGAGGCCCATAACAGCCGGTCTTGAGAATCTCCAGGAATCCATTCAGCAATCCCATTCGCATGGTTTTGCGGTTGACCCGAATATCAAAGGCAAAGGATTCGATGGATAATTGCAATTCTTCGAGACTCACATTGCCCCATTTCCAAACCTGCCGAAGATGACTCGGTGCGAGCATCACCTTTTCTTGATGCAGCAATGAGCAATCCACTTCCAACCATTCGTCAGGAATTTCCCGAGTATTTTGGCCGACTCCCGTACGAGCGCCTAACCTCATCCCAGAATCGATCGCATACCCGGGACGACGACTGTGAAATTCCAAGTCAGCCAATCGGGGAGACCGGCCTTCCGAGCGAACGATTTGCGATCGGTCCAAGGGCCAGACTCCGTCCGCTTGCGCGCTTTGGATTTCTTGCCGCAAACCCGGAGCGATGGAGTAACTGACCCATCCGCCACGGCCGCGCTTCGATTGAGCCACCGAGATCACTCCCTCCCGAACCATGCGTGCCAGGGTCGTTTCAACGGTTCGCAAAGACGCCCCCACTTGATCGGCCAACGATCGTACGTTCAATGGACCCGTCGAATCCGAGACGGGGCTTTTTCGTGAAGTGCTGATGATTTCCATCAATCTCAGCTTCAGCCCAACAAAACCCGACAGTTGTGTTTTTGTAGTGTTTTTATCCATCTTTTCGATGGGTTTTTGTTGGGCTTCCATGCTAACCGGACCTGTTTTTATTGGTTTTTAAAACCCTTCACAACTAGTTTGTCGTGTTTTGTTGGGATTTATTGTCAATTTTCTTCAACGAAACCATGGAGCCCGTCTTTAACCGAGCGTCGCTTTGACTGCTCGGCTGCCACGAACACCGGTCGGATCAAGCCCACCCGTCTCAGTGGGAGGGAGGCATCCAATCTGCGGCTGGGTAAATTCTGGCACCGCCTTCACTCGGTCGACTGCCGGCCATTCGAAAGCCCCATTCACGACCGAACGCCAACTCCAAAGCTCTCCCCGATCCAGGCCTGTTTAGAACCTGAACTGCACCCTCAAAAAGCATACCTGTTTCACCCAACCCACCCGCATCCTCCAACACCCAAGCAACAGATTTGCTGCTTCCAGTTTTCCCTTCTCACCGAGAACGCCCGGCTGAGCCCTTCATGTAATTCTTGGTCTCCAAACTAACCGCGCAAAGGAGGGCACCCGATAACAACGACTGGGTCAAAATAGGGGATGTATTCTTTCCGCTCACAACCCACCGGGATGGCATATCGCTAAATATTTTAAAGTCTAATCACTGGTGTAATAACCCAAACAATCTCTGTAAAAAATCTCTGCGAACAATCTCTGTAAACATTCTCTGTAAACATTCTCTGCGAAACATGGTGCAGCCCATCATATCAATAATTACGAGACAGTACACCCAAGAAATTAATAAATAATAAAACTAAAACACACCTTCAAAAACAAAAACGCAACACTTGAAACACATCAAAACACATTCACATCAAACACATAAAACGATTTATGAAACAAAACGTGTTAAACCAAATTTAAAAAATCCGGAATCGCGAATTTTAAAACAAAATAAAACAAAACCCTGCAGGGTTTTAGCCGCGCTTAAAACATTATGCGTGTTATTTAATTTATTATTTAAAATAAAAGAGGCACACAATTCCAAAAACAATACACCCAAACCAAATCGACAGCAGTTTAAACATCACACGAATTACCGCGACCATAAATTAAACAAATTAAAAACCCCTACCCCTTTTTAATCTATAGTTGCAACGGCAATTACCCCCAATTTTGCAACCAGAGCAATCCATGCATTGTAAGTGTCATTGACTAAAACCAAAATCTCCAAACCTACACGCACTGAGACCTTGATCGGGTTAAAATCAGAGAGAACGGTCCAATGCGCACCTCCCACGCGAACCCGTGCTCCAAAGGTATTTGCATCCTGCAAATCAGGTGCTGCATCAAACTCCGCTTTTTGCTGAAAAAACGATCCGGGCTCTGCATGATCTCTAACACACCACCCCGGCTGAAGGTGAAACCCATCGGTCCGGTTAAGAACCGCTCGCAATTTATCATCCATCAAAACGGAAAGAATAGGAGGTATCTGATGCTTTGAATTTGAGGAATTCGCGCGGTGATTGAAGAGGAATCTCTGCTAATGAATCAGGGCTCACCTTTTCAGCAAAACGACCACCGCCCCGATTGCTGACTTGGCTAGGGAATCGTCCCAGTACCTTCCAATCCAACATCAGCTGACGCCAATCCGAAGTCACTCCAGTTTGAAACTCAGAAGTATTAGAGCGCAATTGCCGGTGCAGGAAGGCCCCGTCTGTGGCCAATAACCCCACGGCAATGGCAAAGCGCTCAAATGCCTCTTGGGAGGCCTTAGAATCGATTTCTGGAGTTTCTGGAGCCAGTTTGGGAGACAACGACGGAGAGAGTCTCGAGGGCAACGAGGCGGGCACGGAAAGTTTTTGAGTATTTACATTGTCTATTTCAACCGTTTTTTCAATCACCGCACCAAGGGTGGTTGATCCTCCCTTGCGACTTGCAGCCGACTTTCGCCCTCCGGCCGCAGACTTTTCCTTCCATTGCGCCAGACGGTCCTTTTGCTGCTGGAGGCCACGATGCGTCAATTCCTCGGGATTTTCGCTCGCTTGAAACATCGTCAGCACCGATGCAACAACGGTGGTTGAAGCACCCTTTCCAACCAGGCGCGCCGCTTGCTCAGGATCCTTAGGAACTGAACCGTTCTGCCAGCAAAAGGATAGCAGGCGAATATATACCCCCTCTTCCTCTAAGCTCATCATCTGAATTTGCTGATTGGCTAAATACTCGGAAGGCGAAAACGAAAAGCCGGCTGTTTTCATGGACTTGGTGCGCTGAGATGTGGTTGGTGGGGGCGTAGAACCGTGGATATGAGAGGAGTTTCCAGAAATCCCTACCGTCTCAGATTCTGAAGCCTGCTCATCAAATGTAGAATCTGTTGATTTGTGAGTTACAAATCCAAAGTCCAGGTGGATACCGTGACCCAAGAATTTGAAATCGATTTTGGAATCAGTTGAGGGCGATGCCGGATCATGTTTCTCCAGTACTACCAGATGATTCTGAGCGATCCCCTGAAATCTGGATGACAGAACAACAGACACAGAAGGTTGCGATTGTATAGGAGACAAACGGACCGTTGGAGGACTGGGATTCTGGGATTTCCTCCAAGCTTCAATCTCCAAACGCATCTCGCGATTGAAATCCCGTATTGCCGTCATTATTTCTAAGACATTCTTGGTTTTTCGATCCGACGGTACGGGGGTAATGACGTCAATCACTGGCTTACTCCGCCAGGATCGGAATAGATCCCGCACCCGGTTTAGAGACAACAGAGCGCCACTCACTATGAGTAATAGCCCCAACCAAAATAGGATAGGAAAACGTCCTTTCGTCTCGTTGGAGACTCTCGCTGTGATCACCGGTTCAGGCTTAGGGAGAACAGGGGCGGGAGCCAGTTCCACTGCCGGAGTCTGTTGCACTACCGGAGGCTCCACGGCCGGAGGCTCCACCTGAGGGCTAACTTTTTCCGCTAAGCTCTGTGGAATACTCTCCTCTGGCACTGTCAGAGGCACAGCGGATTGCACCGGGACAGCGATGGTTGGTTTGGCCCCAATCGGTGAGTCCTCGGAGAAGAAGCGGCGGTTTTTACCTTGGACAACCTGAGACGCTTCGGCAGGCGATGTCTTTTGAACCACTAGATGAGACGGAATCGTCAATACCGCCCCTGCGCGAATCCGATGGAGCTTCCCGGCTTGGAAGGCTCTTGGATTCTCTCGCAAGAGCGCCAGTAGCATCTGATCCATGGTGACCGAATCCGGTTTGTAACGCCGAGCAATACGGTAAGCATTTTCTCCCTCCTGAACCGTCACCCGGATGGGAACAGTGGCAGTATTGGTCAGCCCCTCTGAATGAGACGGGGAACCGATCAACAAGTTGTCCCATACAGCCAGACACCAACACGCAATCACGGTCTTCAGCACAAAACGGGTGGTCGATTGGGTCACAGGATGCATACACAACAGGATCCGGATGTTCCGATTGAAACCCCAAGAAACTGGACACAGAATGGACGGAAAATGCGTGAAAGCGCGCTTACCGGAGGCGGACTCAAAAACCACTTGGAGTTTGCTACCACTTTGAGTCCTTAGCTTCAAATGGTTTATGATTCCGCTCAAAAGTGGAACGATGCAGTAGGGGGTCAAATGAGGTCGCATCGAGCGCGTTCCACCGCATGAAATTGTTCCAGCTTAGCCTGAATCCTGGATTTGGATTTGCTTTCAAGGGTGGTTCAAGGGTGGCAATGCGTTGCTTGCCGGCTCCGCAACTTCATCGATCGATTCAGCCGATGGAGGCTCCACAATGTTCGGATGTACCAGCGGTTTGACTGGTGAGGGTGAGTGTTCAAAGACTTCTCCCTCATTGTGATAAGGCGCTTGGGGTGATGATGAACGAACCAAAGCCTTCACCTCGCCACGAATTTCGCGGTTCAAAGCTCGAATCTCTCGCATGAGGTCGAGTTTAACCTTCCGCTTCGGATCCCCAGATTTGACCCCGGGGGTCATAGCGCCCATTCCGGAGACGAACTGGAACTTCACCTGCGCTGCAGCGCGCATGAGCTCGCGCTGGCGTTCGTTCTCCTTCAACAGAGCCGCGAGACGCCGAATCTTCTGCTCGAGCATCTGGATCTGTTCGTCTTTGAGGGCAAGGTCCTTCTCCAACGGCCGGTCCGTATCAGCCTCCAGCAACTGGCGGACCCCCCGAAGCAGATCACGGCTGTGGCGGACGTCCTTGAATCGTCCGTCAAACAGCCGCTCAAGCACCTTCTGCAAACTGGTCTCCAGGTCCGCATCCTCCAAGGTGCGTGGAGCCTGGGGCACCTCCACCACAGTGGGAGCTTTGCGGAGGCGGATCGCCATGCGCAGGGTGCGACGCAGTGCCCGCACGCTAAATAAAAAGATCCGCAACGGGCCGGACTGGCGGGATAAGGTTCGCCGTGATCGATCTGCCCCGGCAGTGGTCTCTCTCACTTGAGGCGCACTCTTCGGAAGCACCTCTACACGTTGCTGTCTCGACACTGAATCGAGCCGCAGAGGCAGTTCGGGCAATTCCGACTCTAGTTCATCCCGGAAGACGCGCCGCGGATTCTTCCGTCGACGAGTCCTCGGCATCAAAAGAGGTCCGGAAGGTCTCACCATGCGCGCAGCCCCAGATTCATGACGAGTCTTCCAAGCTTCCACGACTGGATCCGCTACGGCGGCCATCATTGGCGGTTTTCGACGATAGCGCCTATGGATCGACCGCCGGAGCCAGCGCAAAGAGATTTCCCCAGGGTCTGGTCGCCGGCGCGGCGGTGCTGTTAGGTCGACGCTCCCATGTCCATGAGCTTTGAGCCAGGCGGTCATCGACGAGTCCGTAGGCAGTGCTGATGGCGGCCGCAACACGGGGCGTTTGCGCCGGCGTCTCTCCAGAGTCTGCGCCAAAGATCGAAGGATCAGGACGCGCAACCTCGAGCTGCCGTGTTTCCAAAGCCAAACCAGCAGGTCGAAGGTGCTGGAGCCGTCTGTTTCCGGCCGATAGCCGCTCAACACCATCCGCCGGATCAGCGCCGCCCTCAGCTGCATGCTGGGACGGGCTGTTTGCAGCCGATGATGTTGGGTGCCACCCATAGGATAACGCCAAGGATGTCTCCGTGGTGCCCAAATGTCCCAAAACTGATCTCAACGAGGGATTTCCTCGTCGCCAGAATCAGGAAACCAGCCCGCTCATCCCTTGCGTGGCCAGCTCTCGGTTGGTCCGGAACTCGGACCAGAATTCCGTCGGCATGTCCAAAGCGATCTTCAAGGCACCATTGGAACCTGCAAATTGAGGCTCTTCAACCAAGGTCACTTTGCCACCGCCATACTCGCTCAGCCCCTTCTCAATGGCTCTTCCAAGTCCCCGAATCTGGCTGCCGCCACCACCCAGCAGGATGTTGTTACGCATCTTGGACTGGAACTCGGGATCGTAGGTTGCAATGAGGTCCTGCAGTGCCTGAACCGTCGGCGGTACGATGGTGTAGCAGGCGGAATACACCTGTTCGGTGAGATTGAAGGTCTTAGGCTTGCCTCCCACGGGCAGGATCTCTTCCACCTCATCCATCTTGGGGCTGACCGAAGCGTGCCGTTCCTTGATGGCACGGACCATGTTGATGGAGAACTGAACTTCAGGATATTTTTCCTGAATGAGTTTGGAAAGAGACTGATCAATGGAGTCACCGGCCACGTAATGGGTACGCTGATCCTCAGAAGAAGGCATTGACCCGTGCACGCGGCAGAGGTCGGTCGTGCCCGCCCCGATGTCGATAACCAGCGTGTCATCCAAGAAATCCAAGCCGTAGGCCACGGCGAAAGGCTCCGAGCACACGATCACCGAATCGATGCAGTTGGCGGCCGCTTCCAGGATGGTGGCCTTGCCCGCCACGCTAGCTTGGGCCGGAGCTCCGATTACCGCATAAATCACCGCGTCCGCCGGAGCATTGATTTCGCGCACCACGTATTCCAGCAAGTCGCGAATCGCCTTCTTCACAGGCTCAGGATCCACGACGCCCTGCTGCTTGACCGAGGCGCCAGCAAGTGGCCGATACAGATGGACCGACATCCGGTTTTCCAGCGCTTCCTGCCCATAAATAATTTCCCGACCTCCCAATCGCTTCAATGCGACATGGTCTTTAGGGTAGCCCACATACGACCAAACGGTCTTTCGAAAGCCATTGGACGCGGTTATGGATGTGCGACTGGTTCCAAGGTCAATGCCGACAAAAATGGTTTCTGCCATGAGACGCGGGTTGCTGGTTGTTTTTTTGATGAGCCCAAACGCTCAACTACGAATGCGTCCATAATAACGCCGCCTTAAGAAATTCTTTCAAAGCCTGTCAAAAATATGCTGGTTGCCCGTTCACATCAGAAACAGCACCTGAATTGAGCCAAAAACGTACGACCGCATCCGGCCGCGGCCTTGGGGAACAGGAGACCGAGTAGACCCGAACGAGATGGTAACGTCGGAACCGCAAACCAAATCGGGCGATCACGGTTGCTCAGTGACGGTAACGATTTGGCCCTGAATGACCCGGTTGAAGTCTCGAATCTCGATGAGTAACCGCAGCTTAAGGTCTCGCTGAGGGTCGTTTTCCTTGATTCCCGGCTCAGCCAGCGCCATCAAGAGCCAACGGTAGGACCGCGAGGCGAGTCCCTCTTTCCGGTTCAGGCGCTGATCCTCTTGGATAAGACCTGACAGACGGCTGATGCGGCTTTCAAGAGCTTGCTCACAGCCGCTTCGATAGGCGATGTCTTTGCTTAAAATTGCCATCAACCGTGCCATTTCGGCCTCTTCTTCGAGCCGTTGTCGTCGACCTGGTTCTGGAAGACTGGAGGCCGTAGCGTCAACGGGCTTCAAAACCGGGTTTCGCCGCGGATTTGCAACGGGTGGGGATCCACTGGGGATCGCGACTGGTTTTGGCGAACAGGATGCCCGCGGCAAAACGCCTACCGTCTTGGACTCATCAGGCGCCGTTTCCAACGGCATAGGCCGTTCGAGAGGCAAGGTCGCAATCTCTGAAATGGGGATCGATGCTGGATCGGGATGAGATTCCGAATTTAACGCCGGCTCTTTGGGATCTTTTACCTGCAGGGAGAGCTGCGTCGACGGGGCTTTTCTAAATGTTCGGAACCACCTCCACGCCACAGCCACACCCGCAAAGCCGATCACCCATTGCAAAACGCTGAAGAATCCAGTCGACGGTGAGCTGTCACCGGCAACGAGGAGGGAGGAGGCGGGAGTTTGAGGCGACAGAGGCGTCGATGATTCAAGCACCGGAGGCGCGGACACAACGATTGCAGTCGCTGGGGTCGCCACCGCAGAAGCCACCACTTTCTCGGAAATTCCACCACCTGCCAGCTCACCGGGTGCTTTGAATGTCAGATCATCCCCAGCGCTCCGTGGCCGAGCAGCTTCAAACTGAAAGGATGGGTTCAGGGCTTTTGCCCGGTTGCTTCGGTCGTCTGAAGTTGCTCGAAATCGTTCAGTCTGGAATGTCCGGAAGGCTTCGTACTCTCGATTTTGCTCGATGATGATCCTTCGTGCCTCGGCCAACGGGATGGCCGCGGCCATGCGTGGGTCGGGGATTTTCAGCACGGTACCGGCCGGCAGGCGATTGACATTACCGTCTACGAATACTTCGGAATTCCGTCGCAAAAGGGCCACGAGCATCTGTTCGAGTGAAACCTCCGCAGGCAATCGCACTACGACGATCTCACTGGCCGTATCCCCGGACTGAACCTCTACTTCTTCACCTTGAACCTCGCCGGGCTCGGGTTCGAGGGGCTTAGCACCGCTTGCACGACCTGAAGCGATGAGGGCACCCGGGGATCCGGAACGGGTATCTCTTGAGAGCGAAGGTGCTACCGCTTGACCAGACACGCTCGGCAACCAGAGGAGTACAGCGCACCCAAAAACCACCCTGAGGAGAGAGTCAACCTCTCGATGGAACGTATCGACAGACGGGTTAGGTGACACGATTGCAAATGGCTCAGTTGCAGCAAAATGACCCAAACTCATCGTGAAATCGGACTCTTGGGTCGCAGGATTAATGAGAACAAAAGACTGATCAAATCAAAGGCCCCTTGGCCCGCCTGCAGATGAATGAAATTCCGAGCGGACGCTGACCGAATGACCCATGGCAATCAAGGGCGTTCGATTTGTTGCATCAACAAAAACCTCAGCAGGTGGTTGAAGTCGCTGGGTGACAGGGCTTCGGCGAAATTATCGGGCATGAGGGAGGTCGCTGATTCACGGACTTCACGGATGTCGCTGCGGGCGATGCGTTGCTCTTGCCCGCCGGCATTGACGTAAACCCGCTGTTCCCCCTCGTCGCGGCGGAACAAGAGGTTTAGTACGTCGCCATTTTGCAGGCTCACAACGCTGTAGCGAAAGATGCGGTCCACGTTGCGGTTGGGATCGAGCACGTCTTCACACAATCGCTCGACCCCGCGATGCCCGACTCCGTCCAATTGCGGGCCCACTTGGCCTCCCTGCCCACCCATCGAATGACAGGGCATGCAATGGCTTTGGAACAACTGGGCACCCGCCTTCGCATCGGGAGCCGATTTGCGGAAGTCCGCTGACCGATGGGCCACCCGTTCCAATCGTCGTTTCGCGTCCGGATCGGCGGCGTTTCCCTGCGGCAACCGATCCTTGAACTGAGGTCGGACGGCGAGGATTCGCTCCTGGACCGAGCGCTCCAACAACAACGACGCCGAAGCCCGCCCGTCCGCAATGGCCTGCAATAGCGCATCGGCCCCCTCCGCCGATCCGCACACGGCTGCGGCCATGGGAATCGCCGCTCCCGACGCCGCCTCACGCAACACTCTCAGGAGCATGGGAATGGCCGTTGCAGATCGAAATCGGATCGCAGCTTGAGCCAGCATCGCACGCTGATCACGCGTGACGGACTCTTGCCTCAGGAGGGCTTCCACGAGTGGTTCGGCCTCTGGATCGGCCATTTCCAGCAAGGCACGGACACTGACCACGCGCATTTCAACGGATTTTTCCATGGGACCCGATCGACGGCGGAGCGCGGGAGTCACTTCACGAATGCCCAGTCGCCCTGCCCATTCGGCAGCGAATAAATTTTGAGCCGGAGTCGACGGGTTGTCGGCCAAGATGGCTCGAACCCGCTCGCTCCCCCATTGCCGCATCTCTGTTCCCAAGGCCAGACCGCGTTGCGCCATCCCTTGTTCCATGGCCACGAACAGCTCGTGCTGTACCCCGCTCTCGAGAGTTGCATCGGCCCGGAACACACCCACCAGCGCCTCCAAATCGGCCGTCGCCCCATGACGAGCGCTGTGACGGAGCTGTTCCATGAAGCCGGCATCGGACGGGCGTCGGCGCTTCAGGAAATCGAGGAGAAACCCCGCAGCCTCCGACGACGGGATGGCCAAACACACATCGGCCACCGTCTCCATCGACACGTCGTCCCGCTTCGAGGACCCACGAAATCTTTGGAACGACGCACTGTCCATCAACTGATCCCGCAACGCCTTGCGCACTTGATACACCAGGTGGGTATCGTTGGTTGGAATCACCGGCCTCAGCGTGACCAGCGGGGCGATGTGGTCAAAGTGCGGATGACGGGCCAAGCCATCGGCCGCTGCGCGCACGACCGGCGCCGAAGGATCCCGCAGGGCTGCTACGAGGACGGCCCGCTCCGCGTCGGCCAACACCGGACGCTCCACCAGAACCCTCACCGCGTGGAGTCGCAGCAAGGCCTCGGGATCACGAACCGACGACATCCACTCAGGGCCCTTCAACAACCCCCGACGTTCCAAGATCCAGAGAGCCCCGACTCGCAGCGACACCGGGCTCGAGCGATTTGATAGTGCGGCGCGCAAGGCGACCTCCATGGAGGCATCCCAATCCGTACGGTCGCAGAAGTGGTTCAACACAGCCAGCCGCTGGGCGAAGCTGGGATCGGCGAGTTGCCGCATTTGATCCGCCGGAGCGAGCCCCCGGAAGTCCGGGCGTTGCCGCAACAGCGGCCGGCCGCTGTTGTCCTTGCGCACCACGCGCCAAATCCGGCCGCTGCTGCGATCCCGGCCCGGGTGGGACAGGGGCACCTCCACATGGGCGATGATCCGGTTGTAGAAATCGGCGATGTACAACGCCCCATCGGGTCCAAACTGCACATCCACGGGCCTGAACCACGAATCGGAAGTGCTGACCAGATCCGGCATTTCGTGGGCAATGCGGGTAGAACCACGATCTTCGATGCGATCGCGATTCACCCGGCTGGTCACCACGTTGCCCAACAGGAAATTGCCCTGAAACTCCGCGGGCCACAGCGGCTCATCGCAGTGGTTGAGGCCAGCAATGGCCGTGGATCCATGGTTGTGCCACAGCATTTGCGGTGCGTAGCCCAACCCGTCGTGCGGTTTGCCGAAGACGGGATAAAACCCGCCATGGATGACTTGATAAATGGGCATCGAATGGCAGTCAGAGGTGAAGAGGTTGCCCAAGGGATCAAAACAGAGCCCGAAGACGTTGGCCTGCCCGTCGCCCACCTTCTCGATGCGGGAACCGTCGCCACGGAACCGGAAAGTGGATCCACGCATTTCCAGGAGGTGGCCATCGGTGCCCTTCACCCGCGTCTGATTGCCCACACCCTGACCGCCATAAAACCATCCGTCGAAGCCCCGTCGAAAATTGTTGGCGAGGTTGTGGGTGTCGGTCGCACCAAAGGGACCGTAGAGCACGTCACGGCGGTCCGCACGTCCATCGCCATCGGTATCCTGAAGGCTGACGACATTGGGAATACTGAACACCACGGCCCCGTTCCGGAATGGAGCCACGGCATCCGGCATGCTCAGTCCGTCAGCGAACACACGATTTCCGCGCGCCCGACCGTCGGTCCCAAAATCCGACAAAATGCGGATGACATCGCTGGGCGCCTTGTTCGTGGACGTCTCGATGGGATAGGCCCGGGTTTCCGCGATCCATAAACGCCCGGAAACATCGAAGCTCATGCTCACCGGCTTGCCGATCTCGGGTTCCGCAGCCACCAACTGCATTTCGAAACCTTCGGGCACCACGAATGCCCGCAAGGCCTCGGCAGGGCTCCGCCACGGCGTGGAACGCACCATTTCATCAAAAGCAGACGCCGTATTGTCGGCAGCCATCGAGGCGATGGACAGCACCGCGCACCCGCATCCCACGTTGAGAATTCGCGCCAGGCTGCGCCCGATCATCGACACCCAGTCGAACCCCGAAACGACGCCCCGGTTTGGTTGACCGTTCGGATCAGTGCACGCAGCGGGAGTCATGGTTTCGGTTGAGCAAACCCGGTAATTCACCGATTGGCAAACACGCCTCCTTGGATCGCCTGCTTGTTTGCCTCCGTTGGCCCCATGAGGACCGAAACGGCCATTGAACCGGTCTGCTTCACGCCAAGGAGTGAGCCATCGCCGCTGGGGTTGAATCGTCTGGGGAGTTTGTTAGCGTGAGCAGCATGACCCCCAAGGCTTCCCTCCGGCATACCTTCCGACCTGGTTCCAGTCGCCGGGGCTGTGCGGCAGCCTTCACACTCATCGAGTTGCTGGTGGTCATCGCCATCATCGCGATCCTGGCCGGAATGCTCCTGCCGGCCTTGGCCAAATCCAAGACACGGGCCCAATCGATCCAATGCCTGAGCAATCAGAAACAGCTGACCTTGGCCTGGCAGATGTACACCGATGACCACTCCGACAACCTGGTGTGGAACGAACTGACGCCGGACGGATCCGGCTGGGTGCGCGGCATCATGGATTACTCGGCGGGCAACACCCACAACACGAACCTCGCCAACCTCACCAACCCCAACTACGCCAAGCTCGCACCCTACACGCAGTCGCCTGGCATCTACCGGTGCCCAGGAGATCGCAGCACCGTCACCATCGGCGGCCGACGCATGGCGCGGGTCCGCAGCCTCTCTATGAGTCAGGCGATGAATTCCCGGGATGATTGGCTGAGCTACATCACCAAGGCGAAGTACGTGGTGTTCCGCAAGGGGAGCGACCTCAACCGAATGGGGGCGTCACAAGCGTACGTGTTCATCGATGAGCACCCGGACAGCGTGAACTACGGAGACTTCGCCGTCTCGATGAACGACGGGGCGGCCGCCGGTTCCATCCACATCATCGATTACCCGGCCAGCAACCATGGATCGTCCGGAGCCCTCAGTTTCGCCGACGGTCACGCCGAAATCCACAAGTGGGTGGATGGTCGCACCATCAAACCCGTTCTGCTGAAACCCATGACCCTGGTCGTGCAATCCCCAGGCAATGCCGACATGCGCTACATGTCGGAACATGCCTCGGTCCGTCTCCAATGAGTTCACGGCCCGGCGCACGGGCGCGGGTCGGCAGAACCCGGAAGCTTACCTGGGCACCTTGAGCGACGCCGCCTGAAAGCGCCGCAGATCTGGATCGTTGACCCTCACGGTTTGGCTCTGGATGTAGGGCGGCATACGGCCGATGCGGGTTGTGTCGGGCGATACGAAGCGCCACGACTCGGCGTGACCATCGGCGAAGCTCAGCGTGGCGGCACCGGCATGGCGGACCGACGGGAAGTCGACCCAAAACCACTCCCCGGGCTGCGTGACCACGAAGCGCGCGTTCTCGATGCTGTTCTCGTGCTCATCCAAAAAGACGAAGGCCTCGGCCGGTGAGGGCAGCACGATTTGCGAGAGCTTGTGCCAACAACTGAGGTCCTGAGGGTCGGGCATATCGTTCATGGAGGCGCTCATGGAGACACTTCGCGAGCGGAGTATTCTCCGGGCATCCCGAACCGTCGATCGATCCGCCGGGCAGTGGTAAATGCCAGACGCTTGGTTGTACGGAAAGAGCAACCCCTTGCGGATATTGAAGTCGTTGGTGTCGGTGAAGGCATTGCCCGTCACCCACGTTCTCGCGGTGGCATTGGCTCCTTCGCGGCCGCCCGTCAGCACGGTCTCGTTGGGCGGCAGCTCGTCCTTGAAGTCATCGATGTACAGCAACCAAGCCAGGTTGAGTTGGCGGTAATTGCTCAGACATTGAGTCCGCAGAGCCTTGTTCTTGGCCTTGCCCAGCGCGGGCAAGAGCATGCCCGCTAGAATCGCAATGATCGCGATGACCACCAGCAACTCGATGAGCGTGAAGGCGCAACGGACCTGCAAACCATGGCGACGCGGACGGAACGCCGGGCTTGGAGACAGGAATGCATTCATGAACGTCGAGAACAGCCGCAGCCGTTCGGTGCCAGGAGGGCTAGCCACGCTGGTTGATGATGTGATGGATTATTACCTGAAGGCTGGAGCTATAGGCATCTGAAATCAGCGGGGATCCCTGGTTTGAACCCAACCGACCGCGCGGTGGTTTGGGTGAATCCCCCTCGCCAGGGACGATTCACCATTGCCGAGCCCCCCCCGTTCCGGCCTGATCCTATCCCATCCCGCGCACTGTCTGCATTCTATTCCGAGCCACCCCCGATTGTCGCCCATGAAGGATTCCCACACCACCGCCCTACCCCGCTGGGCTTGGCTCACCGTGTGCCTCCTCGCGCCGGTCGCTCTGCTGAACTACCTCGACCGACAAATGTTGGCGGCGATGAAGAGTTCCGTCATGGCCGACATTCCTGACATCGGATCCGATGCGAACTGGGGACGGATGCTCGGGCAATTCAAGTGGGTCTACGCCTTCCTGAGTCCGGTGGGCGGTTGGATGGCCGATCGGTTCGGGCGGCGATGGACGATTTGCGGCAGCCTCTTCGCTTGGTCGGCAGTCACGTGGTGGACGGGGCACGTTCAGTCCTATGGGGAACTGCTCACCGCCCGATCTTTGATGGGTATCAGCGAGGCCTTCTACATCCCCGCCGCTCTGGCGCTGATTGCCGATTATCACACGGGTGAAACCCGTTCCCGCGCGGTCAGCTTTCATCAAATGGGCATTTATTGCGGGGTTATTCTCGGCGGATTCACAGGCTATGCCGCCGACCATCCAAGCCTGGGCTGGCGGGGTGCTTTCGGATGGAGCGGTCTGGCTGGCATGGCTCTGGCGTTGCCCTTGGTATTCCTCCTCAAAGACCGTCCGCGTCCCGCATCGGCGTCATCCGGGAATACGGCGGGTCTGCAGACCGTCCGTGCACTGTTGACCAACCGTTCCTTCCTGCTGCTGGTGGTCTACTTCACCCTGCCGGCGCTGGCCGGATGGGTGGTGCGAGACTGGATGCCGGCCATCCTGAAATCGGAATTCAAGATCGGCCAGGGCAAGGCCGGCGTGTCGGCGACCTTGTATTGGCAATCGGCAGCCATCGTGGGAGCTCTCGTCGGCGGATGGCTGGCCGACCGCCGGATGCGCACGACCCAACGGGGTCGGATCCAGGTCAGCGCGCTGGGCATGTTGCTCATCATCCCCGCCATGTTTGGTGTGGGATTCGCGCCTCAAACGGGTCAGCTGTGGGTAGCGGTGGCGTTCCTCATCCTCTTTGGACTCGGATGGGGCTTCTTCGACACCAACAACATGCCCATCTTGTGTCAGGTGGCTCCGCCGGAACAACGGGCCACCGGCTACGGGCTGATGAACCTGGTGAGCATTGGCTGCGGTGGCTTGGCCGATTGGGGATTCGGGCTCATGCGCGATCGGCGCCTGCCGCTGGCGGCCATCTTCAGCGTCTTTGCGTCCGTGGCCTTGGTTTCCGTGTTCTTGGTTTTGATGATCAAACCGACGGAGGGACCAACCACGTCGGGCAGCGCCACCCCCGGAAAACCCTGACACCAGCCTCGCATTGACGGCGGCTCGTCGGCTGCCTGAGCGTCTTGCACATGCTCCCCACCGTTGGAACACGCCGGGCTATTTGCATCCTCGCTGCCTGGATGGTCGGCGTCGCAGTGCCAGCATTCGCTGGCGACTGGCCGCAGTGGCGAGGCCCGGCCCGGACCGGTCGAGTGGCCACCAACGAACCGGTGTTGACCCGACTCCCGTCGGCTCCCCACGTGGTGTGGTCCATCGCCGCGGGGCCTGGATATGCGTCACCCATCGTGGCCGGAGGACTCGTCTTTGCCATGGAAGCCCAAGAGGGCCAGGAGGTCTTGAGGGCCTTGGATGCCGCCTCGGGTGCCGAACGGTGGAAAGCCATCGTCGACGAGACCTTCACCGACTCCCAAGGACCCGCCGCGCCGCGCTGCACGCCGGTGGCCTCCGAAGGCCGGGTTTATGCGCAATCGTGCCGGGGCAAGTTGGTTTGTTTCGCGACCGCCGATGGCAAAACCGTGTGGTCGGTCGACTACACGAAGGATTTCGCCGCCACGTTCATCGGTGAAAAAGGCAACTCCCAGGGAGCCATGCGCCATGGCAACAACGGATCGCCGTGGGTGGAATCCGGGTGGCTGTGGGCCTCGGCCGGGTCCACGAATGGCGCTGGCATGGTGGCGCTGAATCCCCAAACCGGGGCGGTTCGTTGGAAAGGCGGCCATGAGGTGGCCGGCTATGCCGCACCCATGGTGGGCACAGTGTTGGGAGTGCGTCAGGTGGTGAACTTCATGGCCGACGCCGCCATTGGATTCGATGCGCAAAGCGGCCGCGTGCTGTGGCGGTATCCGCTGAAGACAGCCTTCGCCCGGCACGTGATGACTCCACTCATCGTCAACGACCGGGTGATTCTCGGGTCGCATCAAACGGGCCTCATGAGTCTTCGGTTCACGCGTGAGGGCGAGCGCTGGTCGGTGACCGAGCTCTGGAATTCCAAGGAGGCGGCCCCCAACTTCTCCTGCCCGATCGTCGTTGACGACCGCATCGTGGGCCTTGGTGCGCAGCGCGAGGTGGTGTGCATCGGCGTTGATGACGGGAAGATCCGGTGGACTCAGTCGGGCTGGATCACGAGCGCATCCGACAAGTCCCACGCCGGATTCATCGCCGTCGGCGGCACGTCGGCGCTCATGCTCAACGATGGCGGTGAGCTGATCCTTTTCGATGCCGGAGGCACGGCGTGCCGAGAAATCGGTCGGGCCCAGGTGGCCGGGGTGAACTGGTGCAATCCAGCTTTGTCGAACGGTCGCCTCTACTTGCGGGATGGCCTGCGCAATGCCGGACATTGGATGTGCGTCGACCTGACTCGTTAAACCGGTGACCCACCCTTAGAACAGCCTGCAAAACCCAAGGTCTAAGGGCCAATGACTGTTTCCAATCGAGCCATCGAAGGTGGCCACAGCGGTCTTGCGAGTGCAGTGAGTTGGACTAATCTCGAGGCAATTCCTCGGTTCGCTGCATCCGGGCCGTCATCGGTGTCTGTTTGTATGAACACTTTTTACCCCCGCCATTGGATATTCCTCAGACTGCTGTGCCTCTTCCTCGGTGCACTGACCACCGCCGGACTGCAGGCGCAGACCCCCCAGGATCCGGGGCGCTCTGCTCAGGTATTTCTCACGTCACCAGCCTCCGGCACGCAGCTACCCTCCGGGCCCCTGAAACTGGAAGCCGTCGCCGTCGATCCTCTGGGTGGACCGGTCACCCAACTGGAGTTCCTCGCCGATGGTCAGGTGATCGCCCGGTCGGACCGCAGCGACGATGTGTTCGCTACCGTGATCGGACTCAAGGTATTGCATCAGGCAGTCTGGGAGTCACCGACGCCGGGCATCCATGTGCTGGAAGCGCGCGCCGTGCAAAACCTGAAGACCCTCGCGACATCGTCACCGATACGCGTGATCATCGGGCCCGGCCCCCTTCCCCCTCCTGTCGATCCGCCGATCGTTCCTCCCCAGTCGCCGACGGTAGACCTGAACGTCCTTGATCCGGTGGCCGTGGAATCCGACTCCAAAGATTTGATGACCTTGGAATTTCGCCGCTCGGGTGATTTGTCGAAACCGCTTCGTGTGTATTTCAAGATCGGCGGATCGGCCGACTGGAACACGGATTTCACGGTCATTCCTGGCGGGTTGAAATCAGAACCCATGAGCGATCCCAACCTCGCCCCGTGGGTGCAATCGGTGGTCATTCCGGCCGGGTCGGCCGTAGGCAAGCTCCCGCTGGCACCGATCCCGGATGACAAAGTCGAGGGCGACGAACTCTTGTACCTGGCGGTGATCCCGAAGCCGGTGAACCTCAAAGACGGCCCGGAACCTTCCGACTACCAGCCCGGCCGCAATCCGGCCGCACGGGTGATGATCCGCGACTCGATCCCACCGGCCCCGTCCGATGCTCCGACCATCCGCATTCTCGCTATTCAGTCGACCACCTCGGAGCCAAATCCCTTCATTCGGGTCATGCCCGGACGCCTTATTTTCCAGCGGCTGGGGAACCCGGCTGAACCCGTCCGCGTCCGCTACGCGGTCGGAGGCAGTGCGCGAAATGGCGAGGACTTTTCCCTGCTCGACGGCGACATCACTTTGGGAGCCGGTGAAACCCAAGTCGAACTCATCATTGGCGCTCTCGAAGACGACCTCAAAGAACCGGAAGAAACCGTGGTCATCAAACTCATCGACGACCCAGCCTACCGGCCCGATCCGTCCAGTGCTTGGGCCCAGGTGACGATTTTCGATTCCACCGTATCCACCCAAGCCCTGCTGAAATGGGTCACTCCGAGGACCGCTGAGCGCCTGCGCATCGGCAGCGAGTGCTCGCTGAAACTCGTGGCGGTCGACCCCAACGGCTACCTTCCGGTGGTGTCCTTCTGGGCCAATGGGAAGCCCATCGGGGATTCCCAGATGCAGTTCTTCCGGGCTCCCGATGCCGGGACACCCATCGAGCACAGCCTGATCTGGAAAATCGATTCCGAAGGGCCGATCCGACTCGAGGCCATCGCCTTGGATGCATCCGGGAACAAAGTGATTTCGCCCGCGGTGTTGATTCTGGGTTTGCCGGCGACGGATCCCATCGCACGCAGCTTGCACCCCGCCGACAACGCGCCGGCTGACTCGGTCCTTTCCGACATGGAGTGGATGGTCTGCGCGAAGTACTGGCGCTATGGAGTTCCTCTGCCGCCGCAGTCGAATCCTGTTCCCGTCGGACAACTCTCCAGAGCCGGTTTTCTCTGGCGATCCGGAGGCGCCTACCGGTACGACGCTTCCGTCGGTTCTTTCCCCCAGGGATGGGTCCCGCTCGAAGGCTCCCCCGGCAATTCTGGCACTGCAGGTCCGCTCCCGCCGCTGCCCGGTTTGGATGGAATTCTGGGCACCAACGGAACCCCAGATCGTTCGCCCAACTCCTACATTCTGGGCGAATGGACTACCGACTCGGCCGACTCCTTCACCCTGAAAATCCATTTGGGGCCGGCCGCGAACACCCGTTGCCAGGCGGTCGAGATTTTTGTGGGGCGCGATGCCGTGGTCTCAGCCATTTCGGATGACGGGCAATTCGACCCAAAGACCGGAATCCTTCGATGGGGGCCGTTCTTGGATGATTCCCTCCGGGGATTGAAGGCAAGCGTCTCGAAAGCCAACCCCCTGGAGTTCTCGGGTTTGGGTTCCTTCGATGGGGCTGATCTGAAGATGCTGACTCTTGGTTCGAAATCCAATGCCGAAGGGCCTGCGGCTACCACCCATCGACTCACTGCCATTCCCGCTTCGGCCCAAGGAGATGCCCGCTTGGTGCTCCTCGGTGCCACCAACGGCAGTGCCATGGACCTGGAAGTCTCTGAGGACATGGTCCAATGGCGACGCATCGGAACGATGCTCGGCAATGGTGAATCGCAACTTCAAGTCGACACCGATGCGGGAGCTTCCACGCGGCGGTTTTACCGGGTGATTCCCCGCAAGCGTTGAGAGCCGCTTGAGGATGGCGCGACGAATGCATCCAGTTCCGGTTTTTCAGCGGATAGAAGAACGCCATGCTCTTCGGTTGCCCACCGTCCCGAGTGCCTGAGAACCAAAAACTGGTCCATTCCCGCCGAACCCCAAGGTTCGCGTGGCGCAGTCCGTGAACCGCGCTTGGCACAAGCCTCCCCGCCTGCCAATCGCGGCTTGAATCACGGATGCTGAGCCGGAACCCGATAGCCGCGATGCCATGTCAGGAACCAGAGGCGATCCAAGCCCACCGCTTCCACATGCCCGTCCACCATGACAAAGTTCACCGCCCCCGGCATCTTGGATCCCGGCGATACAGTGACCGTGCCGCGGAAGGATGAACCATGTCGCGAAATGCAGAAGCGCTGCATCATCGCATCGTTGCCACCCATCGCGAGATTCCGGGCCGGACGGTCGGTGGCCAGCGGCCAAGAATCGGCCCAATTGCTGTCGCCAAAAATCGGGGTGGTGACCGGAACTTCGTAGCTGCTCTCCTTGGCAAAAGCCTTCGTGGCATCAATGGCGCCTTGGCCTTCCGGGGAATACTGCCACCCATTCATGCCGTAGCTGCTTTCGAAACCCGTGTTCCATTGCACCGGGGATTTGACCGGGCCGTACCAAGCGGCGGTGGCAGTCCCCATGGCTTCGCCCGTCGGGTTGCGGTTAGCGGGAATGGGCGCCGTCGGGCAGATCCGGATCTTGTCGGACGGCACATTGTTGGTCCGAAGCACAGCCATCCAGAATTGGGACGGCGTGTACGCCACCGGGAACGTCTTCCCGGTGTCGTTGAGGTACATAAAGAACCCCAAGCCCATTTGCTTGAGGTTGTTGAGGCAAACCACCGAGGCGCCGCGCTGCTTGGCCCGGCTCAGGGCTGGCAGGAGCATGCCGGCCAAGATTGCGATGATGGCGATCACCACCAGCAACTCGATCAGGGTGAAGGCTCCGCGCTGGCTACCCGCGGACGTGATCGGGACATTGGTTCTTGGAGATGTCATGGAGATGAGGGGATTCACCGAGGTTTGCTGGCGATGCAGAAGAGGTGCCGGTCGCCGCGAAGGATCAACCCATCGGCCGCGGGGACCGGGCTGGCGACGATGCGCTCACCCATGGGGTTTTCCGAGAGGATCTCGAACTGGGGCACCACGCGCGCCGCAAAGACCACCCCATCTTCCCGGGCCGCATACAGGATTCCGTTGGCCACCACCGGCGAGGCATAGTAGGGGGCCGTTGCCTTGGGCAGGGTTCCTGTCCACAGCGTCTTTCCGGTGGTCGGATCCAGACACACCACTTCGCCGCGGTGACGCAGCAAGTAAGCACGCCCCTCGGCCACCGCCGGAGCGGCGACAAAGACTCCGACGTCATGGCGCTCCCAACTGCGGTGGGTCTGACTCACATCGCCGGAACCACCCAGGCGGATGCCGTAAACATGCGCCTGATTGGGGCGATCATCACGTCCCACCGGGACCAGAACGGTGTTGCCACTCAGAACCGGCGAAGCAATGGCCGGCCAATAACCGGTCGCTCCGGGGTTGAATCCTCCCGCCGTCCACAAAGCCCGCCCATCATCGAGCGCGTGGGCTGTCAAGTGATCCGCTCCCCAAATGACCACCGCCGGTTTGCCCGCGTGATCAATACGCAAGGGTGTGGCGTATCCGTTGTTGTTCTCGGCGGGCACGACAAAATTGCGAGCCACCTTCCAACGCAACTCTCCGGACTTTCGATCGAAGGCCGCCACCCACGATTCGCCATCATGCAAGCGGCTGAGAATGACCGAATCGCCGGCGATCAACGGAGAAGTCCCGGAATCCCAATAGAGTTTTTCTGCGCCGAAACGCTCGGTCAAATCGACCTTCCAGAGCACCTTCCCGTCGCGACTGACCGCTGCAAAGTGACCGCTTTTGAACTGCGCATAAATCGCCTGACCATCCGTGGCGGGTGAGGCGTTGCAACTCGATCCCAGCGTGCGGTGACGCGGATCCGCGAGGGGTCCGACGGGAGTCTCCCACAATTTGCGTCCCTGCAAATCGAAGGCGATAAAGGCATCCTGCCCCGCCAAGGGTGAGGTGAGGTAAATCCGCCCTGCATCAACGACCGGCGTGGAAGTACCTTTGCCCGGAAGTTCGGCTTTCCACGTCACCGAATCCGCTGACCACCGTTCCGGAAAGCGTCCGGAAGAAACACTGCCCTGAGCCGAAGGACCGCGCCATGACGGCCAATCTCCCGGAACCGCAGCCGCCAACGACAAACCCACGATGCAACCAGCACACCCCGCGATTTTCCCCAGGATCATGACAGGGATACTAATCGGGCCGCGCTGATTGGGAAGCCCTGTCCGTGAGAGAGAAGGACCCAAGTTCGGCCTCAGATCCCCTCCTAGGGCGGGCTTGGGATTGTCATGGCTGCGCGCGATTCAAATCCTGCGGCTGCGGTTTCCCTGCGGTTCCCATGAGGCGCAACGTGCCAAAATTGTCCTTTTGGGTTCGTGTACCCCGGGCCCCGGCCCACCACTGCTCATGGTGGAACAGTCCGTAGTTTCCCGTGCCGTCTCTCGGAAGATCCAGATCCCCGATGGCCAGGTTCAGACCCACCGCCACCTCTCCCTGGTCCACCGAATAGTAGCGTCCCGGTTCCAATTCGAGGCACGGATCGAAGCGGATCGACCATTCGATGGTGTAGCCACGACCGCCAGGATGAAGCCGCACCGCTGCCCGTTGAGCCCCGCTTTGTATCCATCGACGGTAGGTGTCCCACGCGGCGGAGTCCGACCGGGGCTCACCCTCCAGCAATCCGCCGACTGCCACCCCGCCCAGACGGGATTTCGTGGCATTGCAAACCATTTGCCAGGCACCCCCATTCCCTTCTGCGCTTTCGTTGCCAATCCAGCGGTTGCGGGCATTGATGAGGATCTCGACCTCGTCGCCAAACCATGGAAAACCCTCCCGTGTCAGATCATGGGCCCGAGGATTCTCAGGTGGCAGCCATCGAGGCGTATCCACCCCGTAAATCCGGTCATCAGTGACGGAAAAGGCGAAATGAAGCCGCTCTCGATCGTGCTTCACCCAGACCTGCACCGAAAGGTCGTTGTCCCGGTTGACCGGCGAAAACTCGGGCACCCAGTCCAAGACTCCGGTCAAACGCGTCGCATCGGACCATTCTCCTGGCGAAACAACGCCATCCAACACGGGCGTCGATCCATACCAAGATTCGGTGATGGGGCGCCGAATCGCGCCTGGCGCGGGTTGCTCCGGCTTTTGGATCGCCACTGAACGGCACCCGGCCCCTCCGACCAGCAAGACGGATAGACCAACCAAGCAGGCCCATGCGATCCGCCTGCCGCCTTGAGTTGATCGTCGGATGTTCATCACAATTCCTTCACAATCGATGAACGCATTCCGTCGGAAGGACAGCCTCTTGGCGGAGGCGGTCCTGATCGAGACCGTCGAGGCGATCCAGACGGTCTAAACGAC
>Ga0255095_1000319_pt1 | contig 26067 bp, 18 predicted proteins | sample Colum_Law_RepC_8_2_FD_188435 | JGI IMG/M metagenome (GOLD analysis project Ga0255095, IMG submission 188435) | Freshwater microbial communities from Columbia River, Oregon, United States - Colum_Law_RepC_8d | ecosystem: Environmental > Aquatic > Freshwater > River | place: USA: Oregon...
ACCTTGACTGTGTTGAGAAGAATCTGTTTGGGTCCAACAAACCGTGGCCCCTGCAGATCAAAGCGGGCGACTATTGTCTGCTGCATCACTACGAAATCGGCGGTCTGCTGGGACTGTGGCAGGCAACATCAGATGGCTCGAAAAACATCGTGCCCAGAATCTGGGGCGGTAAGTTCCCCCTTGGGAGGGCGAGGCTCCTGCCGAGCCGAAGTCCATTGTCCGTGTTCACTTGTCGTTGTTCGCCAACAACCGTAGCCCGGGCATTCCTGCCCGGCCGCCTGTTGCCCACACAAAACCGCGACGCGCGGCGGTCGTTGCATGGGCTTCAGCCCGTGTCGTCCACCGCCTTCAAGCCCCCCACAGGCGAACCGTTAGCGTCAGCTGACGGGTGTTGTCGTTCACCCACAACCGTAGCCCGGGCATTCCTGCCCGGCCGCCTGTTGCCCACACAAAACCGCGACGCGCGGCGGTCGTAGCATGGGCTTCAGCCCGTGTCGTCCACCGCCTTCAAGCCCCCCACAGGCGAACCGTTAGCGTCAGCTGACGGGTGTTGTCGTTGGCGTCTGAGCGGTTGTGTTTTTTCTGACACCGAACCAGTATCCAATGCGTTTTTCGCCAACCCCATCAAACTGCAACCGGCAGCTGCACACATCACTTCGCACTGATCCCTTTTCAACCACACTTTCTACCCACAGATTCTGCCAATGAAACCTTTTCCGGACGATTTCCGCCGCGCTGACGTGCCTGTTGATCGCCACTTGCAGTAAACTTCAACGCACCCACTCAGTCCGAGCGGCGGATTCCTCAGATTCCACAGATTCCATCGTCCCGACGTTCGCTGCAGCATCGGGACGGGCCACAGGAGTTGAAGATGCAGAGCCCACTGCGTACCAGCCTGCTGATGTTTCTGATCTGCTTTGAATTGCTGGCTGCTCAAACTGTGGCAGCACAGTCGCAACTGCTGCAGCGTAGAAATGCGTCCAACCAGCAAAAGGGTCGCAGAGAACAGCAATCGACAGCTCGATCTGCCACGGTCACCAACCGCGCAACAATCAGCCGCGCTCCGCTCCAGTCGGATCTGGTGGAATTTCCACTACCCGGAGTTGTCAGTCGGGTGTGTGTCGGTGCTGGTGGACGCATACTTTTTCTACTGGTCCCTGACCTGAAGAAACTGGCTGTCTTCGACGTCGAGAAGGCAAAGATTACGCAGTATCTGTCGGTCTCCGAGGAGGACGTTCATATCGCTGCAGGTATGGACAAACTGTTTATTGCCAGCGAAAACTCAGGCACACTGGAACGTTACGATCTCGCAACCCTCAAAAAACAGGTCACTGCAAAACTGCCACTTGAAGGCCGCATCGGGGCCTTATTCATGGGATCAGCCTCCACTGGCCCGCTGTTTCTGTGCGGAACCGATGGAATGATTGCATTGAACACAACTGCACTCACCGAACATCCCTTCAAATGGATGCAGCGCAATGGCGAAGCCAGTGATCGCTCACCGTTCTCTTTCAAAAATGATGTCCCTCAACTGCTGATCAGCGCCAACGGACGCGTGATTGTGAATTGCAGTGGCGGCAACCTGTCCATCTTCAGGCGCCAGGGTGAACACTCCTTCGTCGGCGTCCACGCCACCACACAGACTGGCCGGATGCAGAACGGTATTCCCAGTGCCGATGGTCGCATCATCTATGGAGACGGAAACGTATTCAACGTCACGGGTGTGCCAACCGGCAGACGCAGTGAGGACACAGCCGGTAACTGGCTGGTGCCAGCGGTCGAGAATGCGTTCTACATCTCGCTCAAACAGACCGGCAATCGCAACAATACCCTCGAATTCGCTCTGGCCGTCGGAATTCAGGGTACAGATCGTCCAGTTGTCAGCATCACGGAAACCAATGGGCTCGATGGACTTGTCAGCTATCCCCACGGTCAGTCGGCCCGCCTCGACCAGCATCTTTTCTTTGTACCGGACGCCGGCCTGCTTGCCGTTCTGCCCGTGTCAAAGGATCGGTTGTTTCTGCACAGGATTGATATCGAGCAACAACTGAGGGATGCTGGCATCGACTACCTGATCGTCCTCAGTCAGCCTCCCGCAGAAGTCATCCCCGGTCAGGAATTCCAGTACCAGATTGAAGCTCGGGCAAAACAGGGAAAAGTCGAATACAACCTCGAATCCGCCCCTGATGGAATGACGCTTTCAGCAGACGGTCTGGTCAACTGGGTCGTCCCTGCGGATCTTGAAGACAGCGAAGTGAATGTCATCATCACGCTTCGCGATGCCACCGGTCAGCAGATCTTTCACAACCTGAAGCTGGAAAAGTGTGTTAGTTCCGGCGAGTGATGGAAGACACACACCCGTAGCCTGGGCTTTAGCCCGGGAAAGTACCCCACCACATCCCGTGAAAAACACCAAAGACACAAATCTTAACAACAGGTCGTGCCCGGGCTACCCTGATGGGCCAGTGTCTTCATCAAACTGTCCTTGTACACCGCCATTTCATGACGCACCAAACGCACCTCGGCACTCATCGGGTGCCTCTGGCTTCGGACCAAATGCCTCAAGCTGACTGGAGCATCCCCACATCCAGTACAGAATCACTGACCCGGCCAGCACTTTCGCCTCCCTGCCCCCCCCCCGAGGCAAAAAAACCATTTTACTCATTGACATATCGACATATTCCGATATATTAACTCATCAGAGGTGCAGTGGTCTGTCGCTCTACTCACAGGGTGCTCTCAGGTGCCGGCCACGAAAACACCAGAAACCCAGCGTTTTCTCACCACTTTTCGGCTACTCCAGCGAAAGTTCAAGCCATGTCCGTCGCTACGATTTCCCCCAAAGAACTGCACGACAACATCAAAAACGGACGCAATGTCCAACTGATCGATGTCCGAACACCTGCTGAATTCCAGGAAATCCACGCTGCCACCGCCCGCAATTTCCCACTCGAAGCCTTCAACCCCGGTGACGTGCTCGCACAGCACCCAGGCCCCGAACCACTCTACGTCATCTGCCGCTCCGGCAGCCGCGGGCGACAGGCCTGCGAAAAACTTCAGGCTGCCGGCTGCCAGCATGTCATCAATGTCGATGGCGGAACACTTGCATGGGATCAGGCCGGCCTGCCGGTCGTCCGCGGTCGCCGTACGATTTCCCTCGAACGCCAGGTCCGCATCTGCGCGGGCTTCATGGCCCTCACAGGCGGCGTACTCGCTATGCTGGTACATCCCGGCTTCGCCGGACTCTCCGCCTTCGTCGGGGCCGGCCTGATGTTCGCCGGTATCACCGACACCTGCGGCATGGCACTGATCCTCGCACGCATGCCCTGGAACCAGGTCAAAACCACCCCGAAAACTCCCGCCACCAACTGCTCGACACAACCCAATGCATCCTGCTGCAACTGAAACTGCAGCCCGACCTCACCACAACCCCCGTACTTTTGATGCATTGGACCGGGCATTCCTGCCCGGCCCACCCCTCAAAACACACTGCGGTTTTCGGTGAATTCAACCCCGTCTGCCCACCAAACGACTTTCTCCACAGCGTCCAGTCCTGAACAACTCACCTCGGTCGCCTGACCGCACCTGACATTCCGCACACGGAACACGAACATGATCATCAAACAGTACTACCTGAGCTGCCTCGCACACGCATCCTATCTGATCGCCGATGAACGCTCCAAAATCGCTGCCGTCGTCGACCCGCAGCGCGATATCCAGCAGTACCTCGATGATGCCGCCGCAGCCGGATACACCATCCGCTACGTGTTTCTCACACACTTTCACGCCGACTTCCTGGCCGGCCATATCGAACTGCGTAACCAGGCGGGTGCTCAGATCTGCCTCGGTAATCGCGCCGGCGCCGAATTCGAACATCTGGCACTCAAAGACGGCGACAACATCATGCTCGGCGATGTCCGCATTCAGATCATGGAAACGCCAGGCCATACTCCGGAAGGAATCTCGCTGCTGGTCTTCGATCAGACTCGCAGTACCACCGAACCCCACGCCGTACTGACCGGCGATACGCTGTTCATCGGTGATGTGGGTCGGCCCGACCTGCTGGCCTCAATTGGCGTCACGGCCGACGAACTCGCTGCCATGCTCTACAACTCCGTCAACAGACTGCGACAGTTGCCGGACGCCACCCTCGTCTACCCGGCTCACGGTGCAGGTTCGCTCTGCGGCAAAGCACTCAGCAAAGACACTGTCTCTACAATCGGTGAACAGAAAAAGTTCAACTACGCTCTGCAGCCGATGCCGTTTGAGCAGTTTCGCACGCTCGTGACGGCCGAACAGCCCGAAGCCCCCGGTTACTTCGTCTATGATGCAATCCGCAATCGTCAGGAGCGGCCGGATCTGGATCAGACAATGCACAAATCCCTGCAGGCACTGCCGCTGCAGCAGGTGCTCCGGTTGCAGCAGGCCAAAGCCCAGCTGCTGGATGTTCGCGATGCCATTGACTTCGCCGGCGCCTCACTCAAAGGAACTCTGCAGATCGGTTTGCAGGGCAAATATGCCACGTGGTGCGGCTCACTCCTCAATCACGATGACCCCATCGTGGTGATCGGCGATGATAACGAACAGGAGGCCGTGGTGCGGCTGGGACGCATCGGCTTTGATAACGTGGTCGGCTATCTGCAGGACGGCATGCAATCGCTGCAGCAGCATCCGGAGCTGATTCAGACCGTACCACGGATCACAGCAGCCGCCCTCGCCGAACTGCTGCAGCAGGAACCACCCTTTGTGCTGGACGTGCGATCGGAAAAGGAATATGCCATCGTCCATCTGCAGGGCAGCAGCAATGTACCGCTGACTCACCTGCGGGAACGACTGCAGGAAATTCCCGCTGATCGGCCTGTGGTTGTCCATTGCGAGGGCGGTTATCGCTCGGCCATCGCCTGCAGTATTCTGCTGCAGACCGGTCGCACCAATGTCTCGGACCTCGTCGGTGGCATCAAGGCGTGGATCGCCACAAAACTGCCCACCATCCCGGAGAACACCCTGACCTGCGGTACCAAAGTCTGCGAAATCGCCGGCTGACAGGCTCACTGCCGCGTCTCTGTTCCCCCCTGCAGACCGTCCCCCGTCTGACGCCACGGACAACACCGTAGCCTGGGCTTTAGCCCGGGCAAGTTACCCACCCCACCCCTGAAAACCGGGCGTTCTCCAATCGCTGAACTTCCGCTTCATACCCGCGACCCGCTTTTGCCCCGAGCGTCATGTCAATTCTCTTCGGCTTCATCACTGGAATCTCACTCGGCCTGACCGGCGGAGGCGGTGCTGTATTTGCCGTCCCGATGCTGGTCTACGGACTGGGGATACCAGCCCGCCAGGCGGTCCTGATCTCCCTCGTGGCAGTCGGCACAACAGCACTGATCGGATTTCTGCAGAAATGGCACCGCGGAGATGCCGAGCTGCGAACAGGTCTGCTGTTCGCAGCCACAGGTGTTCCTGCAGCACCACTGGGCTCATGGCTGGCACAGCAGCTTCCCGAATCGCTGCTGATGCTGCTGTTTGCACTGCTGATGACCATCATCTCCACTGTCATGTGGCGGAAGGGCAGCCGCAGCGGCGAACAGGCGCCGGTCTGTATCCCTCTGGATCACACCGTTACCACCGCCGACTATCGCCACGACGGACCCAGCTGTCAGCGCGATACCTGTGGCAATCTGATCCTTACCAGTCGTTGCGCCCGACTGCTGCTGCTGACCGGAGTCCTTGCCGGGATCCTGTCAGGTATGTTCGGCGTTGGTGGTGGCTTCATCATCGTACCGGCTCTCATTGTCTTCAGCAGTATGTCCATGTCGCGTGCCGTGGGCACTTCACTGATGGTGATCTCACTTGTCAGTGCCTCCGGAGTCATCTCACAGCTTGCGAGTGGACAGCAACTGCAGTGGCAGACTGCCGCCCTGTTTGTCGCTGGCGGACTTCCCGGACTGACCGCCGGTCAGACAGCCGCCCGATACCTCTCCACCTCCACTCTGCAAAAAGTCTTTGCAGTTGCTATCCTGCTGGTAGCCATATTCGTCCTCGCAAAAAACTCTGCGTGGTGAATACCCAAACACCGCTTCACTGTATCTCAGGATTCCTCGTTATGACTTGCCTGTCAAATCGCCGTACACTGCTGTTGTTCATGTGTTTGACCAGCCTTTCAGCCAGCCTGACAGCTCAGGAAAAAAGCGTGCGTCCGGGTATCAACGACACGTTTCGTGACCCTGACCCCAAACAGTTCACGGAGCGTTTTGAGATTGAAAGTCGCGAAGTCTTTGCGAAGCGTGCTGAGATTCTGAAAGCCATCGGCCTGAAACCCACTGACGTGGTGGCCGACATCGGCGCCGGTACCGGCCTGTTCACGCGGCTGTTCGCCGCTCAGCTGGGACCGGAGGGCCGGGTGATAGCGGTGGACATCGCCCGAAAATTTCTGGACCACATTGAAGTCACCTGCCGTGAACGCAACCTGCGCAACGTGGAAACTCTCCTGTGCACCGATGATTCAACTCAACTGCCACCCGGTTCCGTGGATGTTGCCTTCATCTGCGATACCTACCACCACTTTGAATTCCCGCAGAAAACCATGACCTCGCTGCGGAAAGCCATGAAGCCCGGTGGTCGAGTGATCGTGGTGGATTTTCGCCGCGTGGAAGGAGAAAGCACCGAGTGGACGATGAACCACGTGCGCGCCGGACAGGAAGTCTTCGAAGCTGAAATCACCGAGGCCGGATTTCGCCGCGTCAACGAAGTCCAGGGCCTGCTCAAGGAAAACTACATGCTGGTGTTTACCACGACTGACGAATCGGTTGACAACAAACAACAACAGAAGGCAGATCAACCAGGTACGACAGTGGGCACAGATCGCCGAAAGGGAAAGGGTATGGGGCGGGGGATGAACGCTGCAATGGCCTCTGACATGGAAGTGTTTCACTATCTGCTTAATCACCACACCGAAATCCGACGCAAAGTAGTGGCTGTCGAAAACGGCGTCGAAACCCTGACGGAATCCGATAACGCTGATGTCACCGGAAAAATCCAGGAACATGTTGCTGCGATGCAGGTGCGGATGAAGAACGGTCGAGGACTTCGTTTCTGGGACCCGCTGTTTGCCGCAATCTTCGATCACTATGAGGCAATTGAAATGCAGGTGGAAAACACCGCACACGGCGTCCGTGTCATCGAAACATCAAAGACACCCGCCGTGGCAATGCTGATCAGAGCACACGCAGAGGTGGTCACAAAATTCGTCGAGCGAGGCTTCGATGAAGCTCATGAAAGCCATCCGCTCCCCACAACTGCGGCCCCCACACAACGTTACCGGAGCTGCAGTATCCCGTGATCAGGAATTACGGTGGAGTCGCTGCCGTTCCAGATGCCGTTGATCTGCCACAGGCCGGAATGAAACTTGTCCTCGACGTCACGGCTGATACGATGCCGACAGACAAGATCAACAAAGGACTTGATCGCGCCGCCCGCATCATAAATCTCGCTGGCCTCGGCGGGCTCAAGCCTGGAGATGTCCGCCTGACAGTTGTACTGCATGGTGAAGCCACCGGCTGCGTGCTGACAGATGCGGCGTGGCAGGCCCGCTGGCAGACCAGTCATAATCCTCATCTGCCACTCATTCGGGCCCTCCAGAACGTCGGAGTTGAAGTCATCGTCTGCGGCCAGGCTCTGGCTTACAAAAAAATTCCTCGTTCAGAGGTCGCAGAGAATATTCCAGTCGCTGCTGCTGCCTTCATCGTTGTTGCCAATCGCCACGCAGGTGGCTGCGTCAGCATGCAGGTGCTCTGATTACACTCAGAAAACACTCCTCCATTGCACATTCCCCGCCGGCTCGCCTTAGAAACAGCGACTGCCGGCCGTCTGCGCAGAAACAACGGCTCAACCGGTTCCCAATCCCGCCCACGGCTTCATCTACAGCCTCGTCATGGAATGGTGACGAACACCGTGCAACTGAGACCGCTCAAGCTCTGTCAGACTGATTCAACGTGTACGTCGCCGCAAAAATGTCCGCATCAACCACCCACAGATCCCGGGGAAAAACACTTTCATCCGCAGAACATTCCTGCACCAGAAAATCTCCAGCCTTGCCTCGCAGCACACCTCGACTCAGCTCCACCTGAAATGGCCGGTCCAGCCGAATCGCCAGAACCCCCGCACCACCCGGCAACGGTCTGAATTCCCTCCAGCCACCGGAATCATACTCGCCCACCGCCACATAACGACGCTGCAATGCCTCCGCCGACTGCGCCCACAACTCGCCCCGTTCCCCCCGGCAAATATACTCTCCCGCAAAAACCTGTACCGGTCCCTCCAGAGTCTGCAGCAGCTCCGCAGTGACTGCACAACGAGCCCGGACTGATCCAGTCTTGCTGGCACGCATCCACCCCCCGCTGCGATTGACAAGTTCCAGTAACTCACGATTTGCTGCTGTTTCCATCACGTCTGCCGATTTCCAGAATCACTGCCTGCCATGCTCCGTCAGCGGTCGTGTCGCCAGTTGCCCCGTGGAAATCAGGAAGGTCAGCAACTGGACAATCCGCCGATCCTTGTCCTGCTCCTCGGCTCCCGTCTTTCCATACCCCTCCGGCGGTCGCCGCAACTGCTCCCACGGTGTAATCTGCCAGCGCCGCCTGTTGGTGCGATCCGGCGAGTCAGCAAACACCCAGCCCGACAGCAATCGCTCCGCCACCCACCGATAATGCTCCATCTTCCGCAGCGTCTCATCCAGCCCCTGATCAAACTGCAGAGGTCGCTCCAGCGGCCGCAGGTGACCAGCCTCGCTCCGCCCCGTCAGCACATAACCCAGCGCCGCCGTCTTCACCACGGCATGCACTGCTGCCGCACAACTCGACTGACGCTCCCACTCACTCAAACTCTGCCAGATCCGAACCGACAGCACCTCCAGCCGAGCCATCACACCCAGCTCACCAGCCGACAACACCCACGAAGTGCGTCCCCGATCCTGAATCAGGTCCACCAGACTCCTGATCAGACTCCGCTCCTGCGGCGACAGACCTGCACTCTCACCCAGCCACAGCAGATGCGTCAACCGACCAAGGTATTCAATCCAGCTCCCCGTGATCTCACGATATCCCACCGTCCCGTGTCCATGCCCAAAAGGAATCAGACAACTTCCGCTCCCATCCTCCCGGTTCAGCTCCAGCAACAGCTGCCCCAGCTCCTGATCCTCCTCGCGCGACACATAACACAATACAGGCCAGTCCACATGGACCCCGTCGAATGCTGTTTTCAGTCGTTCCGCCAGCAGAAAATTGGCCCGGTTCCCCAGCGATGGACCTTCCCTGCTGCCCTCGTGACACACAAACACTGCCGCCAGCTGATTCGGCTGATTCAAAGCCCCAATCAGCTCCTGCACCAGACTCTCCTCCGGATGTACACCGGACTGCAGATACTGCGCATTGCATACATAGTGAATGCCCCGGTCTTTCCTGCCATCCGCAGGCATACCATCCGCTGAGCTCAATTCCTGTGATGACCAGTCGTCCGCCTCTGCCGGAAATTTCCAGCCCTTGATCACATTCGTCTGCGGACCAAAACGAGGAAATCGCTTCACAAAATCTGCTGCAGACTGACCCTCATCCGCAGCCACAATCGTCATTCGCAACCGCCGACAGTTCGGAAAATGCGCCAACCCCGCCAGTTGTAACGCCAACTGCTGCGCAAATTCCCCAAATCCAAACAGCACAAAATGCACCACCGTCTCTGCCGCATGCAGCTTCGCACGCGGTTGCAATGACCAGATACGAGTAATCTGCTCCAGAGTCCTCTGCGCCGCCAGCGATGCCGCACTGAACGCCACCACATCAAAAAAATGCTGACTCCCATCATGCTCCAGTTGACTGTTGTGACTGGACAGTACCTCCATCAGCTTCTGGTCCCGCAGATGTACATAACACCGCACCACACGCCCCCGCGAATTGCCCTGCGACGCCGACAGACAACTCGCACGCACATGCACCAGACACTCCACATTCACGACGTCCCGACCCGTCACAATGAAAATTTCACTCGCCGCACTGACCCGCGCCTTCCGCAGCACATCCGCACGCGAAACATCACCCTGCAGCGTCAACACACCCATTTCCCCAGCCCACGCATACGCCTGACTGTCGGCGTCCGCATCAATCGCCACCAACTGTCGACCGTCTCACCGCTCCAGCAAATCCCGCAACACCTGACTGCCCACACCACCCAGACCACACACCACCACGTGCCCGCGCGTTCCCCGCAGTGCCAGCGTCTGCCACGACTCGTGAAACAGCAGCAGAATACCACCACCCGCCACCGTCAACGTCAATAAAATACTCAGCACGGACGCTGCTCTCAGCTGCCAGTTCGCCGTCACAGCCTCGGCATCCATATTGAACAGCAGTAACTGAATCGCTTCATACATGCGCCGCAACAGGCCGGAATCCGGACACTGCCGCTGCAAACCCCACACAGCCAGCGATACCGCACCCGCGCCGCAAACCAGCACCAGCGGGGCCGCACACTGCCGCATCCGCTGAGACACGTCACGATAAAGTCGCGGCTGACGACGACGTAAAATCGCAGCCACCCCCACCATTCCCAGCAGAATCGCAGGTACCAGCCACGGACTTCCAGACAGTGATTTCCACATCTCAGACTCCCCCCCACCACCACCGTCACTCCGCCACACCCTGCCGCGTCACTATCGGGACATAACCAATCTCCAGCCCGACCGGTGGCGTCACAATCAATGCCGGATCAATGTCCGCCAGACTGCCCCGCGCAGGCGGAGGCAGATACTCCCGCTCCCGCGTCCACTCCCGATGCAGCAACTCCGCCCGACGCTGAAGCTCCTCACGCTCATCCTCACTCAAGTCCGCATTCAACAGCGCCGGCTGGTCCACGAATCGATACCAGTAATACGTCACCACACTCCCATCACCCGGAAATGCCTGAAACGGACCTGCCTTGGGACCCGGTACCTTCCAGCAACTGTCAGCCTCTTCCGGAGTCACATACGGCTCCGTCGACGGTCGCTGCGCCCGCTCAAATTTCACACCCGCCAGTCCAGTCTCAGCCGGAACCTCCGCCGCCGATACCGCCTGCCACTGCGGGCGACCGTTGCGACCCTCACCCATCCGAAAATACTCAGGCAACTGCACCAGCGGACCAGCACCCCAGCCAGCCCGTGACGTCAACTGCTGATCCCAGCGATATCCAAAAGTCTCCGCATCAAGTGCCGCCGGAGTTGCAAAGGTCGACCACCCAATCGGCACCTTCTGCTCACGCGGCACCGGAGGCTTGTAGATCTGCCACGTCGCACCACCCTGCCCCGTAAACTGATGCACCGCCGCTTCTGCCGGATCAATCCGACCACTGGCCACTGCACCTCCACCAAACCACGCCTTCACACCATCCCACAACGCTCGCCGATTGTATGCCGAAATCCGATGCACCACCGGCGAGGCACCATCCTCGCTCTGCGGAAATGCCGCGGGCGCCACCCGCGCATACAAACGACCACTGCTGTCTGCACCCTGCCACGCCGGAACATACTGAGTCTCCATCTGCACAGCCTTGTTCGGCTGCGATGGCTTCGCATCCAGAAACATACCGCTCACCGCCGGATCCGCTATCCCCGCACGCGACCAGAAATTCGGAGTAAAAAAGGCCACCGGTCCCCGAAAATTGCCCGCATTCAGAAACAATGTCCACGACTGATCGCCCGTCGGCACCGCAGCACCATTCGTCGTTGACTTCCGCTCAGTCAAAGGCAACGGCAGATAACCATAACCCAGCAGCTCACCACACGTTCCCTGCTTCAGATTCAGGCCATCCGGAGGCCACAGAATCCACGGACTCAACTGCGCTACCCCATACTTACCACTCGGCTTCTGCCAGTCACGCCCCTTACCCGCACCAGGACCATTCGCCCACTCCACAAAATTCCGCGCAACTCCACCCATAATGAACTTCGGTGTCTCCGTCGCAAAACGAGTGTCCCGCCACCAGCCCAAACCGCCCTCAATATCCGAATACTTGTCCTTGTGATTATCATCCGGATACTGCGCAAACATCCACGTGCCGAACAACCCCGTCTGAAAACGATTGCCCGGATAATGCTGCAACAGTGGCCACGCCGCCACATACATCGAAAAACCCGCATTGTAGTCCTGAGATACCTTCGTATGCGGAACCAGCAGATACCCGGCCATCTCAACTTCCTGAGGCTGCCCCGGTCGCGGCAGGTCGTCACGCTGCGGTTCATCCGCGACACCACCGACGCACCAGAACACAACACACACCAGACCGATCAGCGACAGGACTCGATTTCGAAATTCAGAGTTCACAGAGTTGGCCTTCAGAAAACATCAGCAGCTACCAGCCATGCAGGGACACCAGCTTATCTTACCAGGAGCATCCACTGCCGCAAAATGCTCCACTCACACCCATCCACACGCCACTTCCACACCGCTCTTTGCCGCTCCGTCTCGCTTCCGAAAATCCCGAAATTCTCTGCGGTTTTTTCGAGTGGTCGGACAAAAGGCTGTCCGACCGACCACGGTACACTTCAGCGTCACACCACCAGCGCTCTGTCACATCCCTGCTCAGGAACCCCACGGCGTGTCCCAGCAAGATTCTCCCAGACTCCGACGACTGCTGCGCCTGATCTTTCGCCTGTCGCAGACACCCAACGGACTGTCCCTGTCCGAACTGGCAGAAGTTGAAGGCTATACCGAACGCACCTGCCGCCGCGATCTGCTGCTGCTCAGAAAAATCGGCCTGCCACTGCAGGAACACAGTGGCGAATACAACCGCAAATACTGGCACATCGCACCCGAAGTCCAGAACCTGAAGTTCAGCCTGTTCGAACTGCTCTCACTCTACATGGGACGCAGACTGCTGGAACCCTTTGCCGGAACACCTTTCTTCGAAGGCATTCATGCCGTATTCCAGCGACTGGAATCCCAACTGTTTTCCGGTGCTGCCCTGTTCCAGGCACAACTGGCCGAAGTCTTCTACCTCAGCACTCCGGGCACCAGCGATTACTCAGCCCGCGCCCAGCTCATCGATCTGCTGCTGCAGGCCGTCCAGCAGCGCCGCACACTGATGATGGATTATCGCAAACCCGGAGAAATCGAAGCCGGTCAGTATCGAATTCAACCATGGAGCCTCGCGGCACATCACGGCTCACTCTATATCATCGCGTGGAGCGAATACGCGCAGGATGTCCGCCACTTCAAGGTCGATCGCATCGAATCCCTGCAGGTCCTGCACAGAAAATTCCAGATCCCCGAAAGCTTCAGCGTGCAGGCATGGCTGGAAGGCAGCTTCGGAGTCTTCAGTCCGGAAAATCGCAGCTACCAGATCGAAATCGAATTCTACGGCACGGCCGCTGAAACCGTCCGCGAATCACGCTGGCACCCCAATCAGAAGTTCACCAGCAAACCTGACGGTCGCACCGTTATGTCACTCAGCCTCCGCAGCCTGTACGAAATCAAAAGCTGGGTGCTGAGCTTCGGATCGCAGGCCCGAGTGCTGAAACCCAGCCTGCTGGTCCGCATGGTCCGCGAAGAACTGCAGTCTGCCGCAAAACTCTACCGTCAGAAAAATGACACAACGTAAAATGAAGTGCGCAGTGTGAGGCAGGATTTTCACCACGAAAAACGCGAAACGCACCAATTGCAGAGACATCCAAAGGCGAGCCCCCGGGGGACACCAACGGATGTTCCTCTGTTTTTCGTTTTGGCCACCGCCCCTGGCAGGGCCAGGCTCCAGCCGACTCAGGCGTGCTTAGTCCTGACCCAGCCAGCGAACCGCATTCTCAATCACCTGCAAAGGCTCCTTCTGCAGAAAAATCGGAAACAGCTCGTGACCCGGTCGAAAATAAAACACCCGACCGGCACCCACACGCCACACACAACCACTGCGAAAATACTCGCCCCGATCCCAGCGCTCCTCAAAGACCACCTCATCCGGCTCCGGCACATGAAACGGTTCACCGTACATCTCCGTGTGCGGGATATCCCACGTTTTCGGCAAACCCGCCGCGATCGGATGCGCCGGTAGCCTTGTCGTCACATGAGAAGCTGCACCATCCGGACGCCATGCCGGAAACACACACTGCGGCAGTGTCAGCTTCCGAATCGGTCCTGCTCCACGCTCCACAAACGGGGTTCTGCGGTCTCCATCCTTCACCGCTCGACCATACGGAGCTTCGTTGGAATACTCCCAGACCACCGACTGCCGCTCTGTCTCCGACAGACCCGCTATCGCGTCGCTCTTTGCCCGCTCCTGCATCAGTCGCACAAATGCCTTATGCCAGTGCGCCGAATGAATCGCCACCAGCCCCAGCTTCCCGGACTGTACCCGCTGCACCACTCCCTCAATCAACTTGTCGTCCTGCTCCCGCACCCGAATATGACTCCACACCACCAGCACATCCGTCTGCTCCAGCTGCTCCGCTGATAAACCCTGCTGAGCATCACGCAGACTGGCACTGCGGACCTGCAGACCCGGACGCAATCGCAATGCCTCAGCTATGGTTTCCCCCAGAAACCGATCCCCATACGCCTGCTTCTGCTCAGGCTGCTGCTCGTCCCAGATCAGGACACGGATCGGATCGTCCGCCCAAACCCCATCGGCAGTCAGCGAAAACAGACCCGCCACCGCGATACACAGAAATTGCCGCACTGTTGTCTTCCTTCATTCGTTTCAGAATCGAGTCCCCTGCAGTTCAAAGAGCCACTGCAGCGCCCTGTCCATCATCCGCTCACCCGCACCAACTTCTGCCGGAGCCACCTGGTTGTCAGCCCCGTATCCGCCTTCGGCCGCACCCTCGATCGTCGGAAAATACTGGTGATACCCGTTGCAGTAACCGAAGAAAAATACGTGCTCAGCACGCGACCGCTGCCGCAGACGAATTGCATGCTGACAGAAAAATTCACCCGATACACCCACCAGCGCAATCCGCTGATTCAGCACCGCCACGGTCAGCCGCGGACGAATTCCATCCGCATACTCGTCCACAAAATTCAGCACCAGTTCCGGAAAAAACGCGGTCGCATACACCGCCTGCACCAGCGGATTGCGGAAATCCACACGAGAGGCAAATGTAAACCGCTCCTCCTTCACACGAATCGAAGGCTTCTCCACCACCTCCGGCCGCAGCGTCTGCAACACCTTCACAGCCTCCCGACCCAGGGCCGCACCGTACCTGTTGTGGTCACCAAATGGCCCGCGATTCGTCGACAGATCACCGGCTGCCCCCTGCATGAATACCGCCTGACCGCCATGTGACGCCTCAATCTCTGCCCGCAGGGCTCCGGCAAAGTCCGAAGAAAACTCCAGCTTCTCCTGCGGCAGACTGGTCGGATGCGCGGCAAAATTCACCACCACCGCAATCGGTTTGCCCGTTTCCGCATCATCCAGTCGCAGCACATTCAGTCGGGCATCAAGCGGAGCGGGCTGCTGCTTCGAATGCCGGTTGCGATTGAAATTCTCCAGCTCCGCTCCGCCAGCCGCCAGCTTCGCCGGACGCAGCTCTGCTACCGCACGCCCCGCCGCATCCACGATCGCATCCTCAAGCTGCTGATAATAACGCAGCACAGCATCAAACCTGCCACGCCCACGATTCTCACGGTCACTCAACTCCAGCACCGGACCATGATGCGTATGCGAACCGGCAAGAAACGAATGCGCAATCCCGTGCTGCTCCTGCAACCGAATCCGAATCCGCTGCAAAGACTCCTCCGAAGGCGATCGCCCCAGATCCAGACCCACAATCGCCAGTCGATCCTGCCCCGCCTGCACCACCAGCACGTTCGCCTGTAAAGGCTCCTGCACTCCCTGCGACAGTGCCGCATGTCGCGAACCATAACCCCACATCGGCACAGGCTCCTGCGGCGTTACATCCGCCTCAGCCGCACCCGCCAGAAACTGCTCCGCAGCCAGCAGTCGACCGTGACCCGCACACCACAGCAGCACCGCTGCCAGCACAGCAGCACAAAACGCCACATGCCGCAAAAACTTCCGCCACACCCGTTCTGCCTCGCCACACATATCCCGCTGCCTTCCCCCTGAACTGCCGTCAGCACTCCGGGCTCATCCGCTGGCAGGATCAGCCCGAACACGCTGGAATCGAACACCAGTGCCCGCCGTCAGACATCATCTTCCCCGGATATACCCCAAAACGCAACTTCGACGGGATGCTCCCACACTCCACACCAGTGGCAGGCACGCCACCGCAACATTATCATGACACACTCACCCACCTGCCTCATGCCCGGGAAACCCGACCATGCCACTCCCCAGAACCGGACGAATACTGCGCGAAAAACTGCAGCGCGGTGAAACTGTCTTTGGCACCTTCCTGCAGCACACCACCACGCCCTCCATCGTGGAATTCCTCCCCGAAAATACCCTCGACTTCGTCATCGTCACCTGCGAACACAACGCCCTCGACCTCGCTGAATTCCTGCCCATGCGTTACGCCCTCGCTGCTCGTGGCATCGCCTGCCTCGCCCGCACTCACAGCCGCGAACCCGATGATGTCTCCAAAGTCTGCGACTCCTTCGACGGCGTCGTCGTGCCCTATGTCGAAGAACCTGATCACGCTCGCCGACTGGCCGCCGCAGCGCTCTACCGGCCTCTCAAGGGGGCTGCACTCGAAAAAGTCCTCAGGGACAACCAGTGGCCCAGCCCGAAAACCCGCGAATACATCGAAAATGATCGCTGTGCCAGCACCGTCTTCATTCCCATGATTGAATCACTCCGCGGCATCGAAAACCTCGAAGCCATCTCTGGCATTCCCGGAGTCCACGCGATCTTCGTCGGACCAAATGATCTGACCACCACGATGGGAATACCCAACGAATACGATCATCCCGATCTGATCACGCAACTGCAGAAAATCATCGACGTCTGCAATCGCGCTCATGTCGCTGCCGGCTGCTGGTTCGGTAAGCGGGATCAGGCGGAACGCACCATGCGTCAGGGCGCTCGCTTCGTCGTCTATTCCAACGATGGCAGCCTGCTGAAGGATGCCATGGAAAACTCCTTCGGACACCTCAGAAGAATCTGATCACTCCATGAAAACAGCCGCGCTGAAGAAATTCCGCCAACGACTGCAGCAGCAGCAACCGGTCGTGGGACTCTGGGTCACCCTCGAATCCGCCTCGCTCACCGAAATGGCAGTGGCCCTCGCTGTCGACTGGGTGGTCGTCGATGCCGAACACGGCCACCTCGACTGGAAGGACATCAGTGAACACATCCGAGCAGCACTCCGCAGTGATACCGTCGTGCTCGTCCGGCTCGCCGAACGCAGCACCGCGCTGACCAAACGCGCACTGGACATCGGCGCTGACGGTGTCGTGATCCCATGGATCGAAACCGCCGAACAGCTCACCGAAGCAGTCCGCGACTGTCGCTATCCACCGGAAGGTCGTCGCGGTATCGGCGGTGAACGAGCCACCGCGTGGGGCCAGTGCATGCCCCAGCACACAGCCGAAGCCAATGAACAGGTTCTCGTTGTACCCATTCTCGAAAGCATCCACGCCGTACCGAATATTCAGCAACTGGCAGCCGTCGATGGTGTCGATGTGTTCTTTTTCGGACCCGCAGATTTCTCAGCATCCGCCGGTTTCCGCGGGCAATGGGAAGGCCCCGGAATCGCCCGGCAGATTCTGCAGCTGAAGGATGTCCTGCTGGCAGCAGGGCGACACTGCGGACTGCTCACCACCAGTACCGAAAATCTGCTGCAGCGGCAGACACAGGGATTTCGCATGCTGGGTCTGGGAACCGACTCCGGACTGCTGCTGCGATCCCTCCATCAGGCTCTGGCCAGCGTCGGCCGCGACTGTCTGCCGGCGGCCAGCCTCGATGCCCGCGACAGTCGACCACTGCAGCCCGTGCTGCCTCAAAGACCTGCCGGGATGCAGCCCGATCGCAACGCGATCATCGCTGACCCGACAGCCGGATTTGACATCGAACTGCAGGCCGGAGTCGGTGTGCGACCACTGGTGGGTGCACACAATTCGGCCCGCCAACTCACCACCAGTCTGGTCACACTGCAGCCCGGAGCCAGTCTGGATTACCACACTCATCCATTCAGCGAATCCATCACAGTACTCTGCGGACAACTGGAAATGCTGGTGGAAGGACGAGTCTACCGGCTGGGGCCGCTTGACAACATCACCATTCCACGCTGGCTGCCCCACGCTGCACACAATCCCGACAGCAGCACGCCAACCAGACTGCACACCGCCATGGCCTCAGACACGCCCGCTCGCACACTGGTCTCGCAGAGTTTCAACGAAGTGGAAATGCCCGACGATTCCTGCGGTTTGCCGGGTGCCGAACGCGTCACTCGAATTCGCACGGCCACACAGGTGCAGGGCGTCGGCCCCAACGCCACTTTCGTCGATCACTTCAATGCAGACCTGATGCCAGGACTGGAAATGAGCGGTGGTTACGCACGGTTTCTGCCCGATGGCAGACTGCCCGCACACCTGCACGACTTCGACGAATCCATCTGCATCATCGAAGGGCAGGCCACCTGCCTCGTCGAAGGGCAGCTTCATGAACTGCAGAACTGCCAGACCGCCATGGTCCCGCGTGGACGAGTCCACTACTTCCGCAACGATTCCAGCCTGCCCATGGCCATGCTCTGGGTCTACGCCGGACCGCGTCCCGAACGCATTCTCGTTGACGAACAACTGGCACTGACTGAATCACCAGCCGCAGGGCACACCACATGACCACAACCCCTCGCCCGCATTTCCACGCCACGCTGACCGCCGACTTTTATGACCAGTCCGGAAAGCCGAAGTTTCGTGACCTGGGACTGGACCAGTTCGATGGCTTTCCACATGTGCTGATCCACCCCTTCACTCAGCACCAGCCGGTCATTCAGGCGGATCAGCTGGCGAACAGTCACGGCGTTGTCGTACTGACTCCCGGAGTCACCGCCCAGTCACTGCAACTGGCGCCGGACCTGCTGGTTGTCGCCCGCTTTGGAGTTGGCTATGACAGTGTGGATGTGGATGCCTGCACGAACGCCGGTGTGCTGGTCACAATCACCGCCGGTGCCGTCGATCGACCGGTCGCGGAAGCCACCGTCGGCTGGATGATTGCACTCTCACACCACGTACTGATCAAGGATCGGCTGGTACGCACCGGACAGTGGCACGAACGCACAAAATTCATGGGGCGTGAGCTGCGAGAACGTCAATTGGGCATCATCGGACTGGGCGGAATCGGTCGCGAACTGCTGCGACTGCTGCAGGGCTTCGGTATGCAACCACCACTGGTGTTCGATCCGTTTCTCTCAACGGCGACCGCAGCACAACTGGGAGTACGGCTGGTGTCGTTGACCGAACTGCTGCAGGCCTCCGATTTCGTCTCCATCCATTGCCCCCTGACCGACCAGACTCGCGGACTCATCGGCGCCGCCGAACTGGCCCTGATGCGCAGTGATGCATGGCTGCTGAATACGGCTCGGGGAGGCATCGTGGACGAAGATGCTCTGGAAGCCGCTCTCGATGCAGGTCAACTGGCCGGAGCCGCTCTCGACTGCTTCCGCGATGAACCGGTACTGCAGCCCAGCCGCTTCGCACGATTCGACAACGTACTGCTGGCCCCACACTCCATCGCGTGGACCGACGAACTGTTTCGCGACATTGGACGCATGGCCTGCCGCAGCCTGCTGGATGTCTCACTAGGTCGCCGACCACACGGACTGCTGAACCCCACACTGCTGAATCGGCCGGAATTTCGCCGCCGCTGGTCCCGCATTACCGGAGTCGACGAAGACACTCTGCCCCGACCCTGACCGAGCCGTCGGATATCCTGACCCAGGCAGTACCCGCAGCCCACGGAAACTACACAGACAGTTTTGCAACACTTGACGGGCTGCTTTCTTCCCCAATCAGTCGGGATACGTCGATCGTGAAGCATCGCGTATGCACCAACTCACCGTTTTCGCGATACCCGCTGGAGTAAATTGCAACCTCTTTCGTGGAACCATCCTTCGCAATCAGTTGCGCCCGTCGATGAGACAGAGAATTTCCCTGCAGCAACTGGTCCAGAATACTGCCTATGGCAGCCTGATTCGCATGAAACTTCGCAATCGGCTGACCTATGTACTCGTCAGCAGTGTATCCCAGAAATGTCATCTCTGCGTTATTTGCCCAGACAATGATGCCAGCTTTGTCCACACAATGCAGCGGCACATTCGCGTTCTCCGCAAATTCCACAAGTGCCTGGCGACTCTCCTGCAGCTCTGTCTCAAGCGTCCGCTGCTTTTTCAGGCTTCTGGCAATCTTCGATGCGCCGATGATCTTCCCGGAAACGTCATGAATCGGAGAGATGCTCACAGAAATATCAATGGGTTCGCCCGATTTGTGCAGACGAATCGTTTCAAAATGATCAACACGACCTCCCTGTCGAAGCACCCTGAGAATAACTGTCTCCTCGTCAAATCTGTCAACCGGCATCAACCTCGTAATCGATTCACCAATCATCTCCGCCGCTGCATATCCAAACAGTTTCTCAGCCCCGAAGTTCCAGCTCTGGACGATTCCATCAGGGTCCTTGCCAATGATCGCATCACCGGCCGAATCAACAATCTCTGACAGCCGCAGACAATCTGCATCCAGTCGCCGTTTCTCCTCCTCAAGCTGAAGACGCTCGGTCACATCTCGTGCAACCGCGTAAACCACTCCCTCTTCTCTGACCGAGCGAGCAGTCCATTCAAGAGAAACATAATGCCCGTCCCTGTGTCGATAACGATTGACAAACTGTATTGTCGGCTCCCCGCGCGACAGCCTGATGATCTCATGCAGCGTATTCGGACGATCGTCCGGATGCACAAACTCGATAAAAGGTCGAGCTGTCAGCTCTCTGTGCGCATAACCAAGGGTCCGCGTAAAATTCTCATTGAGCCGCCGGAAGTAACCCTGAACGCTGGCAATACAGAAAAGATCGAGTGATAAGTCGAAAAAACGAACCAGCTCCTCTTCCGCGCGACGCTGCCCCGACTCCAGATACGTCCGCAGAGTCTCCACCAGAAAACTCGCATCTTTCGGCCGACTGGACGCATCCGGATCCAGACACTGCTTGGCCAGCTGAACAATCGGCATCGGAGCACCACAACGGTCCAGCTCCGCAAATGCAGCGGACAGATCTCCGGCCAGACTCTTCTGGTACACGTCAAGAACCCTGCCCCCGGCGAAAGGCGGCGAGCCCGTCAGTAAATGACACAGAATTCCACCAAGTGAAAACACGTCAGCTCGGTAATCAACCAATTCCCCGCGTGCCTGCTCCGGAGCTAGGTAATGGGGAGTTCCCATGACCGTGCCGAACTGCGTATCGAATTCGGACGACGGCTGCGCCATCGGCGGAATTGTGTCCGCCATGACCAATGGAAGCAACCCGTCCCCAAACTGCTCGGATGACACTGGACTGCTGGTCCTGATCACCTTGGCCAGACCCCAATCCAGAACAGTGACCGTTCCATAGTCACCCAGCATGATGTTGGCCGGCTTCAGATCGCGATGGACAACCCCGTTGGCGTGCGCAAAGGCCATGGCCTGGCAGATCTGAAAGAACGTGGTCAGCAGCGACTCACGCTTCGATTCACTGACCTTCGTCTCCTCGATCGCCCGCTCCATCGTCGTTCCAACGATGAGATCCATGACGATGTAAGCAGACCCCGCCGGGTCACTTCCAAAGTCATGAATCCCAAGCACACTGGGATGACCCAGTTGACTGGCAATCCTCGCCTCGCGAAGAAAACGGTCAAGATACCCCTCGTTGCCGCTTAGCCCCTGACGGATCAGCTTTATCGCCACACAACGCTGCAGCTGCAAATCCCAGCCTCGATACACCACACCCATACCACCGCTGCCAATCTCCTCACCGATCACATATCGGTCATTGAAGCAGTGGAATTTTTCCAGTCGCTCAGAGAATGTCGGGGGCTGCGAGTCAGGCGTTACAGCATCGACACCCAGGGGACCGCTTTCAGAACTGCAGGACTGTTCGCAAAACGCCGAACTGCCACCATCACTGTGAGATGCGGCGAAGACCCCTCCGCCAGCCTCGAAGACCTCCGTCAGCGCCTCCTGCATGCTGTAGTCAGCCGCACAACCTGCCGGATCCGAATCGGTCGCTGACGAATCACTTCCAGCACCTGCGTCACCGGAAGCCGCAACATCGGATTCTGCCACAGGAGCACCCTCCATACCAACCCCCGCGGACTGACAGCGTTGTCGCAGCACTGGATTCCGCAGCAGAATTGATCCTAGGTGTGAACCCTTGATTAAGCAAGACGCGGAAATGGGTATTCGAACGTTTCATCACAGAAAACAAAGGTGTTCGCGTGGACACACTCTGCCGACTGACACATGTCGCTCCCGCTGAACAAGCCGAAGTGTCATTCTTTTTCAACTTCCGCAAACAACGACAGCCGCGCAGTCCGCTCGGGACTGCACATCACCACGCCCAGCCAGCACCAAAGATCCAGCCGAACGCGTCGTTCTGGATATCTCCCACAGCACCGCCTCGCAGATAGATTTTGTCACTCACCCAGTAAATCAGTTCCGACTGATACAGCGACTCATCGAATCGGTCTTCCGTCGCCGTCAGAATCACACTGCGCCACGCCAGGTCATCCATCAGGTCGATCTCCAGACCGGGATTGGCCACCAGACGACTGTTCAGATCACCCAGATCCAGACTGCCTCCCAAAGCATTCACGCGAATCCGCGCGAACTCGGTGCCCACACCCAACTGCAGAAACGGTCGCACATCCTCCGTAAGATAGAAATAGGTGTTAACACCCGTCGTGAACTGCCGCGCATCAACGTCAGCCAGAACACCACTGTCCTCAACCGTCGTCGACAGCCACGTCGTCGTCAGAAACACGTCCTGACCCATAAACTCCGGCAAACTGGAATTCCACCGTGCCGGGATATTGAACGATGTCTGAAACCCCTTCGCATCAAAATCCACTCCCGGCACGTCGCTGGACACATCCAGTCGCAGGAACTGCAGATCACCATAACTGCGCCCCAGCAGTCCGGCATCCGGCTCCGGACAGGGCTCCTGCTCATGCGGAACTTCGCAGTAACTGGGAGCATTGAACCAGGATTCCTGCGCTGCAGCACCGGAACACAGACAACTTCCGGCCAGAACGACCAGACACAGTGACATCAGTGATTTCATTACAACAGCTTTCCATCAGGTCCATCAAACCGAAGCGACGGGAAGATACAGATGCGAACGATCAGCCGGAAAGTCGTGATCCAGCCACCTGCTGCCCGCACACAGCCGGAAATCCCCTCAGCCCGGTACACACTTGCTTTTTCTGCCGATCCGGACTGCGCAATCTGACCAGTTGTTGCCGAGCTGTGGCCAAATTCGCCGATTCGAACCGGAAACTTTCATGCCGCGCAACCCCACGGCATCCGGAAGACACCCCGAAAATTCACCACTCCGTACTTCCCATCGCACCCGCACCGAATCATACTGGCGGCATTCCCTCCGCGGTTTGCTCACGTCTCCTCCCGCCAGTTTCGAAAGCCGCCGGTATGTTGCGTCGTACCTCCATCCTCCTGCTGCTGACACTGCTGCCGCAGTACTCCCGTTCACTGCAGGCCGATGAAGCAGAAAAGTTGGCCTTCTTTGAATCCCGCATCCGCCCCCTGCTGATCGACCGCTGCTATCAGTGCCACGGCCCCGATGAAGCATCCGGGCGTCTGCGACTGGATCTTAAGGAAGGCTGGGAAAAGGGCGGCGAACGAGGCCCGGCAATTGTTCCCGGAAACCCCGCAGACAGCCTGCTGATCCGTGCCGTTGCCGGCAGCGACCCCGAACTCAGCATGCCCCCCAAAGATGCCGGACCACCGCTGACACCCGCCCAGCAGGATGATCTGGCCACCTGGATTCGCCACGGAGCTGTCGACCCCCGTGGCGGACAGGCCGTTGTCAATCCCATCGAGGTCTCCGCAAGGACTCACTGGGCCTTTCAGCCCATTCAGCCTCCGACCGTACCACCCGGACAGCACCCCATTGATTTTCTGATTGACCAGCAACTGCAGACTCAGAACTTTACAGCAGCACCACCCGCCGATCTGCGGACCCTCGTCCGCCGCGCCTCCTTCGATCTGCTCGGCCTGCCCCCAACACCTCGCCAGCTTAATACCACCGCCGATGATTTCCCCCGACTGCTGCAGGAAATGCTGTCGTCACCCCGTTATGGCGAACGCTGGGGCCGACACTGGCTCGACGTCGCCCGCTACTCCGATGCCAAAGACGGCGTCCTGATGTACGGCGACGCACGGATCCGACCCTTCGCATGGACCTATCGCGATTACGTCATCAGTGCTTTCAACAACGACCGTCCCTGGAATCAGTTCATCCGCGAACAACTGGCCGCCGATCGACTGGGATTGCCACAGGACGCACCCGAACTGGCCGCCCTCGGACTGCTGACACTCGGACGCATGTTCGACCGCAACAAACATGACGTCATCGATGATCAGATCGATGTTGTCGGACGCGGATTTCTGGGCCTGACACTGGCCTGCGCCCGCTGTCACGACCACAAATTCGACCCCATCCCCACTGCCGATTACTACTCACTCTACGGCGTTTTCGCCAACTGCTCCGAACCCCTCGAACGCCCCCGCATCGGACCGGTCACTGCCGCCGGTACCGCCTTCGAAAAGGAATTCGCCGACAAACTTCAGCAGGTCCGCGATCAGGAACTGGCCCACTACCAGGCCACTCTCAAACTGGCCCGCGAACGCACCGTCGACTACCTCGTGCACGTCGCTACCACGCAGCCCGATGTCTCCGAAACCGCCATCTTCTTTCTGTCACTGGTGCCCGATCAGCTGCGGCCACAGATCACGCGACGCTGGCGACAAACCATCGCCCGACGAGCCTTTCCGGATGATCCGGTCTTCGGACCGTGGCACGATCTGCTGAAGGATCCCACACCCCGAACCGCTGAATGGATGGCTCGCGGTGTCGACTCACGCATCATCGCCGCTCTCACAACATCCTCACCCGGAACTCCCGCCGAAATCGCCACCGTCTACGGTGAAGTTCTGAAGGCCGCATGGGAATCCGGAGCCCCGGAAACCGATCCACTCGCTGCCCTGCTGATCAGTCGTGAAGGCCCCGTCTGGTTCCCGCAGGAAGACACAACCTTCTACCTTGACCGAACTCCCGGGGACAAATTTCGCGGACTCGTCGGGGAACTGGATGCCATCGCCGTCCGCCATCCGCACGCCGCCGCTCGCGCTATGGTCGTTGCCGACAACACGGTGCTCAGTGAACCCGTCATCTTCCAGCGCGGTGACCCGGTGCTTCGCGGTAACCCCGTGCCACGACAGTTCCTCGCTGCCCTCACACCCGCACGACAGCCCTTCACCGACGGCGCCGGTCGCCTCGACCTCGCCAATGCCATCGCCTCAGATCGCAATCCGCTGACTGCCCGAGTCTGGGTGAACAGAGTCTGGATGCACCATTTCGCAGAACCCCTCGTCGATAACCCCGGTGACTTCGGCCTGCAGACCAAAGCCCCCCTGCAATTGCCCCTGCTGGACTTCCTCGCCGACTGGTTCATCCGCCACGGCTGGCAGACCAAACCACTGCACGAACTGATCATGACCTCACGTGCATGGCAGCGCACCTCCAGCATCGACGGCAATCCGGCACTGCAGACTCAGTTGCTGCGCGATCCACAGAACTCGCTGCTGTGGAAAGCCAATCGACGACGACTGGATTTTGAACAGATGCGCGATTCACTGCTGTTCGTCTCCGGCGAACTCAATGATGCCATGTTCGGCAGACCACAGATCATCACCGACCCCGCCAACATGCGTCGCACCGTGTACTCCTTCGTCGAACGACAGAATATCCCGGCAATCGTTCAGACCTTTGACTTCGCCAACGCCGACACCTCCACACCACGACGCTCACAGACCACCGTGCCGCAACAGGCCCTGTTCGCTCTCAATTCCGATTTCATGCTGGCACGCTCCAGAGCACTGGCAGCACGCAGCA
>Ga0255095_1000321_pt1 | contig 26010 bp, 23 predicted proteins | sample Colum_Law_RepC_8_2_FD_188435 | JGI IMG/M metagenome (GOLD analysis project Ga0255095, IMG submission 188435) | Freshwater microbial communities from Columbia River, Oregon, United States - Colum_Law_RepC_8d | ecosystem: Environmental > Aquatic > Freshwater > River | place: USA: Oregon...
GCGCACTGGCCGCCACCGGCGCGCTCGTAAGCCTGCCCGCCTTGTCCCAGACGCCCATCAAGTTCCAGCTCGATTGGCGCTTTGAAGGCCCAGCAGCGCTCTTTCTGGCAGCCGGCCCCAAGGGCTACTACAAGGCGGCCGGTCTGGATGTGACCATTGATGCGGGTAACGGCTCGGGCGGTACCGTGCAGCGCGTGGCCTCGGGCGCCTACGACATGGGCGCCGCCGATCTGGCCGCACTGATGGAGTTTCATGCCAATAACCCGGATGCGCCCAACAAGCCGGTGGCGGTCATGATGGTCTACAACAACACGCCGGCCGCCGTACTGGCCCTCAAGAAGTCGGGCATCACCAAGCCTGCTGATCTCAGCGGCAAGAAGCTCGGCGCACCGGTATTCGATGCCGGTCGCAAGGCCTTTCCGATCTTCACCAAGGCCAACAGCCTGGGCAATGTCACCTGGGTGACCATGGACCCGCCCCTGCGCGAGACCATGCTGGCCCGCGGCGAGGTGGATGCGATCACGGGATTCTCGTTCACATCCTTGCTCAACCTGGAAGCACGCGGCATCAAGAGCCAGGACATCGTCGTGATGCCCTACGCCGATTTCGGCGTGAAGCTCTACGGCAATGTGATCATCGCCTCGCCCAAGCTGATCAAGGAGAACCCGGCGGCAGTCAAGGCCTTCCTGGCTGCCTTTGCCAAGGGCGCCAAAGACGTCATGGCCAACCCCGATGCCGCCATCGACTATGTCAAGCAGCGCGACGGCATCATCAATGTCGATCTCGAAAAGCGCCGTCTGCGTCTGGCCATCGATTCGGTGGTGGCGAGCCCCGATGCCCGAGCCGAGGGCTTTGGCCAGGTGGTGCCAGGCCGGCTCGCGCTCATGGCCTCTCAGGTGTCTGACGCCTACGGCACCAAGACCCGAATCGATCCGACCAGTGTCTGGAGCCCGGCCTTCCTGCCCTCCAAGGCGGAGCTCAACATCCTGCCGCCCGCGCGCAAATGACCTCGCCGTTCGTCGACTTTCGAAACGTCTGGCTGGCCTACAACGACGAGCTGCTCGCTCAGGGCCAGTTTGCGGTCGAGGATATTTCCCTGCAGGTGGGGCAGGGCGAGTTCATTGCCATCGTAGGGCCCTCGGGGTGTGGCAAGTCCACCTTCATGAAGCTCACCACAGGCCTGAAGATGCCCAGCCGGGGCAGCATCACCATCAACGGCGAGCCGGTCACCGGGCCGCTCAAGATCAGCGGCATGGCGTTTCAGGCGCCCAGCCTGCTGCCCTGGCGCACCACCATGAACAACGTGCTGCTGCCTTTGGAGATCGTCGAGCCCTATCGATCGAACTTCAAGACCCACCGTGCCGAATACGAAGCCCGCGCGCGCGCCCTGCTGCAGAGCGTGGGGCTGGGGGGCTATGAAGACAAGTTCCCCTGGCAGCTCTCGGGCGGCATGCAGCAGCGGGCCAGCATCTGTCGGGCCCTGATTCACGAGCCCAAGATGCTGCTGCTCGATGAGCCCTTCGGGGCGCTCGACGCCTTCACGCGAGAAGAACTCTGGTGCGCCCTGAGGGATCTGCATGCAGCGCAGCGCTTCAATGTGATTCTGGTCACGCATGATCTGCGCGAGAGCGTCTTTCTGGCCGATACCGTGTACTGCATGAGTCGCAGCCCCGGGCGCTTCGTGGTCAAGCGTGAGATCGATCTGCCTCGGCCGCGCGATCTCGAGGTGACCTACACGCCCCATTTCACCGACATCGTGCATGAGCTGCGCGGCCATATCGGCGCCATGCGCAAGCCGGTGGGCACCGGCACGGCGCTGCCCCAATGAAGGCCCGCCCATGAAGATCTCTCGCACCGCCGAACGCTGGTCGCCTCTCGTGGTGCTGGCCGGCCTGCTGCTGCTGTGGCAGGGTGCAGTCAGCCTGCTTGCCATTCCTGACTATCTCTTTCCAGGGCCCCTGCAGATTGCCTCCGAGTTTGTGGCCTACCGGGATCCCCTGCTCGCGGCGGCCTGGAAGACCTTCTGGGTCACGATGCTGGGCTTCGGGCTGTCGATTGCGGTTGGAGTGCTGCTGGGCTTTCTCATCGGATCCTCGCGACTGGCCTACTCCGCGCTCTATCCCTTGATGGTGGGTTTCAATGCCGTGCCCAAGGCCGCCATCGTGCCGATTCTGGTGGTGTGGTTCGGCATTGGTCTGGGGCCGGGTGTGCTCACGGCCTTTCTGATCAGCTTCTTTCCGATCACCGTGAATATCGCCACGGGTCTGGCCACGCTCGAGCCCGAGCTTGAAGACGTACTGCGCGTGCTCGGAGCCCGGCGCTGGGATGTGCTCATCAAGGTGGGGCTGCCGCGCTCCATGCCCTACTTCTTTGCCTCGCTCAAGGTGGCCATCACGCTGGCCTTCGTCGGCACCGTGCTGGCCGAAATGACCGCCGGTGATTCGGGCATCGGCTATCTCATGCAGACCGCCGGGTCGCAGCAGCGCCTGCCCCTGGCCTTTGCCGGGCTGGTGCTGATCGGCATCATGGCCATGGCCATGTACGAGCTCTTCTCGTTCATCGAAAAACGCACGACAGGCTGGGCGCACCGCGGCTCGCAGGCGAGCTGACATGACCCACATCTTTCATCGCCAGTTTCGCCCCAGCTGGCCGGTGGCGGTCCATGCGCAGGGCATCACCCTCACCGATGCGCAGGGGCGCACCTACCTCGATGCCAGCGGCGGCGCGGCGGTGTCGTGTCTGGGTCATGGCCACCCCGATGTGGTGGCTGCGATGCATGCCCAGATCGATCGGCTCGCCTATACCCACACCAGCTTTTTCACCACCGAGGTGGCCGAGGCGCTCGCAGAGCAGCTGATTCGCACAGCCCCGGCGGGCATCAGCCATGCCTACTTCGTCTCGGGCGGCTCCGAGGCGGTGGAGGCGGCGCTCAAGCTCGCCCGCCAGTACTTTCTGGAGATTGGCCAGCCCCAGCGCACCCGCTTCATCGCGCGTCAGCAGAGCTATCACGGCAACACGCTGGGGGCGCTGGCCGTGGGCGGCAACGAGGCGCGCCGCAAGCTCTTTGCCCCGCTGCTGATCGAAGTCGATCATGTGTCGCCCTGCTATGAATATCGCGGGCTTCAACCCGGCGAGACGCCCGAGGCCTATGGCCTGCGCCTCGTGGCCGAACTCGCCACAGCCATCGACCGGATTGGTGCAGATCGGGTGATTGCCTTCATTGCCGAAACGGTCGGTGGCGCCACGGCCGGAGCCATCACGCCCGTGCCCGGCTATCTGCGTGGCGTGCGTGAGCTCTGCACGCGGCACGGCATCCTGCTGATCCTCGACGAAGTCATGTGCGGCATGGGCCGCACCGGCAGTCTGCATGCCTGCGAAGCCGAGGGCGTATCACCCGATCTGCTGATCATCGCCAAGGGCTTGGGCGGCGGCTATCAACCCATCGGGGCGGTGCTCGCCCAGCGGCAGGTGATCGAGGCCTTTGAGCGCGGCTCGGGCAGCTTTCAGCATGGCCATACCTACATCGGCCATCCGGTGGCCTGTGCAGCGGCGCTGGCGGTGCAGCAGGTGATTCATCGCGATCAGTTGCTGGCTCGCGTGAACGCGCTGGGCTCGGGCCTGCGCACTCGGCTGCAGGCCACGTTCGGCGCGCATCCGCATGTGGGCGATATTCGGGGGCGCGGTCTTTTTCAGGCGATCGAGCTGGTGGCCGACCGCGCGAGCAAAACCCCCTTCGAGCCCTCACGCAGGCTGCATGCGCGCATCAAGGCCGAGGCCATGGCCCGCGGGCTGATGGTCTATCCCATGGGCGGCACCATCGACGGCCACCGCGGCGACCATGTCCTGCTCGCACCCGCCTTCATCACCACCGAAGATGAGCTCGATCAGATTGTGGATCGGCTGGCTCAGGCGGTAGAAGTAGCACTGGGTCAGTCCTGATGCGGCCCAACGTTCATCGCAGCCTGAGATATCGCGCTGAAACCGGATGACCGGGCCGCGCCGCATCCAATAAACCATCAACAAGACATCCAAGGAGACCTCATGAACGCAACCCCGAACACCACCGGGCAGCCCGAACCCCTTCTGCTGGGCGGCGCCCCCGGCTCGCCCTACACCCGCAAGATGCTGGCCGTGCTGCGCTACCGGCATCTGCCCTACCGGTTCATGATCCTGAATCGCTACAACACCCGCATGCCCATGCCCAAGGTGCCGCTGCTGCCCACCTTCTGGTTTGCCGATGAGCAGGGCGCCTTGCAGCCGGTCACCGACTCCACCCCCATCATTCGCCGGCTGGAGCGCGACTACAGCGGCCGCAGTGTGCTGCCCACCGATCCGGTGCTGGCGCTGCTCGATGAGCTGCTGGAGGACTACGGTGATGAGTGGCTCACCAAGGCCATGTTTCATTACCGCTGGCACTATGCCGATGACATCGATCGCGCGGGGGAGGTCCTGCCGCGCTGGCGCGCCATTACTGCGTCTGAAGCCACAGTCGCGCAACTCAAGCAGCAGTTCTCCGAGCGCCAGATCTCGCGGCTGCGCTATGTGGGCTCCAGCCCCGAGACGGCGGCCGTGATCGAGGAGAGCTACACCCGCTTTCTCGATCTGCTCGATGCCCACCTGCGCCAGCATCCCTTCCTGCTGGGCGCACGGCCCGGCGCCAGCGACTTTGGGCTGTTCGGTCAGCTCACGCAACTGACCCACTTCGATCCCACGCCCATGGCGCTCACGCTCAAGCGCTCGCCTCGGGTCTTTGCCTGGGTCGATCTGCTTGAAGACCTCTCGGGGCTCGAGGTGAATGAGGATGGATGGCTCACGCGCGAGGCTGCGCTGGCGGCCCTGCGAGACCTGCTGACCGAAGTGGGGCGCACCTATGTGCCGGTGATGCTGGCCAACGAGGCTGCGCTCGCGCAGGGGGCCGATCAGGTACAGACCGAGGTGGAAGGCCAGCGCTGGGTGCAGCAACCGTTTCCGTATCAGGCCAAGTGTGTGCGCTGGCTGCGCGAGTCGTGGCAAAAACTCGGCAGCACTGACCAGAATGCGCTGCGCGGCGTGCTGGCCGACACGGGCTGCCTGCGGCTCTTCGAGCGCTGATCCGACAAGCCCCTCGCCTGCCGAGGGCCTGTTCAATCGCCGTGCAGGCGTTCCTCACCCCGCACGAGCCGGCGCGCGATCTCTTCATAGAACTGCGCATTGCGCACATTGGCCGCGCCGTTATCGCGCGTGGCAATCAGCTTGGCCGGCACACCCCCGATGATGGAGTTCTCCGGAAAGACCTGGTTCTGCATCACGATGGCATGACCCGCCACGATGGAGTTGGCGCCAATCCTGGCGCCATCCATGATGGTGGCATTGATGCCGATGAGGCAGCGATCGCCGATCTCGCAGCCATGCAGCGTGACATGGTGGGTGATGGAGCAGTCTTCGCCCACGATGGTGGGGGTGTGGTTGCCCACATGCACCATGACGAAGTCCTGCAGGTTGGTGCGCGCACCGATGCGGATGTGATGCATTTCGCTGCGCATGACCACATAGGGCCACACGGAGGCCCCCGGCCCGATATGCACCTTGCCGTGCAGCTGGGCGGTGGGATGCAGCAGCGCCAGGTCTTCAAGTTCCACCTGCGGGCCCACATGCGGCATGCGCAACACGGGCTGGGCCTTCACGCGCTGCCAGTGACGACGTACCTGGGCGAGCAGGTCCTGTTCGCTTCCGTTGTTCTCGATCACCACATCGGCGAGCGCCATGCGCTCGGCGTTGGAGAGCTGGGCATCGAGCCGGCCCTCCACCGCCTCCCGGCTTGCGCCATCCCTGGCCATGGCGCGCGTGATCGCCACCTCGCGATCCACCACATTCACCCAGACCTCATCGCCCAGATCCTGCCAGCCGGCCTCGATCAGCACGGCGGCCTCCAGCACGATGACCGGTGCCTGGGCCCGGGCCTGGGCGATCTCCTGTGCAGCCAGCCTGCGAATGGCCGGCCAGACAATGTCGGTGAGCTTCCTGAGCTCAGAAGGCTGACCAAACACCTTGGCTCCCAGGGCCTTGCGATCGATGCGACCATCGGAGGCCACCACGTCGGCCCCGAAGACCTCCGCGATGCGGGCATGGGCTGGCGAGCCCGGCTCGTAAGCCCGATGGCCGAGCAGATCGGCGTCGATGACATGGGCGCCCAACTCGCGCAGGTGGCGGGCGGCGGTGGATTTGCCGGAAGCAAGGCCTCCGGTGAGGCAGATGACTCGGGTCATGATCGATCCAGATTCAACGTACGTTCTGATTCAGGGTGAACACCGATGCAAGCCTGACGCGAGCTCGAGGTTGTCCCGGATGCGGGTCAGGAATTCGCATCATCACTTGTGACTCAGATCTGTGCCGGCTTTGAAGAGCGTGGGCGATGCGGACCGTCATCCCGACTTCGGGAGGTGGCCCGTTTCAGCACCTCGAGATAGTTGCGCCCAATCTCCATGCGCCCAACCAAACCGCGTGCCAGCAGCAGCTGATGTGCGCGCGGCAGCTTCCAGCAGGGCGTGAACACATAGAGGTGATGCTCCAGGTGGTAGTTGACCCAGTAGGGCGCCACCAGCAGTCGCATGAGCGGCCCGGCCCGCGTGGTGCGGGTATTGCGCAGCGGATCATCGGCCGATCCCACCAGGGCATGCTCGGCAATATTGCGCACCCGGCTTATCCACTGGTACCAGGTCAGCAGGGGCAGCAGCCAGAGCACCAGGTACAGCCAGGCATGGCCGGCCAGTGTCAGCAAACCCAGCAGAACGAGATTGCTCAACAGAAACGTGCCTTCGTGCCGCAGGATGCGGGCCAGCCCATCCATCGGGCCGCTCGCCCCTTCCGCCGCCGCCTTGAACTGCGCCACGCGCCGCTGATAGCCGGTGACACCCAGCAGATCGCGCACGGTCTTGCGCCGAAAGCTTTGGCGTGAGATCGGAAAGGGCGCTGAAAGACCAAGGTCGGGATCCTCGGGCTGCTGGGTATGCCGATGGTGGCTCAGGTGATACGGCCGGTAGGCCGCCAGGCTCGCACCCACCGGCGCGCCGCACAGCCAGTGGCCCACCCGGTCATTGATGCCGGGATGGGCAAAGAGCAAGCGATGGGCAGCATCGTGCATGAGGATGGCCAGGCCCAGTTGCCGATTGCCCACCACGATCACCCCCAGCAGGAGCGTGAGCGGGTTGGGATAGAGCGCACACAAGACCATGGCGCCCGCAATCAGTGCCCAGGCATGCAGCACCAGCCAGGCGCCCATGAGGTTGGAGCGCTGCCGAAGCTCGGCATCCTCGGCTGCGGACAAGACCAAGTCGATCGGGCTTTGGCTCGAGCTCGGGATGGATGTTGAAGGGCTTTGCATGGGTCAGGGCTTGATCTGCAGCACCATTTCCACTTCCACCGCAATCTGATTGGGCAGGGCCGCCATGCCCACCGCCGAGCGCGCACCACGCCCCTGCGCTTCGCCAAGCAACTGCACGAAGAGGTCTGAAAATCCGTTGATGACCTTGGGCTGCTCGCTGAACTCGGGCGTGCAATTGACCATGCCAAGCACCTTCACCACCCGCTCGATGCGATCGAGCGTGCCCAGCACCGAGCGGATGTTGGCCAGCATGTTGAGCGCCACGAGATGGGCCGCCTCATAGCCCTGCTCCACCGAAAGGTCGCCGCCCACCTTGCCGGTGATCGATCCGCCCTCCAGGCGGCGCGGTCCGATGCCCGACATGAAGAGCAGGTTGCCGGTGATGACGCCCGCCACATAGTTGCCAATGGGCTTGGACACGGGGGGCAGTTGCAGGCCGAGTTCGGTGAGGCGCTGTTCGATGCTCATGGGTGTCTCCGGAATCGTTTCAGACGGGATGATGCCGCAAGCTGTATTGTCTGGTCAGCGATAGCCAATAGAGCCCTTCACAACAGATCCCCCAAGGAGACACCATGCACGCCCCTCATCGTCGTCGCGTGATCCTGGCCGCGAGCGCGAGCTCGACAGCAGGACTGTTTTCGGCTGCACCCGTTTCGGCCCAGGTGACTGCAGGCAGCGTTGCGGGCTATCCGTCGCAAGCACTCAAGATCATCGTTGCCTCGCCCGCAGGCGGGCTGACCGATCACTATGCGCGCATGTTCGCAGAGCACTTCACGGCCCGCCTGGGTCAGCCGGCGATTGTTGAGAACCGGCCAGGGGCCAGTGGCATTGTGGGGCTTGAAGCGATGGTCAAATCGCCTACTGACGGGCACACGATAGCGTTTGGTTCAACCGGCATGTTCTTTCAGGCGAGAGTCCTGAATCGCAAGCTGCCCTACGACCTCGAGCGGGACATCGCGCCGATCGCCATTTTTCCGACGGGCCCGTTGGCGCTGGCCGCAACCGAGAAAAGCGGAATTCGCGACTTCAAGTCCATGATCGAGACCGCTCGTAAACGGCCGGTTCTGATGGGCAACTACGTCAAGGGCTCTTACCAGCAGATCCTGGCCGAGAGCTGGAACCGGGAGCAGGGCTGCAAGTTTGAACTGGTCCACTACAAGGGCGAAGTCCCGATGTGGGTGGATATGGCGGGGGGTCAGCTCGATGTCTCGATCGGGAGCTACCAGGGCTTTGCCAAGCTGCGCGACAAGGGCCTTCGATTGATCGGCGTGACCGGCAAATTGCGCTCGCCTCGCGAGCCCGATACGCCCACCATGATCGAGCAGGGTTTCAGCGGAGCGATTTCCCGACTCGAGGCCTCGATTCCCATGGTCGCGCATGCCTCCGTGCCCAGCGCCGTACTCGACCTGCTGGGCAAGCTCGCGGTGGAAAGCAACGAGTCTGCGCGGGCTCGCGGCATGCGAGACAGCATGGGCATTCGCGATCTCATTCAGGGTCGGGACGAAGCGCTGCGGGTCTGGCGTGAAGACGGCCCGGTCTGGATTCGCGAAGTGCAGGCGCTCAATCTGCCGCTCGACTCGTGAGCGATTGATTGATCCTTCCCGTACGCTAGATCTCGACCAATCAACCATCTCAGCTACCATCCGCCCCACCCTCACAAGGAGACCCCCATGAAAGCACTCGGCGCAGAATTCTTTGGTACGTTCTGGCTGGTCCTGGGAGGCTGCGGCAGCGCAGTTCTCGCGGCTGCCTTCCCTGAAGTGGGCATTGGCCTGCATGGCGTATCGCTCGCCTTCGGCCTCACGGTGCTCACCATGGCCTTTGCCATCGGGCACATCTCCGGCTGCCATCTGAACCCGGCGGTCACGGTGGGCCTGTGGGCCGGTGGCCGCTTTCCGGCCGCCAAGGTGGCGCCCTATGCCGTCGCTCAGGTGCTCGGAGCCATTGCGGCAGGCGCCGTGCTCTACATCATTGCCTCGGGTGCTGCTGGATTTGATGTGAGCAAGGGCTTTGCCTCGAACGGTTACGGCGAGCACTCGCCCGGAGGCTATTCGATGATGGCCGCGCTGGTGTGCGAAGTGGTCATGACCGCGTTTTTCCTGATCATCATTCTGGGCGCCACCGACCGGCGCGCGCCCCAGGGCTTTGCGCCGATCGCGATTGGTCTGGCCCTCACGCTGATTCACCTGATCAGCATTCCGGTCACCAACACCTCGGTCAATCCGGCGCGCAGCACGGGCGTGGCAGTGTTCGTGGGCGACTGGGCCACAGCACAACTTTGGCTCTTCTGGTTCGCACCCATCGTGGGCGCAGTGATTGGCGCTGCGATCTATCGCGTGTTGGGACGCGAAGAGGCCTGAGCCCGCAGGGTGAGCGATTATGCGGTCTGACCTGGCCGCAGCCACTCACCCGAGACTTGGCCGCAGCCACTCGCTCAAGGTCAGACGAACGTCACGCGCATGCGCCCCAGCCAGCCGTGGTCAGCCTCGACCCGCTGGCCCGGCAGCACTGGAATGGGCGTGACACAGGCGCCCGTGGTCACGAACTGCCCGCGGCCGATGTGCTGACCCACGCCCGACAGTTCATTGACGAACCAGACCAGCGCCGCCAGCGGATCGCCCAGCACATTGCTGCCGATGCCCTCAAACGCACGGCCATCACTCACCGTGGCGCGCACCTTCAGGCCGGCCAAGCTCTTGATGCGCTCATCGACCGCCAGAAAGCGGCCCAGCACCATGTCCCTGCAGCAGGCGCAGTCGGCAATCAGCTGCGCCTCACCGGCTTGTTCGAAATTCGCGAATCGCGAATCCGGCACTTCGATGCCCGGGGCTACGGCATCCACAGCAGCAAGCACCTCATCCTGGGAATAGCCACTGGCTCTGGCCGGCAGATCACGGCCAAACCGGAACACGATCTCGCACTCGGCCACCCGCATCCGGTTGGCCTGCAGCGATACCGAAGCGCCATCGCCTTGTACCCGGTCTGCAAAGATCGGGCCGGCCAGGGGTCCGCTCACCGCAATATGCTGCTGCCCGGCGAGGCTGGTGGCGGCAATCTTCCAGCCGGCAATCGGGCCGAGCCGCGCGATCCAGCCGCGCTGAACCGCATAGCCCTGGGCGCGATCCTGCGGGCGGGCAGCAACGGGGAGTTCGTTGAGAGCGCGGCCCGCCTGCAAGGCGGTTGAGAGCGCATCGGCGGCAAGAGAGGGATTGAACATGGGCGTACGATTCAAAATGAAAAGGACAAACCGCTTCTGATGGACGAGACGAACGAGCGTTCTGGAATCCCCAGACCGAGGCAGTGTAGTGTCGATCGGCGGCCAGCCCCTGCAGTTATTCTCACCGCTTGCGCCGGCCTCACAGCACACCGATCAACCTGACCTGACCGGGCCCGATCCGCGCCGCGCCCAGAGCCTCATTCGACCGACAGGAGACCCCGTGATTCAGACCGCCCTCCCGCGTGAGACCCATGCCGCGCTGGCCGCCGAGTTGCTGCAATCCGAGCGCTCTCGCATCCAGGTGCGTCAGTTCTCATTGCGTCATCCCGCCATGACCATCGACGACGCCTATGCCATTCAACGCGAATGGATGGCCCGTGAACGTGCGCAGGGTCGTCAGGTGGTGGGTCACAAGATCGGCCTGACCTCGCGCGCCATGCAGCTGGCCTCCAACATCACCGAGCCCGACTACGGCACTCTGCTCGACAGCATGGTGCTGCGCGATGGCTCGGAGGTGGAGGCCGCCCGCTTCATCGTGCCGCGCTTTGAGGTGGAGTTCGCCTTCATTCTGGGTCGCCGCCTGCAGGGCCCGGGCATCAGCCTGATCGACGTACTCAAGGCCACCGACTATGTTGTGCCCATGCTCGAGCTGATCGATGCCCGCATCGAGCAAGTCGATCGCGAAACCCGCGTACAGCGCAAGGTGCTCGACACCATCGCCGACAACGCCGCCAATGCAGGCATCGTGATGGGCAGCCGACCCATGCGGCCCGATGCCATCGACTGGCGCTGGGCGGGTGCCATGCTCTACAAGAACGGCGTGATCGAGGAGACCGGCCTGGGCGCGGCCGTGCTCAACCATCCGGGCAATGGCGTGGCCTGGCTTGCCAACAAACTCGCCCCGCATGGCGAATGCCTCGAGGCCGGCGAGATCGTGCTGGGCGGCTCGTTCACGCGACCCGTCCCCTGCGCGGCGGGCGACACCTTCGTGGCCGATTACGGCCCGCTGGGTTCCATCTCGATTCGCTTTGTCTGACACCGATCGTTCTCAGGATGTGCGTATGACCCAAAGCCACTCTAGTGCCCCGATGGAGGCCGGCGAAGAGTCCACCCTCATGTATGCCCCCCGGGGCATGGTGCCCTCGTCGCCCGCCACCTCGCGGGATCGCGGCATGGGGCCCTTCAAACGGCTGGTCCTGCGGGGCGCCACCGTGATCGATGGCACCGGGGCGCCGCCCTGGGGCCCGGTGGATATCGTCATCGAGAACGATCGGATCACACAGCTGGTGGTGGTGGGCACGCCCCACAAGCCCATCAACCCCGCGCGCCGCCCGGCGGCAGGCGATCACGAGATCGATTGTCATGGCCGCTTCGTCACACCCGGCCTGGTCGATGCCCATGGGCACGTGGGCACACCCTGGCACGCGATGAGCGGCACACCGCTGCCCGCCGACTATGTCTACAAGCTGTGGCTGGCGCATGGCGTGACCACCGTGCGCGAGATGGGATGCACCAACGGCCTGGGCTGGATGCTCGAGCAGCGCGAGGCCCAGCAGACCCACCGGATTGCAGCGCCGCACTTTTTGCTGCACAGCTACTTTCCGGCGATCAATGACCGGGTCAAGACCATCCACACCCCGCAGCAAGCCCGCGAGTGGGTGCGGGCCCTCAAGGCCCGGGGGGCCGATGGCATCAAGTTCTTCGGGGCGCCGCCACGCATCTTCGAGGCAGCACTCGATGAGGCCCGCAGCCAGGGGCTGCGCTCGGGCTGCCACCATGCGCAGATGGGCGTCACCCAGGTCAATGCCCTCACGTCCGCACGGTGGGGGCTGAACAGCTCGGAGCACTACTACGGCATTCCCGAGGCGCTCTTTGATCAGCGGGTGGTGCAGGACTATCCCGATGACTACAACTACAGCGACGAGTACTTCCGCTTCTCGGTCTCGGGTCAGATGTTCGCGCAGGCTGCCAAGCCCGGCTCCTCACGCTGGAACGAGGTGCTGCATGAGTTCCTCGAGCTCGGTCACACCTTTGTGCCCACCTTCAACATCTACGATGCCAACCGCGATCTGATGCGCGCGCGCCGGGCCGACTGGCATGGGGCCTACACCATGCGTACCCTGTGGCGTTACTTTCAGCCGCAACGCGGCGGCCACGGGGCCTACTGGTACCGATGGAGCACCCGCAATGAGGTGGAATGGAAGCGCAACTACCAGCTCTGGATGCAGTTTGCCAACGACTACAAGAACCTCGGCGGTCGGGTCTGCGCGGGCAGCGACTCGGGCTTCATCTTTCAGGTCTATGGCTTCGGTCTCATCCGCGAGCTCGAGCTGCTGCAGGAGGCGGGCTTCAATGCGCTGGAGGTGCTTCGCTCGGCCACTGTACTGAGCGCTCAGTTGCTGGGCATTGAAGAAGAGACCGGCAGCATCGATCTGGGCAAGCGGGCCGACCTGCTCATCCATGATCACAACCCGCTGGAAGACTTCAAGCTGCTCTATGCCACCGGTGCCTGGCGCCTGAACGACGACACCGGTGCCCCGCAATGGAACCGCGGGCTGAACACCACGATCTGCGGTGGCCTGGTCTACAGCGTGGGCGAGCTGCTCGCCGATGTCCGCGCCATGGTGGACGAGAGCTGGAAAGACACCCCCAACGAGCGGCCACCTGGCCCTTGAGAGTCGACCGGACTGATGAACGACCGCCCGGCTCTTGAACTGATCGTGCTGTGCGGAGCGCTGGGCAGTGGCAAGACCACCCTGCTCAGCACGTTTCTGGCGCAGCGCGACCTGCGCGATACCGCGGTCATCGTCAATGAGGCGGGCGCGGTGGGCATCGACGCCGCCGTGCTGCAGGCGGCAAGCCCTGATGACCCTGTGCTGTTGCTCGACAACGGCTGCGTGTGCTGCTCGCTGCGCGGCTCGCTCGTGCAGACCCTGCTCGATCTGCTACACCAACCGCGGCCATTGGATGCTCCGCCTCTGGCGCGGGTGGTGATCGAAGCCAGCGGTATCTCGCGCCCGGGGCCGATGCTCGCCAGTCTGCGCGATCGCGATCTGCTGCCATTCCATCCGGCGATTCGCGTGGTGTGCACCTTCGATGCGAACCACACGCTGGATGCGCTGGAAAACGATCAACTCGCTCAATGGGCAGCTGCGCATCGCATCGTGATCACCCGCACCGATCTGCCGCGTGCGATGCCTCTGGCCCATGCGGCAAGCCTGGCGCAGACCCTCAACCCGCTTGCGCAGGTGATTGCACAGGAGCACCTCGAGCAGCGCGCCAATGATGCACTGGCCCATGAGGCCGCCTCACAGGTGCGCCCTCAAGGCCCTCCTACAGGCCGCCCGCAAGACAGTGCAGTACGGCCGAACGGACACAGCCTCGAGGCCGGTCATCCGCGGCTGGTGGTACTGCAGGGCCGTCCGCAGGAAGGCCTGCGCTGGAGCGACTTCGCCGCCTGGGTCGATGATCTCGCCGGCCTGCTGGGCGAACGGCTGCTGCGCTTCAAGGCGGTGGTGGCACCAAGCGACCAATCCGACCCGCTGATGCTGCAGGGCGTAGGCACCACCTTCAGTGCCCCGGTGCGGGCCAATGCCGTGTACGAGCACCTGGGCTCACGGCCTTCGATCATCGTGATCGCCCGCGATACCAGCGTGTTTGAAATCGCCAGCGAACTGCCGGATGCACCCGTGCGCCTGAGCAGGGTAGAGTCGCGTATCACTCAAGGAGGAGACCCATGAAAGCAGCCGTCCTGCATACCGTGAACCAGCCGCTCTCGATCGAAGAGGTGGCGGTCGCCAAGCCCCAGCGACGCGAGGTGCTGGTGCGCACCGCCGCCACCGGTCTGTGCCACAGCGACCTGCATTTCATCGAGGGGCTGTATCCCGCGCCCCTGCCCGCGGTGCCGGGCCATGAAGCAGCCGGCATCGTGGAGGCCGTGGGCGAGGATGTCACCTACCTCAAGCCCGGTGACCATGTCATCTCCTGTCTGTCGGTGTTTTGCGGGCATTGCGAGTACTGCCTGGGCGGGCGCCCCTCCATCTGCTCGAACACCGAAGTCAAGATGCCCCATGGCGTGGCCAAGCGCCTGACCTGGAAAGGCCAGCACCTGGGCCAGATGTTCAATCTGTCTTCCTACGCCGAGCAGATGCTCGTGCACGAAAACGCCCTGGTGAAGATCACGCGCGACATGCCGCTGGATCTGGCCGCGCTCATCGGCTGCGGTGTCATGACAGGCTACGGGGCGGTCACCCGTACGGCGGCCATTGAAGCCGGCAGCACGGTGGCGGTGTTCGGTGCAGGCGGCATTGGCTTGTCTGCCATCAACGCGGCGGCGCTGGCGGGTGCCGAGCGCATCATCGCCATCGACCGTGACCCCACCAAGTTCGACACGGCCCGGCTCTTCGGCGCCACCGACATCGTGGATGCCTCCAAGGAGGACGTGGTCGCGCGCCTTCTTGAGATGACCCAGGGTGGGGTGCACTACTCCTTTGAGGCGGTGGGCCTGAAGGTCACGGCCGAGCAGTCGTTTGCCTGCCTGCGTCCGGGTGGCCTGGCTACCGTGATCGGCATGATTCCCTTTGGCACCAAGATCGAGCTGCATGGCTTCGATCTGCTGCGCGAGCGGCGCATCCAGGGATCGTCCATGGGCTCCAACCGCTTTCGCACCGACATGCCGCGCCTGATCGAGTTCTATCGGCAGGGCAAGCTGCGGCTGCAGGAGATGGTCTCGGCCCGCATCAAGCTCGATCAGATCAACGACGGCTTCGTCAACATGAAAAAGGGCGGCATCACGCGCAGCGTGATCCTGTTTGATCACTGAGTCGGGTTGAGCGGTGGCTATCGGTTAGCCACCGACTGGCTTGCCAAGGCAAAGCGATGGGCAGCTTCCACCCGGCTGTCATCAAGCGTTCATCGGGGCGTAGCCTGACTGTCATCTAGGGTTTCAAGAATGAAGGGACTCCCTCCTGAGGCCCTTCATGAAAACCATTCGTCTTTCAGCCATTGCTCTGGCTGTCGCTGCCCTCATCCAGGCCTGTTCATCGGGCGATGCTGTTCAGTCGGGCGTGTTCCTCGACTCTGCGGTCCAGGGGGCGGCCTACAGCACATCCTCCGGTCTGAGCGGCACCACCGATGCCAATGGCCGCTTCGAGTTTCGACCCGGCGATGAAGTCACGTTCAAGCTGGCGGGCGTTGCCCTGCCCACGGCCAAGGCCGCCGCGCTGCTCACCCCGCTCGAACTTTCGGGTGGCTCCTCACCGGATGATCCGGCCGCCATTGCCATTGCACGACTGTTGCAATCGCTCGACAAGGACGGCAACCCGGACAACGGCCTGGAGATTGATGTCAAGCGTCTGGCGGCCAATGCGTCGGCCCCTGCCAAGTGGGCCGAGGCCTCGGATGATGACCTGCGTAACCGTCTCGCCTCGGGCATCACCCTCAAAAGTTCAGACGACGCCCGCAAACACTTTCGCAAGACCTACGACCGCGAGCGGGCCGAACCCAGGCTGACCCTGGTGGGTCGCTATGCGCCGTTTGCTGCGCCTTACACTGGCAGCGCTGATGCCCGACTGGTGGCTGAGATCATCTCGTTTCACCCGGCCAGCCAGTCGGCCTTCGTCACGGTCGACACCCCCACAGAGAAGTCCTCCTTCCGGCGGATCAGCCTGGCCAGTCTGCCGACCACGGCGCTGGCCAGCTCCGTGAGCACCTCCAACCTGGTGGCGGGCACCACCACGAATGTGGCTGCCGATCTGCTGGCCAATGGTGGCTTTGTGGCGGGCGGTGTGCAGAGCCTGGATGTGAGCGGCAATCTGCTGGCCATTGCGGTGCAGGCTAGCGTCAAGACCGATAACGGGCGTGTGGCCTTCTATCGCCTGAGCAGCTCAGGCACTGCCAGCTTCCTGACCTGGGTGGAAGTGGGTGCGCTGCCCGATGGCGTCGCGTTCTCACCCGATGGCAAGTTTCTGGTCGTGGCCAATGAGGGGGAGTTGCCCACCGGATTCGTGGCGGGTACCTCGATCGATCCGGAAGGCACGATCTCCATCATCCCGATCAAGGACGATGCGCCTGTTGTGGGCGAAGCCGTGACGCTGGATTTCAAGGCCTTCAATGTGGGCGGTTCGCGTCATGCCGAGCTGCCGGCCGATGTGCGGATCGGGCGCCCCGGTGCCACGGTGGCCCAGGACCTCGAGCCCGAGTATGTGAGCATCTCCGAAGACAGCAAGACCGCGTTCGTGACGCTGCAGGAGAACAACGCCATCGCCGTGGTCGATCTCAAAGACAGGAAGATCACCAAGATCATCGCCATGGGCTTCAAGGACCATGGGCTGGAACGCAACAAGATTGCGCCTTCGGATCGGTATGTCGACGGCACGTCGGGCACCTTGCCGACCGTGCCCCCAACCCTCAAGAATTATCCGGGACTTTTTGGCGTTTACATGCCCGACGGCATTGCCAGCTTCACGCATGAGGGCAGAACCTATGTCATCACTGCGAATGAGGGCGATGATCGCAATGACTTTCTGGCAACCAAGGAAGTCGACGCACTCAGCGCCGTGACGGGCGCCACTCCCCTCGATGCGACCGCGTTCCCCAATCGGGCCACGCTTGCACAGGCTCAGGAATTGGGTCGCCTGAATGTCCTGACCCGGTCGGCCCGACGCGCCGACGGTGCCGCCATCACCCTCGGCGATACCGATGGCGACAACGACTTCGACAAGCTCTACGTCCTGGGGGGCCGCTCCTTTTCGATCATCGAGATCGACAGCGGCAAGATGGTGTTCGATTCGGGCTCCGACATCGAGCGCATCGTTTACAACGATGCCAACGATGACACCATCAACCGCCTCAGTCTCCTCAAGGCTGGTCAGCTTCTGGGCCGGATGGACAACAAGGGCCCCGAGCCCGAGAGTGTCGTTGTCGGTACCGTGCGCGGGCAGCGGTATGCCTTTGTGGGTCTGGAACGGGCCAGCGGCATCCTTGTCTACAACATCAGCAACCCCGAGAGCCCGCGCTTCGTTCAGTACATCCGCAACACCAACACCCTGGCTGAGGGCGATATCAGTCCGGAAGGCATGAAGTTTGTGCCGGCTGACAAGAGCCCCAATGGCAAGGCGCTCTTGCTGGTGGGCTTCGAAGTCTCGGGCAGCATGGCGGTGTTTACCTTCGAGTAAGGGGCGGTATGCCACCAGCGGACCGAGCCTGCCGCGTGGCGCCCATTACCTCAGAACGCTATCATGCTCACATGCGCAGCCACGATCTTCCAGCCTTCCGGGAAACGCACCCAGGTCTGCGTCTGAAAGCCGCGCAGTGAGGTGTCGGTTCGAATGAATTCCACCTGGGCCGTCGCAAGATCGGCCCCGAAGGTGTTGATGCGCAGGTGTTCGAGCCGGCGCGTGAAGGTGGGCGCGGGCGTTGCCGCCCGGTAGGCCCGCAATTCATCGATGCCCCACTGACGATCGGCAATGCCATAGCGGGTCACCCGCGCGTCGTCCCAAAAAAAGGCATCGAGTGCGGGCAGGTCGTTGGTCATCAACGCCTGCTCGTAGGCATGAAAGATGGCCGTGATCTCGGCCATCACCTCAGGCTGGTTGAGAGACTGGGCGGGTGCGGGTGTCATGGGATGAGCGCCTTCATGAGCTGATCACTGCTGCAGGCCCAACCCACGATGGCGCCCTGGGCGATCACCATGTCGATGGTGGCCTGCTTGAATCTCGGAAAGTAGCTGGCGGTGCCGTCTTCGATCAGCAGGCACTCATAGCCGCGATCGTTGGCCTCGCGCAGGGTGGTCTGCACACAGACCTCGGTGGTCACGCCGGTCACGATGAGCTGGCGGATGCCCCGCTGCTCGAGTTGCGCCTGCAGGTCGGTGTTGTAGAACGCGCCCTTGCCCGGCTTGTCGATCACGATCTCGCCCTGCACCGGACGCAGCTGCGGCACGATCTGATTGCCGGGCTCACCGCGCACCAGAATGCGACCCATCGGCCCCACGTCACCGATGCGCAGGCTTGGGTTGCCCCGGTTGCGCTTGGCGGGCGGGCAATCACTCAGATCGGGCCGATGCGACTCGCGGGTATGCACCACGCACCCACCCCGCCCACGCCAGCCGAGCAGCAGGGTGGCAATGGTGGGCACGATCTGCTGCAAGGGCTCCACCCGGTTGCCCAGGCTCTCGCCAAAGCCCCCGGGCTCCACAAAATCGCGCTGCATGTCGATGATGACCAGCGCTGCATGATCAAAGTCGAGCTCAAAGGCAAAGGGGCGGGCCTGTACGGTGCTCATGCTGCTCTCGCCAGGGTGGGCGCACCGGCCATGCAGACACCGATCGTCTGCTTGTCGGCCGCTGCCACCGGAACCTGCATCACGATCCGGCCTTCGCTGATCACGGCCACACGATGCGCGAGCAACAGAATTTCATCGAGGTCCTCGCTGATGAGCAACACCCCGCAGCCCTGATCGGCCGCTGCACGCAAACGCGCATGCACCTCCTGCGTGGCCGCAAAATCAAGACCGAAACTCGGGTTGCTCACCAGCAGCAGGCGGGCATGCTGCACCAGTTCACGCGAGAGCACGGCCCGCTGCACATTGCCGCCTGAGAGCGCCTGCATCGGTGCATTCAGCCCTGGGGACTTGATGCGGTACTGCTCGATGCGGGCCCGCGCGTTGGCCATCACCTGGCCCCAGCGCATCCAGCCCGCGCGTGACATCGGGGTCTGATCAAAGTCTCTCAACGCCAGATTCTCGGCCACCGTCATGGAGGGCACGCAGGCATTGAGCAGGGGCTCCTGCGGCAGGGCACGCACGCCCAGGCGTCGATTCATGGCGCGCGAGCCATCAAAGGGCTCGCCCTGCACCAACACCTTGCCCGCCATGCGGCGTCGCTGGCCTGTGAGCGCCTGCAGCAATTCCTGCTGACCATTGCCGGCCACCCCGGCGAGGCCCAGGATTTCTCCGGGACGAACCCGAAGGCTCAATGCGTTGAGTGCACGCTGGCCTCGATCACCATCGACCGTGAGCCCGATCACCTCAAGGGCGTCCACAACATCGGCACCCGGCTCCTGGAAGGCCCTTGATGCAGTGTGCTCGCAGGCCGTCAACGCAACCCGGATCTGACCGGACTCTGATGCGCCCGCACCGGCTGGAGGGGTCTGAGCATGACCCACCATGGCCTGGGCCAGCGTATCCGTCGTAGTGTCGGCCACTGCAGCACTCAACACCATCTTGCCGCGCCTGAGTACGGTCACATCATCGGCGTGATCACTTACCTCACGGAATTTGTGAGTGATGAGCAGAATCGAGCAGTCGCCCTGATGCGCGCGATCGGCCAGGGTCTGCAAAACCTCATCCGCCTCCTGGGGCGTGAGCACCGAAGTAGGCTCATCCAGAATCAGCAGGCGTGGCTTGAGCAACAGCTGCTTGAGGATCTCGAGTTTCTGGCGTTCGCCGGCTGAGAGATCGGCCGGAAAAGCATCGAGTGGCAGGGCAAAAGGGGCCTGCTGCATGAAGGCTTCGAGTTCGGTGCGGGCCTGCGGCCAATCGATGCGTGCGGGCAACTGGCCGCGGGCCAGCAACAGATTCTCAGCGACCGTCATGCCCGGAGCCACCGTGAAGTGCTGATAGACCATGCCGATGCCGATCGCCCGCGCCTCGCGCGGGGATGCGATCTCGGTCTCGCGCTGATCCAGCATCAGCGCACCGGCATCGGGCCGGTGATAGCCCGAGATGCACTTGACGAGCGTGCTCTTGCCCGCCCCGTTTTCACCGAGCAGCGCATGGACCGTGCCGGGGCGCACGCGCAGCGACACGTCGTCGAGCGCGACAAAATCGCCAAATCGCTTGCCCAGGCGGTAGGTCTCGAGCGTGAGTGCGTTCATGAAAGCGGCGTGATCTCTCGAAGTCTTGAAATGACGGGTCGATGGCGTTGCGGGCAGGCCTTCGCGATGCGATCAGAGCCTTGCGAGCGTCTCAATCACCGCCCTGGAGTCGGCCACCGCGCCAAAGACCCCGCCCTGCATCGTGACCATCTTGAGTGCGGCGTGGTGGTTGCCCAGATCGGTCGCGCCGGTGCAATCGCTCAGCACCACGCACTCAAAGCCGCGGTCGTTGGCTTCGCGCATCGTGGTGTGCACGCAGACATCGGTGGTGATGCCGGTGAGGATCAGGTTGCGGATGCCGCGCACATGCAGCATCAACTCCAGATCCGTCGCACAGAACGAGCCCTTGCCGGGCTTGTCGATGATGGGCTCGCCCGCACGGGGTGCGAGTTCGGGAATGATCTCCCAGCCCGGTTCCCCGCGCACCAGAATGCGCCCGCATGGCCCCGGATCACCAATGCCGGCCCCGATGCGCTGCGAGCGCCAGCGTTTGTTGGCCGGCAGATCCGAAAGATCGGGGCGATGGCCCTCGCGGGTATGAATGACATGCAGGCCCTGGGTTCGCGCTGCCTCGAGCACACGGCTGATGGGTTCGATCGGTGCGCGGGTGAGTGAGAGGTCGTAGCCCATCGTGTCCACATAGCCGCCGATGCCGCAGAAATCGGTCTGCATGTCGATGATGACCAGGGCCGTATTGGCGGCACGCAGGTCGCCGTCATAGGGCCAGGGATAGGGATCGGATTGAAGGTGCAGGGTCATGAACGGAGGCTCCGTAATAGTGTCAGCTTCGCTTGAGCGGATTGGGTTCCTGGCCGATGTAGCGTCGGGTGGGCGGCTCAAACCCGCAGGAGCGGCCATCCACATGCACCACCTGGTCCTCCCAGGGCCACCGGAAACGCCCGTTCACCATGTCCTGCATGAACTGATAGGGGCAGTCCTGCGCGCCGCCCTGCACCGCGACATAACCGCGATGGCCGAGCTGATAGGGGTTGTTCTCTACCCCCCAGTGGGTGCGCGCCTCGCGAATCAGGTCGGCGCGAATCTCGGCACAGATGATTTCGTCGGGCCGGCCGCCGCCCTGCGCAATCACCTGGCCTTCGTGATCGCAGACCATGGCCTCGCCCATGGAGTCGAAGGTGCCATCGCTGCCGCACAGACACACGCTGGCCGTGGCCATCAGGTTCTGAAAGGCATTGGATTGGTTGGTGATCTGCCAGGCATGGCGGATCGGCGCGGTGTAGCCCGCCGTGCGGATCATCAGTTCGGCCCCCTGATAGGCACACTCACGCGCCATCTCCGGGAACATGCCGTCATGGCAGATGATCAGGCCGATCTTCAGTCCCTTGGGACCCTCGATCACCGGAATGCCCATGTTGCCGGGCTCCCAGGGCTCGACCGGAATCCAGGGATGGAACTTGCGGTAATACAGGCGCAGCTCCCCCTGGTCATCAATGATGAGCCCACTGTTGTAGGGGTTGCCGCGCGGGTTGCGCTCCATGATCGAAAAGCAGCCCCAGATCCGCTGTTGCTTGCAGGCCTGCGCAAAGGCCTGCACCTGCGGGCCTTCGAGATCCACCATCAACTCGTCGGCGGTGCTCATCGACAGCCCGTGCAGCGCGTACTCCGGAAACACCACCAGATCCATGGCCGGATAACTGCGACGTGCCTTGCCCACCAGGTTCACGATGCGCACGGTCTGATCGGCGAGCTGCTGCGGGGTCTCAACCACCGGCAATTGCAGTTGCACCAGCCCGACCACCACGCCGCAAGGCGATTTGTTCAGTCCACCCAGGCCACTCATGACGTTGTGCGCTCCACGATGTTGAGGTTCATAGGGAATTCAAGCGCGGCGTGCGTCGCTCATCGCTGCACCGACAGTTCGCCCGGTGCACCGCGCAGGCTGCGGTGCGGCGAGCAGGTCAGCACCAGAATCAGCAGCGTGAGCGCGTAGGGCACGGCATTGAAGAGATAGGTGTAGCCGGTGACACCCACCGACTGCAGGGCGGGGCCGAGCGCGCCCGCGCCACCGAAGAGCAGTGCAGCCCACAGGCAGGCCACCGGGCGCCAGCGTGCAAAGATGACCAGCGCCACCGCGATCAGGCCCTGACCGCTGGACAGACTCTCATTCCAGCTGCCCGGGTAGTAGAGCGACAGACAGGCGCCCCCCAGACCGGCGATTGCACCGCCCAGCGTGGTGGCCACAATGCGCGTGCCCTGCAGCGGCATGCCCATGGCTCGTGCGGCGTCGGATGAGTCTCCCACCAGCCGCACCGTCAGGCCCCAGCGCGTGGTGGCCAGGGCCCAGGTCAGGCCCAGCGCCAACAACACGCCCACCGGAAAGAGCGGATTGATGCTGAGCGCTGCCCGCACCGCGGATGACTCGCTCCACTCGCCCAGCGCAATTGGCGCCAGCATGGGTGCCTGCGGCTGGATCAGGGGTTTGCCGAGGAAAAACGCGAGCCCGATGCCAAGCATCATGACCGCGATGCCCATGGCCAGGTCATTCACACGGGTGAGACTGCACAGCAGGCCATGCACCAGGGCCAGTAAGGCGCCGCTCACGGCCGCAGCCAGCACACCCAGCCAGGGCGAACCGGTCAGCCAGGAGGCGCCAAAGGCCGCCATGGCCGAAAACACCAGCACGCCCTCCAGCCCGAGATTGATGCGCCCGGACTTCTCGGTGATGCACTCGCCCAGACTCACGAACAGAAACGGGGTGCCCACACGAATGGCGCCACCCAGAACGGCGACCACCACGGCGCCCCAGGCATCCGGCGACAGGGCTTCGAGGCTCATGCGCCCTCCCGAGCAGGCACGGGCAACGCCGCCCGCGCGCTCAACCACCGCGGCAGTCGCAATCGCCCACGCCAGCATTCCGCAGCGAGCACGAGCACAAAGGCAAATCCCAGCAGGACATGGACGGAGGCATCAGGCAGGCCCATGCGCCGCTGCAGCATGCTGCCGGCCGCACCGAATCCACCCAACAGAATGGCGACCGGGATGATGGCGAGCGGATGATGTCGCGCCACAAAGCTCACCAGGATCCCGGTGTAGCCCAGCCCGACAATCACCGATGCATTGGCTGCGGTATGAACCGCCGCCACCTCAATCCCACCCGCGAGGCCTGCCGCAGCCCCGCCCAGGGCGCAGGCTGTGAGGATCAGCGCGGTGGAGGGCAGGCCAATGAGACCTGCCGCACGGCGGTTGCCGCCCACGATGCGGGTGGCCAGACCGTGGGTGGTGAAGGACAACCAGATGAAGGCAGCCACGCAGGCGGCCAGACCCCAGACCAGCCCCCAGTGAACATCCATCGTGCCCATGCTGCCGATGCGAATGCTTTCGTCCAGGGGCAGGGTGGAGGGTTTGTTCAGGCTGGCCGGATCGCGCATGGGCCCCTCGACCACATGCTTGAAGAGATTGATGGCGAGATACGCGAGCAACAGGCTGCTGATCGTTTCGTTCACACCGCGCCACTGCCGCAGCCAGCCCGCCAGTGCAATCCAGCCCGCACCGGCCAGAGCCGAAGCGACAAGCACCAGCAGGGTGCCGCCTGCGCCCTGCGGCAGGGGCATCAGGTAAGGCAGGGCGGCACAGGCCAAGGCGCCGGCCACCAGGGCGCCCTCACCACCAATGACGGTCAGTCCTGCGCGAGCGGGCAGCGCCACACACAGGGCCGTCAACATGAGGGGTGCAGCGCGCTGCAGGGTGTTCTGAATGGAAAACGCATCACCAAAGGCGCCCAAAAACAGCAGCCCCCAGGCCTGCACCGGATCTCTCCCCGTGCCCACCACGAACAGGCCGAAGGCCAGCAGTGCGCCGGTCAGGGCAAGCACCGGCAGCACAAGGGCTTCAACAAACTGCATCGAGCGGGACATGGGGCAACAGGCTCCAGACGAAGGGGCGTGCGGCCCGGCGCAAGGCACCGGGCCTTCTGAACCAGGATCGGACCTTGCCGACGAGGATCAGACCTTGCCGATCACCCCTTCGACCAGGTAGTTCATCGACTCGAGCTCCACCGCGGTCTGCTTGAGCGCCGTGCCCTTGGCGATCACGACCTTGCCGGTGTTGTCCTTGAGTTCACCCGCGAAGATGTCGAAGCTGCCGTTCATCATGCGGGCCTTGATGTCGTCGGCCTGCTTGCGCGCGCCAGCCGGCACCATGGATCCGTAGGCCGAGGTCTTGATGAAGCCATCCTTGAGACCGCCGCGCACGAAATTGGGATGCGGCTTGCCGGTGCGAGCGGCATCGACCATGGTGGTCACGGCCGTAATCCAGTTCCATTCGGCCCCCGTGAGGTAGGCCTGGGGCGCGAGCTTGGACTGATCGGCGTGATAACCGCAGACAAACTTGCCGCGGCGGGCGGCGGTCTCGACCACCACCTTGGGCGAGTCCACATGCATGGTGAAGACATCCACACCCTGATCGGCCAGGCTGTTGGTGGCTTCGGCTTCCTTCACCGGCAGCGCCCAGTCACCGGTGAAGATGACGGTGGTGGTGATCTTGGGATCGACCGAACGGGCGCCCATGGTGAAGGCATTGATGTTGCGCAGCACCTGCGGGATCGGCTTGGCCGCAATGAAGCCGAGCTTCTTGCTCTTGCTCATATGGCCGGCGATCACGCCGTTGAGGTACTGGCCCTCGTCGATGTAGCCGAAGTAGCTGGCCGCGTTGGCCGGATGCTTGCCGGCCGTCCAGAGACCTCCGCAATGCGCAAAGCGCACCTTGGCGTTCTTGGGTGCCACCGACAGGATGTGCGGATCGAAGTAACCGAACGAGGTCGGAAACAGCAGCGTGGCGCCGTCCTGCGAAATCATGCCCTGCATGCTCTTTTGCACGGCCTGGGTCTCGGGAACGTTCTCTTCCTCAAGCACCTTCACGCCGGCCATCTTCTTCAGGGCCGCCGCCGACTCGGCGTGCGCCTGGTTGTAGCCGAAGTCATCCCGCGGGCCCACGTAGATGAAACCGACGGTGATGGGGGATTGGGCCTGGGTCAGCCCCGGGACACCTGCCACCAGAGCTGATGCGCCCAGCGCAGCCGAACCCCGGACAAACTGACGACGATCGATAGCAACCTGCTTCATGTTGAGCCTCGCGGTGAAGTAGACAACCCCGGCTGGGGGGAGGAGCATCTCTGTGGATACGATGTTGTATCCAAGACGATGTCCTACTCTTGCAAAGGCTGTGCCATGAGAGGCGCGCAGGGCTTTCCCGCGCCCCGGAGGCGAGATGCGACGGGGGAAGCGGCGTTTTCAGAGACGCCGGGATGAACAGCGCACCGGCCTTGTGCGATCGCACAGGCCGTAATGCACTATGGCGGTGCTGGCCTTCGAAACAGGCTCAAGAGGTGGAGCACAAAGCCCCTTGATAAAGGTCAGGCATGGCGATCCAGACCCCAGGCATAAGACTCCATCGAGAGCATGCCAAATCGCACCTCAGTCTCGAGTACCTCAAAAGGCTCGGCCTGCGTTGTGGCACCAAAGGCGACCTGAAGCGGCAGCAGATGCTCATCGGTGGGGTGGGCCCGCTCGGCCCACGGGGCCTGTGCGCGGTAATCGGCC